>ERZ772924.1441-NODE-1441-length-11302-cov-10.408642_pt1 | contig 11302 bp, 8 predicted proteins | sample MGYA00512116_ERZ772924 | MGnify/ENA primary metagenome ERZ772924 (study PRJEB29015, sample SAMEA2737920) | human oral metagenome | biome: human oral; feature: human-associated habitat; material: dental | place: China | collected 2134 ...
ATTGATCATGACGGTTTTGCCCAATGCGATAAATTCCGCCCAGCCGGTTTCAAACGCCGCCAGAATATCATCGGCGGTAAACAGGTTGCCCACACCGATAAGGGGCAGCTTGCCGTTGATGCGGTCGTGGATGAACTGCATACGGGTTTGCGCCGTATCGCCGCCGCGTCGGATTTTCTTGTCGAATTCCCACAAGGAAACGTGCAGGTATTGCAGCGGCTTTTGCACCAGCGCGTCAATCAGTGCGCCCGTTTCAGCCATGGTCAACCCGTCTTCGCCTGCTTCTTCAGGCGAGAAACGGTAGCCGATGATGAAGTCGTTGCGTTGGTGTTTGTCGCGGACGGCGACAACGGCATCGACGACGGCGAGCGGAAAGCGCATTCTGTTTTCCAAGCTGCCACCCCATTGATCGCTGCGGCGGTTGCTTTGGGCGGAGTAAAACTGTTGGATTAAATAGCCGTTCGCGCCGTGGATTTCCACGCCGTCAAAGCCTGCGCGAATCGCCAAATCGGCAGCTTGGGCGAAGGAGGCGATGAGTTCTTCCACTTCTGCGGCACTCGCTTCACGCGCACCTTCTTCCTCGCTGGCGGACGCGCTGATTTTGTCGCGGCGGTTGAGTTCCGCCATCGCTTTAGAGCCGCCGTGATGGATTTGCAAAATCGCTTTCGCACCTTGTTTTTGAATGATTTGGGCGGTTTCTTTCAGGCTGTCGAGGCAGTGTTCGCCCGTAGCTTCAGGCTGTCCTCGAAAGGCCTTGCCGCCGTCTTGAACCAAAGTGGCGGCGGAGATAAAGAGCCCCATATCACCTGCGCGGTTGCCGAGAAATATGCGCTCTTGGTCGCTGATTAAACCGTCTGCGTGGGAGCCGAAATGGGTCATGGGCGCAACGGCAAGGCGGTTTTTGACGGTTACGCCGTTGTTCAGCGTGAAGGGTTGGAAAAGCGGGGCGTATTTGGGATTCATTTTGTTCTGTCGAAAATTAATAACATCGACAGAATTGGGACAAATAGGGAATTATCAAGAACGAGGTCGTCTGAAAACACGGTTTCGGAGAAACGAAATGTTTTCAGACGACCTTTCGGCGATACACCTAACAACGATTACCAGAGGTAAGTTACGCTTGCACCGCCGCCCGCACCGCCTTTCGCCGCACCGACTGCCGAGCCTTTAACCAGCCATTTGCCGCTGGCGGATACTTTAGAAATACCTACGGCGTAACCGCTTTTACCGCGCCAGATACCGCTTGCGACGGAAACCGCGCCTTGTCCCGGCTGATATGCCTGTCCGAGGCTGCCGACTGCGATTGCAGCGGCGGAGCCTGAATCGGCGCGCTCTTCAAGTTTGTCCATACGGACTTTGGCTTCGTTGCGCAAAGCGGCGATTTGGGTCTGGTGATTGCTCTCGGCTGCGGCAAGGCTGCTTTGGGTTTGGCGGGCAAGGCTCTTCACTTGGGCAACGTTGACCGCGTCCGTATCCTCCTTACCCGCAGCAACATTAGTAATCTGGCGGCTGTTTTGTTCGCTGCCGACAGATACCGCGCCTAAAGTCGATACCCATGCCTTACCCGTTTCGGTACTTGCCGCGCCGGTAGCAAAGTCATGTCCGGCAACGCCTGCCGCAGTATCGGCAACGCTGTCCGTACCGAGTGCCACGGAGTTTTGCTGACGCGCTTCCGCTTTGTAGCCCAAAGCAGCAGATTTTTCCTCAAATGCGGCAGCACCTGCACCCAAAGCCGTTCCGCCCGATTTCCGTACCCGTGCGCGCGTACCCGCGGCAAGACCGTTGAGCGCGGTGGACGAAGATTCCACGCCCAATGCCACGCTGTTGGTTTCTTCGGCAACCGCGCGCGTACCGACTGCAACCGCCTGATAACCGTTTGCCTCGGCAGCAGATGCCAGCGCAACCGCCTGCGTACCGTTGGCTTTTGCCCTATCCCCGACAGCAGTGGAACTGAGTGCATTGGCTTCGCTGCCGCGTCCAAACGCAACCGCATCAATATCGGCAGCCTTCGCGCTTTCGCCGACCGCGATAGAACGCAAACCCGTTGCCTGCGACATCAAACCGACCGCCACCGACTGCCCACCGGAAGCCTTCGATGCGCCGCCGACGGCAATATCGTTGGTTCCTTTTGCATTCGCCCTGAAACCGACGGCAACCGTCCGCAATGCTTCCGCCTTAGCCTCGCTGCCAAATGCCGACGCGCTCAAACCCGAAGCATTTGAATCATAGCCGGCAGCAACAGACTTATAACCCGCCGCAGCTGCTTTATCACCCAACGCAGTCGCATTCTCCCCCGCCTTCGACTCTTTGCCCAATGCGGCAGAACCGTTTTTGTGCATCGTTCCTGTCGCAATACCTTCCGCAACACAAACATTTGCAAAAACAAGGGACAACACCAAACACAGCGGTTTGACGGATAAGTTTAGTTTCATCTTTTCATTCTCCAAATTTGAATTTTTAACAATACTAACTAATCCCAAATAATTATATTTAATTATTTGGGATTAGTTAGTATTGTATAGTATTATTACAATATTATTAATTATATGTAATTAATATTTGATTTGAATCATCTGAAGAAAATGATAAGCAAGGTTTATATAGTGGATTAAATTTAAATCAGGACAAGGCGACGAAGCCGCAGACAGTACAGATAGTACGGAACCGATTCACTTGGTGCTTCAGCACCTTAGAGAATCGTTCTCTTTGAGCTAAGGCGAGGCAACGCCGTACTGGTTTAAAGTTAATCCACTATAGAACGTACGCAACCCATTCAGATCGATAGAACCCAATCATCTAAAAAGGTCGTCTGAAAACACGGTTTCGGAGAAACGGAATGTTTTCAGACGACCTTTTATAGTGGCAAAAAAAAGGCGATACCTTTCAGTACCGCCAAAGCTGCTTTGGTGATGAAACCGGTTATTTCGAGGCGCAGCGGAAGCCTAGGTTGTGCAGGACGTATTTGGATTGCAGGCTGGTGCGTATGCCGTAGCGCAGGAAGGCGGCGTAATTCGATGGGTCGCTGGAGCCTACGGATGCGCCGCTGCAAAACATTTGCGTATCGGCATTGCCAGACGAGAGCAGGCTGCTGTTGAAGTCTTCCGTCCATTCCCAAATCAAGCCGTGCATATCGTAAATGCCCCAGTAGTTGGGTTTGCTTTTGCCGACATCGCGCAAGCCGTTTCTGCCGCCGTCTGCATACCAGTCAAGAATGGTACGGTTGTAGCCGGGTTCGGCAGAACCGTTTTTCTGTGTGGCGGAGGCAAGTCCGGCAAATTCCCATTGGTCTATGGTCGGCAGGCGTTTGCCTTGCGCAGTACAGTAGGCATTGGCGGCAAACCAAGATACGTTGGTTACCGGATGTTTCAGTTCGTTGGGTTTGGGCGCATAGCTGTTGCTGCCGGTTTTAACCCAGTGTTTGAGGTAGGCAGGCTCGGCTTGTTTGGAGCTGACTTTGCCTTTTTGCCACTGCGGGTGTTTTTTGACAAACTCTGCAAATTCGGCATTGGTAACGGGATATTTGTCGATTTGGAAGGGTTTGACTTTAATGAGGTTTGTTTCTTTCTTCAGATAGAGCGGGCGATAACTGCCACCTTCAACTTTTGCCATTTCGGCCGCCGCTGCACTGCCGCTTGCGACAAGGGTAAAGAAGGCGAGGAGTGGTATGAGTTTCATAACGGGCTTTCTCATCTGAATACGGAGTATTAGGCTCTGATTATATAGCGAAACCGGATAAAAATCCTTAAAAGCCGTCTGATTATTGTGCTTTGGGCTTGTCGGTTCGTGCATATAGTGGATTAACTTTAAACCAGTACGGCGTTGCCTCGCCTTGCCGTACTATCTGTACTGTCTGCGGCTTCGTCGCCTTGTCCTGATTTAAATTTAATCCACTATACTTGAAACTGGTTTTTCAGACGACCTTCGATACTTGATAGGTCGTCTGAAAAACCAATCTTTCGATTGGTTGTGGAAGAAAGCCACTGTTGTCCTTGCATCAGCCGGAACAGCAGTGGCTTTTTTCTGTCTCTACGCCGAGATGACTGGATTAGTAGCCGCCTTTACCTGCAGATGCTGCGGAAGCAGGCGCTGCTGCGGAAGATGCAGGGGCAGCAGGAGCTGAAGCGGCAGGGGCTGAAGCTGCACCGCTACCTGCATAGGCTTTGTCTTCCAGTTTTTTGGTCATGATTTCAGCGTTCTCTGCGCCCTCTACTTTCAATTGACCCAACGCGCCTTTGTTGAACGCACGGAAGAGAGAGTGGTCAACCACAGTATAGCTGCCCGGGATGTCGGCTTTAAATTCGATAATCGCTGCGCCACCGGCAGGGATCAGGGTGCTTTGTACGTTTTCGTTGATCAGTTTGCCGCCTTCTACGTAAACTTTGTCGAAGATCTCACCGATAACGTGGAAGGAGGAAACGAGGTTCGGACCACCGTTACCAACGTACATACGAACGGTTTCGCCTGCTTTAGCTTTCAGGGCGTTGTCGCCAGCGATAGCACCTACGTGACCGTTAAATACAACGTATTCAGGTTGTTCGGCGATAGCTTTGTCCATATCGAACGGTTGCAGGCCTTGCGCACCTTTTTTACCTTTGGTGTAGAAGTCGCCTTGTACGATGTAGAACTCTTTGTCCACTTTAGGCAGACCTTCTTTAGGTTCAACCAAAATCAGACCGTACATACCGTTGGCGATGTGCATACCGACAGGGGCAACGGCACAGTGGTAGATGTACAGACCGGGTTGCAGGGCTTTGAAGCTGAATGTAGAAGTACGGCCCGGAGCAGTGAAGCTGGCTTCTGCACCGCCGCCTGGACCGGTAGCAGCGTGGAAGTCAACATTGTGCGGTACGGTAGAAGACGGGTTGTTAGAGAATTCGACTTCCACGGTATCGCCTTCGCGTACGCGGATCATGCGGCCCGGAACGTCGCCGTTAAATGTCCAGTAGTGGTATTCCACGCCATCGTCCATTTTCATGGTTTTTTCGACGGTTTCCATTTTCACGCGGACACGTGCAGGATGGTCGCGGTCGATGGCAGGCGGAACTTCAGGAGCGTGGGTAGTTACCGCGTCGATAACAGGCAGCTCGGCAGCAGGAGTTTCGGCAGCAGCTTGAGCGCCGGAAGCAGGAGCCTCGGAAGCTGCAGGAGCGGAAGCGGAAGCGGTTTGCTCGGCAGGTTTTTGGGCAGCTTGCTCACCACAGGCGGCTAAAGCAAAAACTGAAGCAATAATTGCAGCTAAAGCTTGGCGTTTCATAGTTGTCATTTCCTTTAATAACTATTTTAAGAAGGTCAGGGTATATTTTTTCAACCTTTGTCGTCCGCGGCATACCGCTTTCGGCTCTTTCAAACTGCCTTATTCCGGGTCGTCTGAAAGGCATCTCTTGTGAACTTTTGTAGGATTATGTAGGTGGTTTTACCGCTATATCTTGACCTAAATCAATTAATTCATCAAAGATGAACTTTTACTACCTGTTTTACTACTTAATAACTAGATAAAACTACATCAAATCATCTATTATTGCTCACATGTTTTATCCAATTCTTTACAAAAATGCCATCGTATTTTTGATAATAAGAATTATTATTGACTATATATCTGTTTTTTAAAGATTGTTGTTAAGAGAATATTTCTTTTGCCTGAAAAGAGTGCTACAATCTTTAACATTCATATAGTATGAATTTATAAGCAACCACTTTTTACCAAAATAAGGAGTTCTGAAATGGGACAGTACAAGAAGCTATGGTACTTGCTGTTTGCCGTCCTGGCAGTCTGCTTTACCATTCTTGGCTACATGGGCAGCGAGGTTTATAAAAAAGCCCCGCCTTACCCTGAAAGAGTCGTTTCGGCATCAGGCACTCAGCTGATGACCAAAGACGATATTTTGGCAGGTCAGTCTGCCTGGCAAACCACCGGCGGTATGGAAGTCGGTTCCGTATTGGGACACGGCGCATACCAAGCTCCGGACTGGACAGCCGACTGGCTGCACCGCGAGCTTGTCGCATGGTTGGATTTGACTGCGCAAGAGACTTACGGCAAAAAATTCAACGAAGTTTCTCCTGAAGAACAAGCCGTACTGAAAACCCGCCTTGCCGACGAATACCGCAACCAAAGCCGTATTAAAGAAGACGGCAGCGTCGTTATCAGCGATACCCGTGTCAAAGCCATTGAGAGCATCCTGCCTTACTACCACGGCGTATATAGCGACGATCCCGCCCTTCAGACGACCCGCGAACACTTCGCAATGAAAAACAACACATTGCCAAGTAAAGAAGCGCGTGAAAAACTGTTCAACTTCTTCTTCTGGACTTCATGGTCTGCTTCGACCAACCGTCCTGACGAAACTTTCACCTACACCAACAACTGGCCGCACGAGCCTCTGATCAACAACGTACCGACTACTGAAAACTACATGTGGTCGTTCACCAGCGTTGTATTGCTCTTGATGGGTATCGGCTTGTTGATGTGGGGTTATTCCTTCCTGACCAAACACGAAGAAGTAGAAGTTCCGACTGAAGACCCGATTTCCAAAGTACAGCTGACTCCTTCCCAAAAAGCATTGGGCAAATACGTCTTCCTGACAGTCGCCCTGTTTGTGGTACAAGTGTTGCTGGGCGGCCTGACCGCACACTACACCGTCGAAGGTCAAGGTTTCTACGGCATCGACGAAGCACTCGGCTTCGAAATGTCCGACTGGTTCCCTTACGCATTGACCCGTACTTGGCACATCCAATCCGCCATCTTCTGGATTGCAACCGGCTTCCTGACAGCAGGTCTGTTCCTGGCTCCGATTGTTAACGGTGGCAAAGATCCCAAGTTCCAACGCGCCGGCGTAAACTTCCTGTACATCGCCCTGTTTATCGTAGTCGGTGGTTCTTACGCAGGTAACTTCTTCGCCCTGACCCACGTCATTCCGCCTAAATTCAACTTCTGGTTTGGACACCAAGGTTACGAATACCTCGACTTGGGCCGTTTCTGGCAACTCCTGCTGATGGTCGGCCTGCTGTTGTGGCTGTTCCTGATGCTGCGCTGTACCGTTTCCGCCTTTAAAGAAAAAGGCGTGGACAAAAACCTGCTGGCAATCTTCGTTGCCTCCATGGTCGGTGTAGGCGTGTTCTACGCGCCCGGTCTGTTCTACGGCGAAAAATCCCCGATTGCCGTGATGGAATACTGGCGCTGGTGGGTGGTTCACCTGTGGGTAGAAGGCTTCTTCGAAGTATTCGCTACCGCAGCCTTCGCCTTCATCTTCTACAACATGGGCTTCGTCCGCCGCAGTACCGCTACCGCATCCACTCTGGCTGCCGCCGCCATCTTCATGTTGGGCGGTATCCCGGGTACGTTGCACCACCTGTACTTCTCCGGCTCTACCTCCGCCTCTATGGCAATCGGTGCCTGCTTCTCCGCATTGGAAGTCGTACCGCTGGTATTGCTGGGTCGTGAAGCTTACGAACACTGGTCTTACCAACACCTGTCCGAATGGGCGAAACGCCTGCGTTGGCCGCTGATGTGCTTCGTAGCAGTCGCCTTCTGGAACATGATCGGTGCCGGCGTATTCGGCTTCCTGATTAACCCGCCGATTTCCCTGTTCTACATCCAAGGTCTGAACACTACCGCAGTTCACGCACACGCAGCCTTGTTCGGTGTATACGGCTTCTTGGCACTGGGCTTCGTCTTGCTGGTTGCCCGCTACCTGAAACCAAACGCAAAATTCGACGACAAACTCATGACTTGGGGCTTCTGGCTGCTCAACGGCGGCTTGGTCGGCATGATCGCCATCAGCCTGCTGCCTGTCGGCGCCATTCAAGCATACGCCTCCATCACTCATGGTCTGTGGTATGCCCGTAGCGAAGAATTCCTGCAAATGGAAATCCTCGACACCCTGCGCTGGGTACGCACAGCAGCCGACTTGATCTTCATCGGCGGTGCAATCTGCGTAGCCATCCAAGCAACCAAAATCGTATTCAGCCGCGATAAATAAATCCTAAGCTTGAATACCCAGCAAAAGGTCGTCTGAACATTTTCAGACGACCTTTTTTGATGCCTGCCTACTTTCATTTCAGCAACAGCCCGTCCCCGTTTAACCGCCATACGCACCGAATACCCTTCTTTACCCATCCATCCCTACCCTACTCACCACCCCTCCTCCAACAAATTGAATCCCTACACATCCCAAGACAGCCGCCCGCCTCGTTTTCCCTATTTTTCAGACGACCCCAATGCCGTTTAGAAAACAAGGTCGTCTGAAACCGAAAACAAACAAAACACAGACAACAAAAAACCGCACATCAAAGCGCGGTCGGTTTTAAAACGGTTTTTGTCGGAACAGAAAGCGAAGGGCGTTTCAGACGACCTCTGAGCATTAGGAGGTCGTCTGAAAAAACAAATCAATCAATAGCGGTAATCAGGGTGGCGGGAACAGCCAGAGTAACGGATAACACATTCATTGGAATGTTTGCGACACCCTTTCAACGCAAGTTCTTTGGCAATTTCCACATCATCCTCTCCGGCGGTTCCCGTCCCACCTTTACCTTCTTCCTTACCACCAACTGCAATAGCGGCACAAAGATTACGATATTCGTGTTTCAGGCGGCAACCTTTACCATCACGAGCAATCGGATTTTGACCTCCACCGGCTTTGATACAGCTTGCCAATGCTTCACGTCTAGCTGACTCCTCCCCTTCAGTATTATTTTCGGAATAGCCAACAGCTCGATTTACCGGATTAAAATAAATCGCTCCCCAACGGTTCGGCACTTTATACACCCGTCGAGAAGACGAACTGCCGCCTCCCCAACCGCACGCGCTGCCATCGACAGTTTGGCAATAACCGTCAGTCGGATTCCCTCCCAAAGGGTTGCCCAAGGCGGTAAAACTATTCAATGCCATCAATATCAAAAATATCTTCTTCATCTTTATACCTCTTAATCTTTTCCGCTATTCGTTTCTCTTAAAACCTGCCGTATAAATCGACATCGCTTTTGATCCTATCGCTGCAAAATAAGTTTTCAGACGACCTTTTAGCATTTAGAGGTCGTCTGAAAAAATCATTCTGCTTTAGTAACGAGGGTCAACAGAACACCCTGCATAACGAATAGAACATTTAAAATCCCGTCCTTTTTCGCAAGCTGCAATCGCTCTTTGTTTAGCTTTTTCTACCGAAGAATCACTTTCTACTGCTGCACGCCCTTTTCCGACCACTCCACCGATTGCAATCGCCCCACAGGCATTACGGTACTCGGTCATTAAATGACAACCTTGCCCCTTATGAGATACTGGATTCTTACCACCACCAGCATCGATACAACTTGCTAACGCTTCCTCTCTAGCTGATTCATAACTTTTAGTATTGTTCTCTGAATATCCAACCGCTTGATTTGCAGCATTGTAATAAATCGCTCCCCAACGGTTCGGAATATTAATTACCCTACTTCCCTGCCCCATCGGTCGGTTATTACCCGCGCATCCCGGCAAATCAGGATGATAGACACAAGGATTGCTCATTTCGTTTGCGTTCGCGAAACTGCTTAAAATCATGACAGCCGCTAATAATATATGCTTCATCGGTTTATTCCTTATTTTTGAACATCAATCATATTCTTACTTTACCCTGTTCCCTAAGCAACCCAGTCGAAATCAGACGGATCGTTTCTTCTTTATCGTCTATCGCCACACAATAAAGTTTCAGACGACCCCTAGTCCTTCAGGGGTCGTCTGAAAAAACAAATCAATCGGCAATGCTGCCTTATTGCTTTGTGAAACTTACAAAACGCCTTGATGGGCAGTATCGTGTCCCAAAGCGGTCAGGAATTGCGACATGCTGTATGTTTCGCCTGAGGCGGCAAACTTGAACGCGTCTACGGTATCGCCGCCATCTGAGGAGTGGACGGCATCCAAGACGGTCAGGGTATCGTCGCTGCCTTTGAGTTTGACCACCCAGTTCTCTTTGTTGTTTCCTGCTTTATTGATTTCCAAATCGATGTCTTTCAGCGTCAGATTGCCTGAGAACAATACGGTATTGTCCTCGCCGCTTGCGTTCAGTGACAATTTGTCATGCCCGCTGCCTTTGCCGAAGGTAATCGTATTGGCATAGCTGCCGCCGGAAATGGTGTCATTGCCTGCGCCGGCATCAATGGTGCTGTCGTGTCCGACTTTGACGGTATCGTCGCCGCTGCCGCCGATAAAGGTGGTTTTGCCGCCGTAGTTGCCTGAAACGCTGACGGTGTCGCCGTTGTCGGTACCGTGAATAATGCGGTTGGAGCCTTCGTACAGTCGTTGTTCAAAGGTATCGCTGTCGTCATTCAGGTATTGAATAATCGTGCCGTTTTTGCGGACATGGGATACTTTCAAGCCGAAATGTTCGATGATTTGTTCCGTGCTGTATGTGCCGTTGTCGAATTGGAACTCGGATATGGCGCCTTGCGAACCCATTTGGTTTTTAATCGGAGGCTCTATGGGAAGTGTTGTAGGGGAGAAGATTGCCCGTGGGATCGACTATGCTATCAAGAACCGATTGCCTTTTATGATGATTTCCAAGTCCGGAGGAGCTCGTATGATGGAGGCTGCTTTCTCTCTGATGCAGATGGCCAAAACTTCCGCAAAACTTGCCCAGTTGGACGATGCTGGTCTGCCTTACATCTCACTTTGTACAGATCCTACTACAGGTGGGGTGACTGCCTCCTTTGCTATGCTGGGGGATATCAATATAGCCGAACCTGGCGCACTGATAGGCTTTGCAGGGCCTCGTGTGGTAAAGGATACCACAGGAAAAGACTTGCCTGAAGGCTTCCAAACAGCAGAGTTTGTACAAGAACATGGCTTCTTGGATTTTATTGTCAATCGTAAGGAGCTCAAGGACAAGGTGAACTTGTATATAGACCTTGTGATGAACCTTCCAGTAAGAGCGTAAATATTGTCCAAACCTTATTTATAAAAAATGCGTGATTTCTTCTTTAGAAGTCACGCATTTTGCTGTCGATAAAGATAGTAACAGGGCCATCGTTACATAGGCTTACCTGCATATCGGCTCCAAATACTCCAGTAGCAATTTCCTCTCCCGAGAGTTCTTGAAGGGTTTTTACAAACTGCTCATATAGAGGAATTGCCCTTTCGGGTCTTGCCGCTCGAATGTAGGAGGGGCGGTTCCCCTTCTTTGTCTGGGCATATAGGGTGAATTGACTCACTACCATTAGGGCACCACCTGCTTCCTGTACCGAAAGGTTCATCACCCCATTATCATCGTTGAACAGACGGATTTGGACAACTTTCTTGCATAGGAAATCTATATCTTCTTGGGTATCATTCTCT
>ERZ772924.1445-NODE-1445-length-11289-cov-4.084476_pt1 | contig 11289 bp, 9 predicted proteins | sample MGYA00512116_ERZ772924 | MGnify/ENA primary metagenome ERZ772924 (study PRJEB29015, sample SAMEA2737920) | human oral metagenome | biome: human oral; feature: human-associated habitat; material: dental | place: China | collected 2134 ...
CCTGCTCCAGGCAGAGCGCCCGGTAGGCGGCGTTCGTGATGCCGGCCATCGGTGCCAGCACCACAGGAAGCGGCACCACGACGGCATCACGTCGGCTGGGCGCGTGCAGGCGAAGCGACTCGACCACTCAGGTTCCCCTTCCATCTTCCAGACCGGGAGATTCTACGCGTGGTTGGATGGAGGCCATGAATCCGTTGCTGACTCCCTCGACGCTGCCTTTCCAACTTCCCGACTACGCCAATCTGACCGACGCACAGTTCAAGGAGGCTATAGAGGAGGGCCTGGCGCAGCAGAGAGCCGCTCTGGAGGCAATCGCAACCAACCCCGAGGCACCCGATGCCGAGAACACCATCATTGCCTGGGAGCTCAGCTCGGCTACCTTGGATCGTGCCGGTTCAGCCTTCTGGGTCGCGAAAGCGGCTGATGCCAATGAGCAGCGCGACGCCGTCGAGACGGCGCTGGCCCCCAGGCTGGCAGAGCACAACAGCATGATCCTGCTGGACAGTCGCCTCTTTAACCGGCTGGTTAGGCTCCGCGACCGCGCAGACACCGGGGAGGTGACCCTGAGTGAACAAGACCGCTACTGGCTCGACGAGCATATTCGCGAGTTTGAGCGCTCAGGCATCGCGCTAGATGACGCTGCGCAGCAGCGACTGCGGGAACTGAATGTGGAGCTGGCTGGGCTGTCCGTGGCCTTCGAGCAGGCTCTCGTGGATGGCCGTAACGCCTCAGCCGTGCTGGTAACTGACCGGTCTGATCTGGCTGGCCTGGGGGATGAGGAGGTCAAGGCGGCCCGGGAGGCGGCCCAGGCCCTGGGGCAGGAGGGCTGGCTGATTGAGCTGACCAACACCACTGGCCAGCCGGTACTGGCGGATCTGGTGAACCGTGACCTGCGCCGCCGCGTCTTCGAGGCTTCCGTGGGGAGGGGCCTGAGCGGCCCATACGACACCCGCCAGCTCGTGCTGGACATCGCCCGGCGCCGCGCGGAACGCGCCCGGCTCCTGGGCTACGAACACCATGCCGCCTGGGTAGCTGCCGACGGGTGTGCACGGACCACCGAGGCAGTTCTCGGCCTGCTCAGGCAGGTCACGCCAGGGGCAGTCGAGTTGGCGAATCGTGAGGCCGAGGAGCTACAGCAGGCCCTTGAGGAGGATGAGCCGGGCGCGAGGCTCGCTGCCTGGGACTGGGAGCACTATGCCGCGAAGCAGGCTGCCTCCAAGACCATAGATCCTGCGGTGCTGCGCCCCTACCTGGAGTACCACCGGGTGCTGCATGAAGGGGTTTTCGCGGCCGCCACAGCTCTTTACGGCATCACCTTCCATGCCCGCCCCGAACTTCACGGCTTCACCGGAGAGTCAGAGGTGTACGAGGTCTGCGAAACTGACGGTAGCACGCTGGGGGCGGTGATTCTTGACCCGTTCACCCGGAACACCAAGCGGGGCGGAGCCTGGATGACCTCCATCGTCGACCAGGCGGACCTGACCAAGGCCCTGCCGGTGGTTACAAACACCTGTAATTTCCCCCGTCCCACCGAGGGTTCCCCGAGTCTGCTGAGCTGGGACAACGTGATCACGATGTTCCACGAGTTCGGCCACGCGCTCCATGGCCTGCTCTCAAAGGTCAGGTATCCGTCCCGCTCCGGCACAGCAGTGCCTCGTGACTTTGTGGAGTTTCCCTCGCAGGTGAACGAGCTGTGGGCCTGGGATGCGAAGCTGATCTCCCGGTTCGCGGTCCATCATGAGACCGGTGCGCCCCTGCCTGCCGCACTGGCTGAGAGGCTCCGGGCCTCGCGGTCCGTCGGTGAAGGACACCATACTCTGGAGCTGGTGGCGGCGATGCTACTGGATCAGGCCTGGCACAGCACTACCCTGGAGGAGTTGCCGGCCTCGGTTGATGAGCTGGAGGGATTTGAGGCCGCTGCCCTACAGCGGGCTGGTGTCGCGCATGAGCTGGTCCCGCCGCGGTACCGTTCGTGCTATTTCAGCCACATCTTCGGCGGCGGCTACGCGGCTGCCTACTACGGATATCTGTGGGCGGAGGTCATGGACGCCGATGCCTGCGCCTGGTTCAAGGACAATGGCGGTCTCAACCGGGAGGCTGGCGAGCATTTCCGCCGCGAGTTGCTGAGACACGGTGGGAGTATTGAACCCATGGAGTCGTGGCGTGGTTTCCGCGGCGCAGAGCCCGATGTTTCTCATCTGCTGCGCCGCAAGGGACTTGCCAACGCCTAGAGATCCTGTGCCGCCGGGATCCCCGGCAGCGGGGGTGAGACCCTGCCCGGGAATCCCGTGGTCACGACCTGTGCCGCAATCAGTAGGCGAGGCTCAGTCGCGTTGCCAGTGCTGCGGCGCCACGGGCCCAGGCATGGAAATCCTGTTCGGCCAGCACCAGCTCAGGTGGGTCGATGTTCTCGAAACGCCGGTCCCTCAAAACCTGCTGGATCAGATCCACCCGATCCTTGTAGTGGATGATGCCCTCACCGGTCAGCAGGACCCGCTCCGGACCCCAGAACTGCTTGGCCAGAACCACCAGTTCACCGAGAGCGACAGCCGCACGGTCCAGCACCGCCACGATGGCCGGATCATCCGCCTGAGCCAGTTCTTCCAACGAGACCTCCCGGCCGGCAGACTCACTGGCTGCTGCCCGGAGTGGTTCGTCGGCGAGCGCGTCATGGAAGCGCTGCCCCCACGTCGTCCACGCCTCGCCCACCATCCCAGTCGATCCCTGGTGTCCGACGACCAGCTCATCGGCAACCACGGCCCCAGCCCCCACACCTGCCCCAACGGTGATGACGACGAAATTATGGGTCCGGCGCCCATGCCCGACCCAGTGCTCGGCCAGGGTCAGGGCATCGACGTCGTTGGCGGCCTTACACGGCAGTCCGCAGGCCTCGGTGACGAGGGCAGTCAGGTTTCCGCCTCCCCAGCCAAGCAGAGGCGCCGCACGCACCTCTCCGTGCGGATCGACGGCAGCTGCTAGCGCCACACCCACCGAGGTCGGCTCGTGGGGCCCGGAGAACTCGTCGACAAGCTGTGCGATAGCCTGTGCGGTCGTTTCTATCGTAGAGGTGTCCGCCTGGCGGACATCAGTGGCCCGGACATGGCCAGCAAGCCCGGTCACCACCGCGTGCAGCTGCCCCGGCACCACCTTCACGCCGACGAATCGCGCAGCATCATCAACCACCACCAGTGGCAGGGCGGGACGCCCAAGCTGTTTTGCGGGTGTGGGGCGTCGTTCCTGGAGAATCCCGGCGGCAACAAGCGGCGTGGTCAGCCTGGTCATCGAGCCGGAGCTCAGACCGGTGCGCTGGGCCACACCGACCCGTGCGATGGGACCGTGGCGCAACACCGTCTGCACCACTAGTCGCGAAGTGGGATCGATGGAGCTGAGAATCACTGGCGTCTTTCCTCCCGATACTCGTCACGATGATGTTAGCGACAACAGCCTATTGACTTGGTGATTCAGTTCGCTCAGGTAGGTTACATCCTTCTGGCCGATGAAGACCGCCTCGAACCCTGGAGATGTCAGGGCAGCCACGTCAGCGGCGTTCACGGTCACCGCGGGATCCTGGGTGGTGCCGTCCTTGACGTGCAGGGTGAATGGTCCAACATCGAATCCTGCGGCCTCACGGACCTGGATGGAGCGTTCCATGGCTTCGGGACGGGCCGGGAACACCACCCCGGCGTCGGCGACCTTCATCTGGCATTCAGAGGACCCCAGATAGGCCACCCACTTACCCGCCGCTGCCTTGTCGTCGGCAAACTTGGTGACCGAGTCTGCCAGGCCGTTGAACGGACTCGCGCGATGTCCGCGGGGCCCGACTGGTGTAGGGGCGATCTGCAGATCGATGCCAGGGATGGAGGCGAAGGTGGAGATCATCCAAGACCCATTCATGCCCAGCACGGCTTTGCCCTGGGCGACCTGCTGATAGGAACCTGAACGCTTCCCGAAGATCTCGTAGGAAGGCATGTATCCCTTCTCGACGAGACCGAAATACCAGGCAATGGTCTTCTGGAAATCGGGATCATCCAGGTTGAAATGGGTGCCCCAGGGGTTCTTATCCAGGGGATTCCACCCGATGGAGCCGGTGTAGGCACCCCACTGAGTCTGCCCGAGGTTCTCACCTCCAGCTCCCTCAGAAGCCAGCCCGTAGACCGCGACGTTCTTCTTGTCGAACCCCGGTTCATCACCCCGGATGCCATTGGCATCGACGCTCAGGTGAGCGATGATCTTCTCAAAACTGCCCCCGTCAACGGGATTCCAGTCCATGTTCATCAGCTGTTCCCGGCTGATCCCAGCTGCGTCTGTGGCCTTCTGGTCGTAGAAATAGGCGATAGTGTCCCAGTCCTTCGGGATTCCGTAGCGTTTGCCGTCTCGTCCCTTCCAGAGTTCGGCTAGGTTACCGACGTACTCGGAGTCGTCGACATCATGGGTAGCCTCAAGGTCATCAAGCGGTACCAGAACCTGCAGATCGACGAACTGGGCATATTTGGTCAGGTGGTTGGTGAACACGTCGGGGGCTTGTTCGGCTATGAACCCGGCGGTCAGCTTGCTCCAGTAGTCGTCCCACCCGTACTGGGTGATCCTGACCTTCAACCCCGGATTCACCGTCTCGAAGGCATCAGCGCAGGCCTGGTAGCCGGGCTGCTGAGTGGCGTCCCACAGCCAGTATTCGATGACACCGTCTGGTTCCCCTCCTCCTTGAGTGGTGCACGCTGCGGCAAGCAGGACTTTAGCTGCTAAAACCGGCAGGATTTTTGCAATTCGTTTCTTCATTTCGAGCCTTATTTGATGCCGCTGAAACCGATGGAGTTGACGATGCGCTTGGCGCTCAGGGCGAAGAGCACGAGCATCGGGACCGCCGCCACGAGGGCGGCCGCCATGAGACCCGCCCAGTCGGGACCGGTGCTGGGGGTCTGGGAACGGAAAACCCCCAGCCCGACGGTGAGGACCCGCGAGTTCTCGGAGTAGGAGACCATCAACGGCCAGAAATAGTCGTTCCACGAACTGATGAAGGTCAGCAGGGAGATGGTCGCTATCGGCGCCGCCGACATCGGGAGGATGAGGCGGAAGAAATTGCCGATCTTGCTGGAGCCGTCGAGCAGGGCGGCCTCCTCCAGTTCAACGGGCACGTTCATGAAGAACTGCCTCAGGAAGAACACCGCGAACGGTGTCATGAGCATGGTCGGCAAGGAGATGCCGAGCAGGGTGTCGATCAGACCGAGTTGTTTGATGAGCACGAAGTTCGGCAGGAAGGTGAAGATGGCCGGCACCATCAGGCCTCCCAGGAAGAGGCCGTAAACCAGGTCCCTGCCCTTCCACTTCAGTCTCGAGAAAGCGTAGGCGGCGCAGGCGGAGAAGAACACCTGCCCGACCGTGACCAGGGTCGCGACGACGATGCTGTTGCCCAGGTATCGCCAGAAGTCGATGGACTGGCCGGAGCCTCCCTCCGCCAGCGCCTCCTTCCCGGCCTGGATCCCGAAGACCCGGGCGAAGCTACCCGTGTTCCAGTCGGTCGGCAGCCACGATGTGGCGCCGCCGTAGAGGGAGGAGTTCGAGGACAGTGCGGTGCGCAGGATCCAGTAGAGAGGGAACAGGGTGATCAGCATGATGGCCCCCATCACCACCCAGGCGAGGATCCTTCCCCATGCGAGACGACGGTGCTCATTGGCCCGGACCGGGCCGGCGATTGCTGCTGTTGACATCTCGTGCTCCTCAGTTCAGGTCGGTCTCACCGGCGCGGGTCAGCCGGTACTGGAAGAAGGTGATCACCACGAGGATCAGCAGCAACGCCACGGACAGCGCGGACGCGTAGCCGAACTGGAACCTCCCGAAGGCCATGTCGTAGATGTAGAGCTGGAGCACCCGCGACGAGTTGACGGGCCCGCCCCGGGTGGCGATCGCCACCGTGTCGAAAACCTGGAACGAGCCGATGATCGTCATGATCAGCACCAGGGCCAGGATCGGGCGCAGCAGCGGTATTGTAATGCGCCAGAACATCTGCCATTCCGAGGCGCCGTCCACCCGCGCGGCCTCGTAGGCGGATTCGGGGATGGTCTGCAGTCCCGCGAAGATCAGCAGCGCCGTGTATCCCATGTGCCGCCACACGTTGATCAGCGCGATCGTGGGAATGACCGTCGATTCCTGGGACAGGAAGGGGATCGTGTTCAACCCCATCGAGGCGAGAACCTGGTTCCCGATTCCCAGCTGGGTGTCGAGGATCCACATGAACACGAGCGCAGCCACCACGTTGGAGACCAGGTACGGGGTCAGCACGATGGAGCGCACCCAGGTGGACTGGGTGAGCCTGTGCATCAACACCGCGATGAGCAGGGCCAGCACGGTCTGGACTCCGATGTTGACCACCACGTAGTAGATGGTGACGCCCGCCGCGTTCCAGAAAACTGGGTCCTCCAGCATGCGGAGATAGTTCTTGAACCCGACGAACTCGGGTTGCGTAAGCAGGTTGTAGTTGGTGAAGCTGAGCCAGATGCCGTTCAGCGTCGGCCACAGCAGGAAAACGATGAACCCGACGAACGCGGGCGCAATCATCGCCACGGCGAGGAGCAGATCGCTCCTACCCTTCTTGCCAGTGCCCACCCGGCCGGACACTGGTAATCCTGGACTGGTCATGACATACCTCCGTTGGTACGAATGACTTAATTCTGCAACAGAGATATGTCGTGGCGCAAGCCCTCTGGGCCAGATTTTCAGACCTTCGTGACGACGAACAGGACGGTTGTGGCCGGTCGGAGCACCGGGGCCCGCAGACCGACATGCATCAGCTGCGCCCCCGTCAGTTCAAGGGGATGCCCGGCGTTGAGCCAGGGCACCTGGTGGGCCGGCGCCAGCGCGGGGCGTTCAATGACCCGGACCCGGTAGCGCGGCCCGGGTTCCAGGCCCGGGAATCTCAGCACACCGAGGTTCACCGCGGGCGTCGCCTCGAGCATCGAGAGGGAGTAGATCCCCCCAAACTCGTTGACCACGCCCTTGAACCAAACCCCGGGGTCCGGCATGGCGACCCGCACCAGCCGCCCGGTCAGCAGCCGCCCACGGTGCTCCTTGTACCAGGCGATCCACCAGGCCAGCTCCGCGATTTCCTCCTCCGAGGCCCGGGCCAGGTCCCACTCAATCCCGAGGTGCCCGAAAACCGCCGTGGCGGCGCGATGGTTGAGATCGTGCCAACGCCCCGTGACGTGGGAGCGCCCCGAGGCGATGTGCGATCCCAGCAGCTCCGCGGGCAGCAGCTGGGAGGTCCACCAGAGCATCCGCTGCCGATCATCGGGATCGATGTTGTCGGAGACCCACACGCGTTCCGCGCGTTCCATTACCTCCAGGTCGATCCGGGAACCACCCGATGAGCAGGACTCGAACTCGACCTGCGGGAAGCGACGGCGCAGTTCGTCGAGCAGCGCGTAGAAGGCGCGCGTCTGCGCCGCGACGGCCGGGCGCCCGTCGGGAGCGGTGCCCGCGTCATTGAGGTCGCGGTTGTGATCCCACTTGACGTAGGAGATGGCGTACTCCTCCAGGATGGCCGACATCTGCCCCAGAACGTGCCCGTAAGCGCCGGGAATCGACAGGTTGAGCACCTGCTGGAACCGGCCCTCCAGGGGCAGCCGGTCGTCGAGCTGCATCAGCCATTCCGGGTGCGCCCGGGCCACATCGGAGTCAGGGTTGACCATCTCGGGTTCGAACCAGAGGCCGAACTGCATGCCGAGCTCCGTCACCCGGTTCACCAGCGGATGCAAACCGTCCGGCCACACCTCGGGGCTGACCACCCAGTCGCCGAGCCCGGCGTGATCGTCGCGGCGGGCACCGAACCAGCCGTCGTCGAGCACGTAACGCTCCACCCCGAGGGCGGCGGCGCGCTCCGCCAGGTCGATCAGGCGTGCGGGGTCGTGGTCGAAGTAGACCGCCTCCCAGACGTTCAGGCTCACCGGGCGCTCGGGGCCTGGGTGCACGGGCAAGGAGCGCAGGTGCCGGTGGAAACGGTCGGCCTGGGCGTCCAGGCCGATGGCGTGGTTGAAATAGACCCAGGGCGAGGTGTACCCCTCCCCCACCGCCAGGCGCCCCTCCCCGGGCAGGAGCAGTTCGCCGCCCCCGATGAGCTGGGTCCCCACGAAATCCCGTTCGGCGATGTGGACGTGGTTCCCGCTCCAGGCCACGTGACAGGCCCAGATCTCACCATCCTGGTATCCGAACCCCTCCTCACCCAGGCTGAGCACGAAGGCCGCATCAGCGCCGGTTCTGCCGTGGCGCCCCTCCCTGCGGTGCGCCCCCATCGCGAACGGGCGGCGCTGCGGCATCCGCTCGGCAGCCCAGCGCCCCCCGAAATCCATGAGTTCGCGGGCCTGGCCGGGCACCGGCATCCGCAGGGTCAGCTCCGTCAGTTCGAAGACATCCTCCCCCGCGTTGGTCACAGTGGCACGCGACCTCACCAACCCGGTCGGCAGCAGCTCGACGGTCAGCTGCATCCGCAGCCCGGCGGAAACCGCCTCCAGCGCGTAATCGACCGTCGCGGGTCCCGCGGAGACGAAACCCCCGGCGGGTCTTCCATCAACGCGCACCTCGCTCACCCGCCAGCCGGGGCTCCAGGCCCTGCCCTCCCGGGAGCCGATCAGGCCCGGCGTCCCGGTCCAGCCGTACCGGGCCTCGGGGATGATCCCCAGCCGTGGGCCGAGGTCGACGGAGTTCCCGGGGATCATCCAGGCGGCGCCCAGCCGCAGATCCTCGAATCCGGTCTCCGAGACCTCCCCCGGATCACCGCCCCAGTGCACCACCTCGGGCATGCCGTCCGGGCCGGCCGTCAGCAGCAGCGCGACCCCGGCGGAACGAAGGACGATTCGCGAGCGCATGTCCCCTCCTAATAATTTTCGACATTGAAGTTATTTCACAGGGTAGCCCTCCCCCGAACCGTCAGGAACCGCCGAGCCACGGATCGTCATCCCCGGCCAGATCGCCGGGATCGAGATAGGCGGAGGGCTCGTCCACGGCGCGCAGCAGCACGGGGGTCAGCAGGAGCTTCGTCTCGTTTCCGGAAAACGCGCGCCGGTAGCTCCCGACGTCACGCCACCTGCTCACCAGCGCCCACAGCCCGGGTTCGTCGAGGTTGACCACCAGGTCCACGCCGAGGCATCCCGGGCGGGAACGCCAGAACTCGGCGACCGTTCGCAAACCCTCGGCGAGTTCCTCGTCGACTTCACGGAACCGGGAGATCGCAAGCACCGGCCAAGGCTACCCGGGATTTTGGTTGCACCGGGGAATAGACGATAATGATTCTCATGAAACCACGAATCCTTGCACTCGCGACCGTCGTGATGTTGGCGCTCAGCGCCTGCGGATCGGGCACCCCGATCGCCAACACCCCGGCCTCCGATGCCGCCAGCAACGGTTCGAGCGGAGCCGCAGGCCCGGGCACCACCAAGGTCTCCGTCGCCTTCTATCCACTCGAATACGCCGCCGCCAAGGTGGGTGGTGACAAGGTGAGCGTCACGAACCTGACGCTGCCGGGCCAGGAACCGCATGATCTGGAGCTGACCCCACAGCAGGTCGCCAGCCTGGAGGAGGCCGACCTGGTCGTCTACCTCAAGGGTTTCCAACCCGCGGTCGACAAGGCGGTGGAGCAGTCCGGAGCCAAGAACAAGCTCGATCTCTCCCAGGTGATTCAACTGCACCCGGCAACCGAGGACCACGACCACGATGCCGGTGAGACCGAGGACCACGACCACGGGACCACGGATCCCCACTTCTGGCTGGACCCCACCCTGGAGGCCAAGGCGGCCAGCGCCATCGCGGACGAACTATCGAAGATCGACGCCAACAACAAGAGCACCTACGAGACGAACGCGAAGAGCACCACCGACGACCTGACCGCCCTTGACGGCGACTACAGGTCGGGGCTGGCCACCTGCCGGGTCAAGACGATCATCACCACGCACGCCGCCTTCGGCTACCTGACCGAGCGCTACGGCCTGGAGCAGATCGGCATCAGCGGGCTCTCCCCCAACGAGCAGCCCTCCCCGGCCCGCATCGCGAAGGTCCAGGAGGAGGCCAAGGAACACGGCGTGACCACGATCTTCTTTGAAACCCTCACCTCCGACGAGGTGGCCAAGGCGATCGCCGGCGACCTGGGCCTCAGGACCGCCGTTCTCGATCCGATCGAGGGCATCACCGCTGAATCCGCCGGGCAGGACTATCCGTCGGTGATGAAGGCAAATCTCGATGCCATAAAACAGGCCAATGGCTGTTCCTGAGGCCGAAGCCCTGGTGACCGCCGAGGGGATTCACGTCTTTCTCGGCGGTCTGCCGATTCTCCGGGACATCAACCTGTGCATCCGCGCTCGCGAGGCCGTGGCCATCGTCGGTCCGAACGGCTCCGGCAAGACCACCCTGCTTCGCACCCTGGTGGCCTTGACCCCGTTTCAGCAGGGCTCCCTGGAACTGTTCAGAACCCCGCTCCGGCGATTCCGGGACTGGCACCGCGTCGGATACGTACCGCAACACGCCACTCTGAACGTTCAGAACGCCACCGTGCGGGAGGTGGTCACCTCCGGCCGGTTGGCGCATCGTGGAGCGTTTCGGTGGTTCACCCGCGCCGACCGGGCGATCGTCGCCGAGGCCCTGGAGCGCGTGGGCCTGGCGGACCGGGCCCGGTGGCCCTTCGCTCCCCTGTCCGGTGGCCAGAAGCAGCGGGCGCTCATCGCACGGGCACTGGCTACCCAACCCGATCTGCTGATCATGGACGAACCCCTCGCCGGCGTCGACCTCGAGGGCCAGACGATCCTGGCCCGGCTACTCGGCGAACTCCGCGACGACGGCCTCGGAGTGGTCCTGGTGCTCCACGAGCTCGAGGCCGTGGCGGGGGTACTGGATCGGACCATCCGACTGCGCGATGGGCGGGTGGTGCCCCACGCCGATGGCCTCGTGCAGAGCCCGCGCGCTCGTTCTTCTGCTTCCCCTCCTTCCGGGCTCGGGAACCCGGGCGAAAGCAACCCATGAACATCTTCTCGTATCCCTTCATGCAGCGCGCGCTACTCGCGGCCCTGCTCAGCGGCTTGGTGGCGCCGGCGATCGGCATGTACATCGTGCAGCGGCGCCTGTCGCTGCTGGGCGACGGGCTGGGGCACGTCGCCATCATGGGGGTGGGACTGGCCCTGTTGACGGGGAGCGCTCCCCTGCCGATGGCCTTGGTCACCTGCGTGGTCGGTTCCGTCGCCGTCGAGCTGCTCCGGCAGTCCGGCAAGACCTCGGGAGATCTGGGGCTGGCCGTGCTGTTCTACGGTGGCATCG
>ERZ772924.1449-NODE-1449-length-11261-cov-119.582813_pt1 | contig 11261 bp, 7 predicted proteins | sample MGYA00512116_ERZ772924 | MGnify/ENA primary metagenome ERZ772924 (study PRJEB29015, sample SAMEA2737920) | human oral metagenome | biome: human oral; feature: human-associated habitat; material: dental | place: China | collected 2134 ...
GGCGGGGCCGTGGAGAGCCTGCCGGAGCAGGGCGCGCTGGTGAGCGTCGACGGGCTCACCCATCTGCTCGACCTCGACCAGGCGGCGAACGCGGCGATCATCGTCGGCGAGGCGATCCGTCGCGGCCTGCGGGCCCGGGCGGCGACGATCGCCCTCGCCACGGCGCTCCAGGAGTCGAAGCTGTACAACATCGAGTACGGGGATCGCGACTCGCTCGGCCTGTTCCAGCAGCGCACCAGCCAGGGCTGGGGCACCGAGGAGCAGATCATGGACCCCTGGTACTCCTCGGGCGCCTTCTACGACGCCCTGGTGAAGATCGACGGCTGGGACACCGGGAGCATCAACGACGTGGCCCAGGCCGTGCAGCGCTCCGGGGTGCCCGACGGCTACGCCGAGCACGAGGACGTCAGCCGCACCTGGGCGAGCGCCCTGTACGGCTACGACCCGGCGGCCGTCACCCTCGTCGACCGGGCGGAGGCGGCTGCCGACGCGGAGGCGCTCACCGGTTTCGTCGGCACCGTCTGGGGCGAAGCTGTCGGCTCGGTAATCGACGGGACAACGATCACCTTCACGGTCCCCGACTCGCGTCAGGGCTGGTCGCTGGCCCAGCTGCTCCTGTGCCGCGGCTCGGCCGCCGGCCTCACGGGACTGCAGGCCGGGCAGGCGAGCTGGACGGCCAGCCGCACCGTGCGGACCGACTGGACCGGCGGGACGGACGAGGACGCCAGCATCGTCACCGCCACCCTGCACTCCTGAACTGGGGTGAAGCGGGTTCTCGGGCGGCGGTGAGCGTCTGGTTCAGGTTGCCTTTGCGACGTCTGGGTTCGGTGTCGATTTCGTCGGGTGTGCGGTGGTCGATCGCCGAGTGGGGGTCGTCCGGGATTGTGCCCCGGTTCGGTCCAGGATGGCACGTCCCGGGTCGCGTGGACCCTGCTCGGGTGGACCTTGCGGTTCACGAATTCTTTCCTCCGGGAGGATTGTTCAAAAGTCATTTTTGACTCTTCAGGGGACTTTCGTCCGATTTTCTCGTGGGGACAGTGGGGAGGGCCTGTTCGCGTGACGAATGAATTGTCGAAACAGTCGTCGCGAACAGGCCCTCACATGTAAACTGCAACGGGACTCCCGGTCGTGGTCGTAGACGCCCGCTACGAGCGGATCGCCGGTCGGTGCCCCACTCTTGACAGGCTCGGGGGAAGGCTCACGATCCTGGAAGCCCATTCAAAATTCTCGGCGAAGCAGGCTCTGAGGCTTATTCACAGGAGGTCAGGCGAGAGGCGCAGCCTCTAGCCATGACCTGGTTCATCGAGGCAGTGAACAAGCTTCTCCGACCAGGTATTTCCCTTTGTCGACGCGCCAGTTTTGAACAATCCTCCTTCCACACATTCACCCAGACCATCACCACAGCCATCGCATCACAGCTCCACGAACAGACTTTGGACAATCCTCCGGGAACGTCCGTCTATGCCAATTCCGCCCTGCTGAAAAGGGTTCGCGCATCCTCGGGGTCGTCGACGAGCCGCTCGAGCAGGGTCCGGATTCGTCGGAGCGCCTTCGTGTCGGCGCTGAAGACAAAAAGCTCCTGCGCACCAGGGTCGAGCTCGACCCGGTCGGCCAGCTCGGGAGCACGTTCATCGATCAGGACACGGGTCAAGGCCGCCCAATCGTCACCACTTCCCTCGGCACCTTCATCAGCCCGGGACGCGAAGACCTCCTTCAAACAGGTGCCGGCCTGGATCGTCAGGCACCCCTGATCATCACCAGCCTCGGGATCCGGCTCAGACAAAGTATGGCCGTCATGAAACAAAATCGTTTCTGGTTTCGCGGAGTGGGAGGTGCTCGAAGTCGTGGTCGAAGGCGCGGCCGGTGACGTGGGAGGCGAACGCGCCGAAGGTTTCTCCGGGGGTCTCGCGCTGGATGGTGGCGGTGTTGCTCTTGGCCGTGTTCCGGACGTGCCCGGCCGGGTTGTGGTCGGGCGCGTACGGCGGCGGATGGATCGGCGTGATGCGCTCCAGCAGCCGGCCCGGCTCGTGGAGGCCGGTCAACGCTTTCGCGTGGTGGAATCGGGCGTTGTCCGGGACGACCGCGATCTTGCCGGCCTCGGTTTCGCGTTGGAGCCGGTCCAGCGCGAGGATCGTCTGCCAGGTGTCCCGGTTCTGCTCGATCGGGTACAGCGTGACCTTCTTGCTGGTCGGGGAGAGGGCGCCGAAGAAGGACTGGGACGTCTTCTGCCGGTCCACGGACGGTCTGGTGCGCTGCCCCCTTTTGGGGGCTGCATGCGGCGGGTCCAGGCCTCGTGCTCGGGGCGGGCCTCGTCTGCGGTGTAGACCTCCCAGCCAGCGTCCAACAGGGCATTGACTTGGGTTTTCACTTCGGTCATGCGTCTGGTGACGGCTTTCTCGTTGCGGTGCTCGTCGAACGGGTCGGGCAGCTCGAGGCTCGGCCCGCAGAACCGCAGGAGCAGCTGATACGAAGAATCCGACTCGTACTCCACGTCGAACAGGATCTTCACGACGTCACGTATCGCTGGGACGTCCCAGAACTCGGCGTGGACACCCGACCGGGAGGGCGGCTGGGCGAGGATTTTCTTGAGTTCTTCCTTCTGGGTGCGGGTGGGTTTCGCCGCGTTCTGGTTCCCGGCGTGCCCAGTCAGGACCGAGCACATCCTAGTGGCCTGCCACTCGGCCAGCCATTCCTGCACGGCCCGCTCCGTGCGCTCAACCATTTCAGCGAAGATGCCCACGTCGACCCCACGGGAGGCGTACAGGACAGCTTCTGCTTTCATCCGAACCAGCACATGATTGTCGGAACGCTTCTTCCATCTGATCAGGACGGCTGTTTCTTCCGGGGTGACCTCGACCTGCATGCCTCGATCATATCCGAAACGGCACAGGAAATCCATGGAAAATACGGTTTCGTTTCACGCCAGCCATACAAAAAGATTTTCGAATAATCCTCCTGCGCTGGAGATTAAAAAGCAACGGGGTTTAATAAATTTTTTTGCAAGCAAATCTTATTTATCTTTACTAGTCCATTCAGCCATTCCACCACCCGGAAGACATATCAAATGAATCGAGTTCTCATACCATAGATCCCAAGCCTCGTACATCGGCGATGGCTTTATTGCAACTTGATATCCCCCATCAAAACTAATATGCATTTCACCAAAACTTGATATTTTCAGCTCTGTAAAGTATCTACGCACAAGGGCTAGCACAGGAGCTAAAGACTCTGGGTTTGATTGGGGGTCAAGTTCAATGGGAGCCGAGACTCGATTGAGTAGTGTAAAAGGACATTCGATGCGAATAGCAGTATCTGCGTCAAGCGTAAAAGTTACAGCCCAATCAAACGATAAAGAAGTCTGTACTGAATTAACCGCCACGAGAGACCATGACCCCTCAAGCGTCTTGTCCAAGATTAGCTGGGCCACCCTGGCCGCCTCCCTTTATAAAACTCGTCAATATGCGTTTCCACCTGGCCCCCTGGCTTACCATTTACATCGATAGGCTGCCCCCCACCCTTGCCGTTATAAACTCTTACATATCCATTAGGATACTGGGGAGTTGGCTCCATTATCCTAATTGAGTTCTGATTTTTTAGTGATCCTGGTTTTTGAAAAACAATTCCTCGACCATTATCGGCCGTTCTGCCAGCCCAACCGCTTGGCACATCAAATGTTGTGCCCCTAGGGGTTACAACAAAAGTCTTTCCACTGGACCCGCAGGCTCCGTTTTCGCCGGTGAGTGGGTTTTGGTCATTGTGGACGAGGATAGCCTGTCCGGTGTCGGTGACCACGTGGTAGTTGTGAAGGCCACCGATGGCTAGGTTGTGGACGGTTTGGGCGTGTCCGGTGGCCTGGACCGACACCACCTCGGTGACTCGCCCGTCCGGGGTGTGGAGGATGTCGCCCTCATGCAACTGCTCGGCCGGGATGTAGCCACGATCCTCAACATATGGCCGTCATGAAACAAGATCGTTTCTGGTTTCGCGGAGTGGGAGGTGCTCGAAGTCGTAGTCGAAGGCGCGGCCGGTGACGTGGGAGGCGAGCGCGTCGAGGACTCTTCAGGGGTCTCGTACTGGATGTTCACGGTGTTGTTCTTGGTCGTGTTCCAGACGTGCTCGTCGCGGTCTTGTCGAGCGGGTCGGGCGGTCCGAGGCTCGGCCCGCACAGGCGAAGGAGCAGCTAGTAGGAGGAGTCCGGCTGGTGTTCGGCGTCGAACAGGATCTTCACGGCGTCACGTATAGCCGGGACGTCCCAGAACTCGGCGTGGACGCCCGCCGGGGAGGGCGGCCGGGCGAGGATGGTCTTGGGTTCCTGCTTCCGGACGCGGGCGGGTTTCGCTGCGTTCTGGTTCCCGGCGCCCCCGGTCGGCGCCGAACACATCCGCGCGCCCTGCCACCCGGCCAGCCATTTCCGCACGTTCCTCTCCGCCCGTTCGACCCTTTCAGCGATGATGCCCACATCGACGCCACGGGAGGCGTGCAGAATCGTTTCGGCCTTCATCCCGACGAGCACGTGACTGCCAAGCCACTTCTTCGACCTGATCAGGACGGCAGTTTCTTCTGGGGTGACCTCAACCGGCATGCCCCAATCATATCCGGAGCGGCACAGGAAATCCATGGAAAATACGGTTTTGTTTCATGCGGCCATATACTTCTACTCAAAGCAATTTGAATGCAGATTCAAGCATCGTCGCAGCATCAGACTCAGTCTGCTTTAACTCATGATACAACCTCCCAATAAAGTTGGCGATCGACGTGAATATTACTTCTCGCTCGTACGGTGCGCTGCTGACGGTTGGATTGAAACAGGAAGACACCACCCACTTATTATTATGACTTTTGATGGAAACTACCCCTATCTCTTCGTAGTCAAGTGATTCAAATTCGAAATCGTGCAGCGGAGAAGAAGCCGTCCAATGACCTAGTGACCATGCCAATTCAAGCACCGGAAAAGTCGGCTCGTTTAGTATGACAAGTCCATGATCAGAGATTACCAAAGAAGCCTCAACGCCAATCAGATACCCGACTTCTGAACGCTCTGGAATTTGCGTAGTTGATAAATCGAAAAATTTAAACTCCACAATCATACCCCTTTTACAGGGAACGCGTTTATAACTCTTCCATCAATAGACAAAACAGATCGTATTCGAGTTTGACCCTTTGTTCCAACTTCTCTCCCCAGGTCAGAAACCACTCGGAACGTATCATTTGGATGATTTGGATTTGGCACCACTTGCGAATCTCCAGACTTCAACCCTTCTGCAACCCATGATTGCGCTTCAGAGATATCATCAGTGTCAAATTTTGCTTGATTTCCAGAAGCGCTCGCAAGATGCTTATTCTTAATAAAGATATCATCAGGATTACTTGCCGCCTTTTCTATTGCACCCTGTTGCGTCTCGTTTATACCGCATCCGCTGGGGCCGTTGTTGTTGTGGACGAGGATGGCCTGTCCGGTGTCGGTGACCACGTGGTAGTTGTGAAGGCCACCGATGGCTAGGTTGTGGACGGTTTGGGCGTGTCCGGTGGCCTGGACCGACACCACCTCGGTGACTCGCCCGTCCGGGGTGTGGAGGATGTCGCCCTCATGCAACTGCTCGGCCGGGATGTAGCCACGATCCTCAACATAGAACGGGTGCGTGCCCGTGGTCTCCACCGTCCCTCCGGTGGTAGTCACCCGCAGAGTCGGAACCTTCTCGTGGACGAACGTCCGCTCCACGGCGGCCGGCACGTTCTGGCCCGTGACCGAATCATGAGCAAGAACCCGATCACCGGCCTCCACCTGACTGATGGGCTTGGTACTGCCGTCAGCCATGACCACCGGGGTATCCGGCGTGAAACACCCATACCGGGCCACGCCCGACACCTTCGACAGAGCCCCACCAGCCCCGCCGCCCAGAGCACCCTCACCCGCGCCCTCACCAACAGCCCGAGCGAACCCGGCCGGCGTGATCGGCTGGCCGCTGGTCAGATACTCCAAGCCACTGCTGCCACCGCCATCAATGGCACCCTCGACCGCCCCGGTCAGAATGTTCTTGCCCAGACAACTCGTCATTCCCGCGGTGGCCCGCGCCGCAGCGGCCGACGCCCCGCCACCGATGAGACCGGTCGCCGCGCCCACGGCCCCGTCCCGCAGAACAGTGCCCCAGTCAACAGCCCCGTTCGAGGACTTCTGCGACCACACGGACCCGCCCGCACCCGTCAGAGCACCAGCCAGCATCGCCGCACCGACCGGCCCGCCAACACCAGTGCACATCACCGCCACACCGGCGACGACCATGGCCCCGGCGGCGATGTACTCCCAATTGTCGGACAACCAGTCCCCGGCCGCCGACACGGCGTTCTCCAAGGCACTGTTCGACGCCTGCTGATAAACCCGCAGATCATCCTCGGACACCGGCCGCAAACCAGTCGGATCGACCATCCCAGCAGGATCATTCCCCGCATACGAATACGGATTCGCAGCCCAGGCCGCCCCCGTCACCGGCACGGCCGGATCAACCGACAAGAAAGAACGAGTCAACGAATCATAAACCCGCGCACCCATCCAGCCGAGACCACCAGTACGCAGGGCCCCGTCCGCACCGACGGCGACACCGCCACCAGCGCCGCCCGTGTCGCCAGCGCCCTCGCCGGCCCCGGGCGACTGCCCCCACACCCTGGCCTGGAGGCCCTCCAAGCCGGCCGGCAGGTCAGAGCCCGACCCGGCCGGGCCGTCGACGTCAGGAACGAGCCACAGGGCCTCCTGCTGATCCCCCGACAGGACAGTGGCGGCGAGCGCATCCGTGATGACACGCTCACCAACCTGGGCGAGCGTGGGCACAGCAGCATCGCTGTCCCAGTAGACGGCCCGTCCGTCAACGGCGGCGAGCTCACCGCCGGCATCAACGCACAGCTCACTGCGGGCACTCGCCATCACCGTGTCCTGCTCGTGCCGGACACGGGTGACCGAGGCGAGGAAGCCGCGGGGATCCCAGGAGAACAGCCGCTCCCCATCGGGCCCGGCCTCGCGGATGCGGCGACCCGCGGCGTCATAGGTGTAGTCGGTGCGGTCCCCCTGCGGCGTGCGAGTCCACAGGAGCTGGCCGGCCCGGTCGTACCCGTGCCGGGTCACCGAACCGTCTGTCGTCTCGGCGACCAGACGCCCACCGGCATCCCACTCCCAGGTGACACGGGTGCCCTCGCTCGTGCGAGCACCGGTCAGCTGGCCAGCCGGGTCATACTCGTAGACCGTGCGCAGGCCGTCCCGCACCTCGGCGACTGGCCGCCCGTCCCCGTCACGCTCGATGCGGATCTGCTGAATGAAACCACGCCGGTTCACCCGGTTCTCGACGACAGCGCCGTCACGCCAGACCCACGTCGCCTCAAGGCCGGGCCCGTGCACCCCGACGACCCGGCCGAGTCGGTCACGGTCGATCTCGACCCGACCGAGACCGGGCTGGACGATCGCGGACAGTCGGTTGTCGGCGTCGTACTCATACCCGGTGCTCGACCCGTCAGGGCGTCTCATGGCGATCCGGCGCCCGCCCACATCATAGCTGTAGGACACCCCCAAGCCGTCCCGGAGGCGGTGAAGCAGATTGCCCCGGCCGTCCCAGGCCTCCTCGACCCGACGCCCGGCAGCATCGGTCAGCCGGAGACGACGACCGACGAAATCCCGCTCCACGCGGGAGAGCAGCCTCCCGTCGGACAGACTCCGGTCCACGCGCCCGGCCCGGTCATAGCCCCACTCGAGCCGGTGCCCGTCCGGCTCGACCCGGCCCCTCATGCGTCCAGCAGCGTCCCACTCGTACCGGGTGACCCTGCCCAGCGGGTCGACCCGGCTCGTCATCCGGCCCATCGAGTCGAAGGAAGACTCGGTGCGGGCCCCGGTCGGGTCCACGACCGCAACCTGACGGCCCATCTCGTCGTACTCGAAACGAGTGACCCCGCCCAGCGCGTTGACGGCCTCGACCAGTTGCCCGGCCTCGTCGTAACGGAACCGGCGGTGCCCGTTCCACCGGTCCCGGACGCTCGTGATCCGCCCGCACCGGTCGTAGCCGAAACGCACGAGACCGCGCCCCGGCTGGCGCCGGGTCAGGATCCGTCCGCACCGGTCGAACTCGGTCCGGACCCTCTCACCGGTCGGCCACAGCTCCCCGGCGATCCGTGAGTCAGCGTCGTAGATGATCTCGTAGCGACGGCCACCGGTACTGATCGTCGCCGCCCAGCGCCCGCACTCGTCGTACTCGTATCGGTAGGTCGTCCCACCCGGCTGGGTGACCGCGACGAGCCGGCCCGCCGCGTCCCGCTCGTACCGGGTGACAGCCCCGGTCGCGTCCACGGTCTCCACGAGACGCCCACACAGGTCGTACCGGTTGAGGCTCGTACCACCGTCGGGCCCGGTTTGCGAAACGAGTCGACCCAACCGGTCCCACACCGCGCTCCAGTCGTCCCCGCCGTCGCGGACCGACACCGGGGCACCGAACCAGCCGCGTCTCACGTCCCGGCCCACACCGGTCGGGTCGACGGTGGCCGCCAGCATGCCATCGGGCCCGTAACCCATCGCCCACACGCCGCCGGCGTCCTTCATCCCCGTCAACCGCGACAGGCCGTCGTAGCCGAACTCCCACGTCGAACCGTCCGGCAGCTCAACGGCCGCCAGATTGCCCAAGTCATCGTAGGACTCGCCCACGACCCGCCCCAGCGGGTCACTCGTCCGTTCACGGGCCCCGTGGGCGCCGTGACTCATGCTTGTGCGCCCGCCCTCAGGGTCAATGATCGCGCACGTCCTGCCCGCGGCGCTGTACTCGAAACGGGTCCGCGCCCCCGTCGGGTCAGTGCGGCAGACCAGCCGCCCACCGGCGTCGTAGGAGAACTCGGTGCGGTTCCCCAGCGGTGTCACGGCCGCCACTACCCGGCCCACCCGGTCCCTCACGAGCCGGGCCGTGTTGCCCGCCGCGTCCGTGACCGCCACGAGGTCACCGTGCTCGTCATGATCGAAACGCACCCGCACGCCCGTCGGATCCGTGATCCTAGTGAGCAGCCCGTCACGCCAAGTCATGGCGGTCGCCCCGCCGCCGGGGTCCACGACCCGGACCGGCCGACGCCCGACCCCCTCGTACTCGTAGCGAGTCACCGCCACGGTCCCGGACCCGTCGGCCACCGAGACCCGGGACTCCACGAGCCGGTCCAACTCGTCCCACTCCTGGTCGACCCGTGCCCCCGACGGCAGCCGGCGGGTCGCAAGACGCCCCCGCCGGTCATACGCCGAGACCGTCTCAGAACCGTCCCGCTCACGAACGGGCACCTGGTTGCCCCACCGGTCCCAGAACATCGACTGGCGGCGTCCCTCGGCGTCCACGAGCCCGATGAGCCGGCCCGAACGGTCATGGACCCACGTGTTCCCCCGGCCGCCATCCTCATCACTCGTCGCCGTGATCCCACCCGGCAGATAGGCGTACCGGGTCAGGCGCCCGAACGGCGAGCGCTGCCGCACCACCCGGCCGGTCTCGTCGTACTCGTTGCTCACCTCGACGACACCGTCGGCGTCGACGACCTCCTTGATGAGCCCGGCCTCGTTCCACCGGTAACGGCGCGCATCGGCCCCACCGGCCGCCTCGACGAGACGGCCGGCGTCGTCGTAGACGTAGTCGACGCGCCGTCCGTCATCGGCGACCACCGCCACGACACGCCGACCCGCACCGTCCCACAGCACCTCGAGGGCCCGGCCCCGCTCGTGCGCGAGCCGCACGAGACGCCCCGCCCGGTCGTAGGTGAGCTCGACGCCGGTACCCTCACCCTGGCTCGTGCCGCGCATCCGGCCCGTCGCGTCAAGGGACCACACCAGTCCCCACGAGGACTCCCCACGAGGACGACAACTCCCAGCCACCACCGGGCACCGCGGCAAGCCACAGGTTCTCGCCACTCGCCCGGCCCCAGCCCTCGCCCTCGCGCGGAAAGACGACGACCCGTCCGTCCGGCAGCCGCAGCCTGGCACCCTCATCATCGACAGCCAGACCCGCCTCACACCACGAAGACCAGCCGGGCCCGAAAGCACCAACCTCCGGGTTCAACGCGCTGTAGGAGCGCCGCCAGCCCAGCACCCCCGCCACTCCGACGAATCCGAGATCGTCCTCGACCTCGACGAAGTTACCGGTGAACGCGTTCACCGGATCATCCGCGTAACCGGTCGTGGGCGGTGAACCGTAGGCGGTTGGCGGGTCGACCACGATGTCCTGTCGGCCTGCCTGCACCCCGGCCGCTGCCAGGGACGCCTCGACAGCCGAGTCCGGGACACTGGCCAGCCCACCGTCCGCGCCAGCCGCCTCGAAGGCCGCCGCGACAACATCGGCCCACCGGGCGTCGTTCTCGTTCTCCTCAAGCCAGGTACTCAACGCCGTCACGACCCCCGACGCGTCGAGAGTCGCCCACGAGCAAGACTCGGTGAAGTCGCTGCACTTGCCGTTGAGCGTCCCGGTCGTCCCCGACAGCTGCGCATCAGCCGCCCGGGAACTCGTCGCGAAACTCCGTAGGTTCGACGGTCGCCCACTCGAGACCCCGCCCGAGGGGCCCGAACCGGTCAGATCCTCACGGCTCCTCGCCGGCGCCGAGGTGACCGCCGCGGAGGCCGACGTGCTCTTCTCGTCATCACTGATCTGGCTGAACGGCGGCTCCTCATCACCGAAGAGGGCGTCGTGGGCGTGGTCGAGGAGGTTGCGATTGGCACGCCGCTGTGCCCACTCCCATGCCTTCCGGCGCCGGTCGTTCTCCGCCCGGGCCTTCTCGTCCAGCTCGGTGACCTCCGTGGCCACAAGACGCAGATTCGTGACGATCTCGTCCAGATCCGACAACTGGGTCGTGCCATTGTCACTGAACAACGACGAGTAGTAACCCGCGAAATCGGTGAGCGCGTCCGAACGGTAGCCCGACCGCGACCCCCGCTGATCCTCGAGGGTCGTCGCCGCGCTCCGGAAGGCAGACTCCAACGCTGCCGACACGTCAAAGTCATAGGCAACGTCCGGCAGACCCTTCAACGCATCAAGATTGGCCTCATCAACCTTCACCCGAACGCCTCCTCACAGGAGCCTCCCCAACCCCGGGGACCGTACGACAGCACCGGCGATCAACAACGATCACACGTCGCCGACACGCTACCCACAAGCGGCGACACAGGTCAACCCGAAGTCAGTGAACGGCTCCTGCGACCCCGGGGAGGGCTGTGCCGTCTCCGGCCCCCGACCGCGGTCGCCGGCCGGGCCGGCCGGGGCCCCGTACCAGCC
>ERZ772924.1457-NODE-1457-length-11226-cov-9.769582_pt1 | contig 11226 bp, 8 predicted proteins | sample MGYA00512116_ERZ772924 | MGnify/ENA primary metagenome ERZ772924 (study PRJEB29015, sample SAMEA2737920) | human oral metagenome | biome: human oral; feature: human-associated habitat; material: dental | place: China | collected 2134 ...
CGATGGCAGCCAAAATACCGATAATGGCGATTACGATCATCAACTCGATCAGGGTAAAACCTTTTTGGATTGCTTTCATTTAATAAACTCCAGTTAAAAAAGTGTTGTGAATAAAAAATGTTTGTTGTTAAAAAAAACCGTAATGTGTTTGGCTCTGCTTGTTTATGAGTAAAACCATCAAGTAGAAGGAATATACAGCTTCCCGGTTCGGGCTTCGTTGCTTCATTTCCCTTGCCGGACGTAATGTATTAAGCAGGGGATGTGCCAAGTCTGGATTTTTTTGGATTTTTTATGAAAATATTTTGTAATTTTATGTTTTTAATAGGTTTAAATTTGTTTTGAAGGATTTTTCGGGCAGATTTGGGCTTTTTTATGACGTAGGATTGTTTTTGCAATATGACGTGTTTTGTCATTTTTTGATTTTTTTTGGGGAAGCGAAGAAGACGTTTTGTGTCACGTGCCGTGTTTCGTCACTTTTGAAAGCCGTTTTTAATAATATTTGAATATTTTGACAAGCGGTATGATTATTTAGATAAACGGTATTCTTGAAATTTAGATATTTTTAATATATTGATTTATCAAGTATTTTTAATATGATTTTTTGATATTTGGTATTTATTTGAGATAAACGGTAATTCAAAATAGAAATTTATGGAAATTAATTTAATTTTGAATGGTTGTTTTCAGCGCTCGAAGCCTCTTCTAAAAAGGGGATAACCGATAGGGATACCCGTCCTGCCCTTTTTCGATTTTGCACATTATTTTTGGCAGATTCTGCCAGTATTGAAATAATCACTGTGATGATGTTTGGCATTTATTTGAATCTATAGTGGATTAAATTTAAATCAGGACAAGGCGACGAAGCCGCAGACAGTACAGATAGTACGGCAAGGCGAGGCAACGCCGTACTGGTTTAAATTTAATCCACTATATATAGATGATGGAAACGGCAAAAGGTCGTCTGAAATCTCGAATTGAGGTTTTCAGACGACCTTTTGAGTTTGTTTTATCGGTGAAGCTTAGAAACCGGATTGCTAAGGCTGGCTTGAGTTTTGACCATCAAGCCAGCGGGATGAGCAGTTTGTCGAAGGCTTCTTCAAATTGTTTCAAACCGTCTTCCTGCAAGCGGTTGGCGAGGGTTTCTACGTCTATGCCGAGCGCGGCGGTTTCGGCAAGCTGCGTTTGTGCTTCTTCTACGCCTTCGGTCAGCGTGGATTTGGCTGTACCGTGGTCGATGAAGGCTTTGAGGGTGGCATCGGGGACGGTGTTGACGGTGTGCGCGCCGATCAGGCTGTCAACGTAAAGCGTGTCGGGATAGGCGGGGTTTTTGACGCCTGTGGATGCCCATAAGAGTTGCACGCGGTTTGCGCCTTTGGCTTCCAGCGCGGCAAATTCGGGGCTGCCGAAGTATTGCGCCCAGTCTTGGTAGGCGGCTTTGGCAAGGGCGATGGCGATTTTGCCTTTGAGATGGTCGGGCAGCGTGGCGTCAAGCGCGCCGTCCACGCGGGAGATGAAAAAGCTGGCGACGGTTTGGATATGGGCAACGCTTTGTCCGGCTGCCAAGCGTTTGGCGATGCCGCGCGCGTAGGCTGCGTAGGCTTTGAGGGTTTGGGCGCGTGAAAACAGCAGGGTCAGGTTCACGCTGATGCCGTCGGCGATGAGGGTTTCGAGTGCTTCGATGCCTGCGTCGGTGGCGGGGACTTTAATCATGGCGTTTTTACGCGCGATGGCGGCATGGAGGCGGCGGGCTTCTTCTACCGTGCCTTGTGCGTCTTTGGCAAGCTCGGGGGAAACTTCTAGGCTGACGAAACCGGTTTTGCCGCCGGTGGATTCGTGTTCGGCAAGGCAAACGTCGCAAGCTGCCTGTACGTCGGCAATCGCCATGGTTTCGTAGCGTTGTTTGGGGCTGAGGTCTTGCTGCTTGAGGGCGGCGACTTCATCGGCGTAAAGCGCGTCGCCGGCGAAGGCTTTTTGGAAGATGGCGGGATTGGAAGTGACGCCGCACACGCCTTGTTTCAGCATTTGCGCCAATTCGCCGCTTTGTACGAGCGAGCGGGAAAGGTTGTCCAGCCAGATTTGTTGTCCTAATGCTTTAACGTCCGATAAAATAGTCATCTCTGATTCCTTTAAATATAGGTTATTTGCGAAGCAGGCGGTAATGCTACCCCTATTCGGCAAATTTGGATAGTTTATAGTGGATTAAATTTAAATCAGGACAAGGCGACGAAGCCGCAGACAGTACAGATAGTACGGCAAGGCGAGGCAACGCCGTACTGGTTTAAAGTTAAACCACTATATTAGGGCATTTAATGATGTCCAAAACGATATAAAACGAACACAAAAAGGCATGAAATTATGGCAGGAAACGGTCAATATCTCGATTGGGCGCGCGAAGTGTTGCACACCGAAGCGGAAGGCTTGCGTGAAATTGCGGCGGAATTGGACGAAAACTTCGTCCTTGCGGCAGACGCGCTGTTGCACTGCAAAGGCAGGGTCGTCATCACAGGCATGGGCAAGTCGGGACATATCGGGCGCAAAATAGCGGCGACCATGGCTTCAACCGGCACACCCGCGTTTTTCGTCCATCCTGCGGAAGCGGCGCACGGCGACTTGGGCATGATTGTGGACAACGACGTCGTCGTCGCAATTTCCAATTCCGGCGAAAGCGATGAAATCGCCGCCATCATCCCTGCGCTCAAACGCAAAAACATTACCCTCATCTGCATTACCGCCAGCCCCGATTCGACCATGGCGAGCCATGCCGACATTCACATCACGGCGTCGGTTTCCAAAGAAGCCTGTCCGCTGGGGCTTGCCCCGACAACCAGCACCACCGCCGTCATGGCTTTGGGCGACGCATTGGCAGTTGTCCTTTTGCGCGCACGCGCGTTTACGCCCGACGATTTCGCCTTGAGCCACCCCGCGGGCAGCCTCGGCAAACGCCTGCTTTTACGCGTTGCGGACATCATGCACAAAGACGACGCCCTACCCGCCGTCCGACTCGGCACGCCCTTAAAAGAAGCCATCGTCAGCATGAGCGAAAAAGGCTTGGGCATGTTGGCGGTAACAGACGATCAAGGTCGTCTGAAAGGCGTGTTCACCGACGGCGATTTGCGCCGCCTGTTCCAACAGCGCGACCGCTTTGACGGGTTGACCGTCGATGAAATCATGCATCCCTCCCCCAAAACCATCCCCGCCGAACGCCTCGCTACCGAAGCCCTGAAAGTCATGCAGGCAAACCATGTGAACGGGCTTTTGGTAACCGACGCCGACGGCGTGCTGACCGGCGCGCTAAATATGCACGATTTACTGATGGCGCGGATTGTGTAAAGGCGGGCTAACCGTTTTCAGACGACCTTTATGTTAGAATAGGTCGTCTGAAACCTAGCAATCCGCAAGGAAACACTATGCAAACCTTAGACCCCGAGCTGCAACAGCGCGCGGCGCATATCAAGCTGCTGATATTGGATGTGGACGGTGTTTTGACCGACGGCCGCATCTTCATCCGCGACGACGGCGAAGAAATCAAATCGTTCCACACCCTGGACGGACATGGTCTGAAGATGCTTCAGGCAAGCGGCGTGCAGACTGCGGTTATCACAGGTCGGGACGCGCCCTCCGTCGGCATCCGCGTCAAACAGTTGGGCATAAATTACTACTTCAAAGGCATTTCGGACAAACGCGCCGCCTATGAGGAATTGCGCACACAGGCGGGCGTAGAAGAAGGCGAGTGCGCCTTTGTCGGCGACGACGTGGTCGATTTGCCGGTGATGGTGCGCTGCGGATTGCCGGTTGCCGTTCCCGACGCGCATTGGTTTGCGCTGCAACACGCCGCCTATATTACGAAACACGCGGGCGGCGCGGGCGCGGTGCGCGAAGTGTGCGACCTGATTATGCGCGCGAAAGGTACGCTGGGCGCGGCTTTGAACGAGTACATCAAATGAAAGTAAGATGGCGGTACGGAATCGCATTCCCTTTGGTGCTGGCGGTCGCGCTCGGCGGATTGTCGGCATGGCTGGGGCGCATCAGCGAAATCGACATTGAAGAAGTCAAACTCAACCCCAACCAGCCGCAATACACGATGGACGGCATAGACGGGCGCCGTTTTGACGAACAAGGTCGTCTGAAAGAACATCTGAGCGCAAGAGGGGCGAAACAGTTTCCCGAAAGCACCGACGTCCATTTCGAGCTGCCGCACCTCGTCTTCTTCCAAGAAGGCAGCCGGCTTTACGACGTCGGCAGCGACGAAGCCGTGTACAACACCCAAACCAAACAACTCCTGTTCAAACACAACGTCGTCCTGACCAAAGCCGCCGATGCCAAGCGGCAGGCAGGCGTCGTCAAAACCGATCTCCTACACGTCGACACCGAATCGCAATACGCCCAAACCGACACGCCCGTTACCTTCCAATACGGCGAATCGAGCGGCAACGCCGAAGGTCTGACGTATGACCACAAAAAAGGTTTGTTGAACTTCCCATCCAGAGTGAAAGCCACGATTTATGATACAAAAAATATGTAAGGCATGTGTTTTAACCGCATTTTTCGCCACCGCCCCAGCCTACGCCCTGCAAAGCGACAGCAAGCAGCCGATACAGATTGAAGCCGACCAAGGCTCGCTCGACCAAAACAACCAAAGTACCACCTTTACCGGCAACGTCATCATCAAACAAGGCACGCTCAACATCCGCGCCGGCAGCGTCAACGTCTCCCGCAACGACAAAGGCGAACAGTTCATGAAAGCCAGCGGCTCGCCCGTCCGCTTCAGCCAGACGCTCGACGACAACAAAGGCACGGTTAACGGACAAGCCAACAACGTAACCTACTCCTCCGCCATCAACCTCGTTACCCTGACCGGCAACGCCAAAGTCCAACGCGGCGGCGACGTTGCCGAAGGCGCAGTCATCACCTACAACACCAAAACCGAAGTCTATACCATCAACGGCAGCTCGAAATCAGGCGCCAAATCCGCCGCCAAATCCGGCAGGGTCAGCGTCGTCATCCAACCGTCCAGCACCCAAAAAACCAAATAACCAATATCTGACAACACAAAAGGTCGTCTGAAAACCAACGCAGCAAAAAAACCAAACAACATTTTCAGACGACCTCCGAACCAAGAGTCATTTATGAGCGAAAACACCAGCCGCCTCGTCGTTCAAAACCTGCAAAAAAGTTTCAAAAAACGCCAAGTCGTCAAAAGCTTCTCCCTCGAAATCGAAAGCGGCGAAGTCATCGGCCTGCTCGGCCCCAACGGCGCAGGCAAAACCACCAGTTTCTACATGATCGTCGGACTCATCGCCGCCGATGCAGGCAGCGTTACCCTCGACGGACAAGAACTGCGCCACCTGCCCATACACGAACGCGCCCGCCTCGGCGTCGGCTACCTGCCCCAAGAAGCCTCGATTTTCCGCAAAATGACCGTCGAACAAAACATCCGCGCCATTTTAGAAATCAGCACCAAAGACAAAAGCCGCATCGACGGCGAAGTCGAAAAACTGCTGGCCGACCTCAACATCGGCCACCTGCGCCACAACCCCGCCCCCTCCCTGTCCGGCGGCGAACGCCGACGCGTCGAAATCGCCCGCGTACTCGCCATGCAGCCGCGCTTCATCCTCCTGGACGAACCCTTCGCCGGCGTTGACCCCATTGCCGTCATCGACATCCAAAAAATCATCGACTTCCTCAAATCGCGCGGCATCGGCGTACTCATTACCGACCACAACGTACGTGAAACCCTCAGCATCTGCGACAGAGCCTACATCATCAGCGACGGCACCGTCCTCGCCTCCGGCAAGCCGGACGACTTGGTCAACAACGAACAAGTCCGCTCCGTCTATCTCGGCGAAAACTTCAAATACTAATTTCAAATACTGACCATGACAAACCGCACAATCAATTGTGCGGTTTTAAAATAACAAAGCATCAGAAAGGTCGTCTGAAAACGTTTTCAGACGACCTTTCGGGTAGGTTGGGTTGACAACCCAACAAAGCAGAAGATTCAACAGCTTTTGTTGGGTCTCGACCCAACCTACACTGACCACGTTGATAGAACCATCCCGTAGCGTAGGCTTTGCCCACGAAATCCGTTTAAAAAGCCGATTTAGGATTTCAGACAACCTTAATTTTATTTCTTCAATTCTTTCAACAAAGACGTTAACCCTTCCACACCGTCGAATGTACCCGGCACTTTATCCGGATTGGACAGAATGCTGCTGAAAATCAGGTTTTCGAATTTTTCCAGCGCGTCTTTATCATTAGTTTTGATTTCTTTTGCGTACTCAGCATAGCTTTGGATAAATTGGCACAACGACTGTCGCAGTTCCAACTGCATGATTTGAGTCTGTATCGAATGGTAATGAGTTAAAACCACTCTGAAGAAATAAATTAAAACAAACTCCAAGCCAATGACGGGCAGCATGGATTGCCAAGAAATATCTACGCCTGCCATAAATTTTTTATAGAAACTGAAACATAATGGAGCAAGCGTGATAATCGATAAAAATATCAACACTGCAAACGTCAGCCATTTTGCCTGATTTTTTTGTTTTAATAGATTTTCAAATCCTTGGGATAAACCGACAAAATTAAATGCTGTTTTGTATTCGTCTAATTTTTCCTTAAGTTTATCTACATCAGCTATTCTTTGTTGAACTTCAACTACTTTTTCGTTGACTTCATTCTGATATTGTTGAATCGATTCTTCTAAGGCGTTTCTTCTTTCATCAAATTCAAGGAATGTCTTAAAGCCCTTGTTGCCCATGTAAGAACACAGTATATCTATCGGCATTTGATAAAAAATATAGTTGAATTGTCTTGAATATCCCTCTTTTGAATTAAAAATCACCTTTTCTTTCAAATTTGTAATTTCTTTCGATAATTTACCTGGTTCAAAAAAATTAATTCCACCTGGACCATAACTCAGATCAAGTTCAACTAAAAACCGCACCATAGAAAAATAGAGATATTCAATTGTTGCATCTGAAAAATTATTAATGAAAGATTTAATATTTTTCTTAAATTTATCACCTTGTTCATGGATATTGAACGAACATCTCTCTTCCCATAACTCAGGCTCATCAAACATTGAAAAAGCCACTACCGAAATCAATTCATACTGCTCAGGCTTCCAGAGTGAAAGTCCCGATTTATCCTGATCAACCTTAATTTGGTCAATTTTTCTTTCAACATGTGCCAAATCATCACGCAATTCACTAAAAAATCCCATTTTTTCCCTTTCCTAATTTTTACTAATTAATCTTTTCGGATTCAAAGATAAGAACCGAATCACTTGTTTGAACGACCTATTTACAAGCTGCCGATTCTTTAATGCCGTCATTCCCGCGTAGGCGGGAATCCAGACCTTGGTATTTCAGGAATATTTCAAGGCTGCCGCGACCTCAAACTTCTGGATTCCCGCCTGCGCGGGAATGACGGCGGAGGTTTCGGCAAAATTGCTCCTCCCGTTTTCAGACGGCCTTTTGCCTCGTCGGTGTGCATTGTAGCGTGGGCTTCGCCCACGATAATGACGGCTAAAAGAGGTCGTCTGAAATTTTGGGTTTGATTCGTGGGCAAAGCCCAGGCTACGGTTTCAGACGACCTCTGCCATCCCTCTTTCACATCTCTTCCAATTTCGCAAATTTGGTATCCAGCTCTTTCACGCCCTGTTTGCCGAAGTTGATGGTCAGTCGAGCGGATTCGCCTTTGTCTACGGCGTCGATAATCACGCCGGTGCCGAATTTGGCGTGGCGGATGTTTTGTCCGATGCGGAAGCCTGCGTAGGTTTGGGGCTGTTTGTAGTCGTCGATGATTTTGTCTTTGGACGCGGCGGTTTGGCGCGGGCTGCCGTAGCTGTCGTAGGCGGTCTTTTTGACGGACAGGTAGTGCAATACTTCGGGGGGGATTTCTTCGACGAAGCGGGAGACGATGCCGAATTGGGTTTGTCCGTGCAGCATGCGCTGTTGCGCCATGGTGATGTAGAGGCGTTTCTTGGCGCGGGTGATGGCGACGTACATGAGGCGGCGTTCTTCTTCGAGGCCGCCGCGTTCGGCAAGGCTCATTTCGCTGGGGAAGCGGCCTTCTTCCATGCCGGTGAGGAAGACGGCGTTGAATTCCAAGCCTTTGGCGGCGTGGACGGTCATGAGTTGGACGGCTTTTTCGCCCGCGCCTGCTTGGTTTTCGCCGGATTCGAGGGCGGCGTTGCTTAGGAAGGCGAGGATGGGGAAGGCAGGGTCGTCTGAAATGTTGTCGGGCAGGATTTCGAAGTTGCTGTCTTCGGGTTTGAACTCGATGGCGGCATTGACGAGTTCGTCGAGGTTGTCCAAACGGTCTTGGTGGTCGCCTTTTTGCGTTTGGTAATACTCGACCAAACCGCTGTCGCGCACAATGCCCGACATGATTTCGGCCAGCGGCATTTGGCCGACTTGGGTGCGCAGGTTTTCGATCAGGCGCACGAAGGCGGCCACTTTCGCGGCTTTCGCACCGGCGGCGCAGGCGGCCTGCCACAGCGACACGCCGGTTTCGGCAGAGGCCGTCTGAAGGTTTTCGATGGTGCGCGCGCCGATACCGCGCGGCGGCATATTGATCACGCGCAAGAGGGCGTTGTCGTCGTCGGGGTTGACGGCAAGGCGCAGATAGGCCAGCGCGTGTTTGATTTCCTGCCGCTCGTAAAAGCGCAGGCCGCCGTAGATTTTGTAGGGCAGGCCGCTGCGGAACAGGGCTTGTTCGATCACGCGCGATTGGGCGTTGCTGCGGTAGAGCACGGCGGTTTCGTTGAGGGATTTGCCCTCGCGCTGCAAGGATTTGGTTTCTTCAATCACAAACTGCGCTTCGTCAAAATCGGACGGGGCGGAGAAAAAGCGGATTTTGTCGCCCGCTTCGGCATCGGTGCGCAGGTTTTTGCCCAAACGCTCGTCGTTGTTTTCAATCACGGCGTTGGCGGCGGCGAGAATGTTGCCGACCGAGCGGTAGTTTTGTTCGAGCTTCACCGGTTCGCTGATGTGAAACTCGTTCATCAGGGCGGCCATATTGCCGACGTGTGCGCCGCGAAAACGGTAGATGCTCTGGTCGTCGTCGCCCACGGCAAACACGGCGGCATTCCCGCCCGCCATCAGTTTCAGCCACGCATATTGCAGTTTGTTGGTGTCTTGAAACTCGTCAACCAAAATATGGTTGAAACGGTTTTGATAATGGCGGCGCAGCATTTCGTTGTTCTGCAACAGCTCGTAGCTGCGCAACATCAGTTCGGCAAAATCGACCACGCCCTCGCGCTGGCAGACTTTGTCGTATTCGGCGTAGCACTCGATCAGGCGGCGCGTGTGCGGGTCGGGGGCTTCGATAGCATTTGCCCGCAGGCCGCTTTCCTTTTGCGCGTTGATAAAGCCCTGCAAAGTACGCGGCGCGATGATTTCTTCGGCGATGTTGAGGGTTTTCAGCAGGCGTTTGATCAGCGAGAGCTGGTCGCCGCTGTCGAGAATCTGAAACGAGGCGGGCAGACCCGCGTCGCGGTGGTGCAGGCGCAGAAAGCGGTGGCACAGGCCGTGGAACGTGCCCAGCCACATCGCGCGGATGTTCACCGGAATCATCGCGCCCAAACGAGTCTGCATTTCTTTGGCCGCCTTGTTGGTAAACGTAACCGCCATAATGCTGTGCACACTCGCCTGCGAGCTTTGCAAAAGCCACGCGATGCGCGTGGTCAGCACCCGCGTTTTGCCGCTGCCCGCGCCCGCCAGCACCAGCGCGGATTGCGGCGGCCAGGTTACGGCGGCAAGCTGTTCGGGGTTCAAACCCTGCAACAGGGCGGATGATGGGGATTCGGTGGAGAACATGGTGAGGCCGTCTGAAAAAGCGTAAAGGCGGCATTTTAACGGATTAGGCCGTCTGAAAATCCGTTTTACAGCTTCGGGCTGCGTCGAAGCCGAGGTTTCAGACGGCCTCTGCCGTGTGTAGGGTGTGTGGCGTAAGCCACGCACGCGGTTTGGGTTTGGGAGGAGAGCGCGAATTTGGTTGGCGGCAGAGACTGCGCGCGCCGCTGGGGCGACAAGTCCCAGTCCAATATCAAAGGCCGTCTGAAAACACAGTTTCGGCGTAGCTAAAACCGGTTTTCAGACGGCCTCCAAACCGTTTACAGCCGCGTAACCGACAGCACGCCGCGTATGCCGCCAAGGTCGGCCAGCACGCGCGACAGGTCGTTTACCTGCCTGATTTCCAAGGTGAAACGCATGCTGGCTTCCAAATCGCGCGACTGGGTTTGCACGCCGGTTACGTTGATTTTGTGCCGCGCCAGATTGTCGGACACGTCGCGCAAGAGGCCGCTGCGGTCTTGGGCGCGGATTTCGATGTCCACGGCGAACACCTGGCTGCCGTCCGCCCCGCTCCATGCGGCGGGCAGCACTTTTTCCGGCGATTGGGCGGCCAGCTTTTGCAGCGACGGGCAGCTTGCGCGGTGGACGGAAATGCCTTTGGTGCGGGTAACGAAGCCGACGATGTCGTCGGGCGGCGCGGGTTTGCAGCATTTGGCCAGCGTGGTCAGCAGGCCGTCTTCGCCGTCCACCAGAATGCCGTTGCGGCTGCTTTTTTGGATTTTCGACTGCCGCACGATGTTTTCTTCGCTGACGGCTTCGGGCTGCGGTTCGGCCAGTGCGCCGCAGGCTTTCTGCACGGCGCGGGCGGAGATTTCGCCTTGTCCGACGGCGGTGTAGAGCTCGTCGGTTTTTTTGAAGCCGAGGTTTTCGGCCAGGTCTTGCAGATTGGGTTTGGGGTGGATTTTGGCGAGCAGGCGGTCGAGTTGGGCGCGGCCGTTTTCGCGCACGGCATCGGCGTTTTGGCGGCGGATGTAGGCGCGGATTTTTGCAATCGCTTTGTTGGATTTCACCCAGCCTTCGTAGAGCCAGTTGACCGACGGCTCGCCCTCTTTGGCGGTGATGATTTCGACGCGCTGGCCGTTTTCCAGCGGGGTGGACAGCGGCACGATCTGGCCTTCGACTTTCGCGCCGCGACAGCGGTCGCCGATGCTGCTGTGCAGGGCATAGGCAAAATCGATGGGTGTTGCGCCGGTGGGCAGCGACAACACTTTGCCGTGCGGCGTTAACACATAAATGGTGTCGTTGAAGAGTTCGGTTTTGAAGGCGGCGGCGAGGTCTTCTTTGCCGCTTTCCGCCATGTTTTCGCGCCAATCCAAGAGTTGGCGCAACCAGGCGATTTTTTGTTCGTAGGCGGAATCGCCTTTGC
>ERZ772924.1459-NODE-1459-length-11223-cov-20.153385_pt1 | contig 11223 bp, 10 predicted proteins | sample MGYA00512116_ERZ772924 | MGnify/ENA primary metagenome ERZ772924 (study PRJEB29015, sample SAMEA2737920) | human oral metagenome | biome: human oral; feature: human-associated habitat; material: dental | place: China | collected 2134 ...
AGGTCGCCGACGACGGTCACTCCCGCCGTTGCAGGGCCCCGGGTGAGGTCCCCTCCGTCGACGCCGGCGCCGAAGCGTCTGGCGGCCTGGCCCATGCCGCGCGCAAACTCGACTAGCCATTCGACGTCGCGATCGCCGGGCACGCTGAGAGCCGCAACGAAGGAGACGGGGCGGGCGCCCATGGCCGCGGCGTCGGCGGCGTTCTGCATGGCCGCCCGCCATCCGACGTCGTACCCCGTAGACCACTCGGGACGGTAATGCGCCCCTTCGACGAGCATGTCCGTGGAGATCGCGACGCTATCGGCTGCCAGGCCAATCACTGCGCAATCGTCCCCGCTGGGCACCTCGATCCCCTCAGCTCTCGGCAGATGGGGACGAATCAATCCGAGCAGCTCGTCCTCTGAAAAGTCGCGCACGTGCATGGAAACATTGTGCCAGCCCGAACTCCCTCGCCAGCCGAACGGCCGCTCGCCCGAACTCCCTCGCCAGCCGAACCTCCCGGCTCACTCGCCGAAGGAACGCGCGCCGCTCTCTTTCAGACCGGAGGCTGCCCGGTGCCCGACTTCCTGATGCGCCGCCCGCCGCATGGCCAGCAGCACGGGCTCGCGGGACACCGTGCCAAGCACGGCGAATGCGACCGCGTCTTCCCCCTCGGGTATGCGGGCGAAGTCGCTTTCGGCCATCTCGAAGGCAGCATCGGCATAGACTTTTAGTTGGTCCTCGTCCATAGGGACGCCGAGATTTTCGCAAAAGTCGATCGCGGCGGAGAGCCGCTCGACCACAGCATTGGCGTTGGCGTCCTGCGAGCGCACGATCCGCTCGAACCCTATTCGCGCAAGCAATTCACGCACCCTCGAATCGCTCGCTGCGGGGACGTTCACCGAAGGCAAAGCCGCCGTCGCCTCCGACATCGCAAGGAGGGGGTCGCGATCGGCGTCGTCCGCCGCCCGAAGAATCTTTCGCACCTGCTCGATCGACGCCCCGAGCACCTCGACCATCGCGCGAATGAGCCGCAGTCGCCTCACGTGCCCTTGCCCATAGGAAGCCTCGCGAGCATTGACCCTCTCGCCCGGCGCCAAAAGGCCCTCTCGCAGGTAGTACTTGATCGTGGCAACCGACGTTCCCGATTCGCGGGCAAGCTCCGAGATCCGCACAGCCGTCTCCTTCCTCGATTTGCACGATTGGATCGCAATGCTATCCTGTTGGACTAGATAGTTCCGCTATCCAATATGACCGCTCGAAAGACGAGAAACTCGGAAATCAAGGAAATACAACATGCACGTCAGCAACAAGCAGCCGGCTACGCGGCCGTCGCAATCCGCATCGGACCGGCCCTCGTCGGCGCTGTCCGCACCAGGTCGGCCGCCGTCGGCACGGGCGGCGTCAGGCGAACCGCCCGAGCGTCGCCGGGCGACGAACAAAGCACAGGCTGCTGCGGCTATAGCCGCAGCAGCGATCCCCACGCTCATGACGGCCCTGGACAACCTCGTCATGACATTCGCGCTGCCGGACATAAAACGCGAGCTCGGCGCAACCGTCACCCAATTGCAGTGGTTCGTCAACGCCTACACCCTAGTTGTAGCCTCGGCCCTTCTCCCGATGGCCGCACTGGGCGACAGATTCGGACGACGCCGCGTCTTCTCCTACGGAATCGCCGTGTTTGCAGCGGCCTCGGCTGCTTGCGCCCTCGCTCCGACGCCGGAAGCGCTCATCGTCGCCCGAGCAATCCAAGGGGCGGGCGGCGCAGCGATCGTGACGCTTTCCCTCGCCCTCCTCGTCGACGCCGTCCCTCGGCGCCTGCGCGAACTCGCGATAGGCGTGTGGGGCGGAGTCAACGGCCTCGGAATAGCAATGGGCCCACTTCTCGGGGGAGCAGTCGTCTCGGGGCTGCACTGGTCGGTCGTCTTCTGGATCAATGTTCCGATCGGCGCCCTGTCCCTGCCACTCGTTCCGCGATTCCTCCCCCGGGCCGCAGCCGGCTCAAAAGGAGCGGACTGGATCGGAACCATTCTCGGCATCGGATTCGTCTTCCCGCTGACATGGGCTGTTGTCGAAGGCCCCTCCAGGGGCTGGACCGACGGCCTGACCATCGGGGGGTTCGCGGTCGCCGGAACCTGCCTGGTTCTCTTCCTTCTCTGGGAACGCTCGGCCAAAGCTCCCATCATTCCTTTGAGCCTGTTCGCCAACCGGCGTTTTTCGCTGGTCAATGCGGCAACGGTCCTCTTTGCGGCAGGCGTTTTCGGGGCGATCTTCTTCTTGAGCCAATTCCTCCAGATCACACTCGGATACAGCGCGTTCGAAGCGGGACTGCGAGCCGGCCCATGGACCCTCTTGCCGCTGTTCGTCTCTCCCGCCTCCGGCGGGCTCGTCAAACGACTGGGGGTTCGGCGCGTTCTCGTCTCCGGAATGTTCCTTCAGACGGTCGCACTCGCATGGTTCGCCGTGAAGGTCGGGGCCGATGTTCCTTACGGCGATTGCATAGCGCCCATGGCGGTCGCCGGACTCGGAATGGGATTGAGCTTCGCGCCGTTGGCGACCGGCGCCCTCCAGGGCGTTTCCGCAGACCGACGCGCGGTCGCCTCGGGCGTCAATTCGACTCTGCGCCACCTAGGAGTGGCGATCGGCATAGCGGCATGCACGGCAATCTTCACGGCGCACGGAAAGTACCTTCCCGGCCAGCCTTTCGTCGACGGCATCAAACCCTCTCTGTGGCTGTGCGCAGCGCTTCTGGCGACGGCGACGGTTTGCGCCGAACGCTCCGATCGCGCCGCGCGACGCTAGCGCACAGAGACCGCCCGGGGGAGAGTCATTCCGACGCCTTGACGAAATCGACGAAGCTGCCGATGAATTGGGCGAGGAAATCGCGCGAGCCCTCGGCTACGCCTCCCTCGGGCGTGATCCCCGCCTGTTGTGCGTTGATGTACGCCTCATGCGGGTAGAGCTTCGATCCGAAGAACGTGAGCGGGCCGCGCAGATGCGTCTGGGCGATTCCCGTGGCGACGGGGCTCGGCGAGACTCCGGCCAGTGCGACCGGCTTGCCCTCAAGCGAGGCGGTTCCCCAGGGGCGAGAGGACCATTCGACGGCGTTGGCAACGGCCGCGGAGTACATGCGATTGTGCTCGGGCGTGATGATGACGACGCCGTCGGCCTCGTCGACGGCCTTCTTGAAGGCAGTGGCGACTTCGGGCCAGTTGCCGTCGTAGTCGCGGTTGTACAGCGGAAGGCTGCCGACGTCGAGGTCGACGAATTCGACGCCCTCGGGGGCGAGGGAGACGAGGGCCTTGGCCAGGCCCCTGTTGAGGGACGTCGAAGAAAGCGATCCGACCATATAAGCGATCTTCATATATGCCTTTCGTCGCGCGGGAGGCTTGCAGGCCTCCCGAATTGAATGAACATTCAACAATCATACGCGCTTAACGTCAAACGAGAGACGCCGTATGCTGAGAACGAAAACGGCTCACCGGTCAATCCCGGTAGAACTCTTCGACGAAATCGATGAAGCCGGAGATGAACTCCTGAAGATAAGGCCTCGCGCTCTCGGCGAAAAGGCCCTCCGGCGTGATTCCCGCATCGACTGCGTTGATGTAGACCTCGGCCGGATAGACCGTCGAGCCGCAGAACACAAGAGGCGCCCGAAGGTGGACCTGCGCGAGCCCGGTGGCCTCATTGCTCGGAGCGGTCCCCGTGACGGCGACGGGCTTGCCGGACCACGCCGAGCTTCCGAACGGACGCGACCCCCATTCGATGGCGTTGGCCAGCGGAGCCGAGTACATGCGGTTGTGCTCAGGAGTGATGAGCACAATGCCGTCGACGCCGAGGATGGACTGCTTGAAGTCCAGGGCGACTTGCGGCCAGTTCCCGTCGAGGTCGCGGTTGTACATCGGAAGGTCGGCTATGGGCAGCTCCACGAAATCGACGCCGAGGGGCGCGACGGCGATGAAGGCTTTGGCCAATCCTCGATTGAGCGATTCCTTTGACAGCGAGCCGACGATGTAGCCGATCTTCATACCGGTCTTTCGGTCCGGGGAAGCTTTTTGGTCCGGGTCCGACGCCCGGTCAGCGACCGCCTTTTGGTCCTGGGCCGCAGCTTGGTCAACGACCGCCTTTTGGTCCGGGTCCGACGCCCGGTCAGCGAGAGTCGCGGCCTCGGCTCGATGCCTTCCAGGCGAGCGCCGAGCTCTTCTTCGTTCCGGGGAGGGTGAGAATCCGCCGTTAGACAACATTAACCTTCAATCTGTGGATGCGACCTTGCGCGTGAGGCGGCCCGCTGGGGCTTCGCCGATCGCGTCCACGGGACAAAATCAAACGTTCGCAGGGGCCTTTACCGCAGGCCCACGGGACGTTCGAGTGCGAGGGCGACAAGCTCGTCGATGAGCTCGGAATACGGGATTCCCGTGTGTTCCCAGAGAATCGGATACATCGAGAATTCCGTGAAGCCGGGAATCGTGTTGTGCTCGTTGACGAGTATTTCGCCGTCGTCGGTCAGGAAAAAGTCGACCCGGGTCATTCCCTCGCAGTCGAAGGCTTCGAAGACTCTCGCGGCAATCCGCCGAGCCTCGGCTTCGACGTCGGCCTCAACCGGCGCGGGAACGGCCATATGGAAGCCTTCCGTCTGGATGTACTTCGTCTCGAAGTCGTACCAATCGGTCCCGTCCATGACGATCTCGCCGAGGATTGACGTTCGAGGGGCTGCGTCGCCCCTGCCGCCGAGCACGGCGCACTCGACCTCCCGGCCTTTGACTCCCTGCTCGACGATCACCTTTGGGTCGACCTTCTGCGCCGCGGCGATCGCCTTTTCAAGCCCGCCGGGCTCTAAGACCTTGCCGATTCCCAAGGACGACCCTGCGCGTGCGGGCTTGACGAACACCGGAAAGGTCAGCTTCTGCGCGATCTCCGCGAGGATCTGCCCTTTCTCCGTCCGCCACCTTCTGGGGGCGACGAGCACGTACGGGGCGACGGCGATGCCCGCCGACTCCAAAACGACCTTCATGAAGTGCTTGTCCATTCCGGCGGCCGAGGCGAACACTCCGCAGCCGACGTAGGGAACGCCCGCCATTTCGAGGAATCCCTGGATCGTCCCGTCCTCGCCGAAGGGGCCGTGGAGCAGCGGGAACGCCACGTCGAAGCTTCCGAGCGCCTCAACGACAGGCGCGCCGCCCTCAGATTCGACGAGAGTCAGGGCGCGCGGTTTTCCTCCGATCTCTATGAGCACGCGGCTGGGGGATCCGCCGACCTCTCCTTGGGGGCCGGCCGCCTCCAGCGCATCGGGGTCCGCGGATCCGGGAACCCACGTGCCGTCGCGCCGTATCCCGATGGGGACGACGTCATACTTGTCCGGGTCCATAGCGCGCAAAACCGATGCGGCGGTCATACACGAAACCGAATGCTCGCCCGAAGCCCCGCCGTAGATGAGGGCCACACGCGTCTTTGCCATTATCCGGTCACCTTCCACTTTCGGTACCACTAAAGCGATAGCCTACATCGTATGAGTGAAAATCATGGCCTCGCACCTGCGACCATCGCCGTGGCATCGGCGCGGCCGACACGCTCCCAAGGCTCTCCCGTCAACCCGCCGATCACGCTTTCGTCAACTTACCACTCGATTGGTTCCCCCGACGGATCCATGCTTTACTCGCGATGGTCCAACGAGACGTGGCATCCGGCCGAGGAACTGATCGCCGAGCTCGAGGGCTCTCCCCTGCCCGCGTTCCTACATTCTTCGGGAATGGCGGCAGTGGCGAACGCCATGCATCTGAATCGACCGGGGGCTCCTATCGTCATGCCTCGGCACGCCTACCACGCCTCGCTCATTGTGGCTCACGACCGTTCCGCGCGCGAAGGCGGCCAGGTCCGCGAGGTCGACGTCGCGGACACCGACGCCGTCGCCGCCGCGATCTCCGCAGACGGCGAGGCCGCGGGCCTCGTGTGGATCGAATCGCCCACGAACCCGATGCTCGAGGTCGCCGACATCCCTGCGATCTGTGAAGCCGCCCACGCCACGGGCGCGCTCGTGGCGGTCGACAACACCTTTGCCACTCCTCTCGGGCAGCGCCCGCTCGAGGCGGGCGCCGACGTCGTCGTCCATTCAGCGACGAAGTACCTGTCCGGGCATTCCGACGTCGTCCTCGGCGCCGCGCTGGCCTCGCGCGGCGACCTTCACGAGGCCCTGCACGAGGAACGCACCGACGCCGGCGGGGTCGCGGGCCCAGTCGAAGCTTGGCTTCTGCTGCGCTCAATGCGCACGCTCCCCTTGCGAATGGAGCGCATCTGGGCGAACGCCGCCGAGCTCGCCCGCAGGCTCGAGGAGCACCCCCTCGTAGCCGAGGTCCGCCACCCGTCGCTCCCCTCCCATCCGCAGCACGAGCGCGCCAAACGCCTCATGTCCTGTTTCGGCGGCGTCCTCACGATGAGGCCCGTCGGCGGGTTGCGGGCCGCCGAGGAGCTCGGGCGCTTCGTCCGGATATGGTTGCCCGCGACGTCGCTCGGAGGGGTAGAGTCTAGCTTCGAGCGACGCCGCCGCTTTCCCACGGAAGCCGCAACCGTTCCGGAAGATCTGCTGCGCGTGAGCGTCGGCATCGAGGACGTCGAGGATCTATGGAGGGACCTTGACGCCGCACTCAAGGAGGTACACCAATGAAAGCTCGCCTCAGCGCCGCATGCGCCGCCCTCGTCCTCGCGGGTTCGGCGTGCTCGTCGACCTCGGAGGAAGCCGACGGCGGCAAGCCGAAGGCGAATCCGGGCGCGGTCGCCTCCGCGCAGGATTCGGGCGCCTCCCGATCGTCGGGCCGAACGTCTGCGGCTCCCACGCCTGGCTCGTCTGCCGCGTCGTCCTCCTCCGCCGCCCCGCGAGCGTCGGCCTCGCCCGTCGCTCCGACAGGCTGGCTCGCCGAGGGGTCGCAATCCGACGGCTTCCCCACGGCTGCCGGCCACGCCTTCCCGAGTTCGTCGAGGGTCGGATCGCACCCGGGGTATGAGAGGGTAGTCGTTCAGTACACGGGCGGCGCCGCAGATTTGACGTGGAAGACGACGTGGACGAGCGATCCCATCGACGAAAAGGGAGAGCGAATCAACGTCAAGGGCGACGTTTTCTTGCAAGTCGACGTCGCGGGCGTTCGCGAGCCGAGCGACGTCGCCACCCTTCCGCCGACTCTTCACCCCGGGTCGCTTGCCGGCCTTTCAACCGTCAAGGGCGTCTCCGTCCAGTACCCCTTCGAGGGCCAGCACATGGTCTTCATCGGCTTGTCCGCCAAGAATTCCTATCGGATCCGGGTGCTCAAGGATCCGTCGCGGCTCGTCATCGACGTGAAGAAGGGCTGAGCTTCTCCTTCAAGCTGGGTTTTCCTCGGCCTTCGCCTTTCCGCGGCGCCCGCCTCCTCTGCCGCTCGGCTTTCCTCCGTGCTCGGCGCCTCTGGCGTTCCGCGATCTCCGCGTGGCGCACGAGCACGCCCGCTTCGCGGGGGTCGCCGTCGATCGCCCGGTCCCATCGGCGGTGGCGGGGCCCATTTCCGGCGGCGACGTCGGCTGCCCGAATGGCCTTCAGCTCGTCCGTGACGGCCGCCATGACCTTCTCCGTCGCCTCGGTCAGAAGCTCGTGCGTGACACCGCGGCCGCGGTATGCCGAAAGATCGACCGGCTCGCCGATGCGCACGTCGCACGTCGTGCGCCAACGCCCGAATTTTCGCCAGGAGACTTTGCCCGTCCACGGGTCGATGAGGCCCTCGTTTCCCCAATGGGCGACGGGGACCACGGCGACGTCGGGGTCCGCCAGGGCCAGGCGCGCCACACCGGTTCGCGCCTTCATCGGCCAGCCCGAAGGGTCGCGGGTGAACGTCGACTCGGGGAAGATGACGACAGTTTTGCCCTCCGCCAGGGCCCGAGCCATTGCGTCCATGGAAGAAGCGGGACTGCCGCCGTCCTTCGGCGCCGAGGCGGCGTCGGAGCGATAGATGGGAATCTGCCCGGTTTTGCGCATGATCCACCCCAAAACCGGAACCGCAAACAGGTCTGCCCTGGCGGCGATTCGCGGGGCTCGCCCCGAACGGCAGACGACGATCGCCATCGTGAGCCAGTCAAGGTGGCACGTGTGGTTGGCGGCCACCAAGAGAGGACCCGAGGGCGGAATCCGCTCGGCGCCCACGATCCTCGTTTTCTGGAGCGCGCCGGCGAGGGCAAGCGCCGGCCGCGCGAGCAGCCGCGTGAGCAGAGGCATGGCCTCCGCCATCAGCCCTCCTTCACGACGTTGGCGCCGAGCGCCCTCAGCTTTTGCATGAAATGCTCGTATCCGCGATCGATGATGTCGATTCCCGAGACGACCGACTCGCCTTCGGCGGCAAGCGCGGCGATGAGGTGGGAAAAGCCGCCTCGCAGATCGGGGACGTCGATGTCGGCGGCCCGCAGCTTCGTCGGCCCTTGAATGACCGCCGAATGATAGAAGTTGCGCTGCCCGAATCGGCACGGCAATCCTCCGAGGCACTCCCTGTACGTCTGGATGGAGGCCCCCATCTCGTTGAGCGCCTCCGTGAAGCCGAAACGTTCCTCGTACACGGTCTCGTGGACGATGGAAATGCCCGTCGCCTGCGTCAGGGCGACGACGAGGGGCTGCTGCCAATCGGTCATGAATCCCGGGTGCACGTCGGTCTGAAGGGCCATCGAGTGCAATTCGCCGCCGGGATGCCAGAAGCGGATGCCCTCGTCTTGCACGTCGAATTCTCCGCCGACCTTGCGAAAGACGTTGAGGAAGCTCGTCATCGACTGCTGTTCGGCCCCCCTGACGAAAACGTCGCCTCCGGTGGCCAGTGCGGCGCACGCCCACGAGCCCGCCTCGATGCGGTCGGGAAGCGCGGTGTGCGAGTATCCGCGCAGTTTGTCGACCCCCTCGATGCGAATAGTGCGGTCCGTGTCCACTGAGATGATCGCGCCCATCTTCTGCAAGATTGCGATGAGGTCCATGATCTCCGGCTCGACCGCGGCATTCGTCAGCTCGGTGATGCCTTGGGCCATGACCGCCGTGAGAAGGGTCTGCTCCGTCGCTCCGACGGAGGGGTACGGCAGGTGGACGGGCTTGGCCTTGAGCGGCTTTTCCGCTATAAGGTGCATGCCCGCAGCCTCCTGGATCCTGCGGGCTCCGAAATCCTCTAGCACTCTGAGGTGGAAGTTCACGGGCCGGGATCCGATGTGGCAGCCGCCGAGGTCGGGAATGAACGCCTCTCCGAGGTTGTGCAACAAAGGCCCGGCGAAAAGAATGGGAATGCGCGAAGAGCCCGCGAGCTTGTCCATCTCCACCGGGTCCTCGGGCAAGTTGATCGAGCCGGGGGTTATTCCCAGGACGCCGGCCTCTTGGTCGTAGTCGACGGTCGCCCCGTGCATGCGCAGCAGATCCGAGACGACGTCGACGTCGCGAATCAAAGGCACGTTGCGGAGCTTCGACTGCTCCGCAGAGAGCAAGGCGGCCACCATCGCCTTCGGGACCAGATTCTTCGCTCCGCGCACGGTGACCTCACCGCGAAGTGGCGTGCCTCCCAGCACGCGAATCTTGCTGACCATATGCGTCCTCCAATGTCGACGGCCGCCGATAAAGTGTGCGTGTACTGGATCGGCTCACAATCCGCGCATTCAAGAATAGCCGCTTATGGGCGCGAGGTGGATTCGCCGAGTGTGAATCCGCCCGCACGCTCGCGCACCGCAGGGACGTGCGCCGTCCGCATAGCTCCGGCCGACGGCGCATGCGGCCTCGATGCAATCAGGCGAGCGGGGCGTCCCGGTCCACCGGCCGCGCCGAGACCACCGCGACCGGTGGAAGGTGCTTCTTGGGCAGCGTCTTCGGCTTGAAAGAAGGGCGGGAAGCCTCGTAGGCCTCGATGGCGCCTTCGTTCTGGAGGGTGATTCCGACGTCGTCGAGCCCCTCCATGAGCCGCCACCGCGTGTAATCGTCGAGGTCGAAGCGGCAGGCGAAGCCCTCGGCGTGAACCGTTCGGCTCTCGAGGTCCACAGTGATCTCCGCGCCCGGGTTGGTCTCAAGGATCTTCCACAGCTGTTCGACGTCCTCTTGCGCCACCACCCCGGCAACGAGCCCCTGCTTGCCTGCGTTGCCGCGGAAGATGTCGGCGAACTTCGGGGCGAAGACGGCGCGGAAGCCGTAGTCCTTGAGCGCCCACACCGCGTGCTCGCGCGAGGATCCGGTGCCGAAGTCGGGCCCGGCAACGAGCACCGAGCCCCGGCGGTACTCCTCTTTGTTGAGAACGAAGGAGGGGTCTTTGCGCCACGAGGCGAAGAGGGCGTCTTCGAATCCCGTGCGCGTGATGCGCTTGAGATAGACGGCGGGAATGATCTGGTCCGTGTCGACGGCGCTGCGCCGGAGCGGGACGCCGATCCCGGTGTGCTGCGTGAACTTTTCCATCGTGTTCCTTTCTTAGCAGCCAAGGCGTCTGGCTCGGCCGAGCCGTTCACCCCGGCTGAAGGCCCTAAACTTCCCGCTTCAGCCGAGGTCCGACGGCGTGGCGAGCTTTCCCTTGACGGCCGTCGCCGCCGCGACCAGGGGCGATACGAGGTGGGTCCGCCCGCCCGGCCCCTGCCTCCCCTGAAAATTCCTGTTCGACGTCGAAGCGCACCGCTCCCCCGGACTCAGCTGGTCGGGGTTCATGCCCAGGCACATCGAGCATCCGGCGTTGCGCCATTCGGCCCCGAAGTCGAGGAAGACTTTGTCGAGCCCCTCAGCCTCGGCTTGGAGGCGGACCCGCGCCGACCCCGGGACCACCATCACGCGGGTTTTCGGCGCCTTCTGGCGGCCCTCGATCACCTTTGCGGCCGCCCGCAGGTCCTCGATGCGCCCGTTCGTGCACGAGCCGATGAACACGGCGTCGATGTCGATCTCCCGCATCGGCGTTCCCGGGGTCAGGCCCATGTATTCGATTGCGCCCTCGGCGGCTTTGCGCTGGGTCTCGTCGGCGATGTCGGCTGGCTCGGGAACCTTTCCGGAGATTCCTATTCCCTGGCCGGGGTTGGTCCCCCAGGTGACGAAGGGCTCCAGCTCGTCGGCGTCCAGCTCCACGACGGTGTCGAATTCGGCGTCGTCGTCGGTGGCCAAAGTGCGCCAGTAGGCGACGGCCTCGTCCCAGTTCTCCGGCGCGTTCGGCCTGCCCTTGACGTAGGCGAACGTCGTTTCGTCGGGGGCGACCATTCCGGCCCGCGCGCCGGCTTCGATCGACATGTTGCAGATCGTCATCC
>ERZ772924.1461-NODE-1461-length-11211-cov-7.542130_pt1 | contig 11211 bp, 8 predicted proteins | sample MGYA00512116_ERZ772924 | MGnify/ENA primary metagenome ERZ772924 (study PRJEB29015, sample SAMEA2737920) | human oral metagenome | biome: human oral; feature: human-associated habitat; material: dental | place: China | collected 2134 ...
ACACTCATTGCTGCCATCTGCAATTTTGAAATAGCTTAGTTTGGAAAGAGGTCTATTACGAAAAAGCCGCCGCGCAAGATTTCGCTCCGGCGCAATTCCGCCTCGCCTTGCAGTATCTGCATGGCAAAGGCGTGGCGCGTGACGAGGCGCTGGCATGGCGCTGGATGGCACGCGCCGCGGCGGCGGGCGATGCCGGTGCGCAGAACGCGCTGGGGTTGCGGGCGTTGCGTGATGGAAACGCCGCGCAGGCGCAACAATGGTTCGCGCAGGCCGCCGCGCAGGGATTGGCCGCCGCACAGAACAATCTTGCCGTATGCGACCCGGCGGCGGCGCAATGCGAGGGACTGACGCAAGCTGCGGCGCAGGGCGAGCCGCGGGCGTGGTTTAACCTCGGCGTGTTGGCAGAACGCGCCGGAAATGTGGCGCAGGCGCGGCAACATTACGCGCAGGCAGTATTGTGCGGCGACCTCCCAGCGCAGCAGGCGTACCGGCAACTCGCCGCCGGGGTAGCAGCAAACACGCCGTCAGCGGCGATGCAGCAGGCATTGGCGGATTGGGCAGCGGGCGATTGCCGCCGGGCGCGGGCAGCGGTGCAAACCGCAGCGGAAGCGGGCGACGTCTGGGCGCAGTTCTGCCTCGCCTGCATTTACGACGACAACCGCATCTTTCTCCGCGACGAAGCGCAGGCGCAGGCATGGTTTGCGCAGGCGGCAGCGGGCGGCAACATCCGCGCGCAGTATCGCCTCGGCATCCGTTACTGCGATGAAGCGCGGCAGTTGTACCAGTACCACGTCAAGGCGAAAGTCTGCGACAGCGCGCGCCTGTGGCTGGTGCAGGCGGCGATACAGGGCGACGGCGCGGCGCAACGGGCGCTTGGGGTGATGTTTGCCAATCGCGATTACGGCGTGCCGGATCGTGTGCTGGCAGATTACTGGAATGACGCGGCACGACGGGCAAACGCGCCGGTTGCCGACCCGCCCGGTGCGGTACAACGCGACAGCACGGTCGCCGCGGTGGACAGCCGCCAAATCACGGCATACCGGAGTGCGGCGCGACAGGGCGATGCGGCGGCACAATACGCGCTCGGCGTGCTCTATCAGACGGGCGAGGTCGTGCCGCAAGGCTTCGCGCAAGCCTTCCAGTGGTACGAGCGGGCAGCACAACAGCATTACGCCCCGGCGCAGCTTGCGCTCGGCATCCTCTTTGAATACGGCAAGGGCGTCGCGGCGAATGCGGCGCGGGCAGTGCAATACTATGAACAGGCAGCGCTGCAGGGCCATCCCGTAGCGCAATACCGCCTCGCCTTGCATTACCGCGACGGCGAGGGCGTCGCGCAGGACACGGTAAAAGCGCGCGAATGGCTGACGCGAGCGGCAGAACAGGGCAACCCGGATGCGGCCAGGGCACTGGCGGCATTGTCGGCGTGAACCGGGAAAAAACAGTGCGACGGCCACGGATCTCCGCCTGCGCCACAAACTACCGTACAGAACTGTGAGTACCGCTATGGATCCCTTCTCCCCCGCAAAGCGGGAGAAAGGGTGAAAAACCGCGCAGCGCCCGCGTTCGGGTTGGCGTTTGGCACGTTTGCCGGGGTGTTGAATGGCAAACGTTGCTAACGGTTACGCCGCAACCTGTCGCCAGGGCGGCGCTGCTCCAGCGGCATTCCCGCCTCGTAGCGGGCGACGAGGCGCATCGCAATCAGCCAGCAGACCGGCGCGGTGAAGACAGCTTCCGCCATGTGGCCGAGGATGATGCCGCGCGGCCCCAGCAGCCACGCGCCGAGGCTGATTAGCGGAATCGCACCGAACAGCAGCCCGGCGAGGTTGGACGCGGTGGAATAGAACGGGCGACCGAGGTTGTTGTAAGCGGCGTTCAGGAAAAAGATGACGCCCTTGCAGCCGAACAACAGCGACGCGCCGCTGCAATAGAAGCGGAGCAGCGCGGCGGCGCGCTCGTCCAGCGCAAACCATTGCGGCAGCGGCTCGCGCAGGAGAAAGAGCAGCAGGCCGATGGCGGCGACGGTGAGCCAGTTGAATTGCAGCGCGGCGAGGAGTGTTTGCCGCACGCGGGCAAAGCGTGCTGCGCCCGCATTTTGGCCGATAATCGGGGCGACGGCGGCGGAGAGTGAAAAGAGCAGGGCGAAGCCGACCGGGACGAGGCGGATGATGACGGCAAAGGCGGCGACGGCATCGTCGCCAAACGCGGCCATTTGCCGCGCGGCATAGGCGGTCGCCAGCGGGCTGGTGAGGTTGGTGAGCACCGCCGGGACGGCAATGGCGACAATCGCCGGAATATTGAGCATGAGCAGGCGCAGGCAGAGCGGCGCGCGCAGGCGGTAGCGCCAGATGACGACGTACCAGGCGGCAGCGACCAGTACCGCTTGCGAGATGAGCGCGGCCAGCGCCGCCCCTTGCAGCCCCCAGCCGCAGACGAAAATGAACACCGGGTCAAGCACGGCCTGGGTTGCGGTCGCGCCGATGCTGACGTACATCGCCAGCCGCGCGCTGCCGAGGGCAAAGAGGGTCGAGGTGCCGCAGTTGCCGAGCGTCAGCAGCGGCAGGCCAATGAGGACAATGGCGAGATAATCGGCGGCGTGGGCGAGCGTCTCGCCCTGCGCGCCGAGGGCGGCGAGAATGGGGACGCGGGCAAACCAGGCGATGGCGGCGAGCAGCGTCAGCAGGATGAAGCTGAAAGCGGAGGTATCCCAGGCGTAGCGCGCGGCGCGGTGGCGGTCGCCGCCGCCGATGGCACGGGCGACCAGCACGGTGGTGGTGATGCCGAGCGCAATGGCAATGGCGCGGATGAAATAGAGCGCGGCCGCGGCGAAACCCAGCCCGGCAATGAGGCGGGCGTCGCCGAGGCGGCTGATAAAGAGAATATCGACGAAATCAACGATGAAGGTGGCGAGGATGCCGACGCTGCGCGCGCAGGTCATGTTGATGAGATGGCGCCAGATGCTGCCTTCGATAAAGGGCGCGTTGGCGGGGTCGGGGCTGCGGTTCATGCGGGTAGGGTAGGGCAGGGCAAAGGCGCGGATTGTAGCGGTTTTTGCCGGGTCGGGAGAATGGCACACGACCGCTGTTCATGCTGCCCACTTGTGTTTTTTTTTGCGCGTGAATGAATCTCTGCGCCTGTCGCCAACAGGTTGGTGGGTGCAAATGGGCACTCTAATCGCTGCCGCTCAGGGGTTGATGTGTTCGAGGATGCGTTGGGTCAGAATTTTTTCGCCGGGGCCGGTGAAGTGGATGCCGTCGCCTTTGCGTACTGCCACCGGTTTGCCGCGTTCGTCCGGCAGGAAGGCGGTGTAGCTGCCGTCGGCCTTGGCGAAGAGGCGGTTGGTGTTCTGGTAGTGCTGTTGCGCGTTTTCGACTTCTTCGGCAATGAGCTGGTCGAGGTAGGTGATTTTTTTGCTGTATTTCGGCGCTTTCATCAGCGGCGGCCCAATCCACAGGGTTTGGGCGCCGCGCGCTGCCGCCGTTTGCAGGATTTTGCGGATTTCGCCGCGATAGTAGGCTTCCCATTCGGGGGTGCCGAAATGCATATAGTGTTTGGGGTTGGCGGGGTTCGGCGTGTCCTGCGGGTCGTTCGCACCCAGGAGGACGATGATGAGGCGCACGTCCGGGTTTTCTTCGAGTTGGGCGGCGAGGTTTTCCGGCCAGTTGTAGTAGCCGGGGAAGCGCAGGCCGCTGCTCGGTTTGCCCCGGTTGATGCTTTTGATGTGGTGGCGGGCGAGCAGTTCGCGCTGGATGTGCGGCGCGAGCGATTGCATCATCGAGTCGCCGATGAGCAGCACGCGGTCGTTTTCGCCAAGCTGGATGGGGGTTTTGCCCGCAGCTTCGGGGGCGACGGCTGCGGCGTCCGCAGGCGGCGTTTCTTCAGCAGCGACGGTTTCGGTTTCGCTGAGGTCAATCGGGTGTTCGTCGCTGTCGTCGGCGCTGTCGGCGGCAGGGTGATGTGTCCAGCCGGCGCTGGCGACGGGCAGGTAGTGGGCGGCGCTGATGGGATGGCTTTGTTGCAGGGCGCTGCCCAGCCGGTTCTGCCAGGGTTCGGCGGGCGCGGGTGCATCGGGCGACGGACGCAGGCGCGCGAGCTGCGCGGGGTCTTCGTCGGCAAGCCAGAGGGTGCTGGCGATGGGCGGGGTGAGCGCGCTGCCGTGTTCTTCCCACAGGGTTTGGACGCTGGGTGCGGGGGCATCGGCGGCAAGTTCGGCCAGTTGTGCGGGGTCAGGCAGGGTCGTGGCCACGGGCTCGGCAACAGGCGGCGCGACGGTTGGGTTTTCCGGCGCTGTAACGGTTTGGGCTGCCGCTGGCGCGGCCTGGGCGGTGGCGATGTTGATGCGCGGCAGGCTGGCGGGGTGGTGGCTTTCGCCGCCCGCGCCGAGCAGGCGCATGAGGTGTTGTTTGAGGGCATCGCCGCTGCGCCACAAGCGGTTTTTTTGCAGGGCGGCGAGCGGGGATTGGTGGTAGTAGGTTTGTTGCCAGTATTGTTCGATGTTGTGTTGCATCAGCCAGAGCGCGAGGACGAGGCTGCTGGCGAGGGTGGCGAGGATTTTCAGGCTGCGGATGGGCATGGCGGTTCAGTAGTTGCTGTAGAGGATGTCGGGAATGCCTGCGGGGGCGCAGACGGTGATGGTGAGCAGCGCGGCGGTAAAGAGCAGCGCCTGGCTGTACCACGGCAGGCGGCTCCAGCGGGCGGCGGCGCGTTCTTGCCATCCGGCGCTGCGCGGGTAGAGGTAAATGAGGAGGTTAAAGGCGGCGATGAAGACGAGCGCGGCGGCGGGCGCGTGCAGGCTGATGTTGCCGCCGAGCGCGCGGAAGATGGCACGGGTGTTGTCGGCGATATTGCTGTAGAACACCGCCCAGGTGAGGACGATGTAATGGATGGTGCCGTAGCGGGCGAGTGCCGGGCTGAGCGTGGCGACGGCGTTTTTGCCCATGAGGCGGTCGCCGAGGTTGAGCAGGATGAGGCCGCCCGCGTGCATCGCCCCCCAGAGGAGGTAGTTGGCGCTGGCACCGTGCCACAGGCCGGAGAGGAGCATGGCGATGGCGACGTTGATTTGCGTGCGCAGCAGGCCGCGGCGGCTGCCGCCGAGCGGGATATAGAGGTAATCGCGTATCCAGCTGGAGAGGCTGATGTGCCAGCGGTGCCAGAATTCGCGCAGGTTGGCGGCGGCGTAGGGCTGGTTGAAGTTTTCCGGGATGCGGATGCCGAGCAGCAGCGCGATGGCGGTGACGAGTTCGGTGTAGCCGGAGAAGTCGAGGTAGATTTGCAGGGTATAGGCGTAGAGCGCGGCGAGGACTTCGGCGGGCTGGTATTGTTCGGGGTTGCCGAGGATGGGCGTCACCCAGTTTTCTTCAAGCCAGGCTTCGAGCCAGAGGATTTTGGTGAGCGCGCTGATGAGGAGGATGAAGATGCGGCCACTGTCGCCGACGGCGCGCGGCGCGGTGGCGGCGTATTGCGGCAGCATTTCGCTGGCGCGGCAGATGGGGCCGGCGATGAGCGTCGGGAAAAAGGCGAGGAAAAGGCAGAGGCGTTCGGGTTTTTCCACGGTGATTTGCACGCGGTAGGCGGCGACGAGGTAGGTGATGGAGTGGAAGGTGTAGTAGGAAATGCCGACCGGCAGCAGGATTTCCACCGCAGGCAGTTGCCAGGAGATGCCGAGCGCGTCCAAGAGGCTTTGGCTGTGAACGCGGAAAAAGTCCAGGTATTTCATCAGGCAAAGGTGGCCGATGGCGACGGCGATGGCGATTTTCAGCGCGCGCTTGCTGCGGTAATACTGGATGTGGCGCGCGGCGAGATAGATGAAGGCCGAATACAGCAGTAATTCGAGCGCAAACAGCAGGCTGTAGGTCGCCACCAGCGCGTAGCTGGCGGCGAGCAACAGGTGGTTTTGCAGGTCGAGGCGGCGGCGCAGGCTCCAGTACAGCGCGAAGAAGGGCAGAAACGCCGCGATGAATTCGGGGGAGAGGTAACTCATGCGGCTATTATCGCGGAAAGTACAAACATTAACAATCTGTATAACCACGGCAAGCTGCGTGAAATTTTTGCGCGCCGGGCGCGGCGCCACCAAACAGGAATTATTGACATTAGATGTAACGCCCGGCATGATGCCCGCGTTTTTCCGCTGTCCGGGGGTAATCATGTTGAAAAAATTGGTAAAAATGGTGTGCTATCTGGCCGCGCTGGCGCTGTTTCCGGCGCAGGCAGAAGTCAGGACGCTGCATGACGTGCTGGGGCGCGAAGTACAGGTGGATGTGCCAGTCAAACGCGCCATTTTGACGTTTTACTATCCCGACTATATCGCTGCGACCGGCGCCGAGAATTTCAAAAACGTCGCCGGGATTTCGCGCGAGTTTTGGGAGAAATTCAATCCGGGCAGTTGGGCGCTTTATACCGCGAAAATACCGGGGTTGAAAGAAATCCCCGATGTGGGTTACGTCATCAGCAATACTTTTTCGCTGGAAAAGGCGCTGGCACTCAAGCCGGATGTGTTGGTCATTCCGAAAGTGCAATATGAAGCGCTGGCGGAACAATTGCCACGCTTTGCAGCGGCGAATATCCCGGTAGTCGTCGTTGATTTCAATGACCAGACCGTAGAAAACCACACCAAGAGCATTAAACTCTTTGGCCAGTTGGCGGGCACCGAAGCACGCGCCGAAAAAATTGCGCAGGAATACGCCGACGGTATCGCCGATATTCAACAACGGGTCAAAGCAGTAAACCAACCCAAGCCGAAAATCTATATCGAATTTGGCAACAAAGGCCCGGACGAATACAGCTATACCTTTGGCAAAAATATGTGGGGCGCGATTGCCGATACCGTCGGCGGCGATAATATCAGCGCGCCGCATATCGCCACCTGGGGGCAGATTACCCCGGAACAATTACTCATTGCCCGCCCGGATGTCATCATGATTTCCGGCACGGAGTTGGAACACGACAGGAATCCGAATGTGATGTCGATGGGTATCGGTATCAGCGAAAAAGATGCGCGGCAACGCCTCAACGGCTTTATCAACCGCACCGGCTGGGCGGATTTGCCTGCGGTGAAAAACAACCGCGTCTATGGCCTTTATCACACCATGTCGCGCTCGATTACCGACCTCGCCGCCGCGCAATTCATGGCGAAAGCACTTTATCCCGAAGCCTTCAAGGATATTGACCCGGAAAAAACCTGGCAGGATTTCCATAAAAATTATTTGCCGGTAGCACCGCAGGGAACGTTTTTCCTTTATCCGGAGCCGCGCTAATTGTGCAACAGGCTGTTGCACAATTAGCGTAGCCCGTAAAAATTTGTGCAAGCACCGCTTGCACAATTGCATTTATTCCCACCCGCCGCATTAAAATCCCCCGCCGCCCTTGCGCCCCAAGTGGCGGGGATTATTCCAGGAGGCGCCTCATGAGCCATTCCCTTTTCATTCACAATCAGGAACTTTTATGCTGAAAAAACTGCTCGCCGCCGCCGTGGTGGCCGCTGCCATGACCGCCGCCCACGCGGAAGTCAAAACCATCAAGGACGTCCTCGGACGTGAAGTCAAAGTTGATGTGCCGGCCAAGCGCATCATGCTCGGTTTTTATTACACCGATTATCTTGCCGTCGGTGGCGAGAAAGCGCTCGACAATGTCGTCGGCTTTTCCAAGGCGGTATGGACGGACTGGACCCCTGCCAGTTGGGAAGTCTATAGCAAGGCTTTGCCGAAACTGAAAGAGCTGGCCGATGTCGGCGAAGTGGAAACGGGCACTTTTTCCGTGGAAAAAGTCCTTGCGCTGAAACCGGATTTGGTCATTCTCGGTGACTGGCAATGGCAAGTGATTCAGGATGATTTGGAGCCGCTGGAAAAAGCGGGCATTCCGGTCGTCGTCCTGGATTACAACAAGGAACAATTGCCGCTGCACCTCGAATCTACCCGCGTCCTCGGTGAAATTACCGGACAGGAAGCGCGCGCCAAAGAAATTGCCGACTGGTACAAAGGCGTGGTCGATGATATTCATGAGCGCGTGAAAAAATCCGGCCAGCCGAAACCGAAAATTTATATCGAATTTGGTAACAAGGGGCCCGCCGAATACGGCAACAGTTTCGGCAATACCATGTGGGGGCCGCTTGCCGAACAGGCACAGGGCGACAACATTGCCGTTGGCCATGTTGAATATGCCGGGCCGATGAATCCCGAACAGGTCATTGTCGCCAAGCCGGAAGTGGTCGTCATTGCCGGGCGCGAAACCGAATTGAAAAAGAATGCGGAAGCGCTGGTGATGGGCATCAACATCGAAAAAGCCGAAGCGCTGAAACGCCTCAACGGCTACAAAACCCGCACCGGCTGGGCAGACCTCCCGGCAATCAAAAACAACCGCCTCTACGGTATCTATCAGGGCGCTTCCCGCAGCCTGACCGACGCCGCCTCGATGCAATACATTGCCAAGGCGCTTTACCCCGATGCCTTCAAGGATGTCGATCCGCTGAAAACCTATCTCGACTTCCACAAAAAATACCTGCCGGTCGTCCCGGAAGGCACTTTCTACCTGAAAGCGGAGTAATCCGTGCCGCAGCAACTCGTCCATGACACGATTGCCGCCCACCGCCGCCGTGAAAAGCGGCGGTGGTTCATTATGCTGGCCTTCGTCGTCTTCTGCTTCATCACGCTGGTGCTGGATCTCACCAACGGCGCCGCTGGCGGACAAATCAGCGCGCGCAACGTCCTCGATGCGCTCCTGCAATTCCGCGACAGCGCCCCTGATACCAGTTTTGACCCCACCGCCCTCTGCTTCGACTACCCGCTCGCCTCAAAATGCACCACCGGGCAGGAGACCAGCCTCTGGCAAGGCATGATGCACTGGTGCGTACTGCACTGGCAGACCTTCACCAACTGGCTCGCGCCGCACTGGTACAGCTTCCAGCAATGGCTCGGCGTCGCGGGCGTCGATAACATCACCCATATCATCGTCAATGACCTGCGCCTGCCGATTGCGCTGATGGCGCTGGTCGCGGGCGCGGCGCTCGGCGCGGGTGGCGCGGAAATCCAGACCCTGCTCAACAACCCGATGGCCAGCCCCTACACCCTCGGCATGGCAGCAGCAGCGGGCTTTGGCGCGGCGCTGGTGGTCGTCTTCGGCACCTTCGGCATGAGCATCTACGTCGCGCAACCCTTGATGGCGTTCATCATGACCATGGTCGCCGCCGGCATCATGTTCATCTTCGCCTCGATGCGCCGCTTCTCCTCGGCCACCCTCGTCTTGGTCGGCATCGCCCTGCTCTTCATCTTCCAGTCCGCCTCCTCGCTGATGCAATACATCGCCACCCCGGAAGAATCGCAAAAAATCCTCTTCTGGCTCTTCGGCGCACTCAGCAAGGCGAAATGGGCGACACTTGGCATTACTACCGTCGTCACCCTCATCTGCACCCTGCTCTTATTCGGCAGCATCTGGCAACTGACCGCCCTGCGCCTCGGCGAAGCCCGCGCCGCCAGCATGGGCGTCAACCTCGCAGCGCTCAGAATGCGCGTGCTGGTCATCGTCGCCATCATGACCGCCACCGTCATCAGCTTCGTCGGCACCATCGGCTTCATCGGCCTCGTCGCACCGCACGTCGCGCGGATGCTCGTCGGCGAAGACCAGCGCTACTTCCTGCCGACCTCGATGCTCACCGGCGCCGCCTTCCTCTCCGCCGCCTCCGTCCTCTCCAAACTCATCAACCCCGGCGCGGAATTCCCCATCGGCATCATCACCTCCTTCATCGGCGTGCCGTTCTTCTTCTGGATCATCCTCTCAAGGAAAACAAGCACATGATGAAACTGGACCACGTAACCATCCACCGCGGCCACCTCTGCGTCGCCGACCAAATCTCGCTCGAACTGCACCCCGGCAAAAGCTACGCCGTGCTGGGGCCAAACGGCGCGGGCAAATCCTCGCTGGTGAAAACCATCTTTGCCGAAATCCCGCACAAAGGCAGCATCCACTACCAGGACAAAACCCTCGGCCACACCAACCACATGGCATGGCGCAAACCCATCGGCTACATGCCGCAGGACACCGTCGTCGATGCCTCGCTGACCGCGCTTGAAGTCGTGCTGCTCGGGCAAATGAGCAGCCTCACCATGCGCGTCTCTGACGACCAATTGGCGCGCGCGGTCGATATGATGCACAGCCTCGGCATTGCGCATCTCGCCGAACGCGACGTCCTCGCCCTCTCCGGCGGGCAGCGGCAAATGGTGATGTTTGCGCAAGTGCTGTTGCGCGACCCGCAAATCCTCATGCTGGACGAACCAGTAAGCGCGCTCGACATGCACCACCAATGCGTCTTGCTCGAAGCGGTGCGCCACCACACGCGCGAACGCCAACTCATCACCCTGATGATATTGCACGATTTGAACCTCGCCGCGCAGTTCGCCGACGAAATCATCCTGCTGGCGGATGCGAAAATTCAGGCACAAGGCGCTCCGCGCGACGTCCTGCAAAAAGAGACCATCGAGCGCATCTACCGCGTCGAAGCCGCCGTCTTCTACGACGAAGCGCAGCGCCCAGCGGTGGTCATGCCACGCCGCGCCATCCGCGACGAAGAAGCGAAAGCGTCATAACACCGACTTACCCCCTCCCCCAGTGGGGGAGGGGCAGGACATTCACGAAAAATGCGCAGCATATTTCATGAATGTCCGGGGTGGGGTTAGCCCGCATACCTCATTACTGATTCACTAACCCAACCCATTTACATACACCAATCCCGCTACCCTGTATGTAAAACCAAACACCCACAACCCACGGAGCAAACCATGAAAAAAAACCTCATCCTCACCGCCGCCCTGCTTGCCAGCGCCGCCTACGCCGCCGAGCACGAAATCAAAATGCTCGATATCGGCAGCGACAAAGCGCCGATGGTCTTTGAGCCCGCCGTGCTGAAAATCGCCCCGGGCGACACCGTCACCTTCATCCCGACCAACAAAGGGCACAACGTCGAAAGCAAAGTCATCCCGGAAGGCGCGGAAGCCTTCAAAAGCGAACTCGACGAAAAATACAGCGTCAAACTCGACAAAGAAGGCGTGTACATCTATGTCTGCCCGCCACACAGCATGATGAACATGGTCGGCGTCATCCAGGTAGGCGAAGCGACCAATATGGACGCCGTCAACACCCGCGTCCCCAAACTGGAAAAACGCGCGATGAGCAACAAAGGCCGCCTCACCAAATACGTGGAAGAACTGGCAAGCGCCCCCGCTGCTG
>ERZ772924.1462-NODE-1462-length-11204-cov-52.151852_pt1 | contig 11204 bp, 10 predicted proteins | sample MGYA00512116_ERZ772924 | MGnify/ENA primary metagenome ERZ772924 (study PRJEB29015, sample SAMEA2737920) | human oral metagenome | biome: human oral; feature: human-associated habitat; material: dental | place: China | collected 2134 ...
CCTGGGACCCGGTGGGGCAGGGCTACAAGTCGGTGACGCTGGACATCTCCCACGCGGCCACCTCCGGCTCCGACGCCCTGGCCATGGCCCGTTCCCTGGGACCCACCCTGCGCCACCTGCACCTGACCGACGGCGTGCCCGGCCCCCTGGACGACCACCTGCTTCCCGGGCAGGGCAACCAGGACTGCGCCGGGGTCCTCAGGCACCTGGCGGCCACCGGTTTCGAGGCCGGCGGGGGACAGGTGGTCGTCGAGGTGACCACCCGGTCAATGACGGCCGCTCAGCGCCTGGAGGGGCTCGCCAGCGCGCTGGCCTTCGCCCGCGAGCACCTCGAGGGCGGGGAACCGGCCCACATCCCCGAGCCGACCCGCAAGCGCTACCGCCGCGGCTGAGGCCTGCTGCTAGCAGTAGGCGGCTTCGTGCTCGAGATGCGAGACGGGCTCGAGCTGGAGGGTCGCGTGCTGAATCTTGACCGGGAAGTGCTCGGCCACGCAGCTCTGGAGCCGGTCGAGGATCTCCTCGGTGTGACCATCGCGCAGGCACTCGTCGCGGACGACGACGTGTGCGGTCAGCACCGGCATGCCCGAGGCAACGGTCCACGCGTGCAGGTCGTGGACCTCCTCGACGTGATCGACCCCGAGCATGTGGGTGCGCACCTGCGCCAGGTCCAGCTCCTTGGGCGTGAAGTCCATGAGGACCGCCAGGGCTGAACGCAGCAGCGCCACTGCCCGGGGCAGGATGAGGACGGCGATCATGAGGGAGGCCACGGCGTCGGCCCGTGTCCACCCGGTCCGGGCCACCACAGCGGCTGCGATGATGACGCCCACCGATCCCAGGGCGTCGTTGAGGACCTCAAGGAAGGCGGCTTTCATATTGAGGTTGTCGCCGTGTCCGTCATGCCTCCGGCCGCCGGAGAGGACCAGCAGCGCGATGACGTTGGCCGCCAGTCCGATGACACCCATGATGAGCATGCCGGAGGCCTCGACCTGCGGGGCCACCAGCAGGTTGTGGACCGCCTTGAAGGCCACGAACACGCCGACGACGGCGAGCATGCCCGCCTGGAGCGCGGCCCCGATGACCTCGGCCCGACGCATGCCCCAGGTGGAGCGGTCCGTGGCCGGCCGCATGGACAGGTGCGCGGCCGTCAGGGCCATGATCAGCCCCACGACGTCGGTGAGCATGTGCCCGGCGTCGGCCAGGAGCGCCAGCGAGCCGGTCAGCAGCGCCGTGATGATCTCGGCCACCAGGACGGTGACTGATAGGCACAGGGCGACCAGGAGCCGGCCGCGTGAGGCCCCGGCGCCGTGGTTGTGCGAGTGGCCGTGGGAGTGGTTGTGCTGCGCGTGGCTGTCCGGGGCGTTCACAGAGGGTCCTTGCCCTTGCTCGAGGCGTCTGCGGAGATGATGGCGGACAGGGACTCTGCTGCGGTCAGGACCTGCTCGATGGCCTCGGGGTTCTCGATCCGGCTGACATTGGCCCGCCCGTGGGAGTGGCTGGAGATGAGGCCTGCGCTGCGCAGGATCGCCAGGTGCTGGGAGACAGTGGACTGGGCCAGGCCCAGGTGCTCGGTCAGTTCCACGACCCGGTGCTCACCGCCATGGAGGTGACGCAGGATCGCCAGACGGGTGGCGTCCCCCAGAACGTCGAGCAGGGAGGCCACGGTGGAGGCCTCGTGCACGGCGCTGTGGTCCTGCGAGCGATCCTCGGGGAGCAGTCCATGTTTCATCGTCATACGACGATGCTATTCGTGGCTGCCGATGATGTGCAAGGGGTGCCGGCCTGGCCCGGCCGTGTCAATGAGCACCAAATGAGCACCAGGCGAGGCGCTTAGGCGATGAGGCCGCTCACCCAGGCCTCGACCTCCTCCACGGTGCGTGGCACGTCCTGGGTGAGTCGCTCCACGCTGCCGTCCTCGCGCACAACGACGTCGTCCTCGATGCGCACGCCGGTGCCTCGCATCTCCTCGGGCACCAGCAGGTCGTCCTCGCGGAAGTACAGACCCGGCTCGATGGTGAAGCACATGCCCGGCCTGAGCTCGGCATCCATGTACATCTCGCGGCGCGCCTGCGCGCAGTCGTGGACGTCCAGGCCCAGGTGGTGGCTGGTGCCGTGCACCATCCAGCGGCGGTGGTACTGGCCCTCGGGAGCCAGTGAGTCCGCGGCGCTTATGCCCTCGGGCAGCATGCCCCACTCCTCCAGGCGGGCGGCGATCACCTCCATGGCCGCGGCGTGCACGTCCTTGAAGCGGCAGCCCGGGGTGCCCGCCCGGGCGAAGGCGGCGTCGGCGGCATCGAGGACCGCCTGGTAGATCCGGCGCTGGGCCTCGGTGAAGCGGCCGTCCACCGGGATCGTGCGGGTGACGTCGGCGGTGTAGAGGGAGTCGACCTCGACGCCGGCATCGACCAGGACCAGCTGGCCGGGCTCGACGGCGCCGTCGTTGTTGATCCAGTGCAGCGTGTTGGCGTGGTTGCCGGCCGCGGCGATCGTGTCATAGCCCAGGCCGTTGCCCTCCTCGCGGGCCTTGGCTCCGAAGGCCCCCTCCAGGACCCGCTCTCCGCGCCAGTGACCACGGGCCCGCGGGATGGAACGGATGAGGTCGTCGAAGCCCGCCTTGGTGGCGGCGACGGCGGCGCGCAGCTGGTCGATCTCCCAGGGGTCCTTGACCAGGCGGAGCTCGCTGGCGGCCTCGGCCAGGCCGGCGTCGACCTCGGTGGCGGCCTGGCCGGTCTCCAACCCGACCTGCTGACGGGTGGTGGTCACCAGAGCGGTGACGGCCTCATCGGCCTCGGCGACGACGCGCAGCTGGACTGCGCCGGGGCCCGCGTCCTTGGCCAGGGCGTCAGGCAAGGAGTCGATGTGGGCGCAGCGCATGCCGGTGGCCGACTCGACCTCCTCCAGAGAAGGACGTACTCCCACCCACAGCTCGCCGTAGCGGGGATCGCCGTAGAACTCCTGGCTGGAGCGCGAGGCTCGAGGACGGAAGTAGAGGACTGCCTCGTGCGTCGGGGTGTCCGGGGCCTGCGCAGCAGCCGCCTTGGTGCCCGCCTCCCGGCCGGGTGCGGTGAGAGGCTCCAGGACCAGGACGGCGTCGGGCTCGAAGTCCGTGCCGGTCCCGGCCAGGTGGGCGAAGGCGCTGTGCGGGCGGAACCGGTAGTCGCAGTCGTTGTTGCGCACCCTCAGCGTCCCCGCCGGCAGCACCAGTCGCTCGCCGGGGAAGAGCGATCCCAAGGCCTCGCGCCGCGCTGCCGCCCACGGGGCCGCCTCGCTGCGGGAGGGCAGCCCCTCAGGACGAGGACCCCAGCCCGAGCCGATGAAGTCCCTGAAGGCCTGGTTATCGGGCTGGCGGGACCGGTTGGACCCACGCGCCGCCAGGGACTGGGGGGCCTCCTGGGAGGAGCTGGGCGTGGAGGCGTCGTCGGAGGTGCGGTCGTCCGCAGGAGAAGTCGATGTCATAGGGGCATCATCGCACCGTCGAGCCGTCGCCGGGGCGGGGAGCGGTACAAGCGGTTGAGGCGGCGCTCGAGGAGAAGCAGGCCTACGAGTCGGCCGGGAAGCGCACCCCCACCTGTCGGCGAGCCTCCTCCAGCGCGACTATCGCCGCCACCGAGCTGCTGAGCGGGTGCAGCTCGGACTCGTGCGCTCCGGTGCGCACCAGGCGGCAGACCTCGGCCACCTCGTAGGCGAGCTGATGCCCGGGCTCCGGCTCCTTGCGCTCGACCGACAGGTCCTCACGCGCCTGCGCCCCCTGAGTCGCGTCACCGTTCGCCGTCGGCCCGCGCAGTTCGATCCGCTTGGGCCACTGGCAGTCATCAATGGCCACGACGTCCCGGTCCGAGGCGAAGGTCGACTCCGTCCCCGGTGAGGTCTTGGAGTGCAGGCAGACGACCTCCATCCCTGCGTGCTCGCCGGAGTCATAGGACAGGATGACGGTGCCCCGCACGTCGACGCCGGAGCTCAGCAGCTCTCCCGTGGCCGTCACTCGGTCCGGTTCCCCGAAGAGGTGGATGGCCAGGCTGACCGGGTAGATGCCCAGGTCCATGAGAGATCCGCCGCCCAGGGCCGGATCGAAGGCCGGCGGCAGATGTCCGGCCCGGTAGGCCTCCATCCGCGAGGAGAACTGCTCCTTGGACAGCACCACCCGATGCAGCCGGCCCAGCCGAGGAAGGACCTCGCGCAGCCGAGCCACGCCCGGCTCGAAGGCGGAGAGCCATCCCTCCATGAGGAAGCGGCTGGCCCGCCTGGCCGCCTCCACCATCGCGCGGGCCTGGGCGGCCGTCAGCGCGAAGGGCTTCTCCACCAGGACGTGGAAACCGGCCTCCAGCGCCGCGATCGTATGCTCCGCGTGCAGAGAGTTGGGCGAACCCACGTAGACGACGTCGATCGGGGCCTCGGAGTCCGGGCCATGGGCGGCGAGCATCTCCTCAAGCGATGCGTGGGCGTGGGAAATCCCGTGCTCCTGGGCGAAAGCGGCGGCGCGCTCGCGGTGGGCGGAGGTGACAGCCACGATCTGGGCGGCCGGCTCCCGCGAGACGGCCTCGGCGAACCAGCGGGCGATGAAGCCGGCCCCGATCACTCCGAAGCGGACCGGGGCGTCGTCGGTGTGCTGTGCAGCGGGTGCGGTGTTCGTCGTGCGGCTCAGATCACTCATGCCGTCCAGTCTCCCACGCCTCCCTACACTGTCCTGGTGCGCATCGACCCCCACACTCACTCGGCCTGCTCCGACGGTACTGACTCACCCGCCGAGCTCATGGTCCAGGCGGCCGGGGCGGGTCTCGACGTCGTCGGACTGACGGACCACGACACGATGGCCGGCTGGGACGAGGCGGCCTGCGCCGTGCCGGCCACCGGCGTCGCCCTCCTGCGCGGCACCGAGATCTCCTGCGCCTCACAGGGCGTCACTCTCCACCTGCTGTCCTACCTGCACCGGGCCGACGACCCCGGCCTCGGTGAGGCCTTCGCCCGCGCGCGCACCTCACGAGGCACCCGCGCCCAGCGGATGGTTGAGCGCCTCGGTGAGGACTACCCGATCACCTGGGAGGACGTCGTGTCCCAGTCAGCCGGCACCCACACGATCGGCCGGCCCCACATCGCCGACGCCCTCGTGGCCGCCGGGTCCTTCCCCGATCGCAACGCAGCCTTCGCCGGGCCGCTCGCCACTTCCTCCCCCTACTACGTCCATCACTGGGCACTGGACCCGGTCGAGGCCTGTCGCCTGGTGCGCGCCGCCGGCGGGGTCCCGGTGGCCGCCCACCCGCGCGCCTCCTCGCGCCAGCGCCGCCTCGTACCCGATGAGGTCTTCGCCGAGATGGCAGAGGCCGGACTGGCCGCCCTGGAGATGCACCATCGGGACCAGACCCCCGAGCAGCGCGAGCAGGTCCGTGTCCTGGCCCAGCGCCTGGGCCTGCGGCTGTCGGGGGCCTCGGACTACCACGGCACCGGTAAGCCCAACCGCCTGGGGGAGAACCTCATGCCGCCCGAGCTCCTGGAACAGATCGTCGACGAGGGCGCCCTCGACCTCGTCAAGCCCTGAGTCGTGCCCTGACTCCTGCCGATCGCCGGTGATAGAAAGCCACTATGCAGTCCGTCTTCGAGCCCACGGTCTTCGCCACGACCTTCATGACGCTCCTGGTCATCCAGGACCCCCTGGGAGCCATCCCGATCTTCCTGTCCCTGACCTCGCGACAGACCCCCACCGAGCGGGCCGCCTCCGCGCGCCAGGCCACGGTCGTCTCCTTCGGCGTCATCCTGCTCTTCGCGGTCTTCGGCCGCTACATCCTGAAGTTCCTGGGCATCTCGGTGCCCTCCCTCCAGGTGGCCGGCGGGTTGCTCCTCCTCCTGGTGGCCCTCGAGCTGCTGACCGACAAGGCAGATGAGAACCCCGACCCCGACGCCGTCACCTCCAACGCCGCCCTCGTCCCCTTGGGCACGCCCCTGCTGGCGGGCCCGGGTGCGATCGTCGCCGCCATGGTCGCGGTGGACGCCACCGGTGGCGGCGCGGCCGGATGGGTCTCGGTGACGGCCGCGATCATCGGCACGCATATCGTCGTCTGGATCTCGCTGCGCTTCTCCCTGGGACTCAACCGGGTACTGGGTACCTCCGGTATCCGAATCCTCACCCGGGTCATGGGACTGCTTCTGGCGGCCATCGCCGTCCAGATCATGGCAGACGGCGTCTTCGCCTTCCTGGAGACCCGTCTCTGACCCGGGGTCGACGTCGGGGCCGCCGTCGCCGGCGGCCCCGGGCTGCTCAGGCCTACTCAGGCGTGCTCGCCGGCCGACCCGTCGACAGGGCGACCACCGCGAGTGCGCTTGCGGGTGCGCTTGCGCCGGGGCTTCGCCTCGTCATCGGCCGAGCGTCGGGAGCGGGAGCGCTCACCGCGCTTGGTATCCCTGCTGCCGCGGCTCCGCTGGCTGTTGCCGTCGCGCCCACCGCGCCCGCCCTGCCGACCGGACTGCTTGCGTCCGCGCCTGCCGGTCTCGCCCAGGTCCTCGATCTCCTCGGCGTCCAGGCCCTCCAGGGTGCGCTTGTGACGGGGGAGACGACCGGTGACCTTCTCGGGGATCGACAGATCGGAGAAGAGGTGCTCACTGGTGTGGTAGGTCTCCACGGGCTCCTCGATGGGCAGGCCGAGGGCCTTGGCGATGATCCGCCATCGCGGCACGTCGTCCCAGTCCACGAAGGTGACGGCCGTCCCGGAGTTGCCGGCGCGGCCGGTGCGTCCGATGCGGTGGACGTAGATCTTCTCGTCCTCGGGGCACTGGTAGTTGATGACGTGGGTGACGTCGTCGACGTCGATACCGCGGGCGGCCACGTCAGTGGCCACGAGCACGTCGACCTTGCCGTTGCGGAAGGCGCGCAGCGCCTGCTCCCGGGCTCCCTGGCCGAGGTCGCCATGGAGGGCCGCGGTGGCGAAGCCGCGTGAGCGCAGGTCGTCGGCCACCCGGGCCGCCGTGCGCTTGGTACGCGCGAAGATGATGGTGCGTCCACGTCCCTCGGCCTGGAGGATCCGGGAGACGACCTCCACCTTGTTCATCGAGTGGGTGCGGTAGACGACCTGCTGGACCGTCTGGACCGTCATCCCCTCATCGCCCGGGTCCTGGGCGCGGATGTGGGTGGGGCGGGTCATGTAGCGGCGCGCCAGGGCGACCACCGCGCCGGGCATGGTGGCGCTGAAGAGCATCGTGTGGCGGTCGGTGCGGGTGCGGGCCAGGATCTTCTCCACGTCGGGCAGGAAGCCCAGGTCCAGCATCTCGTCGGCCTCATCCAGAACCACGGTGGTCACGTGAGCCAGGTCCAGCACGCCGCGGTCCATGAGGTCGATGAGACGGCCGGGCGTTCCCACGACGACCTCGGCCCCCCGCTCGAGGTCCTCGATCTGGGGCTCGTAGGCGCGTCCGCCGTAGACCTGGACGATACGCACGGTGCGCTTCGCGGCAGCCGTGGTCAGCTCCTCGGCGACCTGCTTGGCGAGCTCGCGGGTGGGCAGGATGACCAGACCCTGGGGGCTGCCGGAAGCGGGATCCTCGTCCCAGCCCTCCTCCCCGGGGCCCAGGGTGTCCATGAGCAGGGGGATGCCGAAGCCCAGGGTCTTGCCGGTACCGGTCTTGGCCTGACCGATGATGTCTTGGCCCTCCAGGGCCACCGGCAGGGTGAGGGCCTGGATGGGGAAGGGGTGGGTGATGTCCTTGGCGCCCAGGGCCTCGCAGATCTCCGGCTCGACGCCGAAGTCGGCGAAGGTCTTGCGGGTCAGGTCGGTCGGGTCACCCTCGTCAGTGATGTCGGGAGTGGCCTCGTCCAGGACCGGGGCGTGGGCGCCGGTCGTCTCGATGATCCCGGACATGCCGATAGTGGCGGCGTCGGCGCCGTCGGTGGTGGTCTGCTCGTCTGTGGAGTTGTTCGCGGGCTCGACGTCGTCGGCCCCGTGCTGCTCGTTGGTCACGAGGTTCCTTGTCTTCTGTTCAGGTTGTTCCGGTCCGGCGCGCGTATCGCTCGCGCGCTCAGATCAGGTGCGCTGCGTGGGCGGAGGCGCCGTCGGGGTGGCAGCCGATCGCGAGTCATATCTGAGTCCATCTGACGACCGGGCAACCGTGGACCTCGTCAGCGTAGCGGGAAAACGCCTCGATGGCGCCCCTGGGTGAAAGAACGTGCCGTGGGCGTGGCTGATGTCACGGCGTGGCCTCGCGCATCGGAGGACCTGACTACGATGGTGGCCATGACTCAGATGTCGACGCCGTCACCGCAGTCCAGCGCCTCCACCCCGATACGGGTCGGTCCCCATGAGCTGTCCGTCGTCGGCATCGTGGCCATCTCCCGGACGGCGGCCTGTACCCGATACGCCAAGGACGCCGACCGCGCCCCACAGATGGCCGCCCGGGTCGACCTGTTGCGCATGAGTGCCTGGGAGGTGTCTTCCTTCGACCGGGTCGTGGCTCTGGCGTCGGCGCACGGTATCGACGCCGCCGGCGCGGCCGAGCGCTTCACGGATGTCCTCGGGGACTTCGACGAGCGGCTTCGCCCCCTGGACTGGGCCGAGCGTCTGGTCAAGACCTACATCGCCTTCGGGTTGCTCATCGACTTCGGTATGGCACTGAGCGACTCGTTGGCCGAACCTCTGCGAAGCGGACTCATCGACGAGCTCGGCCAGGACCCGATCAGCTCCTACGCCATTGCCGAGCTGGAGGCCAGCATCGCTGCTGACTCGCAGCTGGCTGCGCGGCTGGGGCTGTGGGGAAGGCGCGTCGTCGGAGAGGAGATCGGAACCTTTCAGAGGTTGCTCGGCCAGTTCCCCGAGCTGCTCGGCTCCGCGGCTCCAGAGCAGTTCCACGCGGTGCTGTCCCAAGGTGCCGTCTCGCGGATGAAGGGGCTGGGATTGAGGGTGTAAATCCCCTCCTATTCATGTGAGGTGACTAACACTGGGAGTAGTGCCCGTGTCGGCAACGTGACATGGCCGGGGTTATGCCGGGTAAAGTGGCAACATCCAACCCTATGACCCGCCTTGAGGGCTACGGCTCTCGACGCTGAAGGAGTTCCCATGAAGCGAAGTGTATGGATGGCCGCGTCCGCGGCCGTTGCCCTGTCTGTTGTCCCGGTCGGCGCGGCCGCTGCCGAGTCCAATCCCGCTCCTGCTGAGCAGGCGGCACCGCAGGCTGCTGACGCCAAGGCTGACACTCCTCAGCCCAGTTCGCCCGCTCCCGCTGTTCCCGATCCCGATGGCGGCAAGCCTTCTCCGGCGCCTGCTCCCGCTGATGACGCCGGCAAGACCGAACCTCAGGCGCCGGGTGCCAACAATGCGGCCGCTCAGCAGAATAAGCCGGAGGCTCCGGCAGAGCAGTCCCAGGCAGGCTCTCAGGAGAAGGCGGGCTCTCAGGGGAACCAGGGCAACCAGGGGGCTGCTGAGCAGCCCCAGGAGAACCAGGGTGGCGCCCCCGCGGCCCCGGAGGCCGCCCCCGAGCAGCAGGCGGCCCAGGGTGAGGCGCCTGCGGAGTCCTCAGAGGGTGCTCCTTCCGGCTCCGGAGAGGGTGCCGCCCAGAGCCCTGCCGAGGCTCCCCACGAGCAGGCTGCTGCCCCCCAGGGTGGCTCCGCCAATGCCAACCGCTCCGCCCTTGCGCAGACCGGCGCGGGGACGACCGCCGCCTGGATGGCGCTGGGCGCTGGTGCTACGGGCGCCGCCATGCTCATGGCTCGTCGTCGGCTGACGTACTGATACGCATCGGTCCTTCACGTTGAGGAGAGGTCTGGCCCATGGATGACCGGATGCTCGACGGGGATAGGGTGCTGTGGTTCATCGGCGGCAGTCCCGAGCGTGCTCGGGAGGCTCTGGAGGCCGGTCATGCCTGGACGCCCGAGCAGCGTGCGCAGCTCGAACAGATCGCTTCGTCCGCCGGATATCCCTCTCAGTCCGCCGGGTACCCGCCTGCGCAGCAGCAACCCGCTGCGCAGGAGCCCATGTCCCCCTACGTGCCCGGAGGCGTCTTCGCCTCCGATGGTGCCTATGGGGGCGGCTACGCTGACGGTTCCACCGCGGACTACGGAGCGACGCAGCCGGCTCCCGCGGAGCAGCCCCAGCCGCAGGCCGTGATGCCCACGCAGCCTCAGCCGCAGGGCTTTCGGCTCCAGCCGTTACCCGCTGTGCCCGAGGCAGAGCTGAACCAGGGCGTCACCCAGCACTCGGACGGGGTGCCGCGCCGTAGGTGGGTTCTGCCGGTTGTTGCAGTCGGGGTCCTCGTCATCGGGCTGGTGGGAGGCGCTCTCGGAGGGCGCTGGCTCTGGCCCGCCAAGGAGACATCGGCTCCGGCCGGCTCTGCTGCAGCCCCCACTGCGACGAAGCCGGCCCTCCTGCGCGCCGGCAGCGGATCCTTCGTCTGCTCCTCCAACGGCACCGGGGTCTCCTGCTGGGGCGCCGACGCTCAGGCCAATACCCAGGGCGCGCGGGTCTCGCCGACGGCGGTTCCCGGGCTTGAGAAGGTCAAGGTCTCCGCGCTGAGTGTGGGCAAGGGCTTCGCCGTGGCCGTGGATGACAAGGGTGCCGTTTACGCCTGGGGAGCCAATGAGGTCGGTCAGCTCGGCAAGAAGACCAATGAGGCACTCGTCAATCAAGCTGTGCAGGTCGGTAAGCTCCCGGCCGTCCCCACCGAGCTCGTCTCGGGGTATGAGCACACCTGTGCGTTGACCAAGGGAACGGTGTGGTGCTTCGGTTCCAACCGATACGGGCAGGTCAACGGTGCCGTCTCCGACTCGCCGTCGGGCTTGGTGCAGGTTGACAAGATCAACGGGGCGACCCGGATCGGCACCTCCGGCTACGACACGTGGGCCACTGTCGACAAGGGGACCTGGACCTGGGGGAACAACTCCTGGGGACAGGCGGACCCCTCGCAGAGCGTGGTCAATGTGGCGCCGACTCTCATTCCTGCCGACAGCTGACGCCACTCGCCCTGGTTTGAGTGGCCGCAGCGCCATACGGAAGGAGCCCAGCCTCATTCGCAGAGGCTGGGCTCCTTGTAGTGCAAGGCTTACTTGTCGCCCTTGAGGCGGTTGACCGCGCCCTTGACGGCGTCCTTGGCGTCCTCGGCGACCTCCTTGACCTTGCCCTCGGCCTGCTGGAGCTTGCCCTCGGTCTCGGTCTCCTTGTTTCCGGTGACCTTGCCCGCAGCCTCCTTGGCCTTGCCGGCGATCCTGTCGAAGGTTCCGTTGTCGCTCATGAGAG
>ERZ772924.1464-NODE-1464-length-11195-cov-3.967325_pt1 | contig 11195 bp, 10 predicted proteins | sample MGYA00512116_ERZ772924 | MGnify/ENA primary metagenome ERZ772924 (study PRJEB29015, sample SAMEA2737920) | human oral metagenome | biome: human oral; feature: human-associated habitat; material: dental | place: China | collected 2134 ...
TTTTGTCTTCTCGGGCATGGCGCAAAAGAACGTTTATGGCTTTAAGGTAAAGGATGAAAACGGCCGAATGGTGTCGTTATCAAAGTATCGTGGTAAGGTGTTGCTCATCGTTAACACGGCCACGCAGTGCGGACTAACGCCTCAATACAAACCCTTGCAAGAGCTTTACGAAAAGTATCGCGATAAAGGGTTGGTGGTTTTAGGCTTTCCTTGCAACCAGTTTAAAGGGCAAGCGCCTGGCACGAACAAAGAGATACGCCAGTTTTGCGAGGCTAATTACGGCGTAACTTTCCCGCAATTTGCCAAGGTTGACGTGAATGGCAAGCAGGCCATTCCGCTTTATCGTTACCTCAAACGCCAGCAACCATTCTTTGGTTACTTGATGAGCGACTCCACACAGCGCGCCGATTTTGAGCGTTTGCCAAAGGATGTGCCCATAAATGTGGAGTACGACATTCAATGGAACTTCACCAAGTTCATCGTCGACCGCAACGGAAAGGTGGTGAAACGCGTAGAACCCAAAGACACAATGGCCTATCTCGAAGAAGAGGTGGCCAAGGTTTTGGCAGAAAAATAAGGGGCGTTGGATTATCAGAGGGCTTAGATTAGTCGGATTAGTCGGATTAGTCGGATTAGTCGGATTTTAGCGCGTCGATCTCGACCCGCGAAATTTCATTAAATTTCGCGCAAGATCTACGCAGAAATTCGGCGCGAAACCCGTGCAGGTTTAGCATTTGAAATTTCGCTCGCAAAGTTCCGCGAAAAAACCGGGCGCAAGATCTTAAACCGAGCCGTCCGCGAGCTTGCGAGCTCACTCGCGGCAAGATTTAAAATTTCATAACGCGCGAGCTCGCCGTAAAATTTAAAATTTCACGCGGCCGCGCACAGTGTCATGTGTCACTACGAGATTCTAAATTTCATGTCGAGCGCACCGTCAAATTAATCCGTCGGTCGCGCAGCAGATCGCCGCACGAGCTAAAATTCGCGCTTGCGCCGCGACATACGCCGCCGTGAGTTAAATTATGCGGCATTGCAAGCTAAATTTTACGCTCGTGTGGATTAGTCATGTTGGCGGAGGTTTGCGGCGCCCAAATTAAATTTAACGCACCGCCGTGCAGCGCCTGCAGTGGGCGCGGATGTCTGATCTGCTCTGCTTGTAAAGGCGCAGGCGGCTATAGCTGTGCGGCAGGCGAGCTAAATTTTACGAGCCGCTGCGTCGCGGTATGAAATTTCGTGCTGCTCGCTGCGAACTGAATTCGCGCGACGACTATATGTCGCTGCATGCTCGTAAATTAAATTGCACTACACGCGCCCGTTGCCTGATTGTCGCGCGGGATTGAAATTTGCGTGCCGCTTATCGCAGAATTTTAGGTCGTTGCACGCCGCGCCATAGTTGTCGTGAAATTTTAAATTGCATGTCGTACGCACGAGCTAGCTGTGAAATTTAAAATTTCACGCGGCCGCGAAATTTGCTGTGCGTTATGCTGTGTCGTGCATCATCGCGAGCCAAATTATGTGCTGCTGCGGAATTAAAGTCTTGCATGCCCGCTGCTATCGCTCGGGCGCCGTATGCCTGGCGGCTCCGTTTTGCGATCCGTTCGCGCCGTATTTGTTGCGATCAGTTACGCGTGTCGCCGTCGCAGTGCGAGATTTCGCGTCTAGCTCTATTTTAGAGTTTTGATTTGCAGCGAGATTTTACGGCGCGCAATGGCGCTAAATTCCATCCTGCGTGAGATTTTGGAATTTTAAAATTCCCTTTCGCGGTATAATTGTATGAAATACAAAATTTGCGGGATTTTAATAAAGGAATTTTAAAATTTATGCGGCGCGGCTTTGTGGCGTGCCTGCAAGAAAGGAGCGATCATGGACAAGCTGGATAAAGAGGAGCTTGCAGAGGCGTTTGTTGCTAGACTCAAAGCTTTAGCGCGTAGCGGCGGCGCCGATCTGCGCGAGCTTGATCGCGAGTTCTACGGATTTAGCGTGCGACTTGGCGTGCGTTACGACTTCGCCGGCAAGTTTAGCGTCTCGCAGATAAGCGGCGGCGAGCGCGCTCAGCTGCATTTCGCTGACGTCGCGCAGTTCGAAGCTCACGCACGCGAATGTCTGCATGCGGCAAGCACTGATGCAGAGCTAAGCGAGGCCTTTATGCTACGCCTGCGTGCAGATCCCCAAAAAGCCGCTACAAATGCGGATCAAATCATAAAATTTTACGATTTTAAGCCCTTTAGCGTTCAGCTGCGTTGCGAGCATTGCAGCGGATCGGGCAGGAGGCGCTGCAAAGCCTGCGAAGGCGCAGGCAAGGCGCCGTGCGCTAACTGCGGCGGGCGCGGACGCTTGATCTGCCCCGATTGCAAGGGCACCGGTGGCTATAGCCGCGCGGCTTTAAGCTCTACGGACGCTCATGCGCGCGGTCTTTCTGGAGGCGATTCTGCAGGCTCTGCGTCAAATTCTATGGGCTATCGCTTCATACCCTGCGCTAGCTGCGGCGGTAGCGGCTCACGCATTTGTCCCGCTTGCGGCGGCACAGGCAGATTACGCTGCGAAAAGTGCGGCGGTGCGGGTGATTTTCGCTGCGAGCACTGCGATGGGCGCGGGTATTTCACTCGCACCGGCAAAATATCCGTTTATGCCCGCCCGAGCGTCAGCATAGGCGCTAGCTCGCAGGTTTTTGGGCGCGAGCTGCTGGAGTTTTTATGCAGCAAGGGCGTAGGTTTTGCGGCGCGCAGACTTTTGTTTCGTCTAAGCTCGCTGCGAGTGGTGCAAGGTGGCTGCGAAGCGGTATTTAGCGCGGAGGAGGAGTTTTTGCGCTTGAGTTTTGCCGTTTGCGGCAAGGCTTACGATGCGGCGTGCTTCGGCGGCGTGACATTCGTAAGACCTAATTTTTTGGACGAAGTTTTTGCGCCGGAGCTTGCGGCGGTGCGCAGCGCATCCGCTAGGCTAGGGCGGGACGATGCGCAAAGCCTTTTTGCGCTATTTCGCGCAAAGCCTGCACTGGATGTGGCGATGCGTCTAGCTAGCGCTAAGCTGCGCGGCGAGACGCTAAATCTCGAGCAGTTGCGCGGCGCGGATGGACATTTTAACTTTGCAAATTTTGCCCGCAGCGCGGCTGATCGCGACGCTTTGAGCCTTGCAAAAGACGCTTCGCGCAAAGAAAATCTCAAGGGCGGCGCGAGCGTAAAATTTGCGGGTACGAAATTTGCTAGCGCTTCGGCAAATTCTATGGGCGCGGAAGATAATCGCCTGGGGTTGCGCGGAGAGCAAGGTAGGTTCGCAGGTGGAGTGGGCGGCGGCATAAAATTTGCCGGGGCAGATCTTTCGGGAAGCGGAGAGAATTCTGCTGGCGATTTTGATGCTAGGCAGCAAAACAGCGAAGCTCGCGCGCAGAATGGATCTAATTTTGCCAGCTCGCAAGAAGGCTTAAGTGACACTTCTGATCGCACTGCGGAGGGTCTTTACGAATTACGCGGCGAGCGAGATTACCGAGATTTAAGTGTCTTAGGTGCTGAAAATTCCACAAATTCCACAAATTCCATAAACTCCGCCGCAATAAATTCCGAAAATCTAGCCGCTGCAAAATTTAAAAATCGCGCGAATACGCAAAGCCCTGCCGCGTCAAATTCTAAAATTTCGCCCTTTGCACGATTAAAGAAATTATTTTTCCCTCGTTCTTTGCGCGAGGATTGCGCGCAGAGTTTTGCCGCAGCGATTATGCGCGTTTGCGAGGGCTTTATTTCGCAGCAATGCGCTCGTGATTTGGGCAGCGCGATGGCTGGGGCGCTTGGCGTGCTAAGTCCGCGATATGACCGCGCGGTGTGGTGCATAGGCGGAGGCGCGCTCATCGCAGCGGCTGCGCTGGCGTGCGAGGGCTGCTTCGAGATGATCTTTGCGGAGCATTATTTTTGGGCACTTGCATGTGGCGTGGCAATCGCTACTGCGGGGCTGTTAGGCGGTGTGGCGCTGTGGCTGGCAAGCGCAGTGCAGTGTGCCGTAAAAGCTCGTAAAATTCCGCGAGAATATCGCTGCGGCAGAGGCGGCGCGGCGTTTGCTCGCTTTTGCAAAGCTCTGCTCTGCGCCGTTTTGGTTAGCACAATCTACGGAGGTGCGGCAAATACGGGCTACACACCGAAAACCGGCGCGGCAGGGCTGCTGCGAGGGTGGATGCCTGCATTTTTTGAGGACGAAAATTCCGCTTCTGCGAGTGATGGCGTAAATTCTGTAGACGAAAATTCTACGAGTGCAAGCTCTAGCGGCTCTAAAAGCCCTGCTTTAAATTCCGCTTCCGGGGCGACTAAGGATTCCGCTGCGATGCAAAAGGATAAAATTTTATATATCCAAAAAAACATCGGAGTGAAGCAGGATGGAATTTTTGGCGCACGCACGTTAAAAAAGGCGAGGGAGGTTTTGGATCAAAATTTAAGCGGCGTCGATGAAATTTACGAGGCTCTAAAAAGCAAAGAGCAGGCGAGAACGAACCCGAACTCTAGCGATCAAACTGCGCCTTAACGGTAAATCCGCGCCTTAGGCTTGGCAGGCGATCTTAAAAAACCAAAAAGGATGAAAATGAAAAATAAAATTTTAATTCTAGCGCTTATCGCGACGCTTGCTGCAAATTTCGCGCTAGCCGAAAATTTTGAAATCACTGCAGACGATATAAGCAGGGCTACGAAATCCTGCGATAAGGGCGATATGAAGTTGTGCGGGGCCTTGGCGCAGATTTATAATTATGGCTGGGGCGTGCCGCAAGATCTGCTAAAGGCTGCGCCATTATACGTCAAAGCTTGCAAAGGCGGCGATGCGGAGTCATGCGTAAATTTAGGCATTTTGTATCAAAGCGGAGAGGGGATGCCGCGCGATGAGGCGAAGGCGGCGGAGTTGTTTGACAAAGCCTGCGATGACGGGCACGCGATAGGCTGCAGTAACGCAGGCTCTGCGTATATCAGAGGCAGAGGCGTGCGCAAAGACGCTATAAAGGGCGTAGGTTACTATATGCGCGGTTGCGATATGGATATCGCGGATAGCTGGGCTGCGTGCTTAAATTTAGCGCGTCTTTACGAGGGCGCAGATAATGCAAAAGCCGCGCAGTACTACAAAAAGGCCTGCGAGCTGGGCAGCAAGGATAGATTTATGAGCTCGGTAGCGGAGCATGAGCAGATATGGAAAAGCTCATGCGAAAGCTACGAAAGGCTTAAATAGCCGCGAAAATCTATGCTTTGAAGCAGACTCTCGCGCTAGCCGTGGCTACAGTGCAAGAACCATAGCGATTTCGCATAAATAGCGCAAATCTAAACATCAAGTATCCTGTAGGAGCGGAAACATAACGACGCAAGCTCTTAGCGGGCTCGTATTTTAGGAGGCAATATAATGACGCTAGCGCTGATCCGCCACGTTACGCCGCTGATCGATCGCGGCGTGTGCGACGCCGCAGAAGCGGCACGGCGCGCGATCCTGTATGACACTACGCAAAGCTTAGCTTTGTGGCAAACCGATAAATTTAAAAGCAGCGCCGCATACGAAAAGCTTGCCCGTATAAGCCGAGTATATTCCTCGCCGCTGCCGCGCGCCGCACTTACGGCGCAAAAGCTATTCCCGCAGCGGAGTATAGAGTACCTAGAGGCTTTGCGCGAGTTTAATCTACGAATATTCCCCATGCCGCTAATAAAAATGCCGTTTGATTGCTGGCTCGTGCTCTCGCGCCTGCTGTGGCTGTGCGGCATGAACCCTAGCGGCGCAAGCGCGAAAGAGGAACGGCGGCGCGCGCTTGATCTGGTGCCGTCTTTGCTAGAGACGGACACGGCGGTGATCGCGCACGGCTTCGTGCTGCGCGTAATACGCCATAGCGCGCGGCGGGCAGGTTACCGCTTGATATACCGCTTTTGCGAAAGCTGCTTCTGCTTAGAAATTTGGCAGCACGCTGCGTAAAGATACCGCTCTGCGCAAAATTTTGAAATTTTACGGAGTGAAATTGTGAAGCGGGATTTTAGAATTTTGAAATTCTGCGCCGTGGAGTTTTGTATTTTGAAATTTCGCGAGCTGTAATTTAGGCTAAATTTTAAAATTTGTAGCGACAGAATTTTAAAATTTTACGCTGTATGGCTAGGTAAAGTGCCTCCGCTTCTTGATAAATCAAATTTCCAATCTGGTTTAAATTTAAGAAGCACGATTGCCGCCGCAAAATTCTATCCGTAGCGGCGGTTTTTAAACGACATCGCCGAGACGAGCAATGATGATTTACGGAAGTGCGCCGCGCCGGTCGCAAATACCGTGCGGCGGGCAAGCGAGCGTTAGGCGATCGCGCGGGCTAGTTTATCTCGCAGGTTTAAAATTTCATCGCGTTTTAGCACGAAACTGTTTTTGTTGGCGATGAGGTGCGCGGAGCTTTGCATTATGGTTTCTGCGGGCTGCAGCCCGTTTTGCTTCATCGTAGCGCCTGTCTCCACGACATCGACGATAGCGTCGGCAAGCCCTATGAGCGGGGCTAACTCGATCGAGCCGTAGAGTTTGATGATATTTACGGCGACGGCCTTGGAGGCGAAGTATTCGCGCGTGATGTTGGGCATTTTCGTAGCGATTTTTAGGCTCGGAGCGCCGTAGTTTAGCCGGGTGCCCGCATGCACGCCCACGCAGACACGGCATTTTCCGATTTTAAGATCGAGCAGCGTAAGTACGTCCGGGCGGTGCTCCTCAAGCACGTCAAGCCCCACTACGCCGATATCCGCCGCACCGCCCATAACGTAAGTAGGGATATCTTGGTTGCGGACGTAGAGGAATTTAAAATCGCCCTCTTGCATTATGAGTTTGCGATCCTCAAAGGCGAAATCAAGCCCGAAGATGGTTTTGAAAATTTTGAGCGTGTCGTCGGCTATGCGGCCTTTGGGAAGCGCTATGGTTATCATGCGAGCCCCTTTTTTGCGATCAGGCTTACCATTGATTTAAAGATCAGATCCTTTTCATAGATCGAGTTGCGAAAATACCGCATCAGATAGGCTCCGTCGCCGCCAGTGAAGTAAATTTTATTATTGCCCGCGATGTTTTCGATCGTAAGCACGATAGGCTTTAAAATCCCGTAGTTTACGGCACTTACGGTCTTTTGCGGTAGCGGGTCCAGATCGATATTGGTTGAAAGCGTCACGTCCAGCACGGGTGCAATGCTCGCGAACGACTTTAAAAGCGTGCCGATACCTGGCATTATAAATCCGCCTAGGTGTGAGCTTTTAAACATCAAATCCACGGTGATCGCGCTGCCCGCATCGACGACGATGCCCGTCGCTACCGCGGAGCACGCCGCTATGCGGTCGATCCCGAGCCCGCGGTAGGCGGTTTTTAGTTCAAAGTGCGGCGCCAGATCGACAAATAGAGGGTTTTTCAGCTTTTTTTTCACGCTTTCGTTCACGCTAATGAAAAAAATTCGCTCCTTCGGCTCGTACCGCATAAACTCCGCTACGGGCATACTTTGCGTTACGCCGCCTTTATAAAATTTAACCCTGGAATTTCCTACGTCACACAAAAGCATAGAGGCTAAATCCGTTTTCTTTTAAAAATTTCGCGCTTTTAGAGCACATCTGCGAGTTGTAAAACAGCACGCGCTTTTTCACGACCTTGCCTAGGCTTGCGCTAATGTCGCTTGCGAGCGAGAGTAGAAATTCCGCATCGCGCATTACAAAGCGAGATTTTGCGTCGCGCATAAACAAAAGGACGTTGTAGCTTTTCAGATCCACGCCAAAATACGCGCCGTATGATCGCGAGCGCGTGAAGCTCGCGATATCTAGCGTTTGAAATTTTTGAAGCAGGAGCCCTTCGCGAACGCAGAGTTTTGAAATTTTATCTAGCATCAAAATTTAAAATTTTATCGTCGTAGTAAAAGGACGTGCCCGCGATAAAGGACTTATCCTCGAGTTCGCCATTTAGCTCGTAGATCGCTTGTCCCTCTAAATTTTCATTTACACGGATGACGTAGCCGTTGCGCTCGATGATATACAAATAGCCGCCGCTAAGTAGCGCGCCGCTAAACTGTGCGAAGGTAAATTTACGCGATTTGATCAAATTTAGCCCGCGATCTAGTAGCTCGACTCTGCCGTCTTTTAAGAAAAGATAAATTCTATCACCGCTAAAAATCACGTCTTTGATGTCTACGTTATGGTTTTTATTGCCCGTAGGACTTACCAGCATTAGCCTAGTGGCAGTTACGGCATAAAGGTTGTCGCCCTTATTTTCTAAGGCGATAATGTTGTTAAAAAACGGCTGGTTGCTTACGACGAAATCGCGTGCCGAGCGCCCGCCTACGTTTTCTGCGATGCTGACTAGTCCGTCTAACGCAGGATAAGCGATAAGTTGGTTGATAAATAGCGGTGACGCCACGCGCGAATCGATTGCGAATGCATCGCCTACTTTATGATCGAGTACCACTGCGCCCGAGCTTAGCTTGATAAGCATAATCGAATCATCGCTCATCACTAAAGCCAAATCATCGCCGCGTATATTTGCACTTAGCGCTTGTCTGCCGAGGGCTTTTTCAAATTTTACGGCGCCTGTGCCACTAACCACTTTAAGCGTGCCATTGATGTCAGTTACGACGAAATTTCCATCATATTCACCTAAAAATTTCTCACTTTTTAAGACTTTGAAATTTTTCACAAAGCCGTTTTTAGAGATGACTTCGCCGTCTTTTAGCGTAGCGCCATCTTTACTAACCGCTACGATTTCTGATGGCAGTGAGCCGTTAAATTTCATATCACCTGTGATGTTTTCGTCGCTAGGTTCGAAATACTGGCGCTTCGTCGAGCAGCCTAAAAATAAAAACGATAGTAAAAGCGTAAATATTAGTGTTTTTTTCATTATTTATTGCCTCCATAGTGTTTCAAAGCAAGTGCGATTTGACGAACGGGTGAGTTGAGTGGAATTTTATCTAGCTCTGCGTGAGCTTGCTCGATTTTGCCCTCTTTTAGTAGGTCGTAGCCTTTGAGCAAAGAATCGTAATCGGCGAGTAGCACTCCGCCTTGTTTGCCGTTTTGTAGATTTATTATCTCTTTTAGCACAACATCGATGCCTTGGGTATTTTCTAGCGCCGCTCGCTCGTCTGTAGAGCCGTTTTGCAAAATATAAAGAGCGTATAGATTTATATCTTTTTGCTTAAGCTCGGCTAGCTTAGCGTCATCGCGCTTGTTAAGCAGCTCGTCATAGATCGCATTAGCACTTGCTATGCGGCGATCGCTTAGAAATTCATTTGCGTAATATCCGATAAACGCTACGATCAAAACCGCGGCCAAAAATATCAGCGGCTTTTTGTATTTTTTTACGAAAATTTCACTTTTTATGACGCTTTCTAGAAACTGCTCTTCTGTGCCGATCTCTTTTTTCACGCCTTCGATGTCGTCTTTTAAAGCCAAAATTCAGTCCTTTGTTTGAGAAAATCGGCGTAATTGTAGCATAAAAAATTTTAAATACCGCCTAAGATAAAGAATTTTTATGATATAATGTCGCATTTATCAGAAAAAGGAAAGTTATGATAATAGACGATGCCTTGCTAAGTAAGCTGGAAAAGCTATCCGCTCTTAAAATTCCAGATGCTAAGCGAGAAGAATTTAAAGGTCAATTAAATAATATTGTAGATTTTGTAGAAATTCTAAATGAACTGGATTTACAAAGCGGCGAGGCGGCCATCACTACGCTAAAAGGCGGTACTCCGTTTCGCAAAGATATTCCACGCAAAAGCGACGTCGCAGAAAGCGTCTTAAAGCATGCTCCGCAGTCCGAAGGCGGCTACTTCGTAGTACCGAAAATCATAGATTGAAAGGAATTTTATGGAAGAAGTTCAAAGAAATTTAGTAGATATCGAAACCCTACTAAAAACCGTCGTTTTTAACAAAGCGAGCGACCTTCACTTAGTTTCGCGCTCGGCGCCTCAAATACGTATCGACGGAACATTGCGCCCACTTGCCATGGATCCGCTTAAGGGCACGGATATCGAGTATATCTGCTACGCGCTCATTACCGATGCCCAAAAAAGTGCACTCGAGGAAAATAAAGAGCTCGACTTTGCGATCGAGCTTCCTAATATCGGACGCTTCCGTGGTAACTACTACTACACTATGAACGGTGATTTGGCTGCCGCATTTCGTATTATTCCTATCGATATTCCTAGCCTGGACGATTTAAAAGCCCCTACGATTTTTAAAGAGGTAGTCAAGCACGAAAAAGGTATGATTTTGGTTACCGGGCCTACTGGTAGCGGTAAATCAACTACTCTTGCCGCGATGCTAAACGAAATCAACGAAAAAGAGCGCAAGCACATCATTACTGTTGAAGATCCGGTCGAGTTCGTCCATACCAATAAAAAAGCGCTTTTTTCTCACAGAAATATTGGCACCGATACCCATTCCTACGCTAATGCGTTAAAATTTGCCTTGCGTGAGGACCCGGACATTATCCTTGTGGGCGAGATGCGTGATAGAGAGACTATCTCGATCGCCATTACCGCGGCTGAGACCGGTCACTTGGTATTTGGTACGCTACACACCAACTCCGCGATGCAAACGATCAACCGTATTATCGATAGCTTTGATGGCGGCGAGCAGCTCCAAGTGCGAAATATGCTCTCCGTGTCACTTACCGCGGTCATTTCGCAATCACTTTTGCCAAAGCTTGGCGGCGGACGTATCGCGATCCATGAAATTTTGCTAAATAACAATGCCGTAGCGAATCTAATCCGCGAAAACAAGGTGCATCAAATTTACTCTCAAATGCAGCTAAATCAGCAATCTACTGGTATGATAACTCAAACTCAAGCGATGGTTAAAGCGATCCGTGCAAATCAAATTTCAAAAGACACGGCGTTTAGATACTCGACTAACCTGCAAGAGTTAATAGGCGTGGTGGGTGCTTGATGGAAGGTATTAATTGGTTCGATGTCGGCTGTTTGGTACTCGTAGTGCTCTTCGGACTACGCGGTATCACTAATGGCATCGTAAAAGAAATTTTTGGAATTTTGGGTCTCATCGGTGGTCTTTTTGCCGCGATGCGTTATAAAACTATGGCGGGCGAGTGGATTGCAGCAAAAATTCCAGCTTTACAGAATGCAAACGGCGTGCTTTCAGGCGATACAACGCAGGTTCTCATCGGCTTTATCGCTGTGCTTTTTGGCGTATGGATCTCGTGTTTGATTATAGGCGAAATTATTTCAAAATTCTTTAAATGGAGCG
>ERZ772924.1465-NODE-1465-length-11193-cov-3.437601_pt1 | contig 11193 bp, 9 predicted proteins | sample MGYA00512116_ERZ772924 | MGnify/ENA primary metagenome ERZ772924 (study PRJEB29015, sample SAMEA2737920) | human oral metagenome | biome: human oral; feature: human-associated habitat; material: dental | place: China | collected 2134 ...
ACGGCAGAATTCTAAAGCCAGAGATTACGACAAAGATCCGCTAATCATCAAAGATCATACTTATTATGACTATATGAAATACTCTATAGTTCCTACTATGGTAGGCTTGTTAATATCGCTTGCATTTGCCACTATCGTAAATCCCATAAACATTAAAATGTTTCGCCTTGTTCCTTTGGTCTTGGTAATATTCGTAACAAATTTTATGAATAGAGACGGCGCATACTTCGTGCTTCATAACGATAAAATTTTATATTACAATCAAAATAAGGTTCGTAAAACGTTCGAGTTAAATAAGATTGGCGCTATGGTTTTGAGCTTTGACTGGAGATGGAGCTGGAAGCAAAAAATACCTATTTATATAAAGGTCTTTCTTGTTCTTTGGTTTTTGCTCGGCTGCTATACGACGGGAGAGCCGATCAACGGCGTGGCGATAATTTTTACTTTTTGCTTTTCCATTTTAACCACTAAAGCCTATATGCACCTGCTTAACGGTAGCCTTAGTTTTTTCGGTCTTCACGATCAGCTTGTGCTTTATAAGGAAAACGCTGAGGTCGAGATACTAAATATCTTGATGGCAAATAAAGAGGAATATCTGCAGCTGAGAGATTATTTTATGCAGACGATGCAAAAAGATATAAGCAATCTAGCTCGCACGATGTCGATTTTCAACGAAAAGATAGAATTTAGGAAATTTAAATTCTAGCGATTAAAGGATCGCTATATATTTTTCCGAAGCGCCCTTCGGCTTGGGATTTACGGCGTAAAATTTTAACTTTTTAAAATATTAAATTTAATATGAATTTAATATTTTTTGTGATTCAATTTCGCAATCGTTTATCATAATATCCAAAGGATCAAAAATGAAGTTATCTTACGTTGTGGCGGGGGTTTTGCTATGCGGCGCCTTGAGCGCAGACGATGCTGCGAGCAAGGACGTAAATTTAGGCACGATAATCGTATCGTCGAATTTTAAAAAATCTATCTTGCAAGAGCCCACGAAGGTGGAGATCGCGGGTAAAGACACTATTTTAGAAAACGGCGACATCGCAAAATCGCTTTTGAACTTAAGCGGCTTTTCGATGGAGCGCAAGGGCGGAGGCGGCAGCGAGGTTTATTACCGCTCGCAGACGGCGTCCAGACTGCCCGTGCTCATCGACGGCAGCACGCTAAACGGCGGCTGCGGCATGCGTATGGATACGCCCATCACCTACATCTCGGCGCAAAACTACAACTCCGTGCGCATCGTCAAAGGTCCGCAGGACGTCAGATATGGAGCGCTCATCAGCGGCGGTATTTTCTTCGATCGAGATATTTTAAGACTAGATAAAACGCAATTCGGTGGGAATTTTAGCGTGCTAGGCGGAAGCTTTAGACGCTTCGAAACCGTAGCCGACGCCGTCGTGGGCAATGAATGGGGCAGCTTGCAGATCTCGGGCGGGCATTATGAAAGCGGCGACTATAAAAGCGGCGGCGGACAGAAAATGCATACACACTATAAACGTAACAGCGTCTCACTCGTAGGCACGATCACGCCTACCGATTCTACCGCCATTCAGCTTAGCACGGATCTGGGCGAGGGCGAAGCGGCGTATGCGGACAGGATGAGGGACGGCGTGCAGTTTGACCGTAAGTCTTTCGGACTCAAATTTGAACAAGACGTCGGCGAGCACAAGATCAGGCTAAGTTCGTACTATCATCAGATCGATCACATAATGGACAACTTCACCATGCGTCCGGTGGTGCCGGGCACGGGGCGCGGCAAGGGATATAGCATCAGCCACCCAATACGCGATATGTACGGCTTTAAGCTAGAAGGCGAGCTAAATTTCGACAATCTAACAAGCTATCTTGGCGCTGGGTACTCTGAGGATGTATTTAAGTGGAGAGGCGCTGGAACGGGCGGAGCCGGCGTATCTAAAGCCGAAATGGACGCCGCCGTATCAAAGCCGCACGTAAAAGAGCGCAAGGTAACGTATAAAACGATCTACACTCAAAACGAATACGTCCTAGAAAACGACTACGGGCTTTTTGGCGGACTTAGGCTGGACGCGGGCGAGAGAAGGCTGCTAAAAACGCATAAGAGCAGGAAAGAAAATTTATTTTCAGGATTTTTTAGATACGAAAAATATCTGCAAAATTTAACGCTTTATGCTGGGTTAGGGCACGCACAAAGACTACCTGATCACTGGGAAACGAACAAGGACGCGAACTTAGAGCTACGTAAAGAAAGAAATACTCAGCTGGATTTTGGCGCCGTACTAAAAGATCAAAATTACGAACTAAGCGCGAATTTTTTCGTCTCAAAGATGGATGATTATATCATGCTAAAATATAATCCTATGGGCATGTCCTCAGACGCCTTTAATACCGACGCCCTGCTATACGGCGGCGAGATCGAGGGCACTACGCTGCTAGCCGATATGTTTAGGCTGGGGGCGGGAGTATCCTATGTCTACGGCAAGGTGACTAAAAATGCAGGAGGCCTAAAAGACGGCGACGCGCTGCCTAAGGTTTCGCCTCTAGCGTTTAAACTAAGCGCCGGTTTAGAAAAGCCAGACTGGTTCGTCAAAGCCGACTTCTACGCTAATGCGTCGCAAAACCGCGCGCAAAAAGGCTACGGCGACGTGGGCGGTATGGACCTGGGTAAGAGCGATAGCTTTTGGACGCTGGGGTTAAGCGCGGGCTATAAATATAAAAATTATCAATTTTTGCTAGCGGCGGAAAACCTGAACGACGCCAAATATGCCTATCATAACTCAAAAGGCGGCTACGGCGGCGGTATAGCAGGCTACGAGACTATCCCCAACGGCACGAGGCTTTATGAGCCGGGCAGAAGCTTTTGGGCGAAATTTAAAGTGCATTTTTAAGGCCTAGATCGTCCGGATTTGGCGCGTTTTAGATTTTGTATCGGATTGGGCGACACCCCATTTCGGCGCACTGCGCAAGAACTGTGCGAGCTTGCAAACAGACGCTAAAGTATAGATAAAATTTGCAAGTGCCTTGAGCGGCCGAGCTCGCGCTAAATTTGTACGGCTAGGCGCGGCTTTTGTCGTCCGAGCCTTTTTTCCGCACGGCGTCGAAGCCTCGGTGCGGCCCGCGGCGGATATGATACTTATTCGGGCGTGATCTCACGCGACAAGCGCCGGCACAGAAGGCGGTTGTGCGATTTGAGATGAAATTTGGCCCGCAGATCAGCTTAAAGCTTTGTACAAAAAGGCGGTTTCGCGGCGCCTGATCCGTCGGCATCGTTTCGGTTCGTCGGGCTTGCCTGCGCGCGACGGACGCGCGGTAAAATTTACTGAGCTTTAAGCGGCGAGGGTATAAAATGGCGCGTCCAAAATTTAAAGGCAGCAAAAATGGATCAAGGCAGGCTTGAGGAATTAAAAAGGCTACTACAAAAGCGGCATCAAGAGCCGAAGCTGGGCTTGAAACAAAATTTTAACGGAAAAAATTTTAAAGTCTCGAATTTTGAAACCAAAAATTCCGAAGTTTCAAATTTTGAAGCTTCGAATTCTAGAACCTTGAATTTCGAAGCCTCGAATTTTGAAATCCTGAATTCTGAACCTCCGAATTTCGAATCTCTGAATTCCAAAGCACTGAATTCCGCTACTGATGCTTTAAATTTAGAAGGCAATTTAGAAACCGAAGCGGCTCAGAATTCTGCCTTTGAGAACAACGCGGAGCCGCAAAATTTTATATCGGATGACAACGGCTCTTTGCAGCAAAATTATAAAGCCAGAGATTACGACAAAGATCCGATAGTTATAAAAAAGCTAGACGATCTGTTTTGGCTGATAGCTCTTGGAATTTTGTTAATTTGTTCTTTGATACAGAATTTTGACGGCGAGTATAAATTTAGGTTTTATATGAAAATATTACTAGGTTATGGCACCGCATTTTTCTTTATATACGCGGCAAACTTTATAAATAGCAAAAAAACTATAGCCTTTATGAAGGACAAAATAGAATTTAAAAATAGAACCAGATGCGAAAAAGAGATGGCGTTAAAAAATATCTCCGTTTACAGATATGCTTATATGATTCCGAATTTTGCGCCATTTGATGCAAGAATCAAATTTTGTATTTTGGTTTTATTCATAATGATCATCGTGTCATTATACAGCTCCGGGTTTTATGTATTTATTTTTATAATTATGGGCTTATTGCTGATGCCCATTATTAAATTTATCTACTATATTCTATTTGAGAAAACCGTTAGGTTCTTGCTTTGTGATAAATTATTGATATGCAATGGCTCCGATTCCGAAGTATTTACTATCAATAATAAAAAGGAGTTTGGCGAGCTGCAAAAATATTTCTTGGATACGCTAAATATAGATATTACAGAGGGATATTTATTTTGGAAACCGCCTTATGATATTGCAAAAATAATAGTGAATAAAATGAACAAATTTATGAAATTCTAAAAACAAAAGATAAGGTTTAAAAAATATACAAACGATACATAATTAGCGTACCGCGGGATAAACAATTTAATCCGCAGAATATCGATCTTTAATGAAAAATAGAATTTAGAAAATTTAAATTCTAACGCTCCGCTTGAAATTTTGCCTTTAAAATTTACGCGCTAATCATCGCCGCTTTCATATACGCCGAGCTCTACGAGATTGCCGTCAGGATCGCGCAGATAGATACTTTGCATAGCGCCGCGCGCGCCCGTGCGAGGCACGACGCCAAGCTCTATTTGCGCCCCTTTGCTTTCAAGCTCCGTTTTGAGCTGCTGCGCGCTTTGATCTTCGCAGATGAGGCAAAAATCCGCCGAGCCTGCGCTAGGACGCGCCGCAAACGGCGCGAACTCGCCCGCGCGGGTGTGGATATTGATCTTTGAAGAGCCGAAACGCAGGCTGTGTTTGCCGCCCTCGCAAACATGCTCTAAGCCCAAAATCCCTTCGTAAAATTCCACGCATTTTTGCAGATCCTCCGTAACTAGGACGAAGTGATCGATCCTTGTGATTTTCATTTCATCTCCTTGCGCGCTCGCAAGTCGCAAAATTTTTACGCCTCGCGGTGCAATCTTGGAATTCTGCCGTGAAATTTTGCGACAAAATTCCAAATGCTTATAGCGCGAAATCAAAATTTCGCGGCGTAAATTTTAAAATTCTAAAATTTAGCCTAAGTAAAAATGGAGCGCGAGTAGAGTCTGACTTTAGTAAAATTTAGACCGACGAAATTCCGTCTAGCTAGCGCAGCAAATTCTAATCTTGCGATTTTAAAACTAGCGATTTTAAAATTCTCTTGCCTACCTCGACGCCCGGCTGATCGTAAGTGCTGACGCCCAGTATCGCTCCAGTAGCGCTGGTTAGCAGCTCGAAGTAGTAAAATAGCTCGCCCACGCTCTGTTCACAAAGCCGCGAAACCTCGATTAGATCGACGCTGATACCCTCGTTTAGCACGGCTTGCAGCGTAGCATCGCACTGAAGATTTAGCACCTCATCCAGTCGCATGCCGTTTACGAAGTCGCAGCCCTCAAGACCTTGCAGACTGATACCAGGTACCGCGTCCGTAGTGCCGTTGTCCGTGAGCTTTAAGAAAGTCACGGTCTTATCCTTTACGCCGTCCATTATGAGCTGAAGGAAGCTGTGCTGATCGCGTGAGCCTACAAGCCCCACAGGAGTAAGCCCCTCGCGGCTAAAGCCGATCTTTTTACCTAGGCTTTCCGCCCAGAGCTGCACATACCACTCACCCAATGCGCGCAGCGCATCGCCGTAGCTAAAAAGGACGTTGATTTTCGCACTTTTGTGCGTGGCGTAGTGATGAGCTTTTCGTAGAATTTTATTCTCCGCGATTTTAGCGGGATCGCCTGCTAAAATTTCATCCAGATACCGCTCTTTTGCGGCGGCAGCTCCGCGTAGCATCGCGCTTGCATCAAGGCCTAGCCCAACTGCGGGCACTAGCCCTACTGCACTTAACACGCTAAAACGACCGCCTACGTTAGCAGGCATATTTATCACGCAGGCGCCGTGCTCACGCGCGAAGATATCCAGCGGCGAGCCTGCATCGGTGATAAATATGAAATTTTTTGCTAGCGCTTTTAAATTTGAAATTCCAAAACGCTGCAAAACGACCTTAAAAAGCGAGATTGTCTCGATCGTACCGCCCGATTTGGAGGATACTATGAAAATCGTGTGAGCAAAATTTAGTCCTTCGAGCGCGCGGTTTACACTGTGTCCGTCGAGATTATCCAAAATTTCAAAGCGCAAATTCTTTCTTACGCGCGGACGCAGCATCTCATAAAGCGCCCGCACGCCCACGCTGGAGCCACCGATGCCCAAAAGCACGACCCCGTCATAGCTTCGTGCGCTAAAAAATTCCTGCGCTCGCGCTATTTCGTCTGCGCCTTGCTGCGGCAGGCGGTAGTAGCCTACCTCGCCGCTTTCGTATTCGGCGCGGATCTTTGCCGCTACCTCCTCTAGCGCGCCCTCTTTTGCCAGCGGGAAAAACAGCTCATTTTTTACCATCGCCGAATTCTCGCTCGTAGAAATATTTGATCGCCTCCACATAGCCTTTTACCGAGCCGCAGTCGAAGCGAGTGCCTTTAAATTTATACGCGATCACCACGCCGTTTTGAGCCTGCTTTAAAAGAGCGTCGGTGATCTGCACCTCGCCGTTTTTACCGGGCGCCGTCTGCTCGATGAGATCGAAAATATTAGGCGTTAGGATGTAGCGCCCGATGATGGCTAAGCTCGACGGAGCCTCGCTAGGTTCAGGCTTTTCTATCATATCCGAGACCATTATCAGATCATCGCTGATGCTCTTTCCTGCGATGATGCCGTATTTATTTACGTCCTGCGGCGGCACCTCCATTACTGCAACGACGCTGCAGCGGTATTTTTCGTAAATTTTAACCATCTGCGCAAGCACGCCCTCGCCGTTTTCGTTCACGCACAGATCGTCTGCGAGCACCACGCCGAAAGGCTCGTCGCGGATTAAAATTTTACCCGTATAAATCGCGTTGCCGAGCCCCTTCATCTGCTCTTGGCGCGTAAAAGAGAAGGTGCAGCGCTTCATAAGCGCCCTGATCTCGTCGAGCAGATACTCTTTGCTGCTGCCTGAAATTTGATCCTCCAGCTCGTAGCTGCGGTCGAAATAATCCTCCAGAGCGCGCTTGCCGCGACCCGTGACGAACGCCATATTGTCCATGCCCGCTTCCAGCGCCTCGTCCACGCCATAGTGAATGAGCGGCTTGGTAAGGATCGGAAGCATCTCTTTTGGTAGCGATTTGGTCGCGGGCAAAAAGCGCGTGCCGTAGCCCGCCGCAGGAAATAAACAAGTCTGGATCATGAAGCTCCTTTGATCTTTTTTTGAACTTTTATTATAATGCAAAAAAGATAAAATTCCGCAAAGGAAAGCCTTGAAAACGATTGAAAAAGAGATCAGCGCCGCACAGGAGATCAAAAAATCAAGCTTCATCGCCTATCTCGCGCCGCTAGCGAGCTTTGAGGCGCTGCGTGCGCAGTTGCGGCGGCAACACCCAAAGGCGCGCCATATCGTCTGGGCGTATCGCGCGCTGAATGAGCCCGGGCAGATCGTAGAAAACTCGAGCGACGACGGCGAGCCCAAATCGACCGCGGGCGCGCCGTGTCTAAACGCGCTTCGCGGCGCCGAGCTCATTAACGCCGCAGTACTCGTGGTACGCTACTTCGGCGGCATCAAGCTAGGCACGGGCGGGCTCGTGCGCGCATACGCTAGTAGCGCAAATCTAGCTATCGAGACCTCCGCAAGCAGCGGCGCTTTAACCGACTTTTTTCTTAAAAGGCGCTGCGCGTTTTTCGTGCCGTTTGCGGCGGTGGCTAAATTTGAACATTTTTTAAAAAAATCGGGTTTTGTTTATGAAGCGAGCTTCGGCGCTGCGGGAGCGGAGTTTAGCGCAGAGTTTAGCGCTGAGGAATTTGAAAAATTTAAAGGCTTTGCAGATGCTCTCGCGCCAGCCCTTAAAATGCTGCACGAGCCGAAATTTTAAAATTTCAAAATTCTATAAAATTTAAAAGTTTGCCCCGGCTAAATTTGAAAGTATAAGCGGATTTTGCATTTTATCGCATTATCGCAGTGGAATTTTAAAGCTAAAGTGAAATTTCATCGTGCGAAACATAAAATCCGATAAATTTTAAAATTTTCAAAATTCTGTCGTAATTTAGCTTGCAAAATTTCGCGAAAATTCCGTCCGTAAATTTCAAAATTTAACGTGCTTCATCTTAGCTTCACGCACAGGTAGGCTTAGCAGAGCTGCAATAGCCGCTAGCGTCATATCCAAATACCACATATAATCATACGCGCCGTATGCCCGTACCGCAAGACCCCCGATATATGCGCCAAAAAATCCACCGATTTGATGCGAAAGCATCGTAAATCCAAATAGGCTTGCTAAATATCGCGTCCCTAATAGCTTACCTACGGCAGCCGCAGCAGGCGGTACGGTCGCTAGCCAGGTAAATCCTAATCCCACGCTAAAGATATAAAACGTAAGGCTATCTTTGGGCGAGAGCACATAAGCACCAATAAGAGCGATACGCAGGGCATATATGCAAAATAAAATGACTTTACATCGCACTTTGGAAACACACCAGCCTACGAATAAGCTGCCTACGATGTTAGCGATACCAATCAGTGCTAGCGAAAAGGACGCTACCTGCGCGCCATGCCCGCTTAGTGCTACTTCACTAGGCAGATGCGTCACTAAAAATGCTACGTGAAAACCGCACGTAGCAAAGCTTAAATTTATCAAAATATAGCTTTTATCGCGCAGCGCCAAACGCAGCACTTCGCCTAAGCTGCGCTTATCTTCTTCATGCAGGCTGGTCTGTTCGCCAAATAGAATTTTACTGCCTGCTAAAAGCCTCGCAAGCGGCAGAATTAGCAAGCTAAGCCCTGCGAGCGTAAAAAATGCGCCGCCGTATCCTAAAGCAGGCGTTGCGATACAAAACCCAATCATCGGCGCAAATAAAAACTGCCCGAACGAGCCGCCTGCATTTAACACTCCGCTAGCAACCGAGCGGATAGAAAATGGCAGGCGCTTTGCCATTAGGCTCATTAGAATCGGAAAACTACCTGCACCAAGCCCCAGTGCAAGCCCAAAACCCATCGTTAATACAAGCGCGCTTTCGCTGCTAAATAACGGCACAAGAGCGCAACTAATCGCCAAAAGCACGCTGCCCCAAAACAGCACAACGTAGGCACCGAGCTTGTCTGCAAGTATCCCGCTAAGCGGTTGCGAAAAGCCCCATACCAGCTGCGTAGTTGCCATCGCAAAGCTTACTTGCGCGATGGATAGGGAATTTGCTTGCATTATAGGTTGCACGAAAAGACCTAATGACATACGAATGCCCATCGTAATCATCAAAATCGCCGCGGCGCATAGGATCATTACCCAAACTGATTTCATATATATTCCTTTTAAAGAATGGAATTATAGCATAAAAATCACGAATATATCGAGATTTTATAGATATATTTAATTAATGTATTTTAGTATATTATTTATGTAAGAGGAATTTACCGAGCTTTAATGGGCTTTGCATTAAAATTCCTTTTTCAAGGAGAAGCGATGATTTACGAAGATGAGATGATTTACGTACAGCGCGAGGAGCACGAAGTGCCGTGGGTGAAGGTCTTTACGAAGGCGAAATTTAAAGAGCTTAGCGACTGCGACGAGGCGACGCTGGCGCATCTGTGGCGCGCCGTGCTTCAGTGCGAAAAGAGCCTGCGGGAATTTTACGCTCCCGATAAGATCAACATCGCAAGCTTTGCCAACTACGTGCCGCGCGTGCATTTTCACATCCAAGCGCGCTTTAAAAACGACAGCTTTTTCCCGGAGTCCGTCTGGGGAAAAAAGATGCGAAACGGCAAACTCGATCTGCCGGAATTTAGCGAATTTGCAGAAGTTTTAGCGGCAAATTTAAAGATGGAATTCAGATGATAGGCGCGCGCTCCAAAAAATACCTAAGCCTTTTCGCGCTTGCTTCCTGCGTCGCTACTTTTGCGTTTTATCTGCGCTTTAAAAGCGAGGAAAACGAGATAAAAATCAAGCAGCAGTTCGATTTTAGCGCGAGCCTGTTTGAAAAGATCGTGGACGAAGAGAAGCTAAACGCCTTTGCGATCTCGCTGATTTTATCGCAGAACAGCGACGTGGTGCGCTGCTTCGAGAGCGGCAAACACGGCGAGTGCATGGACGTGACGAAAAAATACAAAGACATTTTAAGCGCAGTGCCCTTTTACACGGGCGTGAAAATACATTTTCATACGCAAAACACCAGAAGCCTGGCTAGGAGCTGGAGCGATGAATTTTACAACGACGATCTGAGCTCGTTTCGCCATTCGCTTTTGCAGATCCGTCAAAGCCTGCTTCCCAAAGCGCTCGTTGAGATGGGGCGGTGCGGGGTTTTCATGCGTGGAATTTCGCCGGTTTTTAGCGAGGGCAAATTTATCGGAAGCGCCGAGATAATGCTCGATTTCGAGCACGTCATCGCGCAGATCAACCGCATGGGAAACGATATTTTTATCCTCGTAGATAAGAGGTTTGAGACCGACTGCTTCTACGATAAAATAGGCGTTATCAAGGACTTTATCGTCGTAAACAGCGCGCCGGATTACGACGTTTTGTCGATTTTGGCGACGCTTGATTTTGGGGCGCAGAGTTTTATCAAAAAGGACGGGCATTATTTTTACGTGAGGGCATTTTCAGACGAAAACGGCACGAAGCTGGGCTATATAATTTTGCATCGCGAAGGCTAGCGGCGGGATTTAAATTTAAGGCGCCTATCGCTTGTTTGTTTCGTCGCGGCGGCAGCGGCGCGGCGAGCGAGCGTTTTAAATTTAATCGCAAGATTACGGAAATTTGCGCTGGAATTTTAAATTTTAAAAGGAGCGTCGGTATGAAATTTTATAAATCTCTTAAATTTAAAGCGCTAGCTGGCGTGCTGCTTCTTATAATAATACTCTGCGCCGCATTTATCCGCATAATCCCCGATTACTCCACTTCACGAGGTTTCACTGTCGTTTCTCTCCCCGATTACAACAAATACAAGCAAGGATACTGCCTCAAAGAGGATAGAATTTTACCGAAAGAGGAGCTGTACAAAAGAGCGATAGAGCAGTATTTGGAAAAAGAATTAGAAGCTACTATTTTAATTAATGATTTTCGTTGCAAAAAATATGGAAGATCTTGGTGCAAAA
>ERZ772924.1468-NODE-1468-length-11185-cov-3.421204_pt1 | contig 11185 bp, 6 predicted proteins | sample MGYA00512116_ERZ772924 | MGnify/ENA primary metagenome ERZ772924 (study PRJEB29015, sample SAMEA2737920) | human oral metagenome | biome: human oral; feature: human-associated habitat; material: dental | place: China | collected 2134 ...
GCTAAATGCAATGCGTTTTGGTGCTAAATGCAATGCGTTTTGGTGCTAAATGCAACGCGTTTTGGTGCTAAATGCAACGCGTTTTGGTGCAAAACGCACTATTTTCGGTGTAATTTGCACCTAAACACAGGCATAAATCGGTTTTCCACCGCTTATAGGTCGCCCCTTTTTTTTCACCCAACAAACCCCTGCGAGAATTGAATATTTGCGACCGAGAGGACGATTGGTGAATTTTAAAGCACTCATAATGTTAAAATTCTTACTGAAAAGAAGACAAATGATAGGTGACAAGTTGACGAGTTAACGAGAGATTTATCAGTTTACGAGGTGACAAGGTGATGGGTTGACGAGAGGTTAATCAGCCGACAAGGCGACGAAAACTTTATCAGCTGACGAGTTGACGAAAGATTAATGAGCTGATGAGTTGACAAGTTAACGAGTTGAAGAGAGGTTAACCTGTTGATGAGTTGAGAAGTGAACGAGTTGAAGAGTTAACGAGAGATTTATCAGTTGACAGGTTAACAAGCTGATGAGTAAAGAAGTGAACGAGTTGAGAAGAGGTTAACCAGCTGAGAAGTAGACATGTGAACGAGTTGAGAAGAGGTTAACCAGCTGACGAGTTGACGAGTTAACAAGGGGGAATAAACAAGGCATACCACTCCCCTCTCCCCTTGGAGAGGGGTTGGGGGTGAGGCCGAGAGGGGTTGGAGTGAGGCCGATTGGGACAGGAAGCAAGGCCGAGAGGGGCAGGGGTGAGGCCGAGAGGAGTCGAGTTTGTTCCCTCAAACACCCCCAAACGAACAAGGCAGCGACGAAACAATTTGTTTCATCGCTGCCTTGCAATGTCGTTAAGCGAGGCCGTAGCCGCGACTTATTTTCCGTGATGCTCGTCAGAAACGGTGAGTTTCTTACGACCGCGCGCACGGCGAGCAGCCAAAACGCGACGACCATTCTTCGTTGACATCCTCTCACGGAAGCCGTGCTTATTCACCCTTCTGCGGTTGTGGGGCTGAAATGTTCTTTTCATTGCTTTATCTTAATTTATTGTTATAATCTCGCTTTTGAGGTGCAAAATTACTTATTTCTTTTTAAACAGCCAAATGATAATGAGGATTTAAGCATTTAAGTGGATGAGTTTGTTGGTTTTAAGGCTCGTTCTAATATTTGCTTGGGCGTTTTTTGGGGGGTACCTGCGTAGTTTTTACTTACCTAATTGAAGGCGCATTGTGTGCAATGAGACTGAAAAGCGCAAGACAAAGACGGCGAAGGCAAACCGAAAAGCTGTGAAGGCAAACTCAAAAGCAGTGAAGACAAACAATTAAAAGACAGCAAACACAAACAAAATAAGGCCGTGAAGACAAGCAAAATAGGGTCGTGAAGACAAATAAAAAAGACCGTGGAAAACAAGACTAAGGAACGGCGATTGAACCTTAGTGGGGAGTGTTTAGAGCGTACCTTAGAAACATCATGTGGGCATTTCTAGGACCAGCCGTTAAAGAAGAAGAACACAGCACATCGTTACTTACACCCCGTAACAGCATACAAGGCGCAAACCTTACAACGACATGGCACTTGTCTACAACATAAAACCATGTCGCAACCCACGATGATAAAGCGCAACATTCCACACTTGCCGCAGCCTAGGTAGATGCACGGCAAGTTGACGTTTCACTCAAAGCGAGGAGGGATGTTAGAACTTACGCAAGAAAAGGAAAAGCGGTATGCCTGCCAAAGGCGTGCATAGTGCGCAAAGCACACAAAAGTATACTTTCACTTTCCAGTGTTCACGGCGTGTAAATAGCGGCATTAGCACAGGGGCTATGATGCAAGAGAGAATCTGTGTAACCGTCATTGTGCGTAGAATTTAAGATTTTAGTTTAGTTGAATAGAAGTCTTGTTTGCACAACTAAATGTCGTTCACGGTATGTTGAGCTTTTCAGTGGCAAAGACCCCTTTCGTTTGTCGACTGCTAAGTTACGCATAATATTTTACATATCGCCAACTTTTAGAACATATTTTTTGTTCAAGCGCGATATTTTAACACTTCAACAACGTTTTCTGCATCAAGCACCTAGCTACCCAACTTGTTCCCTTTATTCCATTATGCTCGTTTTTTGGCAGAATGTTTATGCGGCACGAAACAAACATTATACAACTTGTGACAAAATGAACGGCATCTTAGCCGCACGCTGAACTTTTGCGACAACAAGTTAAGACACAGTTACTTAAAGTACTATCGGTTGTTAAACCGCTTATCAGACATTTTTAAGTTGTTTCCCTTGTTTCTTGTTCACCCTCCATTTGTCTGTTGAACATCTTGCCTTTCTTATTCTTTTAACGTTGCCCGCCACGCCTTCAAGGACAAGACAGGCAAGGCGTTCAACAGACAAACAAAATCTGTACAGACTCAAATTTCCGATTTGGGTTAAAGAACATGGCGAATTGTTTGGGGCTTCAACGCTAATCTTTTCTTCGTAACGCAACGCACCAAGCCGCACTTCGTACAAAGCACGGCCTATGTAAATATCATGTGGCACAATGAAAAGAGCATCTTTCATAAGCAGAAAGAATGCACAAATACGTGAGAAAGGACGTGTTTGCCAAAATAAGCACACGCACCTCTGAACAAGAAGTACATGCGCATAGAGCAAGAAGAGGGGGCTTTTACACCATAAAGAACATGCGTTCAAAACCCAAAAGGCACACGCCTACGCTAAGAAACAGATGCGCAGGCACAACGCAGGCATTGCACACAAGCCCAAAAGTTTGCATGCTTACATCAAAAGCCACATGCACTTACACAAAGGAGTACATAAACTTATACAAAGAAGTACATGCACATATATAAAGGAGTACATGCACTTATACGAAAGGAACACATGCACTTACACAAAGAAGTACATGCGGTAGGCCAAGAAGTGGTAATGCTTGCTTTGAGAAACACGCGAACACGCCAAGGGAACAGACGCCCTTGTATAAGGAAGTACATGCACATACGCCAAGGAGCACACGTACTTTTGCAAGATTGTGAAAATGGTTTTCCGCGCCATTCGATGCCAAGCGCATCGCTGTTCAGGTGCGGTATGATGCGCGAGCAACGAGGGAGGCGGTTCCTCCAAGGGCGTTTGAACGTTATTTATTTTGGTGATTATGAACTACTGAGGTCACACCCAAGGAGAAACCGCCAACGCGAAAAACCAATGAGGGGATGTTGACAAGCTAGGGAAGAGGCGCGCCGCGGTTAACACCTGCGCCGTAAGCCCTAGCCCACAACAAGGGATGTTGTTGCACTTGCCCCCACTCCGTGCCGGTTGCCTTCCCCTTTGGCCGCACCATGGGCTATGACATAAACGCCTATTGCAACTATCGGCATGCCAAAACACGCAAGCCGAGCGCGCTCATTCATTAAGGTTGGCATGCAACACACATGCAGAAGAAGTGGGAAAGGTGTTCAAATCCATATTGCAAAGATACAATGATGCCCTTAAAGGCCAATTGTAACACTCGCAGTAAGAATGAGGAGGTATGTATATTGCACCAACAAAAGTTGCAATACAACTAGCGTCAACCCTCTCATTCTCGTTCTCTTATGTTTCTGTCTAACTCTTCCTACGATGTTTCAATAAATGTTATCAGTTAAGTCTAACTCTAAATTCTCTGCTCCGAAATCAAGTTTCTAATTCACTCTAACTCTATTCCTTGCCTGCTCGGTGGTGCATGTGCCGAGCCCAATCTGCCATGATGTACTCATTGTTGGGGCGACATTGCAGAAAGAAAACCATGCACCTGAGGGCGGTTACCGTTTACGGTACTGCGACGGGGAAACTCCCACCTGTTCTTTGAAGAACTTCCCTAGGAAGCTTTGGTTGGGGAAATTGAGTTCTTGGGCTATTTCCTTCACGCTCTTAGTGGTGTTTTTAAGTTGCACGCGCAACTCCAACGTGATGTACTTGTCAATCCATTGGTTGGGCGTCCGCTTGCTAACGTTGCGCACCGTTTCGGAGAGATACTTAGGCGTGATGCCCAATTGCTCGCCATACCAGCTTACGCGTCTTTCTTTTTTAAAGTTCTGTTCTACCATTTTAATGAACTTGGCGAAGATGGCTTCGGCTCGTGTCTTCTTCAAGTCCGTAGTCTGTTGTACTCGATAGATTGCGTCCGAGGCGTTGTAAATCATCGTCGTAATCATCGAACGCACCGTATCTTTGCGATACCTATGCCCAGCCTGCTGCATTTTTTTCTCAATGAGCGACAGGTGGAGGAGCATTTCGCTTCCCTCTTCGGCATTGAGTGTGAATACAGGGTTGGTTCGTGAGAAGAGTATCAAGGACGAAAGCTCATGGATGCCCATGATGATTTCGTTCATGAAGTCCTTAGACAGCAGTATGGCTATACCCTTGCAGTTGGTGCTCAACTCCCCGCTGTTGAGTATTGGGCCAGCAGGAACAACCATGATGTGGTTGGGTTGAAGCTCATACGTAATCGTGTCTACTGTGTAACGGGCGCTACCCTGAGCACAAATGGCTAGCACCAAACATTGCATTTTGTGCGGACCCATGAGGTCCGACAGCTTGTTGAGGTCGTCGACGAGAACTAAGTCGTCGTCCATACACACAACGTCGCAGCTTTCTTTGACAATGGGAATTGTCAAGTCGTTCAATTGTAGTTTCCGCATTTCCTTACCTTTTACTTCGCAAATATAGGAAATTTTGAGCAGAACCGCAAGCTTTCGACAAGAAAAAAGAACGAAAATCCGAAAATAGTTACTTATTAAAAAAGAAACTTCTCATACAGAACAATTGATGTTTCCAAAGCTTCAACATTTTGGACATGTTCTGAACGAAAGTACTTGTCTCCGTGGACAATAAGTTTAAAGGTTGGTTTAACAATGAATTTGCAGAAAAACTGCTCGTCTGTTGCGCTATTGCAAACATAGCGGAAGTCGTTGATGTAAACTTTTTCTCCACTTCGAGTTCCCCTAAAAGTAATACGCACAACGCCCTGAAAATGATGGGGGAAGACGTATGTAAGGGTGTCGTTGCGCACGTCTACATAGCTTGGGCCGAACACTTTGACCACCCGCGGAGCGCGAACGAGCCGCAAGGGTGTGGCGGGAGGCAGCGTTTCGGGATGCGCATAGCGCACGGGCGATTGCCAAGAGATGGTGTCGGCAAGGTTCACTTGCCAGGGCAAGGCCTTGTCGTTGCCGTCTTGCCACTCGCTTTCGGGGGGTTGCAGTCCTCGGTTTGCTCGCCTGCAAGCCCAGTTTTCATCGCTTTGGAAGGCGAAAGGAGTACCGTCAGCGTTTTCGCCCCAATAACAAACGGCCACTTGACGGCGACCAACATGGGGCATTGTAGGGCAATACCACAGTGAGATGGTGTTGGCGTTGTGCGACAGGAAAGGCGTAACGTCGTAGACGATGTTAACAACCGACGTGTCGCCTTGTGCGCGATGGGGCTCAAAGAGGTTTCGGCTTACGTTCATTCCGTTCACCAGCAGTTGCGTTTTGCCTGTGGTGGCCACGCTAACGTAGGCCTTACGCGGTCGGCCGTTGTGTCGATATGTTCGCAAGAACCATTGCATCGCGGTGGAGTCTGGCTGCGGCGCGCTTATCCAAGGTGCATGGTAAGGGCTTAGAAGTGTGGAAGGCGCGGGCACGCGCGCGGAATTGCGCGTTGCGTTCTTGTTTTCAACGCGTTTGGAAAGACTCAATTCAGGCAAAGAACGCGGTGCAACCAGACCGCCTTCACCACCCACTGCCAAGTCCCTACCCCGCATCTGCGAGCCTATATATATAATAGGAGTATCAGCACACGCCGCAACAACTCTTTCGCCAATGGCACTAAAAGCGGCATTATCTTGGCCGTGGTACTCCTTATATATAATAGGAGTAGCGGAATATGCCGCAACAACTCTTTCGCCAACTGTGCGAAAAGCAGCATTATCTTGCCGTTGGCACTCCTTATATATAATAGGAGTGGCGGCGGAAGACAGGGCGTGCGATGTGGGAACGACAGCCAAAGCGGTATCGGCACGCCGCATACCACCGCCTTCGGTGTACGAAAAACCATCGCCGTTATGCGCGCAAGCCACATTCGTGCCTGCAAACATGACCTTTGCAGCACGAACAGGCATCGACACAACCCACGCAACAAGGACGCCGACAACGCCCATCATGCACGCCCTACACTTCATCGCAACACGACCTCCTTACCCGCCTTTAACTTCACTTTGTGCGCCTTTCCATTATAGTACAGCGTGGTTTGTCCGCCCACTTTGCTCTTAATGCGCACTTGGGTTACGCTACCATTGCGCCAAGAGAAGTCGACAACGAAACCACCACGCGCACAAAGGCCCTTAACACTGCCCGAAGGCCACGCCGCGGGCAACGCAGGCAAGAGCCTAATACCACGCGCGCTTTGCATCAGCATCTCGCAAACGCCAGCCGTTCCGCCGAAGTTACCATCTATTTGGAAAGGCGGATGGGCATCGAAAAGGTTGGGATAGGTGCCGCCACCAGGGCCCGCATCGCTCTTCCTGACGGCATCGGGGGCCACATAGGTCAGCAGTTTACGATATATCTGGTAAGCCTTCTCGCCATTGTAAAGCCTAGCCCATAGGTTGATGCGCCATCCCGTGCTCCATCCCGTAGAGATGTCGCCCTTCTGCACCAACGTCTTTCGGGCGGCTTCGGCCAGTTCGGGCGTTGTTTCGGGCGCGATGTGATGCCCCGGATACAGCCCGATGAGGTGGGTTTGGTGGCGATGTTGCGGGTCGAAATCGTTCCAATCGTAGTACCATTCGTTCAAGTCGCCCTCCTTGCCCACGGTGTATGGATGCAAGCGGTCTATCGTTTGGCGCAGCTTTTTGCTGAAAGCCGTTGGCCGTCCGTTCAGAATTTCGTCTGCGGTAGCCGTGTTGGCGAACAATTCGCGCAATATGGCGAGGTCTGCCGTACCGCCATACACCGTTGTGCCGTGGTAGCCATTAGGTGTAACATATTCGTTTTCGGGCGATGTGCTGGGCGCAGTAATCAGCTCGCCCGGCTGCTTGGGGCTCTCCACGAGCCACTGCAACATAAAGTCGCACGCGCCTTTCATCAGTGGGTAGAGTGTGTGGCGAAGGTAATGGCGGTCGCGTGTAAAGTCGTACTGTTCCCAAAGGTTGCTCAACAACCAAGCTCCCCCAAGGTTCCAGTTGGCCCACTCAGGACTTTCTCGTTTCTCTCCCACGGGGTTCGTCATGGCCCACAGGTCGGTGTTATGGCTCGAACACCAACCTTCGTTAATGCCGTAATAGTTTCGTGCAGCGTAACGACCGTTCACGGATAGGGCCTTCACCATGCCAACCAAAGGCGTGGTCAGCTCGGCAAGGTTGGCCACTTGCGCCGGCCAATAGTTCTCTTCGAGGTTGATGTTAACCGTATAGTTGCTTCGCCAGGGTGCTCTAACGTGCGGATTCCAAAGTCCTTGTAGGTTAGCAGGCACGCCAGGTGTGCGCGATGAGCTGATGAGCAGGTATCGGCCAAACTGAAAGTAAAGCGTTTCGAGATAAGGATTGGTTTCTCCCCGCTTGGTGTAGTCTAGCAGTTGCTGCTCGGTTGTTCGGAGCGTATCAAGCTTTGTGCCGTCCAAATGCAAGGCAAGGCGGCCGAAAAGAGCCTGATAATCGTCCGTATGGTTTTGTTTCAGCTGTTCGAAAGTGCAGTTTTGCAGGTTCTTCAAGTCGGCTTCTGCCAGTTGCACATAGGGTGCGCCTTGCGTTACGGGGTGCTTGTCAAAGCCGTTGTAGCTTGTTTCGTTAACGATATACAGCACCACTTGTGTGGCGTTGCTTATCAAGAGCGTGCTATCCTGTGCCGTTATGGTGCCGCCTGTGGCCTTCGCTTGCAGCAGGTTACAAAAGTGAACGGTGCTGTCGGGGTGGCCTTCGGCATGACCCGTGAGTCTGATGGTGTTGCCTTCCACACGTGTTTGATGGTTGAGCAACGAAGTAAGCGACAGTTGCAGACTGATGGCGTGGGGCTTGTTGGCCGTAAGGCGCACCATGATGGCGCGGTCGGGATGCGAGGCGAAGTACTCTCGACGATAGCTTACGCCCTCACTTTCATAACTCACCTTTACCAAGCTACTATCCAAGTCGAGCTCTCGGCGATAGTTCTTCAAAGGCGCATCGGCGTTTGCAGCCGCTTTCACATCGCGGATGCACAGGGTGGAAAGCGGCTGATACCAAGCCGAATTATGCCCTTGCACGCGCAGTTGCAGCGAGTCGGCCAGCGCATAGTTCTCTTCAAACAGGGCTTTGCGTATCTGTGGAATCCACTTGTGTGCGCCAGCATCCTCGTTTGGGTCGATGGGTTTGCCGCTCCACAGCGTGATGTCGTTCAGTTTAAGATAGTCGCAATGCGGGTTTCCGTCTACCATTGCGCCGAGTTTTCCGTTGCCAATGGGCATGCTGTTCTCGAAGAAAGAACCTGGGCGATTGTCCCAAATGCGCAAGGGAACACCTTGGGCGAACGATGTGAGGGCCGAAAAAAGTAGGGTTGTTGTTGCTAAGATAGTCTTTCTCATTTGTCGATTGTTGTTTTTTGTGGAAAAGATATGCGGTAAACGCCATCCGCCTACCACGGCGTTTCCCACTTGACTGCGCCATAAGCCGCAGCGCGCAAGGTACTGCCTGCACAGGCGTTTTGGCGGCCAGCGTGGCCGTTTTGCTAATAATAACCATTAAGGACAGGCGCTAACAATTGCGCGTTTGTTTTTAGACCCTGCCCAATAACAAAGAAGAGGCTGCACCCGAAAGGCAGTCTCTCCTTATTATATATACATGTAAGCTTGCGAGTTGTTAGCTTGATGTTTTCTGCTGTGCGCTCCATTCTGCCCAAAGCCTGCTACTTTATACATCAGAAAGCGTTTGAAGGCCGAAGGACACACCTGCTAACGAACTCAGAAACTTTGCCATATACTCGGTTGCCCTTATGCGTCGATGTTGGCGTAAGTGGCGTTTTGTTCGATAAACTCGCGGCGCGGTTCCACGTCGTCGCCCATAAGCATGGAGAAAATCTCATCGGCATCGGCGGCATTTTGGATGGTCACTTGTTTAAGCAGGCGCGTTGAGGGGTCCATCGTCGTTTCCCAAAGCTGTTCGGGGTTCATCTCTCCCAAACCTTTATAGCGTTGCACGTGTATGCTCTTGTTGTCTTCTTGCCCTTCGCCATACTTGTCGATGAAGGCCTGGCGTTGCTGTTCGTTGTAGCAATATTCGCGCACCTTGTTCTTATACGTACAGAGGTAGAGGGGCGGTGTGGCGATGTAAAGGTGACCTTCTTGTATGATGCGGGGCATGAAACGATAGAAAAGCGTCATGATAAGCGTGTCGATGTGCGAACCATCGACGTCGGCGTCGGTCATGATGATAATCTTATCGTAGCGCAACTTGTCGATGTTGGCCTCCTTATCGTCTTCTCCTTCAACGCCGAAACGCACGCCAATGCTCTGTATGATGTTCATTACCGACTCGGCCTCGAACACCTTATGCCATTGCACCTTCTCCACATTCAATATCTTTCCTTTCAGCGGAAGTATGGCTTGCGTGTAGCGGTCGCGCCCTTGCTTGGCCGAACCACCTGCCGAGTCGCCCTCCACGAGGAATATTTCAGACGTTTTGGGGTCTTTGTTAGAGCAGTCGGCCAGCTTACCGGGCAGTCCGCCACCCGACATGGGGTTCTTTCTCTGAACACTCTCGCGTGCCTTGCGGGCGGCGATACGCGCTGTGGCGGCCAATATCACCTTGTCGCAAATAAGTTTGGCCTCCTTGGGATGTTCTTCCAAATAATAGCCAAGGGCCTCGCCTACGGCTTGCTGAACGGCACCCGACACTTCGCTGTTGCCCAGCTTGGTTTTGGTTTGGCCTTCAAACTGTGGCTCGGCCACCTTGATAGAGATAACGGCCGTAAGTCCTTCGCGGAAGTCTTCGCCTGCTATTTCAATCTTCGATTTCTCTATCTGCTTGGATATAACGGGGTCGTTGTCGGCGTATGCTTTCAGCGTACGCGTAAGGGCCATGCGGAAACCCGTAAGGTGGGTACCGCCTTCAATGGTGTTGATGTTGTTCACATACGAGTGTATGTTCTCGCTGTAATCGGTGTTATACATCACAGCCACCTCGATGGGGATGTTTTGTTTCTCTGTTTTAAGGTAGATAACATCGTCGAAGAGGTGCGAGCGGTGGCGGTCAACGTAACGCACAAACTCTTTCAGACCATCTTTGGCATGGAAAGTTTCGGTTCGTGTCTTGCCGTTTTCGTCGGGGCGAAGGTCGGTCAGGGTTATCTTAACGCCGGCATTGAGGTAGGCCAATTCGCGCATGCGCGATGCAATGATGTCCCAACGGTACACTGTTGTGGTGAAAATGCTGGGGTCGGGCCAGAATTGTTGGCGCGTTCCGCGCTTATCCGTCTCGCCGACAACCTTTACCGGATAAAGCGGCTTACCCGTTTCGTACTCTTGTTGGTAAATTTTCCCATCGCGGAACACCTGCGAGAGCATTCTCGAAGACAATGCGTTAACGCAGCTAACGCCCACGCCATGCAGTCCGCCGCTCACCTTATACGAGCCTTTGTCGAACTTACCGCCGGCGTGCAGCACGGTCATCACCACTTCCAGTGCCGATTTGTGCAGCTTTTCGTGTTCGTCTACGGGAATACCTCGCCCGTCGTCTTGCACGGTTATGGAGTTATCTTCGTTAATCGTTACTTCGATGTTGCTACAATAACCGGCCATAGCCTCGTCGATAGAGTTGTCCACAGTTTCGTTAACGAGGTGGTGCAGTCCCTTTTCGCTGATGTCTCCGATGTACATCGCGGGGCGTTTGCGCACCGCTTCCAAGCCTTCAAGCACTTGGATGTTACTGGCCGAGTAGTTGTTCTCGTTGTTTTGATTTTCTACCATTGTCTTGATTAGGAATTTTAATATGCAAAGATACTAAAAATCAGCGAGAAACAGAAAGGTTTAACTGCATTTTGACGTACACAAGAAATGTTATTTACCGTTTAAAGTTGCAGAATGCGCGTTTGTTTGTTCCCACACCCTACAACTTGCTGCATGTTATTCAGGTTTTATTGTGACGCCCATGTCACCGAGGCGGAGCGGCAGGCGTTTGCCGGGCTCATCGAAGCCGGCCT
>ERZ772924.1471-NODE-1471-length-11180-cov-9.964135_pt1 | contig 11180 bp, 6 predicted proteins | sample MGYA00512116_ERZ772924 | MGnify/ENA primary metagenome ERZ772924 (study PRJEB29015, sample SAMEA2737920) | human oral metagenome | biome: human oral; feature: human-associated habitat; material: dental | place: China | collected 2134 ...
GATCCTGCGCGATGCTGCCGGACAGCGCATCATCGGCGGTGGTCGTGTGCTGGATTCCCGCGCGCCGGTGCGCTACCGCCGCACCCCGCAGCGCCTGCAGCTGCTGCAGGCCCTGCAACGCCCCGCGCTGCGCGACCGCCTGGCGGGCTTGCTGGAGGCCTGCGAGCATGGCGTGGACCTGCGCCAGTGGCAGCAGGTCTTTGGTCTGGCCAGCGTGTCGGCCTTCGATGCCAGCCTGCAGACCCTGCCGCATCGTCGCCTGGCCGGTGACTTCATCATCGGCGAGCCGGCCTGGCAGCACCTGCGCCGGTCCGTGCTGGACACCCTGGCCGCCTACCATCAGAACGCCACCGACGAGATCGGCCCCGACGCTGCCCGCCTGCGCCGCCTGGCCCGCCTGCGCATGGACGACGCCCACTGGCGTCTGCTGCTGGACGCCCTGGTGAAGGAAGGCAGCGTGGCCCAGAGCGGTGCCTTCGTCCACCTGCCCGAACACGGCAGCCAGCTGGCTGCCCGCGACGAGACCCTGCTGCAGCGCCTGACCCCACACCTGATGGAAGCCGGCGCCCAGGGCGCCTGGGTGCGTGACCTGGCCGAACACATTGGTGAGCCCGCCGCCAACCTGCGCCCCGCCATGGCCCGCCTGGCCCGCAGCGGCCACCTCTACCAGGTGGTGAAGGACCTGTACCTGGACGCTGCCACGGCTGCCCGGCTGGCCGCGCTGGTGCGGCAGCTGGCGCTGGCGGACAAAGAGCCTGCGGAATCGGATCGGGCCGAGGTTCAACAGGCCAGCGAGCAGCCCGCTGAAGCTACCTCCGGTGCGGAACCGGGCCGCCGCCACGCGCGTGCCGCCCTGAAACCGACAGGGCAGGGAGGCAACGCCCTTCCCATTCTGAAGGTCGCGGAATTCCGCGACGCCAGCGGCCTGGGCCGCAAGCGCGCCGTGCAGATGCTGGAGTTCTTCGACCGCATCGGCCTGTGCCGCCGCGTGGGGGATACGCACGTTCTGCGACTGGAAAGTGAGGTGTTCAAGGGATCCTCGGAATAAGTCCCGCGAATTTCGTGCCACAATCACCGTCTTTGCACCACTGGAGGGAACACGATCCCGGTGGGTCGGCCGGGCTTCAAACCCGGTGGGTGGCGCCATGCGTCGCCGGGTGGGTTCGACTCCCATTTCCCTCCGCCACCGAGCAAGCACATGGCAAACCATCGCGGTCCGGTGGGCGTCGAGGCCATCGGTGATTTCGATACCCTCGTCGACGCCCGTTCCCCCTCCGAATACGCCCTCGACCACCTGCCCGGCGCCGTCAACCATCCCGTCCTGAATGACGAGGAACGCGCCCTGGTCGGCACCATCTACAAGCAGAAGAGCGCCTTCGAGGCACGCCGCATCGGCGGCGGTCTGGTGGCCGCCAACCTGGGCCGCCACTGGGCAGAAGCCTTCGCCGACAAGCCCGAAAGCTGGCGCCCCCTGGTGTACTGCTGGCGCGGCGGCCTGCGCAGCGGCTCCATGGTCACCTGGATGCGCATGACCGGCTGGGACGCCCAGCAGCTCAAGGGCGGCTACAAGGCCTTCCGCCGCCACGTCGTCGACAGCCTGCCCCCGCTCATCCACGGCCTGCGCCTGGTGGTGCTGTGCGGCCAGACCGGTACCGCCAAGACCCGCATCCTGCAGGCCATGGCTGCCCAGGGCGCCCAGGTGCTGGACCTCGAAGGCATGGCCCGCCACAAGGGCTCCATGCTGGGCGCCTGGCCCGGCCAGCCCCAGCCGCCCCAGAAACAGTTCGAGACCCAGCTCTACACCGCGCTGAAGCGCCTGGATCCCTCCCGCCCCGTCTACACTGAAAGCGAAAGCGCCCGCATCGGCAGCATCAGCCTGCCGCTGGACATGGTGGCCCACCTGCGCGCCAGCACCGATCTGGTGGAGATCGACGCCAGCCCCGAATCCCGCCTGGACTTCCTGCTGCGCGACTACGCCTACCTGGGCGACGACCCCGCCGCCTTTGCGGACCTGCTGGGCCGCTTCAAGCAGCTGCAGGGCAACGAGACCATCACCCGCTGGCAGGCCTGGGCCCACGAAGGCAACCTGCCCGACCTGTTTGCCGAGCTGATGAGCCGCCACTACGACCCGCAATACAGCCGTTCGCTGGGCCGCAACTTCAGCCACTGGGACAAGCGCCATACCGTGCAGGCCGACGACCTGTCGGACGCGGGAATCGCCAGGCTGGCCGAGACGGTGCGGGGTTTGTTCGAGGGGTGAACGGACTGGTAAGCGGCTGTGCCTTCACTTAGCGAAGGTAGGGGGGGCATGTCGATCCCGTTCTGTTCCCAGTAGTAGAAAAGCACATGATCTCGGCCATTTCAGGGCTGACATCCGGGCGACTGCCGTCGGGCTTGATGATCATGATGGCTCCACGGCGCTGGTGGCACGCGGCTTTCGTGCCCGACGGGTTTTAGTGTCATTAGCGCGGCTTTCCTGAAGTCTTTTCAGCAGCTCGCTGGCAGGCTCGTCGTTCGGGTCCTGCGGAACCAGCTCACCACGGAATGCCTTGGCCAGCAGGGCAGGGGTGAGTTTCTGAACGGCTTCCTGTGCTTGGGACAGGCGTTCTTCCAGACGGTCGGCAAAAGCGAATAGCTTCTCTACTCGGCGGACAATTTCGCATTGTTCCTCAATGGGAGGGACAGGTATAAGCAGCTTCGCAAGTGATACCCCCGTAAGATGCTTGATAGTCGTGCCTGTAAAGAAGTCTTCGATTTCTCCAGTATTGCTTTGGTGCTTCAGGCAGAACGCCAACCACTCAGGAAGCAAGAGTTTGGAGTCTAGTCGAGCCCGGTGGATAGCCTTCTGGAAGACCAAATCTGTCGAGCCCTCTCGCCAGACAGCACAGCGTCCGGGCTCACCTCCTTCACAGATAAGAACATCTCCATCTTGGATCGATAAAGTTTGAACCTCATGGGGTTCAATGCGAATGGATAAAAGGTCGGAAAGGTCAAACGAAAACCAACGGACGTTTACGTTTCTGATGTACTTGACAAGTGTGCCAGTGTTCTTTTTCTTGTCGAGCATCTTCCCCAGTCTTGTGCTAGCCAGGTCGCCCAAGGGTAGGCGTTCATAGGCGTTTCTGTTGTCTCGGTGTAGATCACTTGTTAATTTTCCTGAAGTGGCTGCCGAAAGAACGGACTGCCGGAAGCGCTTGATGAGCGGGGCGATGCGGGAAAGATGCTCGTTAGCCGCGTCGACGCGCGCCAGCACGCGGTCAAGCTTGTCAGCGATTCGGCGTTGTTCGTTGGTAGGTGGAACAGGGACGTCTATGTTGTAGACGTCATTTCTAGAAAGTCCTGGTATAGCGGTGGATTTGTTGAGTTTGTTTAGATTCAGGCTTTTTAACGAGTGAAACCAGTACTTGAATGTGTTGTCGGGTACGTTGTCTATGTAGTATGTTGTATCGATGGGGGTGCATGCCATTGGTGAGTAGTGTACTTCCCCGATGCTCCCCTTTCTTCCAACGATTAGTGTTTCCCCGCTTGTGAGGGCGGGGTTGTGTTCTCCGATTTTTCCGTTAGATCCGAATACTGGATGGCCGTCGTTGGTTCTGGTTTTTTGTGGTAGGGCGGTTCCGTATTTGAGTTCGATGAGGTCTCCAAGTTTTTGGTGAGACCATCCTTTTGGGAGTTGTTTCATTTTATTCTTAAAGCTCGTTTATTATGTTCTCGATTTCGAAGATAGCAATTTTCAACGAGTCAATGGCTTCGTAGGCAAGGTCGGACGGTTCGGGGAGTTCATCTGCTGCCTCGGTTTCATCATCCTTCAACCAACTGATATCCAGGCTGTCGCCTTTCTCCTTCCGGATCCATTCGCGGCTGAAGCTGCGCCAGCGGCCGGTCTCGCCAGTATCGGTACGCTGGGCTTTGCCCTTGGCGTCGTCGCCATAGGCCTGGATGAAATCGGCAAAGTATTCCTTGGTTAGCGGGGTGCGCTTGCCGAACTTGGGGGCGTTGGTGCGGGCGTCGTAGACCCAGACCGTATCGGTGTGGTCCTTGCCGTCTTCTCGGGGCGAGTTGCTGATCTTCTCGAAGAACAGCACGTTGGTCTTCACACCCTGAGCATAGAAGATGCCGGTGGGCAACCGCAGGATGGTGTGCAGCCGGCACTTGGTCATCAGGTCCCGGCGGATGTCGGTGCCGATGCCGGACTCGAACAGCACGTTGTCGGGCAGTACCACGGCAGCACGGCCACCGTCCTTCAGGCTGCGGATGAAGTGCTGCACAAAGGCCAGCTGCTTGTTGCTGGTCTTGAAGGTGAAGTCATCCCGCGTGGGGCCACCACCTCCTTTGGCGTTGCCGAAGGGCGGGTTGCTCAGAATCACGTCGGCATTCTTCAGGGTCTTGCCCTGCGGGCCCAGGGTGTTTCCCAGTCGCACGGCACCTTCGCCGGTGCCAAAGATGTCATGCAACATGCAGTTCATCAGGGCCAGTCGCCGGGTGGAGGGTACGAGTTCCATGCCGACGAAGGCTTGTTCTCTCTGGAACTTCTGCTTCTCTCGGCTAAGGTCGAACAGGTCGTCTGTGCGGTCGCGGATGTAGCGGTCAGCGGCGATTAGAAAACCGGCCGTGCCGGCGGCGGGATCTTGGATTACCTCACCGGCCTGCGGCTTCATTACGTCGATGATGGCTTCAATGAGCGGACGTGGGGTGAAGTACTGGCCGGCGCCGCTCTTGGTTTCGGAAGCGTTCTTCTCCAGCAGACCCTCGTAAAGGTCGCCCAGCCCGTCTCGACTTTCGTCGAACCACTGAATGCCATCCAAGTTGGTGATGAGCGCCTTCAAGTGACGGGGCTCCCTGATGCGGCTCTGCGCGTCAGCATAGATGGCGGCAATGCGCTTTTCCTTGCTGCGGGAAAGCCGCAGCAGCATGTCTTGGTAGGTATCTCGCAGTTCCATGCCGTCAAGCCCCAGCAGGCGTCCCCAACGGGCGTCCTCGGGTAGCAGTCCGTCCTCTTCCTTCAGTTCATGCTCCATTTTCAGGAACAGGAGCAGCACCAGTTCGGTCACGTAGTCGCTGTAGTTGATGCCGTCGTCACGGAGGATGTCGCACTGGGCCCATAGCCTGGCGACGATCGGGTTGTCTGTCATGATTGGTGGATGAGAAGGGGAAGCGCCAAGGCGCAGATGGCTGCGCCTCGGAAGGGTAGGGGCAGATTGGTTTCAGCAGGGGCTGAAATTATGCCGTATCGCCCCACAGGTGGCTGGCCAGCGTGTTCCGCACGGCTTCCAGCTGGTCGTCCAGAATCCTGTTTAACCTGTCCGGGCCCCCCGAGTTTTTGGAAAAGTCCTGCAGGAACTCAGCGTCCACCACGACTTGCTGGTTTTCCTTCAGCTGCTTGGCGATGCGGTCCAGCCATCGGCGCTGCTCACGATTCCACTCGCGCAGTCCGTAGACATGCTGCATGGCGTGATCTACCCGTTCCGGGAAGGGAATGAAGGCCTCGCCCAGCGCTGCACGGCGAATGTAGGCGACGATCTCGGCCGCGATCTCCTGGTTGCTCTGCTGGCTCCAGGCCTTCTTCAGTGTGGCTACTTGAAACTCGTGCTCATCCAGTAGCAGCTTCACCTCACGCAGCTGCTCCCGGGTCATGTCGCGGGGGCGGTTGACGATGACATTCAGCGCCACGGACTGGTTGAGCTGTTCCCGGATGAAGTGCCCGAAGGCCTCCAGATAGTCTTCGGGTCGCTGGTAGGGGCCGTAGTCCTGCACGCGGGCTGTCAGCTTGTCCTCGTGTGCGGACAGGACCACCATGTCATCAGTATCGGCACACGCATGTCGAAGAGCCTCAAGCGTGTTGATCAGTTTCGGATGCGCCTGCAGAAAGGTTTTCAACGCCTCGGTATCATCGCTGCCGTTGGAACGGGGGCTGTGTCTTGACAGGCTACGCAGGTGGGCGGGCAGGTCGGCAGCAGGCATGCCGATCATCTCTTGCAAATGGTCCAACCGGCCCTGCAGGCTGGGTCGCTGTTTGAGGCGGTGCAGTACCCGCGTCATCAGTCGGCTCACTTTCTGCACCAGTTGCTGGCCCACCTCCTGCCGGTGCTGCTGAATGGCGTCGTCTACCCGGGTGCCGTTGGGCATGGGGGCCAGAAGCTCGGCGCACAGGGTGCTCAGCGGAATGTCGGGGTTTCTCACCAGCGGCTGCATGTTGCTGACCGGCTGCAGCGTGGCGTACAGATCTACCGCGTCGTAGATGCGGAAAGCTTCCTTGCCGATTTCGGGGCAAAGGCGGGTGGCCCGGCCCAGCATCTGTTCATACAGAATGCGGGACTTCACCTTGCGCAGGAACACCAGATTGCAGATCGCGGCTACATCGATGCCTGTCGTCAGCAAATCCACCGTGATGGCAATGGTGGGCTCGACCTCGTTCTTGAAGCGGCTGATCAGGCTGTTGGGCTTTTCGGCCTGGCCGGTGATCTTCTCGATCGAGGCTTGGTTGAAATAGCTGCCAAGCTTGTTGTGGTAGGCCTCGCTCAGCAGGCGCTTGACGGTGTCGGCATGCCGGTCGTTTACGCAGAAGATCAGCGTCTTCTCTTCGGACGGCAGGGGGATGTCCTCGACCAGAGCCTGGCAGATGACGCGGTTGAAGTTCTCGTTGAGGACGCTGCGGTTGAAGGCTGCCACGTCGTAAGCCTGCTCGTCTTCCAGCGTGGCCGTGTTGATGGTGTTCGTCCCGAGATCGAGGAGATCAATGGTTTCGCCGCGCTTGAAGTGGATGCCGTCCTTGTTCAGGGCGGTTTCGTAGCGGATGGGGGGATCGTGGTCCACCAGCACCCCGTCGGCCACCGCCTCGCGGTAGCTATACTCGTACACGGGTAGACCGAATATTTCTGTCGTGTGCCTGGCCGGCGTGGCGGTCAGGGCAATCTTGACGGCATCGAAATGGTCCAGCACCCGGCGGTAGGTGGACTGGTAGTCCTGCTGATCACGGAAGACCAGCTCTCCATCCGTCATGTCCTGGTCGGGCGTGTAGCCGCGGTGCGCCTCGTCCACCACAATGCAGTCGTAGGCGCCGGCGCTGGGTGGGTTCTCGTCGTCCAGCAGCCGCCGCACCATGGCCTGGACGGTGGTGAGTTCCACCTGGGTTTCCTGGGCAGCGGAGGCCTTGCGTTTGCTGCGTTTGTTGCCGGTTGCGATCTGCTTGGCCTTGTCGCGCGGCCCCACTACGGTGTAGAGGTCGGTCAGCGGCATGTTGCGGTCCAGTTTCAGAGACTGGAAGTTCTCCATGGCCTGGATGCCCAGCGCTGTTCGATCCACCAGAAAGAGGATGCGCCGGAATCGCCGGGCACGCAGCATCCGGTAGATCAGCCCCAGACAGGTACGGGTCTTTCCGGTGCCGGTGGCCATCGCCACCAGGGCGGTACGCTTCTGGTGGGCCAGGGCTGTTTCAATGGCCTTGATGGCGTCCTTCTGATAGTCGCGTAGCGACAGCTCGCCGTAGTCGTCGGCCTGCTCCTGCAGGGCTTTCTCGGCTTGCCCGATGTCCTGCCCCAGCATGGCCTTGAGTTCTTCCGGGCTGTGGAAGGCGCGCTGGGCGTGGGCGATGTTGCAGGGGCGGCGCAGGTCGCGGAAATGGATGCCGCTGGAATCCACGTGCTGCTGGATGTAGGTTCGGCCGTTGCAGGCATAGGCGTAGGGCAACTGGAAGCTGCTTCCGATGCCATCCGGCCAGGGTGCTTTCAGGGAAGCGGCCTGCCAGGGCAGAATCAGCACCTCATTTCCCATCCGGAAAGCCCGTGCATAGCGCTCGGCCTGGCTGATCCGTGAGGCAACCGCAGTACTGAAGCGCTTGGCCTCCACAATGCCTACCGGCATCAGGCCGATGAACAGTACGTAGTCTGCCTGTTCCGGATGGCCAGATTTGCCCCATGAGGGCATCGGCCATTCGGCAATGGCCAGGTTTTTGCCTTCTTGCGGGCGGGTGCCCTTGGCGTAGTGCAGTGTCTGGCTGTCGGCTTCCCAGCCGGCCTGACGGAGCTGGTCGTCGATCAGCAGGCGGGTGGCGGCCTCGTCCAGATCCACGCGCTGCGCAGCCTGGCTGGCACGCTCGATGAGCTGCTTCAGACGGGCGTCGCGGTCGGCCTGGATGCTTGCAGCCAGAGGGGTTGCAGTACTGCCGGCGGCAACCAGCGGTACATCAACAGGGAGGGCGCAGGTTGGTGCCTGGTCCTGCGCCAGCAGCTTCTGCTCCAGTACTTCCTGGCGCTCCTTCAGGCGAGCATTCTCTTCCTCCTGCCTGGCCAGTAGCTTTTCCCGCTCGATGCTCTCTGCCTTCAGCTTGTTGGCCACCGCCTCATTTTCCTCGGCCAGCTTCTGATAGACGCTGCTTTCCTCCTCGGCTTGCGCATAGGCGGCTTCGGCCTGCCGCGTCATCTCCTGTTCCTGGGCCAGCTGGGCCTGAAGGGCCGCTTCCCGCTGTGCCAGCAAGGCTTGGTGCTGTGCCTGCTGGCCAAGTGTCTGCGCCAGCTGCCGGTCTAGCTCCTGAACCCGCTTCTGCAGTTCGCTCAGCTTGCGGCTGGGGTTGTCGGGCGGGATGAAGGGACCGGGCCGGTAGTCCGGCTGGTTGTCGAAAGTGCGGTGGTACCACAGCGCCAGCTCCCGGCCGATCTTCAGGACTTCCAGCCCCTCGGTAAAGCCAATGGGCGCGTCAGCCTGATGGGCGGCCTCGTTGCCACGCTTGCGTAGCAGATGCAGCATGTCGCGCACCTTCGCGTCCAGCCGCAGCCGGTTCTCCAGCTCGCGCACTAGCGCCAGCTGGCTGTCGAAGGCCGACGGCTGGATGCCCACCTGAATGGCCATGTTCTGGGCCATGTCCTCGGCCAGTAGCCGCATCTTGACTACGCAGGAACGCGGATCGATGGGAAAAACCCGCTCAGCCACGCTGCCCAGCTCTGCCCAGAGCGGGTGAAGCTTGGTCAGAAACGCAAAGTTGCTCGACGGTGTGCTCAACGAAGGTCTCCTTGCGGGGCTGGGTGGGGTTCGGGAGGCAGGGCCTGAGTCATGGGCCTGTGGGCGCGTGGGCGCCTACCCCTGATATCCGACAGGTGTCGGAAATTTTACGGGAGACAGTGTGAAAAATGGCACGGAATACGGGGGGCGTTTGGGGTAGGCCAACGGCCACCGGGCACGTGAAGTTCTGGTGTTGTGTGATTGCGACGATTTGCTGAGTGTCGAATTGATGGGCGATCGCTGGGCAGAGGATGGGTGCTGGAGAGCAGAAGGCAGAAGGCAGAAGGGCATGTCTTTCTCCTTTTCGAGGCATTTTGTACAATATGTACAATTTCCGGATCTGAAGAGGATCCCCCATGCGCACCATCACCGCCAGCAAGGCCCGCCAGGGCTTTGCAGAACTACTGGAATCCGTCGATCAGGGGCCGGTGGTCATAGAGCGCCAGCGCAGGGGCGTGGCCGTGGTGATGTCGGTGGCTGAATACTGGCGGCTGCGCCAGGTCGACAGTGCTGCCGGGGCGTGGGCGTCTGCTCAGCCTGAAGCACAGGGCACAAGCCCCGCTGGGCGGCAGGAGGAGGATGGTGCCGGGGGCGCCTACAAGGTGGCGGAAAAGACCTCAGCCGGTATGCCCGCGCAACGGGAAGGCAGAAGGCGGCAGATGGGAACGCTGAAGGGGCAGCTGACCATCCCCGAGGATTTCGATCGCTGGCTGGAAGACGAGATCCAGGCGCTGTTTGCCGGTCAGGAGTCGTCCGAGGCCGAGCTTCTGCGTGCTGCCGGGAAGGCGAAATGAAAGCGCTCTGCGACACGCATGTCCTGCTGTGGTACCTGGAAGGCAGGCAGGAGATGTTCTCTCCCAGGATTCAGGCCTTTCTGATGGATGAGCGCAATACCCTGTGCTTCAGCGATGCCAGTATCTGGGAACTGGCCATCAAGGCCAGCCTGCGGAAGGACATCTTCCCGCATGATCCACAGCGAATCGTGGATGAGCTGCTGGATCAGGGCTTTGAAGAGACGCGCATTCGACTGCGGCACATCGTGGCTGTCCAGCGCTTGCCGCTGCTGCATCGGGATCCGTTTGACCGTCTGTTGATGATGCAGGCAGAAGTCGATCGAATGCTCTTTCTGTCAGCGGACAGTCAGATCATGCAGTACCAGAAAGATTACGTTGTCGATGTCCGGGCGTGATTCGTGTTCAGCCGTCATGATGCAAGGTGTCGGCCAGATCACGCTTGCTCTCCTCGTACAGAAACCCGCCCTCGTTCATCCACAGGTCAGCCACCACAGGCCACCTTGCCTCTCCCGCAGCACGTCAGTAGCCCGCTTCAGCGTGCACTGACAGCAGCGTTCCTGCTGTCGTCAATGAACCGCATCACCTCATCGCCCAACCCATCGCGCAGGCAATCCAGCCGCAGGTCCACGGGCAGCGAGCGCAGCCAGGTCAGCTGGCGCTTGGCCAGCTGGCGGGTGGCGGCCACGCCGGCCTCGAAGAGGGTGTCGGGCGAGCGCTCTCCATCCAGCATCTGCCACACCTGACGGTAGCCGACAGTGCGCATGGCGGGCAGTTCGGCGTGCAGCTCGGGGCGGGCGTGCAGGCGCTTCACTTCGTCGATGAAACCGTGGTCCAGCATCTGCGCAAAGCGCTGGGCAATGCGGGCGTGCAGCTGGCTTCGATCACCCGGCTCCAGGCTGACGATGCGGATGTCGGGATGGGCCTTGGGTTTCTGGCCGGCGGCGTGCAGGGTGGACAGGGGCTGACCGGTGATCTCGATGATTTCCAGCGCGCGCTGGATGCGCTGGGCGTCAGTGGCGTGCAGGCGCTGGGCGGTGATCGGATCCAGCGTGGCCAGACGCTGGTGCAGGTACGGCCAGCCGTGCTCGGCCGCTTCGGCATCCAGCCGGGCGCGGATGTCGGGACGGGCGCCCGGCAGGTCGTCCATGGGATGCAGCAGCGTGCGGGCATACAGCATCGTGCCACCCACCAGCAGTGGCAGGCGGCCGCGTGCCTCGATCTCGTCGATCAGTCGCCAGGCATCGGTCGCAAATTCCGCAGCACTGTAGCTCTGCACCGGATCGCGGATATCGATGAGGTGGTGAGGTGTCGAATTTCTTTCTTCGGCCGTGGGCTTGGCGGTGCCGATGTCCATGTCGCGGTACACCAGCGCAGAGTCCACGCTGATGATCT
>ERZ772924.1473-NODE-1473-length-11170-cov-18.556725_pt1 | contig 11170 bp, 10 predicted proteins | sample MGYA00512116_ERZ772924 | MGnify/ENA primary metagenome ERZ772924 (study PRJEB29015, sample SAMEA2737920) | human oral metagenome | biome: human oral; feature: human-associated habitat; material: dental | place: China | collected 2134 ...
CCGGGTGCCTGCTGCCGGCTGTGCGGCACCTGTGGCTGATGCCGCAGGGCTGCTGACCGGGGCCGCTGCCTGGACGTGACCAGCAGCCTTGCCGGCAGCGCGTTCCTTGCCTGTGTCCTGACCTCGGGCCGTCGTGGCAACTGCGGGGGAAACAGCTTCAGCCACGGACGTGGCGACCGGGTCGAGGGCGAGTTCCAGCGCCGGGTCGGCCTCGGCCTGGGCAGCCGCACTCTTTTTGCGGCGGCTGGCCGGCAGCTTGGCCTTGTTGCGCGAGGCAGCCTTGATGTCGAGGCGTTCACCTCGGGTGGCGGGGGCTTTGGGGAGCGGCATGGGACAGGCGGCGGGCAAGGGCCCTGGCCGTGGAAAAGGGTCGGGGTATCAGAAGGCGTGGGAAGGAGAGGCGTGAAGCTCCCGGACGGCGGCCAGCACGTCGGCCACATGGCCAGGGACCTTCACCTTGCGCCACTCCTTGACCAGCACGCCGGCGCGGTTGATGAGGAAGGTGGAGCGTTCGATGCCACGCACCTGCTTGCCATACATGTTCTTCAGTCTGATGACGTCGAACAGCGTGCAGAGCGCCTCATCGGGGTCGCTGATCAGCGCGAAGGGCAGCTCCAGCTTCTGGCGGAAGTTGGCGTGGCTTTTCAGGCTGTCGCGCGAGATGCCGTACACCTCGGCGCCGGCGGTGAGGAAGTCCTGCCAGGCTGCGGCAAAGTCGCTGGCTTCATTCGTGCAGCCCGGGGTGCTGTCCTTCGGGTAGAAGTAGAGCACCACCATCCGGCCATTGAGCTCGTTGAAGTTCAGGGGGCCGGCCGTGGTCTCAGCCGTGAAGTCGGGCACCTTCTGGCCGATCTTCAGGACGGGGGCGTGGGCAGGCGCGGAGGATGTTTGCATGAGCGGGAGAATCAGGAATTCGAGGGGGCAGGGGCCGCGCAGGTGGGAGGGGCGCCGACGATCAGGGCGCAGCCACCAGGGCGAGCAGGACCTGGCGGCCTTCGGCCATCAGGATGTTGTAGGTACGGCACGCCGCCACCGAATCCATGGTTTCCAGACCGATGCCGGCCTGCAACAGTGGACGCGAGCACGAGGGCGGCGGAAACTGCAGGCGTGCACCGGTGCCCAGCAGGATGACTTCCGGGCGCGGCTCGGCCAGTGCCAGCAGGGTCTCGGACGTAAGTGCCCCCAGACCGTCGATGGACCAGGGCTGCAGCGGGCCCTGCGGACGCAGCAGCAGCGGCCCTTCGTGCCGTGCCCCGTTGACTTCCACCCAGCCGGTACCGTAGGCGGTGATGGCGTTGAGATCGTCGTGGTGGTCGGGGTGCAGTTTCATGGATGGGGCCGGCGGGCGGGCTGAAACCTGCCGACGGTGATGCGCAGGTGCGGGATGGGCCGCAGCCGGTGTACATTATGCGGTCATTCCCATAGTACCGCACCTTTCACGGTGCCCGCAGTCATCATGAAGACCATCCACAAGTCTGCCAAGCTGGCCAACGTCTGCTACGACATCCGCGGACCGGTGCTGGCCCGGGCCCGGCAGATGGAGGAGGACGGCCAGCGCATCATCAAGCTGAATATCGGCAACATGGCGCCTTTCGGCTTCGATGCGCCCGACGAGGTTCGCCAGGACATCATGGCCAACCTGGCCGATGCCTCCGGTTATTCGGATTCCAAGGGCCTCTTCTCGGCGCGCAAGGCTGTCATGCACTACTCGCAGCTCAAGGGCATCCGCGGCGTCACGGTCGACGACATCTGTATCGGCAACGGCGTGAGCGAGCTGATCGTGCTGTCGCTCAATGCGCTGCTGGACGTGGGCGACGAGGTGCTGGTGCCCACGCCTGATTACCCGCTGTGGACGGCGGCAGTCAGCCTTTCGGGCGGCTCGGCCGTGCATTACATGTGCGATGAAGGCGCGGGCTGGCTGCCGGATCTGGACGACATCCGCGCCAAGGTCACCGAGCGCACGCGTGCCATCGTCATCATCAACCCCAACAACCCCACCGGCGCGCTGTATCCGGACGACCTGCTGAAGGAGATCCTGGAGATCGCCCGCCAGCACGGCCTGATCGTCTTTGCCGACGAGATCTACGACAAGATCCTCTACGACGGCGCCACGCACACCTCCATCGCCTCGCTGGCCGATGACGTGCTGTGCATCACCATGAACGGCCTGTCCAAGAACTACCGCGCCTGCGGCTACCGGGCCGGTTGGATGATCATCTCGGGCGACAAGCGCGGGGCGACCGACTATCTGGAAGGTCTGAACATGCTCGCCTCCATGCGGCTGTGTGCCAACGTGCCCGGCCAGCTGGGCATCCAGACCGCGCTGGGCGGCTATCAGAGCATCAACGAGCTGGTGCAGCCCGGCGGGCGGCTGGCGCGCCAGCGCGATCTGGCCTGGGAGATGATCACCAGCATTCCGGGCGTGAGCTGCTACAAGCCGCGCGCGGCCCTCTATCTCTTCCCGCGCCTCGATCCGCAGATGTATCCGATCGACGACGACCAGCGCTTCATCCTGCAGCTGCTGGAACGCGAGCGGGTACTGCTGGTGCAGGGCACCGGCTTCAACTGGCCGGAGCACGACCACTTCCGTGTCGTGTTCCTGCCCAATTCCGACGACCTGACCGAGGCCTTCCGGCGCATCGATCGCTTCCTGGCCGACTATCGCTCGCGCCACGGCCGGGTCGGCTGACAACAACGAAAGGCGGGCGCTGTCGGCAGACAGGCCCGCTGCACAGGACAGAAAGAACCAGGAGTCATTCCATCGTATGAAAGTGATCAAGGTCGGGCTGCTCGGCATGGGTACCGTGGGCAGCGGCGTATTCGAGGTGCTGAAGAACAACGCTGCCGAGATCAGCCGGCGCGCCGGCTGCACCATCCAGATCGGTCGCGTCGTCGTGCGTGACCCCGAGGAAGTCCGCACGCTGGTGGGCCCCGACATTCCGCTCAGCAGCGATCCTTTCGACATCGTGAACGACCCTGCCATCGACGTGCTGGTGGAGGTGATGGGCGGCACCACGCTGGCCCGTGATGTCGTGCTGGCCGCCATTGCCAAGGGCAAGCAGGTCGTCACCGCCAACAAGGCGCTGCTGGCCGTGCATGGCAACGAGATCTTCGCCCGTGCCCGCGAGGCCGGCGTGATGGTGGCCTTCGAGGCTGCCGTGGCCGGCGGCATTCCCATCGTGAAGGCGCTGCGCGAGGGGCTCTCGGCCAATCGCGTGCAGATGGTGGCCGGCATCATCAACGGCACCACCAACTTCATCCTGTCCGAGATGCGTGACAAGGGCATCAGCTTCGATGTGGCGCTGGCCGAGGCACAGCGCCTGGGCTATGCCGAGGCCGATCCCACCTTCGACATCGAGGGCATCGACGCTGCCCACAAGGCCACGCTGCTGGCCTCCATCGCCTTCGGCGTGCCCGTGCAGTTTGACGGTGCCTTCATCGAGGGCATCAGCAAGCTGGCGGCCGAGGACTTCACCTATGCCGACCAGCTGGGCTACCGCATCAAGCTGCTGGGCATCGCCCGCCGTCGTGCCGAGGGCATCGAGCTGCGCGTGCATCCCACGCTCATCCCAGCGCGCCGTCTGCTGGCCAACGTCGAGGGCGCAATGAACGCCGTCTGGGTCAAGGGTGACGCCGTGGGCGAGACCCTCTACTACGGTCCGGGCGCCGGCAAGCTGCCCACCGCCAGTGCCGTGGTGGCCGACCTGGTGGACGTGGCTCGCCAGATCGAGGTCGCGCCCGAAAGCCGTGTCCCCTACCTGGCCTTCCAGCAGGACCAGCTGCAGCAGGTGCCGGTGCTGCCGGCCTCCGAGATGGAGACCGCCTACTACCTGCGCATTCCGGTGCGCGACGAGCCGGGCGTGCTGGCCGACATCACCCGCATCATGGCGGACGAGGGCGTTTCCATCGACGCGATGCTGCAGCGCCAGCCTTCCGAAGGCGCCAACACCACCGACATCATCCTGATGACCCACCGCACGGTCGAGAAGTGCATCGACATCGCCAGCCGGCGCATCGAGGCCCTGCCTTCCGTGACGGCTGCTCCGGTGCGGCTGCGGGTCGAGGCGCTGGACTGAACGACCATGGAATACATCTCCACCCGGGGCGGCATGCCCCCGCTGCGCTTCAGCGACATCCTGCTGGGCGGACTGGCGCCCGATGGCGGCCTCGTCATGCCCGCCAGCATTCCGCAGGTCGACAACGACACCCTGCAGGGCTGGCGCAGCCTGTCGTATGCCCAATTGGCCTTCGAGGTGCTCAGCCGCTACTGCGACGACATTCCTGCCGACGACCTGAAGCGTCTGGTCGAGGAAACCTACACGGCACAGACTTTCGGCACGCGGGCCATCACCCCGCTGACCGAGCTGGAAGCGGCCAGCGCCGAACGCGGTTCGCTGCTGGTGCAGCACCTGTCCAATGGCCCCACGCTGGCCTTCAAGGACATGGCCATGCAGCTGCTGGGTCGGCTCTTCGAGTACACGCTGCTCAAGCAGGATCGCTGGCTCAACATCGTCGGCGCCACCTCGGGTGACACCGGCAGTGCGGCCGAGTACGCCATGCGTGGCCGCCAGCGGCTGCGCGTCTTCATGCTGTCGCCGGCCGGACGGATGAGCGCCTTCCAGCGCGCCCAGATGTTCAGCCTGATGGACGACAACATCCACAACATCGCCATCGAGGGCGTGTTCGACGACTGCCAGGACCTGGTCAAGGCCCTGGCCTCCGACCTGGCGTTCAAGAAGCGCCACCACATCGGCAGCGTCAACTCCATCAACTGGGCGCGTGTGGTGGCCCAGGTGGTCTACTACTTCCGGGGCTACCTGCAGGCCACCGCCGCGCATCCGACCGATGCCAACGGCCGGCCGGCGCAGGTCTCGTTCACCGTGCCCAGCGGCAACTTCGGCAACGTGCTGGCCGGTCACATCGCCCGGCGCATGGGCTTGCCCATCCGCCGCCTGGTGGTGGCCACCAACGAGAACGACGTGCTGGACGAGTTCTTCCGGACCGGCCGCTATCGCGTGCGCAGCGCCCGCGAGACGCACGCCACCTCCAGCCCGTCGATGGACATCTCCAAGGCCTCCAACTTCGAGCGCTTCGTCTTCGACCTGCTCGACGGTGACGCAGAGCGCCTGAAGGCTCTCTGGCAGCAGCTTGGCCAGACCGGCGAGTTCGATCTGTCCGGCACCGATGCCTTCGCCCGCGCTGCCGAGTGGGGCTTCGTCTCGGGCAGCAGCTGCCATGCCGATCGCCTGCAGACCATCCGCAAGTGGCGCGACGAGCGCGGCGTGCTTGTCGATACCCATACGGCCGATGGCCTGAAGGTGGCCCAGCAGTACCGCGAGCCCGGCATTCCGATGATCTGCCTGGAGACCGCGCTGCCGGCCAAGTTCGCCGAGAGCATCGTCGAGGCCACAGGTCAGCAGCCGCCGGTGCCCGAGGCGCTGGCCGACCTGGAGCACCGCGTGCAGCGCTACGTGCGCATGCCGGCCGATGCCGCGCTGCTGAAGGCCTACGTGGCCGCGCGCACCTGATGGCGGCGCCAGTGGGGCAGGGCGCGCGCCATGGCCTTGTCTTCGGCTTTGCCGGCTACTCGGGCTCGGGCAAGACCACGCTCATCGAGCAGGTCATCCCGCGTCTGGTGGCGGCCGGCCGGAAGGTCTCCGTTATCAAGCACGCCCACCATCGATTCGACTTTGACACCCCGGGCAAGGATTCCTGGCGGCATCGCCAGGCCGGTGCCACCGAGGTTCTGCTCACCACGGACCAGCGCTGGGTACTGATGCACGAGCTGCGGGGCCAGCCCGAACCGGGGCTGGAGGCGCAGCTGGCCCGCATGAGTCCCAGTGACGTGGTGCTGATCGAGGGCTTCAAGACAGCCGCCATCCCCAAGATCGAGGTCCACCGGCCGGCGCTGGGCAAGCCCCTGCTGCACCCCGACGATCCCTGGATCCAGGCCATCGCCACCGATGCGCCGCTGGACGTGCCGTTGCCGCTGCTGGATCTGAACGACCCGGATGCCGTCACCGCTTTCATCCTGGCTCGCTCCGGCGGCGCATTTTCTCCTGTGCCCAGCTTTCGATCCATTCCTTCCCAGGCGCCCGCTGCTGCATCAGACGTGGCCGCCCGCATCGGGCCAGCGGCTGCCATACCCGGCAGTTTGCCGTCCGCTGCCCCCGATGCTCCTTAGCGCCATGCCCGAACTGCTTCCCTTCGACGACGCCTTCGCCTGCCTGCTGTCGCACGCCGACACGCTGCCGGGCACCGAGACCATCGACACCATGAATGCGGACGGGCGCGTGCTGGCCCGGGCGCTGGTGTCCTCGCTGGATGTCCCGCCCTGGGACAATGCCCAGATGGATGGCTATGCCGTGCGCGCTGCCGACCTGGCGGCCAATCCGGACCAGGTGTTTCCTGTCTCGCAGCGCATCCCCGCTGGCCATCAGGGCCAGCCGCTCCAGCCTGGCACCGTGGCGCGCATCTTCACCGGTGCGGCCCTGCCGCCCGGCGCCGATGCCGTGGTGATGCAGGAGGAAGTGGAAGCCGGCCTGCCCCTGCCGGGTGGTGAGGGCACGGGTGTGCGCTTCCGGGTGCAGCCCGCATCGGGCGCCTGGGTGCGTCGCCGCGCCGAGGATATCGCCGCGGGTAGCACCGTGCTGGCCGAAGGGGCACTCCTCACCCCGGCCGCTGTCGGTCTGGCCGCATCCATCGGTGCGGCCACGCTGGAGGTGCGCCGCCGTCCGCGCGTGGCCTGCTTCTTCACCGGTGACGAACTGGTCATGCCCGGCCAACAACCGCTGCCGGCCGGGGGCATCTACAACTCCAACCGCTTCGTGCTCAACGCGCTGCTGCGCCGGCTGGGCTGCGAGGTGCTGGATCTGGGCATCGTCCCCGACTCGCGGGAGGCCACCCGTCAGGCCCTGCGCGAGGCGGCCAAAGGCGCCGACCTGATCATCAGCGCCGGCGGCGTCTCGGTGGGCGAGGAAGACCACGTGCGCCCGGCCGTCGAGGCCGAGGGACAGATTGACCTGTGGCGCGTGGCCATCAAGCCTGGCCGGCCGCTGGCCTACGGGCGGGTGGGGCGCCACGGCCCCGAAGGCGCACGCGCCGCCGTTCCCGGCAGCTTTGCCCATTTCATCGGCCTGCCCGGAAACCCGGTCTCGGCCTTCGTCACCTTCCTGCTGTTCGTGCGCCCCTTCCTGCTGCGACTGCAGGGCATCCAGGCCGTCGAGCCGCAGGCCGTCACGCTCATCAGCGGCTTCGACTGGACCAACCCTGATCGCCGCCGCGAGTTCCTGCGCGCCGTGCATCTGCCCGACGGCCGCCTGGGCCTGTTCCGCCAGCAGGGCTCCGCCGTGCTCACCTCGGCCGTGGTGGGGCACGGTCTCATCGACAACCCGCCCGGTCGGGTCATCCGGCAGGGTGATGCGGTGCGCTTCCTGTCCTTTGCCGAGCTGCTGAACTGAACCATGAACATCGAACTGCTGTTCTTTGCCAGCCTGCGCGAACGTCTGGGACTGGCCTCCGAGCGCTTGGTGCTGCCGGCTGACGTGCAGACCGTCGGCGCCCTGCGCCAGCACCTGGCCGCCCGGGGAGGCCCCTGGGCCGAAGTCTTCACGCCGCCCGTCAGCGGCAAGGACACCCTGCGGGCCGCCGTGGCCCAGGCCATGGCCACACCCGACACCCCGCTGCACGAGGGCGCCGAAGTGGCGTTCTTCCCGCCGGTGACGGGGGGCTGATCCGTGTCCTCCGTGACCCCCCTCATCCACGTCCAGACCCAGGACTTCGATGTCGACGCCGAGTTGAAGCGCCTGCAGGCGCTCACGCGGGAAGTGGGGGCTGTCGCCTCCTTCGTGGGCTACGTGCGCGACAGCAACCAGGGCGACGGCGTGACCGGCATGACGCTGGAGCACTATCCGGGCATGACCGAAAAGGCGCTGGCCGACATCTGCCAGCGGGCCCAGACACGCTGGCCGCTGCTGGGTGTCACCGTCATCCACCGCGTGGGACCGCTTGTCCCGGGCGAGCAGATCGTGCTGGTGGCCGTGGCCTCGCGCCACCGTGACGCCGCCTTCGAGGCCTGCCGCTTCATCATGGACTTCCTGAAGACCGAGGCCCCGTTCTGGAAGAAGGAAGCCACCGCGGACGGCGAGGAGCGCTGGGTGGATGCACGCGACAGCGACGAGGCGGCGCGCCGCCGCTGGCTCTGATGGGCGTGTTTGGCGCCCGTGCCCGGAGCATGGACAAGCCCATGACGGCGCTGTCCTGACTTACAGTAGCGGCGCCGCCAGCCGTGCCAGACTGGCCACCATCCGCTGATTGAAGCTGTCGGGCTGGTGATCGGCATGTAGCTGCGTGGCCGACTCCAGATCCTTCAGGAACTGCCGCGCCATCTCGGATGTGGTCTTCTTGTCGTAGATGGCCGCCATCACCTCGAAATTCAGCCGGAAGCTGCGGTTGTCCATGTTGGCTGTGCCGATCATCGACAGCTCGTCGTCGATGACTAGTGTCTTGGCGTGGATGAAGCGCGGCACGTAGGCATAGACCTTCACGCGCCGGGCCAGCACCTCCTCCACGAAGGTGGAGGCGGCCAGCCCTGTCAACAGCTGGTCGGACTCCATCGGCACCAGCAGCCGCACGTCCAGGCCGCGCCCGGCTGCCGTGGTCAGTGCGGTCAGGATCGATTCGTCCGGGATGAAGTAGGGCGTGGTGATCCAGACCCGCCGGCGCGCCGACGACATGGCGGCAAAGAAATAGCGGTAGATGGCGTACTCGCTGCGGTCCGGGCCGGAATCGATGATCTGTACCCAGGGCTGGCTCTCGTCGCGGGGCTCGTCGGGGGGCAGTGGGAACCAGGCCAGAATGTCCTGCGGCGTGGTCAGCGCCTTGTCCAGCCGCGCCAGGTGGCCGGAGCGCGCGCCCGCATACAGCCAGTCCTCCAGGAAGATCCGCTGCAGGTCCAGCGCCGCGCTGCCCTTGAGCGCCAGGTGCGTGTCGCGCGATGCGGTCGCCCCCACACAGGCAACCGACTCGACCCGGTCCACGTTGATGCCGCCGGTGAAGCCATAGAGTGCATCGATGACCACGATCTTGCGGTGGGTGCGGAAGTTCACCATGCTGGGCCGGAAGGGCAGGAAACGGGGCGGATTGAAGACCCGCACCTCGCCGCCGGCCTCGCGCAGTGGCTTCCAGAAATCGTTGCGGCAGCGCCCGGAGCCCACCGCATCCACCAGCATCCGAACCTTCACCCCAGCGCGGGCCTTCTCGGTGAGCAGGTCGCGCCAGCGGGTACCGATCTCGTCAGGCTTGAAGATGTAGTACTCCACATGGATGTGGTGCTCGGCCTTCTGCATCGCCGCCTCAATGGCAGCGTAGGTGGCATCGCCGTCGATCAGGATCTGCAGCCCCTGCACCTGGCGCGGCGGCGCGCTGCCGCACTCGGTGGCCAACCGCGCCTGGGCCAGCAGCCAGTGGCGCGAGGCCAGCGTCTCGGGCAGCGGCTGGGTGCGGTGCGGACCGTGGTGCGCCGCCAGGTGGCGGGCCAGCTCGCGGCGGACATTGCGGCGCTTGAGCTTGCGGGGGCCAAAGAGGAAATAGCACACCAGGCTGAGCACCGGCAGGCTGAGAAAGGCCAGGATCCACGACAGCGTGGCCAGCGGCGGCCGCCGCTGCCCCAGCAGGAACAGGATGCTGCCCACCTCCAGCACCGCATACAGCAGCACCCGGTGCGTGACCGAGATGCTTTGCCAGATGAGCTGGAGTTCGGTGAGCAGGTGGTTCAGGAATTCCATGGGAGAAACAGGGAGGAGGGCGTTCGAGGGCTTCCGAGACAGACGCCCTAGCCCTTCATGGTACCGGCGTCCCCCGGTCGGCAGGAAGCACCTTCGGTGTGTCCCGTGCAGGCATCAAGGGGGACTGGGCATACCCACATCGGCTCCACGCCGGGCTTGTGACCCACCGGGAAGCAGGTCATTCCGGCGCTTGCCACCCGGCGCCGTGTCATGCTTTCCCCTGCCTGTGTCACAGTCCTTCACGCTGAAAAACTTGTCTTGAATTCTGACAGGAAGTCCCTATATCTGTTGCATTCCGAACTCAACGGAAGGCCAGATGCCTTCCTTGGCGGAATTCGACGCCGCAGCCGTGCCTGCTGTGGACTTCCGCCAACCTTGCTGAAAGAGATACCAACATGCGTATAGACAAACTCACCACCCAATTCCAGGAAGCCCTGTCCGACGCCCAGAGCCTGGCCGTCTCGGCAGACAATCCCTACATCGAGCCGATCCACGTGCTGGCTGCCATCATCGCCCAGCCGGACGGTTCCGGCCGTGCGCTGCTGGAGCGCGCCGGCGTCCGCATCTCGGCCCTGCGCAGCTCGGTCGAGGCTGCACTGAAGAACCTGCCGCAGGTCAGTGGCCAGTCCGGCCAGCCGCAGGTCAGCCGCGAGCTGCTCAAGCTGCTCAACCAGGCCGAGAAGGACGCCGAAAAGCGCGGCGACCAGTACGTGGCCATCGAGATGTTCCTGCTGGCGCTGACCGAGGGCGATGGCCGTCAGGGCGGCGAGGCCGGCCGGCTGCTGGTGCAGGCCGGACTCACCCACAAGTCGCTGCAGGCGGCCGTCGACGCCGTGCGCGGTGGCCAGGCCGTCGAATCGCAGGATGCCGAAGGCCAGCGCGAGGCGCTGAAGAAATACACGCTGGACCTGACCGAGCGGGCCCGCGCGGGCAAGCTTGATCCGGTCATCGGCCGTGACGACGAGATCCGTCGCACCATCCAGATCCTGCAGCGTCGCTCCAAGAACAACCCCGTGCTGATCGGCGAGCCCGGCGTGGGCAAGACCGCCATCGTCGAGGGACTGGCCCAGCGCATCGTCAACGGCGAGGTGCCCGATTCGCTGAAGAACAAGCGCGTGCTGGCGCTGGACATGGCCGCGCTGCTGGCTGGTGCCAAGTACCGGGGCGAGTTCGAGGAACGCCTGAAGGCCGTGCTCAAGGACATCGCTGCTGATGAAGGCCGCACCATCGTCTTCATCGACGAGATCCACACCATGGTGGGCGCCGGCAAGAGCGACGGTGCCATGGACGCCGGCAACATGCTCAAGCCCGCCCTGGCGCGCGGCGAGCTGCACTGCGTGGGCGCCACCACCCTGGACGAATACCGCAAGTACATCGAGAAGGAC
>ERZ772924.1475-NODE-1475-length-11162-cov-3.004592_pt1 | contig 11162 bp, 12 predicted proteins | sample MGYA00512116_ERZ772924 | MGnify/ENA primary metagenome ERZ772924 (study PRJEB29015, sample SAMEA2737920) | human oral metagenome | biome: human oral; feature: human-associated habitat; material: dental | place: China | collected 2134 ...
AAATGCTTGCAGATTTAGCGGTTAACGATGCAGCAGCTTTCACAGTTCTTGCAGATGCAGCTAAAGAAAAACTTGGGAAATAAATTTTTTGCTGTTAACTGTCAAACCTATGATATCTCTACTTGATAGCTATTTTTGAAGAGAAAAGTATATGAAGTAAAACTTTTCGCAATAAAAAACATCTGAAAATTAGTTAGTCTTCAGATGTTTTTTGATGCTTGAGATTTTATGCTTCATAAATGGACAAAGAAAATGGCTTGTATTGGCCTTTTGATACTTAAGCTTTGTCTTACAATTCTTTTTTATAAGAGGTATCATTCCACTTAAGGAGTTTAAAACGTTCGAAATCTTTTGTTTCTAAAATGGTCACACTAGCATTATCAAGACCGCCGTCACGTCGTAGTTGAGCAGGTTCACAGCCTAATAATGTTTGAATAGAGGCGGTCAAAGTTGCACCATGTCCGACTATTAAGATATTTTGAGCCGTTTCCTTTTGTAGTGATTTAACAAAATTAGAAACACGATGTGTTACACGATAGACGGATTCAGCATCAAACATTGAATTGTTAAATTGTGCTAGATTATGACGGAAAGCTTTCATTTGTTTGGGATAGATAGAAGTAACAAGGCTGATTTTTTGACCTTCCAGACTACCTAAATTCCATTCTCGTAAGGCCTTGGTGTATTCAATTTTTACAGGATGTTTGTTTTCTTGATTGATAATTTGACTAGTTAATTTAGCTCTTTTCAGGTCACTAGAATAAATGTGATCAAATGTAATATCTTTGAGATAGTGTCCTAATGCTCTTAGTTCTATAATTGATGTACTTAAGAGAGGTGAATCTCCATGAGCTCCTTGGAAACGTCCTTCTAGGTTCCATTCCGTTTTACCATGTCTTACAAAATACAATTTCATGTTTAGTTTATACCTCTTTTATAATCGTTATACCAAAAGGAAAAAGGCTGATGCCAGCCATCTTGATAGACTGTAATGCAAAGGGAATTCCTATAATAGTAATGCAAAGGAGGAAAGCAGATGCTAAGTGTACTACCGCCAATTCCCAACCAATGGCTAAAATCCAGATGATATTGAAAATAAGGCTGGAAACATTGCTAGAAGGGGAAATTGATTTTCCAAAAGGAAAGAGTCCAAAACCTGCAATCTTAAAACATTGAAGCCCAAAAGGAATGAGAATAACAGTCAGACAAAGAATAATTCCCGCTAGAGACCAACCGATAAAAGATAATAACCCAGCACATAAAAACCAAACAATATTTCCTAATAAACGCATGTTATCACTCCTTTAAATCAGCAAATTGAGCTCCAACAAAGTCAGCTAAAACTTGGCTGTTGATACGAATGGAACGTCCTATCTCACCTGCTGATACAATGATTTGTCCTTTTTCTAAAGCTATAGAATCAATAAAAATTGGAAAATGATGCTTTTGTCTAATACCAACAGGATTATTAGCACCATGAACATAGCCTGTTATTTTTTGGAGTTCTTTTTGGGGAATCATGGTAACTTTTTTATTTGCAGATACTTTGGCTAATTTCTTTTCAGAAAGATGTTCTGTTATGGGAATAATCCCAATAAGTGGTCCAGTTTTATCGCCAGTTAGTGCCAGTGTTTTAAAAATATCCTCCTTTTGGATATCTTCTGGCAATTTGCCTTCTAAGGCATTGAGTGCTAAGCTGTCATGTTTAATCTTAGCCTTATCTAAAATTTGCTCAACCAAGGTTTTCTTTAATTTCTTTTTCTTGCTCATTTATATTTTTCCTCAAGTTTACTCATCCAAGCTCCTAGGGCAATACCTGCTATAAAGAGCAGAGCAGCCATTAAAAAGGTTGTAAAGCTACTGCCAGCATAAGAGATACTTTCGGTATTTCTAGGATTTGGAATAATGATTAAGAGGGTACTCGAAATAACAAGTCCTAAGATGAAGTGATAAACGCGTGAATGGTAGTGATTGAGAGCATAATCCATGGCCTTTGAAAAAAGCAGCATGGTCGTAGCACCGCCAATAGCAATTGGAAGAAAAACTCCTACTAAATCAAGGTTCTTAAAACCTGTCAGCATAGGGGCGTAGAGTCCCATAATTAAAAGGAGATTAGACGGACTAAGCCCTGGAACTAACACACCTAAGGCAATCAGAGCACCAGCAAGAATAAAGCTAACAAAGTTAGCAGGAATTGTCCCAATTAAATCATTTAAAAAGAACAATAGGAGACCAGAAATGATAAAAGTTCCTAGCAGCCAAATCCAATCCTTGTTGTCACGTCTGGATTTTTGAGTTGATTCAGAAAATAAGCTTGGTAAGGTTCCGACGATTGTTCCTGTAAAGGCCCACAGAACGGGAACTTGATAATGTTCCAGCAGATATTCTAAAGGCGCTGAAAAAAGAGCGATACCTAAAATACCACCAATTCCAACAGGAATAAAAAAGAGAACATTTTTAACAAAATCTTTTGACAAATGTGCTAAAAATGAAATAATACGTTCATACAATCCTAAAATAGATGCTAAAACACCGCCTGATACACCGGGTAAAATAAACCCAAGAGCAATGATAACACCTTTGATCAATCTTGTTAACCAAGAAATCATGTTTTCCTCCAAAATAAATAATAAATCACTTTATTATATCATTTTAAAGTTGATTATAATAGGCCTGAATTAAGTCTACAAAATTTTTAATAGAATAAGAGCTAGCAAAAAAATCTGCAGCAGCCTGTGCCCAATAATCATCAGGATCTTGATGATTAGTTCCGCCAAGATAAGAAGAAACCATTTGATGTGTCCAAACTGTTCCTGATGTATCTTTTTGCCCTAAAGTGACAGGCAATTTATATTTTTTAAGCATAAAAGCTGCATAGTAGGCTGCATTAGCTGTTTGTCTAGCGAAATCATCCTTATTGTGCTCATGCGTCATTTCGAATTGTAAATAATAAGGATTTCCTTTGGGACCAGCTCCCTGAGCCATATAACTGTCATCAGCAATTTGTAAAATATTATTTTTATCAAGGAAACTATGAACAAATACCCCAGTTGATTTATAATTTTTTTCCATATAGGCCACTTCACTTTGGATAGAAGAACTGTCATTTCCAGTATCATGAATAATAATGCCCTTTGGTTTACCACTTGTTCCAAAATAGGATTTTTGGGCAAACTGATGATAGATATTTTTGGTTATTTCGGTATGAGGATAGTTTAAACTGGCAATATACTGATTGATTGCATTTGTATGTTGAATCTGAAGATGTTTAGCATCAAGGTAGTAAGTGTGTCCCCTTAATTTTACCTTGGCCAAAGTCATTGTTTTTCCTCTTAGATGTGTTAAACGATAGCCTGTCACTTGCACTGTAGTAGTTTGTTTCAATTTATCTGTATTAAAATCGAATAAATGGCAATAGAGTGTTACTGGTGATGTTGGTGTAATTGTAGCTGTTTGCGTTATTTCATAAGAGTTGGAAATATGAAAACGATGTTGGTAAAGAAGACCGCTAAATCCAAGTAGTATAAGCAAAGAAACGATTATCATATGATAGTTAACTTGCTTTTTCTTTTTATAAGGGCGCCTTTGATGACTAGTCAGTTGCTTTTTACATTTTTTCTTTTTGACCATAACCATATAATAGCATGATTAACTTAAAAAACTGAATTATAAATTCTAGTTTAAGCAAGAAATACCAACATTTCTTATTTTTCAAACGCATTAGTTTATATGTTCTTCTTTTCAGCTGGTAAAAAGAGTTGTGGCTGGCTTGTAACTAAAAACACAAGGATAAGAATAACAACTAAAAAGGTAAGCAAGCCAGCACTGCCATTAACAGTGAAGGAGTACCAAAAAGGAGACATTCCTTTGGGGGCATAACTTCTCCAAAAAAGGAAACCTGCGATATAATGACAGACATATCTGGTGAAGATAGCTATGAATGCGCCTAGTATGGCAAAGAGCAATGCTTTCAGCTTATTTCCATTTTTCAAGGCCGTTTGAAAGGGCTGTTTAGTTATACCTGCCAATCCCATGCAGAAGAAAGCTAAGATGTATTCAAGAAATACTTGTGAAAGCGTTAGATAATAAACTTTTGCTAAAAGAAAATGCAGCAATCCCCAAAGGAAGCCTGCCAGAACTCCAAATTACTTCCTCTTCTTAAGGCGAATAAGACAAGGGGAATAGCTCCAAAAGAGGGTGTAAACCAACTTGCAAAGTCAGGTATCATTGAAAGAACCATAGCTAAGGCGGCAATCAGAGCGGTTTCAACCAGAATAACAGCATTTTTAGACATAAAAAAGACCTCCTTGTACAATCCAAGGAGTCCATGTGTGTTCATTTAGTTCATCCATGAAACGAATCACATTCCCACGCTAGTATTAACTAGATCAGGTCCATAGGATTTTGCAATTGCAATCTCAGCTAAGGTTAGCACTCCTTGTGATATTTACTTATTTATTTTTATTATAAAATGAAACTGGCAATTGTGTCAAGTTTATTGGTTGCTTGATCCAAATAATTTTTCATAAGTAGATTTTGTATCTTTGTTGACGGCGATTTGATTAAGATCAAGTGTATTCTTGAAGCCTTCAATATGACCTTGAGAGGTGTATTGATGCAGATCATAATTCAATTTGGTTTTAGGGACTGCTTCAAAGTAGCCCGAGTCAGTACCATAAGTTGGAATCCAAATAGCGTCAAAACCTTTTGCTGAAATACTGTGCTCTTCCATAAAATAAGTCCCAATGTAAATACCAACTTTTTCAGCACCAAGGCGTTTTAATTCATCTCGAAAAGCTTTAACTCCCTTGTCCATGTTAGGCATTGTCTTTTCTTCAACATCGAGCCAATAGAAAGTTGGATTATAGGGAGATGCATTTTTGTAAAAAGTCTTTGCTTCAGCTTTCATTTTTTTGACGCTGGATCCACGGACATAAGCATAGACGGCCACAGGTACGCCGCGTTTTTGGAACTCTTCAATATGGGTCTTAAACGATTTATCAATTCCGGAACTGTGAGCTGCATTATTTTTTTTGGCGATGCCTGACCCGCCTTGGACGCGGACAATAGCTCCTGAAATGTTTTTTGATAGGGTATCATAGTCAATTTCGCTAGGCAGCTGCCAACCCGAGATATCAACAATCGGATTAAGAGTAAAGGTGTCTCCATCTGAATTTTTTGCTTTAGCTTTCTCTGAATTTTGTTCTGTAGCAGGAATGGCTGCTTGGGCAGCTCTTAATTCTTTTTGTCGGGCATTTTCAGCTTGAATATTCCCTAAGATGATAATCAAGGCGAACAAACTAAAGAAAGCTAGAACAAAGACAGGCTTAATTCTTCTTCTCATCTCATTTATTGTAGCGTAAAGTTTTGAAAAAAGCAAAACATGTCTATCTGAGATGTTGAAATGCAGTTTTAAATTGTTATAGTCTTAGTATTGTTACTATAAGTATGGTGAGGCGAGCTAACAACATTATATAACGTTATATAAAGATAAGCAAAAAGATAATAGCAGGTCAGGTGGTGGTCATCATTTACAATTACATGAACTTAAAACATTCAATCATTTAGCCTGTTTTATCATCTTGACAGTTTTTGAGCTTTTCGGTAGACTGAAATTATGGAGAAGAAAACCTTAAAGCAAATTAGTCGTATTGCTATTTTGTCAGCTTTAGCCATTGTTTTGCGGCTTGCCTTTTCAGCTTTGCCCAATATTCAACCTATCACTGCTATCTTTCTAGTATGTGCCGTTTTTTATGGTTTTTGGGAAAGTTTTTTAATCATGACTGTAACCATGTTGATTACTAGTTTTTTGTTGGGATTCGGTCCTTGGGTCTTGGGGCAACTTATCAGCTTTGGTCTAGTTATTTGCCTTTGGAAATTTTGCCTTTATCCTATGACAAAACTTTTTCGATTTGGTAATATTAATGGTCTTGGTCTGCAGTCTGTTTTGGCAGGGTTAATGGGAATTGTATATGGTATCTTGATTGATACTTATTCTGCTCTCTTATTTTCTACTCCAATTTTAGCCTATATCATAGCAGGAATGACTTTTAATTTAGCTCATGCTATCTCGACTTTGTTCTTTTACCCAATTATATTATCAATCTTTAGGAGGTTATCGTCTCATGAAAAAAATAATTAATGTTATCGTCTTATCACTATCCGTTTTTTTCCTGGTAGCTTGCAGCAATAGCAGTACCGGGGAAAAAACAAGTCAATCATCTGAAGAGACTAAGATCCGATTAATTGTTAAAACGGATTCTAATAAAACCGATGAGAAAGTCGCTTTCAAAAAAGGTGCTACTGTTATGGATGTCTTAAAAGACAACTATAAAGTTAAAGAAAGCGGTGGTTTTATCACTACTATTGATGGTGTCACTCAGGATAAAAAAGCAGGTAGGTACTGGATGTTTGATGTTAATGATAAGCTGGCATCAAAAGCTGCTGATAAGATTAAGGTCAAAAATGGGGATAAAATTGAATTTTATTTGAAAGTTTATAAAGGTAAGAACTAGGCTGTCTAGTTCTTTATTTTTTTGTGTTAAATAAGATGCTTACAGTTGAATAAAGATTTACTTTTTTTCTAAAAGTGATATGATATAAAGTATCAAAAAAGAAGGGGAATTTGTTTCGTGACAATCAACAAACTAGAAAGTAGAAATGATAAAGAAGCAATTGCTGAGGAGATTACTATTCTTACCAAACTACTGGACGATGCTACCAAAACAATGGTTGGCAGTGCTAGCTTTGATAAGATTACCCTCTTTAAAAAATTATCAATTGAAGAGAAGCATCAAGAGTTAGAACGTGAAATTGAGCAGTTAACAAATGAAGAAATGGTCGTTGTTTCTCGTTATTTCTCCATTTTACCGCTTCTTATCAATATTTCTGAAGATGTCAATTTAGCTTATGAAATCAACTATCAAAACAATAATGATATTGATTATTTAGGGAAATTATCATCCACTATTGAACTTGTTTCTAGTCAAAAAAATGCTCAAGAAATTCTGGAAAATGTTAATGTTGTCCCTGTTCTAACAGCGCATCCAACTCAAGTGCAGCGAAAAACGATGCTGGATTTAACTAATCATATTCATGAACTTTTGCGTAAGTACCGTGATGTTAAAGCTGGATCTATTAACAAGCAAAAATGGTATGACGATATGCGCCGTTATGTTGAGCTCATTATGCAAACAGATATTATTCGTGAAAAGAAATTAAAAGTCACTAATGAAATTACTAATGTCATGGAATACTATAATTCCTCTCTGATTAAGGGTGTTACTAAATTAATTACAGAATACAAGCACTTGTCTCAGCAAAAAGGATTTGATTTAGGAAATGCTAAACCAATTACGATGGGAATGTGGATTGGCGGTGACCGTGATGGGAATCCTTTCGTCACTGCTGAAACCCTGAAAATATCAGCTCTGGTGCAAAATGAAGTGATTTTAAATTATTATATTGACAAAGTTTCAGATCTTTATCGAACATTTTCTCTTTCGACCAGCCTTTCTACTATTAGCAATGCAGTTAAAGAGATGGCAGATCGTTCAACGGATGTTTCGATTTACCGAGAAAAAGAACCCTATCGTAAGGCTTTTCATTATATTCAATCAAGATTGCAAGAGACTCTTATTTATTTAAAAAACAACCATTTAGAAGAGTTGGAGTCTGAAGATAGTGCTCAAATCCTTCCTTATCAATCAGCGCAAGAGTTTAGAAATGATTTGCAACTCATCAAAGATTCTCTTTTAGAAAATAACGGTTCTGCTTTTATTACGGGTGATTTAACAGAATTATTGCAAGCAGTTGATGTTTTTGGTTTCTTTTTAGCTTCTATTGATATGCGACAAGATTCCAGTGTTCACGAAACCTGTGTAGCAGAACTGTTAGCTTCAGCCAATATTGTTGCTAACTATAGCGACTTACCTGAAGAAGAAAAGATTGCTATTCTTCTCAAAGAATTGACTGAAGATCCTCGAATACTGTCTGCAACGCATGTTGAAAAATCGGAAATATTGCAAAAGGAATTAGCTATTTTTAAAACAGCTAGGAAATTGAAGGATGCTCTGGGAGAAGATGTGATTAAACAACATATCATTTCACACACAGAAAGCATTTCTGATATGTTTGAATTAGCTATCATGCTCAAAGAAGTCGGCTTGGTTGATACAGATAAGGCGCGTGTGCAAATTGTTCCTTTATTTGAAACCATTGAGGACTTGGATAATTCTCGCGAAATCATGAGACAGTATCTCAATTATGATATTGTTAAAAAATGGATTGCAGCCAATCATAATTATCAGGAAATTATGTTGGGTTACTCAGATTCTAACAAGGATGGTGGTTATTTATCGTCTGGCTGGGCGCTCTACAAAGCACAAAATGAATTGACAGAAATTGGTTCTGATAATGGTGTCAAAATCACCTTTTTCCATGGACGCGGCGGTACTGTTGGACGTGGTGGCGGTCCATCTTATGAGGCTATTACATCACAGCCATTTGGTTCCATCAAGGATCGGATTCGTTTAACAGAACAAGGTGAGGTTATTGGTAATAAATATGGCAATAAGGATGTTGCATACTACAACCTGGAAATGCTGGTTTCAGCAACTCTTGATCGCATGGTGACAAGAAGGATTGTCAATTCAGATAACTTAGTCAATTATCGTTTAATCATGGATGAAATTGTTGCTGACAGTAATCTCATTTATCGTGATTTAGTTTTCGGAAACGAACATTTCTATGATTATTTCTTCGCAGCTAGTCCAATTCGCGAAGTTTCAAGTTTGAATATTGGTTCCCGTCCAGCAGCTCGTAAGACGATTACAGAGATCAGCGGTTTGCGCGCTATTCCTTGGGTATTCTCATGGTCTCAAAATCGCATCATGTTTCCAGGATGGTACGGTGTCGGTTCAGCCTTTAAACATTTTATAGATAAGGATGAAAAGAATTTGGCTAAATTGCAGGAAATGTATCAATCATGGCCTTTCTTCCATTCATTGTTGTCAAATGTTGACATGGTTTTATCCAAATCAAATATGAATATTGCCTTTGAATATGCTAAATTATGTCAGGATGAAGAAACAAAAGAAGTCTTTGCAACTATTCTGGATGAATGGCAATTAACCAAAAATGTTATTCTAGCAATTGAAAGTCACAAACAGCTTTTAGAAGATAATAGTTATTTGAAAGCTAGTCTTGATTATCGTTTACCTTACTTTAATGTTTTAAATTATATTCAAATTGAGTTAATTAAACGTCAGCGCCGTGGTGAATTAGGTGAGAATTTAGAGAACCTGATTCACATTACTATTAATGGTGTCGCAACTGGTTTACGAAATTCAGGTTAAACAGAAAAAAGCTCTATAATATCTGTAATGGATGAAATTTGCTTCGGAGGTTATAGAGCTTTTTAATTGTATAAAAACACTAATTTTTATATCGGAAACAGCAGATTTTCTTAAATTTTCAGATTTTTCATTTCTTTTTTATTTAAGAGAATAAAAAAATTCATCAGATATATGCTAATCAGAAAGTGTTAAAGGCAAAGTTTGATATGATTCATCAGTTATTTTCTTTGTTTTAACTTTAAAAGATGATATAATGCTAATGTTAAATTTGTAAGATATTTGAGGAAATGTAATGAAAATTGATAAGCGGCATTTGCTAAATTATTCGATATTATTGCCCTATTTAATTTTATCAGTGTTAGGTTTGATTGTTGTTTATTCAACAACTAGTGCTAGCTTAATACAAAATGGTTTAAATCCTTTTCGTTCTGTCATAAATCAGGCTGCCTTTTGGGTTATTAGTCTATTGGCTATCCTTTTTATTTACCGCTTAAAATTAAATTTTTTGAAGAATAGTGGTGTTTTAACTATTATGATGATGATAGAAGTGGTGCTGCTTTTAATTGCGCGTTTTTGGACACAGGAAGTTAATGGTGCTCATGGTTGGATAGTTATTGGTCCCATCAGCTTTCAGCCAGCTGAGTATTTAAAAGTTATTATGGTTTGGTTTTTGGCCTTTACCTTTGCTAGGCGGCAGCAATCTATTGAAATTTATGATTATCAAGCTTTGACCAAACGTAAATGGTGGCCGAAGCAGTTGAGTGATCTAAAGGATTGGCGTTTTTATTCTTTAGTCTTGATTCTTTTAGTTGCAGCACAGCCCGATTTGGGAAATGCGACCATTATTGTTTTAACAGCTATTGTTATGTATTCAGTCAGTGGTGTTGGCTATCGTTGGTTTTCTGCTCTATTAACTGGAATTATTACGTTATCGGCAGTTTTCTTAGGTCTCATCAATATAGTTGGTGTTAAAACGATGAGTAAAGTTCCAGTTTTTGGCTATGTTGCTAAACGCTTTAGTGCTTTTTTCAACCCGTTTAAGGATGTGACAGACTCTGGACACCAGTTGGCTAATTCCTATTATGCTATGAGTAATGGTGGTTGGCTGGGACGTGGTTTGGGCAATTCTATTGAGAAGCGAGGCTATCTTCCAGAGGCACAAACGGATTTTGTCTTTTCAATTGTTATTGAAGAATTAGGACTGATTGGAGCAGGACTCATTTTAGCCTTGATTTTCTTTTTGATTTTGCGTATTCTGCTAGTTGGTGTTAAAGCTAAAAATCCTTTTAACTCCATGATTGCTTTGGGTATTGGTTCTATGATGCTGATGCAGGTATTTGTCAATATTGGTGGAATATCTGGTCTTATTCCTTCAACAGGTGTTACTTTTCCCTTTCTATCACAGGGAGGAAACAGTCTTCTTGTTTTGTCGGTAGCTATTGGTTTTGTATTAAATATTGATGCTAATGAAAAACGAGAAGATATCTATCAGGAAGTAGAAGAAGCCGAGCGTGATGATACAGATGTTTTTATCGCCCCTCAATCGCAACAGGAGACTTATGGAGAATAAATCAATTGGATACTTTTTCCGATTTTTTAGTTATAATAAAGAAGCTTCTAATAAATGAAAGGCACTTCTTTAATAGGAATAATTGTTAAATAAGACAAGATAAAAAAGTTATAAAATACTTGCATTTTTAACGTAATTTGTTAAAATAGTAAGGTAAAGTTAGACTGTATGCCTACTGTCTATCTATAAAATATATTTTATTGGAGGCTTTTCCTAAATGGCAAAAGAAAAATACG
>ERZ772924.1477-NODE-1477-length-11153-cov-93.058930_pt1 | contig 11153 bp, 17 predicted proteins | sample MGYA00512116_ERZ772924 | MGnify/ENA primary metagenome ERZ772924 (study PRJEB29015, sample SAMEA2737920) | human oral metagenome | biome: human oral; feature: human-associated habitat; material: dental | place: China | collected 2134 ...
GCTTGGGCGCGGGCGACGAGTGCGGCGGTCTCGTGCTGCCGATTCTCCCAGGCGTCGGCCTCGGCCTGCTCGACTGCGGTGGGGACGTAGACGTCGGGATCGTCGTCCTCGTCCTCAGCGGGCGGCTCGGCATCGTCCCAAGGCTCGTCCCAGCCCTCGGCGGGGGCCAGCGCCGGCAGCGCCGCCTCGGGCGGAGGCGGGAAGACGGCCCCGTTCCGGCCGGGCATGGGCAGAGCACCGAAGAGAGAGTTCATCGCGTTCATCGTGGGGCCAAGCCTAGGCCAGGCCAGCGATGCCGTCCGCACCCACCAACTCCATCCCGGTCTTGACAGTACCCTGTCAATAGTGACCTGCTCCAGGGCGAGAAATCTGGATCGGAAACGACCAGACCCAGCATGGAGCCAGCATGGAGCGAGATAACACGTACACCGTCGATCCCAATGTCGACTCACCTGGTTCGAAGGATCGTGCGGTGTCGACGAGACTGCAGTAAAATGACAACCAGCCCCAACACGACCCACATCAAATTTAAGCCAAGGCCGAGAACGTAAGGTCCTGTTAAGTTGAAAGAAAATGGAGTTCCAATCGAGATCGCTAACGGCCCACAATACACCGGATAGCCAGCAAATGATGTAGAACCGCCGATGGCCCACGCAGTCCCACTCATATCTGCCACACGCCATAGTGCCGCAATCTGTAAGCCAATTAACACAGTAAGCCCGCCCGCGTAAGTGAGAAGCCGCGAATAGAATCCCTTAAAGTGCGCGGCAGTGACTCCAAGGAGCCACGTCAAGGATACCAAGGCGATGCTCGACACCAATTTGGCGCAAACCGAGTAAGCAATCGCTTTCCTCAGCTTATCATCTTCCGGCCACATCGTCGCGTTTGTCAGAAGTGACACGAGTCCCACCGTCACAAAACCAAAGGAAAGCGAAGTCGTTTTGACGAAGAACTTACGCAGCGGCGAGTGAGTAGAAAGATGGAGAAGCGCGTCGTACTTAAGCACTAAAAACATAAAAATCTGCGCGCCGACATAAAACGCGGCACCAGATGACACCAACACGACAGCAAAAACCCAGATCACATCGAGCACGGTCTTGTATGAGTCTTTGAGCTCTTTCAAGGCAAAAATACCAAGAAGAATTGATGCGCATGTTAAAAAGAAACCAAAGTGTTTGCGCGCTTCGGTCTGGATGTCACGCATTGAGCATTGCCTCCTTAATTTTTGTCTCCAGACTCTGCCCTGGAGCTATATCTGAAACCCGCAACCGAAGTAACATTCTTCCGTTGTGAAGCACGACGCATTCGTCGAAGAGTGATTCGAGGCCAGCGATAAGGTGCGTGCTAATAATGAGTAACGCTTTGTCGGGCTTGTGCCGCCTAATAAGATCGAGCATGCGATCTCGCGTTACAGGATCCACAGCGGCTAGTGGCTCGTCAAAGAGATAGACCGACGATCGGCGAGCCAGGGTCATACCAAGGTTCAACTGCTCTTCCATTCCTTTCGATAGGTCACTCACCTTCTTTGATTTGTCCAGCGACAGATCATTGATAATAGATCGGCCGCGATCAAGATCAAAATCGTCGAAATAGTCTGCTAGGATATCGGGCACCAATCCGACCTTTAAGAACCTATAAATAAATGGTGCGTCTGGAAGTAAGGTCGGGGTCGTCGCGTCACAGAGCATCACAGAGCCAGATTGAATGGGTAGCAGTCCGGCCAACGCCTTCAGCAATGTTGTTTTTCCAGCTCCGTTGTGGCCAAAAAGGCCCACAATATCTGGCCTATCGAAACGAATTGTCAGCGGAGCAAGGGAGAACCTCCTCCCCCTGGAAACGATCAGGTCTTCTAATTCAAGTAGAGTGTCCATATATTCACCATACCATATAATTCAACAAGAATCGAGCAATGTAGGCTATTACGATGATCCAGCTGAGGATTCGCAATCCGACCACCCATCGAGGGTTCCGTCGGTTATCAATATGTTCGTTGACATCAGTCCATGCAAGCAAACATCGATAGCCGTCTGAGTTCAGCACAGGCAGCGCGTTCACAGACAGCGCTACAACCGCGAATGCTAACGAGTGACCTAAATCTGAGCTATGAACCCATGTCGAGTTGAGCACAAATAGGATGAGATTGATTGTAAGATTGGTCGATATTCCAGCAATATGCACCAGAACCTTATCAGGAACTGGAAGAAGTAGTACCTGGTTCATCCTAACATAAAAGGCGGGAAAAATCAGGTAGTTAATTTTGATACCTATCTTCGTGATGGTATATCAACCCAAATCCAGGACACCTCAACTTCAACGTATCCAACGGTTTCACTATAAGATATTCATCAGGAATCGAGAGCCCTGTTCCACATTGCTGCACAGGGAATCGAGTCACCTTCACTCATAGAGCAGAATCTCCAAGCTCTTTTAACAGGTCTAATAGAGTCATGAGTTCTACTAACACACACGTTAACTATCGTTGGAATACTGCAGTTTGACGCAGCATTCAGTGCGTTGCGTATGCATTCGGGTTTAATAAATGGCACATGAAAATCATCATAACTTATAGTCATATGAGATAATCCAGAGGATTCAAGGTCGGCTGTCATCCATCCTAGCCGCACGTTCTGGCGTTATTGTCCAAAAACCATTAGTCTTTAGATTGGTCTTCATTCCAGCAGCTGATATGTGCTTTATCAAACTTAGTATTCGTCTAGCTTGCAGTAAAGGCTTTCCACCGGTGATTCCAACCTCGCGCACGTCTGGGTGTAGAATCAGATTATCGACAATTCGACAACATCTTCGTCGAGGATAAACGACTCAAGAATGCTCTGCTTGTCGAACATGCTTACACCTCCTTTTGGTAGTTCGAAAGATGTGGATGACTCAAACTTAACGTGACATACTGTGGCGGACTATAGTGCTTTCAGTTTATGAAAGCAAGGCATACGGGGGAGTTAATTATGTGACATGCGTCATTTTGCTAACTTAGGCGCGCCTATCTCATAAAGCTTACATACAACTGACGCGTATTTCATGTTTGTGGATTGACCTTGAACTGCCTGGGCTGGTGATTGAGCCGGCTGGATCGACCACGCTCCCTGTCGGTGCTGCGCGATCAGATGTTGGTGGCGTCCATGGCACTGCTTGACGCAATCTCGTTTCATCTGTCTTAACTCCTTAGTCATCTAGTGCGCTGCGTCGTTAGTTTATTTCTGGTTTTTGACAGGCTCCTGGGATATGGGGCGTAACAGAGGGCCTGCGGCGGTAGAGCTGACGTTGTCGGGTGACGAGAGGGGCCAGCTCATCAGGTGGGCGCGCAGACGCAAGTCGGCCCAGGCGCTGGCGCTGAGGTGCCGCATCGTGCTGGAATGCTCCACCGGGGCGTCCAACGCGGAGGTCGCACGCGGGGTGGGGATGTCGGTGCCCACGGTGCGTAAGTGGCGCGACAGGTTCGTCGAGCATCGTCTTGACGGGCTGGTCGACGTCCCCAGGCCGCCGGTGATCGGGATGGAGCAGGTCGAGCGGGTCATCATCGACGCCCTGGAGTCCACGCCCCAGGGGGCCACGCACTGGTTGCGGGCCAGGATGGCCTGCGCCCCGGGACTGTCGGCCTTCACGATCGGCAGGATCTGGAGGGTTTTCGGTCTCCAGCCGCACCGTAGTGAGGGGTTCAGGCTGTCCAATGACCCCTGCTGCTAGCATAAACCCCACACACCCGGGGGTTGGTGTGCGTGGTGTTTCTCGGACTGGGAGTTTTTCTTTCCCTGAGTCGGTAGGATGGAGACCATGCCAGCAGCGAAATACTCTGAGGAGCTGCTAGGCAGGTCGTTCGTGAGGTTATTGAAAAGGACCGCACGATAGCGTCGGTGGCCGCCTCATACGACCTTGTAGCCTAAACAGTGGGCAACTGGGTCGCAAGGTGCAAGGAAGAGCACGCCACCGACCAGGACGAGGCGAAATGGCCGAGTCAGCTTAAGAATCACGAAACTCAGAGCGAAAAACAGGGAGCTGCGTCAGGAGAACGAGTTCCTGGAAAAAGCAGCCGCCTTCTTCGCCAAGGAACGACCGAGACCGAGCACCACGAGCTCGGGGCCGCGAAGAATGCTCCTACCCCACCTCCTCGATGTGCCGGTGGTCCGGAGTATTGAAGTCCGGCTGCTACTCCTGGCGCAACCGACCCCAATCGCAGACGGCTATCAGGAGGGAGGAGCTGGCCATCATGATCAAGGACATTTTTGAGGACTCCGATGGCACCTACAGGTACCGACGGATCCAGGTAGTCCTCAAGAGGTACGGTGTGCGGGCGGACGGGGCCACGATTCGCTCCATCATGCGGGACCAAGGTCTGCGAGCCGCGCAACCACGGGCGAAAGTCCAAACCACCGTGCCAGCCGAGGACCTTGATCAGCAGCCGGACCTGCTCAGGCGAGACTCCCGCCGCTGACGAGCCCGGCAAGAAGCTGTGCGGTGATATCACCTACATCAGCACATGGGCCGGCGTCATTTATCTCGCGACTGTTCTGGACTGCTGCACCAAGAAAGTCGTGGGTTATGCGATGGCTGATCATATGCGTACCTCCCTGGTGTGCCAGGCCATTGACATGGCGGCACGCAGGTGCCCGATCGAGGAAGGGGTGACGGTCTTCCACCCAGACAGGGGCAGTCAGTACACCTCTCAGAAGTTTCTGGACCACCTCAAGTCCTATGGTATTCGCCCGTCGGTGGAGCGTACGGGGGTGCGTTGGGGCAATGCGTGGGCAGAGTTATTCAATGCCACATTGAAGAACGAAAGGGTCCATCTGATGGTGTACCCCACGAAGGACAAGACGATGAACGATATTGCCTCGTGGATCGAGCTGAGATACATCATGTCCGCCTTTACTCAGCTCTAAAATATCGCAGCCCGAGCGAGGTCGAACGTGAGTTCCTAGGCCTAGCGCGCTGCTGGGCATCGAGATGGGTGCGGCTGTGCTGGTTGACCGCTTGGGGCGAGCGAAGAGGCTGGCGCCGGTGAACTGCCAGATGCTGTTCAGCGCATCTCCAATGAAGCGCACCTGGATGGTGGCCAGCAGTGAGCGGACGTGGAAGGTGCAGCTGGCGAGCGAGCCATCGGCCTGGGGGACGTCTCGCCAGACGCTTCGCTGCACTCAGCCATTCACACCTTTCGCTGCAATCTTAGGCTTTGCTGGCGCTCTTGGGCGGCGACTGATAGCCCCTCTTGGGCCCCCTCCTCCACTGTCCACTGCCAGGTGCGACCACTGTCATCCAGTGGCTCTTACCTCCTGAGCGTCAATGGAAAGAGAAAATCGACCGTATGGACTGGTATGTCCGGACAAAGCGTAAGCGAAAGGAGGACGAGTGTATGGAAGCAGGAACGACACAAGGCGGCGCGGTAGAAGCAGGACCAGATCCCTTTGACGTGGGCCAGGTGGGCGACCAAGCAAAGCGGCAGCATACTGACATCGCCAGTCCGTGTATGAATGACGAGCCGGCTGCATGGAGCGTGCCCGAGGATGGTGGCGGCAGTGATATGACGACGGAGAGTGCTGCGATGTGTGCCCGCCGCCGCCTCTTCCGCGAACGACAAGCGGCAGCAACGGGACGACCCTGACCGGTTGCCTCCGCTTCCCCTTCACCTATGTGGCCAACCCTGCTCTTCGAGGAGTGGCTAAGCGAGGCACCAGCCGCCCCATCAACAAGCAAAAGCTGGCGAGCAACTGCGCCAGCAAAACACACCCGTCCTCACCGACGAGCACAGCCCTCGCCATAACCTGCCCCACGAAACCGTTCCGCTTGACTGTTTGTTCGTATATGAGGATATTGGTACTGTCAACGGATCGAGAACATCGAGGACACTGAACAGGAAGAAGCCGGAAGTGCGCACCATCGCTCTCTACGCGACCGAGACCATGGCGGACTGGGAGTACGCCTACCTCACCACCCAGATCACCGGTGCGGAGCAGCTCAAGCCTGGACGTTTCCGGCTGCTGCTCGTGGGCGACGGGGTGGAACCCGTCCGCACGCTCGGGAACCTGCCGCTCACGCCGGAGGCCGACCTCGACGCCCTGGATGCGCTGACCGGCGATGGCTCGCTCGCCGCCCTGGTGATACCCGGTGGCGACCACTACGCCGCCGGGCACGAACGACTCATTGAGACGGTCGGCCGCCTCGTGGCCGAGGCGATTCCGGTGGCGGGGATCTGCGGCGCCACTCTCCTGCTGGCCCGCGCCGGCCTCTTGGACGATCGCCGACACACCTCGAATGCCGCCTCGTACCTTGAGGCCAGCGGCTACCTCGGTGGCGGGCACTACGTGGAGGAGCCGGTGGTGACCGACCGGGGCATCACGACGGCCTCGGGCATCCACGCCGTCCCCTTCACCGCCGAGGTCATGCGAATCACCGGACTGGTACCCGACTCAATGGCCGGCTCCTGGGAAAGGCTGTTCCTGAGCGGCGACGAGAAGAGCTACGCAGCCCTGATGGAGGCGACCAGTGCCTGGCAGAACGCCTGAGGGAGATGCCCTGACGGCCCTGGTTCTTCCCGTCTTCACGCTCAACGGGGAGATTCTTGAGGCGGCAGCGACCATCACAGCGCTTCATGAGCTCACCCCGGCCCGGTGGCAAGTGCTGGGCGCTGTCCTGGACGAGTCGCTGCCAGTCGCCGAGATCGCGCGCCGAGTGGGGCTGACCCGTCAGAGCGTGCAACGGGTCGCCAACGACGTCGTCGCACAGGACTGGGCGCACTGGCAGCCCAATCCCGGGCGTCGCGGACAGAACTTGCTCGTCCTGACGCCTAAGGGCCGTCAGGCGGTTGCTGCTCTGGCCAAGGAGCAGCACGCCTGGGCCAACACCGTCGGGCAGGAGATCGGGGAGAAGGACCTGAAGATCCTGGGGACGCTGATCAGCAGGCTCACTGACGCATCGCGCTGCTACCGGCAGGCCGCCGGAGCGGCGTCGTAGCGGTGGCAGGCAGCAGTCTGCCCCTACCCGCACCAGGCGCTCCTCGGGCGCCGAGGAGCTACGTGTGTCCAAATCTGCCGCAAAGGGGCTCCAGTACCTCTTACCTCGACCTCGAGAACCGCAGAATCGTGCGGTTTCTCTTTGCTGATATATACCCGGTCAGGGGTTTCGTGGCAGATTCGGACATTGTCCGGATGGTTCTGGGTTTCCCGTGCCAGCCACCGCAGCAGACGGACTCCGTGAAGGAAGCTGCTCACCAAAACGCTAGTCCTTGCGCAGCCCCCACAATGAAAGAGCGGGAGAATCAGAGCAGCCGGGTCTCGGTGATGACGAAGTGCTGCTCGCAGCGGCTGATGAGCCAGGCGCTGTCCACCAGCACCGGAGTGTCACTGTAGCGAATCGAGTGGTCCACGACGACGTCCTTCCCGTCCTGCTCCTGCCCAACACTGACGCCGGGCATGGTGGAGGCTCCCACCCCGATCCAGACCCCGCGTCCGATGAGCAACGGGTGGCAGTTGAGGACGGTGACGCCATCGAGGGCGCCGGGCTCATCGGCGCGGGTGGCGGCGAAGAGCGCCTCGAAGTCGGCCACCGGCGCGCCGGAGGCGCTGAAGACCTCCACGGTGCGGCGGGCGCCGGAGGGATTGGTGATGCCCTCCAGGAGGACCTGGGCGATGTGGTGGCGGTCGACGCCGGGCCGGCCGGTGATGAGGTCGCCCTGACGCAGGTCGATGCGCCGGTCGCCGGGGCCCTGGTAGTCGAACCAGCCGGGGCGCACGATGGTGTAGGGGTGACCCGAGGCGCGCACCAGGCGCTCGGCGCGGCGCTTCCACTCGACGAAGCCGTAGGAGCTCGGGCCCGCCGAGTGGCTGGCGTTCATCGCGGTCATGAGGCTGATGTGCGCGTTGTTATCCACCCAGGGCGTCCAGGAGCGCGGGGATGGCGGCGTAGAAACTGCTTCCTCCCTCGCCGTCCATGTCGCCGCCGTGGGTGAGGACCACCGCGTCGACGCCGGCCACGACGGAGCGCAGGTCGTCGGCAGAGGAGGGCGAGGCTTCGACGACCTCGACGCCGCCCGGCAGTGAGCGTTGGGCGCGCGCCGCGTTACGGCTCTGGGCGCGAACGGCGAAGCCGCAACCGAGCGCCTCCTCGACGACGACGCGACCGACCTGGCCAGTGGATCCGATGACGAGAACAGTGGACATGGACAGCCTCCGTTGCGGTAGTGAAGTGAGCTCATCGCCGCTCTCCTGGCGGCAACCGGAGCCACACCAGAAAGCGGCACCCGGTCGACCATCGATCGTGCCTGCCGGCGCTCCCGTCTGCCAGGCCCTACCAGGGCCATGCACTCCGGCGTTTCTCCCAGCCACTTCCCAGGATCTCACCGGGGCGACCCCTTGCTCAAACTATTACGAATTTCGTATTATTCGTTTCACGTCATAGTCCGCATACGCGCGGCTGTCATGCCGTTGGACGAGTCCGAGGAGGCTTCCGTGAGTCGAGCGATCGAGTACACAAGATTCGGCGGACCAGAGGTCCTGGGGGAGGTCGAGCGCCCGGCGCAGGCACTCGGCGACAGGGAAGTACGCATCGCGGTGCGCGCCGTCGGACTCAATCCCGCCGATTTCAAGACTTTCGAGGGCGACCTGCGACCGGTTGAACGGATCCAGCGCCTCATTCATCCTCGACGCTGGTTCGAGAGCGCATCCGCCCACTTCCCCAGAGGAGTGGCCCGAGACTTCGCGGGAGTCATCGACGCAGTCGGCGCGGGCGTCACGGACCTCGCCGTGGGCGACGCCGTGCTGGGTACCTTGCGAAGCGCACCCGGCCAGGCCGACACCCGCGGAGCACTCACCACCGAGCTGGTGGCACCCGCCGACGACGTCATCAAGAAGCCGACCTCGATGTCGTTCACGCAGGCGGCCTGCCTGGGTGTTGCCTCGCAAACCGCGTGCGGCGCGTTCAGGCAGCTGAACCTGCACGGCGGCGACGTCATCGTCATCAGTGCCGCCGCAGGCGGTGTGGGCTCGATTGCCGCTCAGCTCGCATTGAGCCGAGGGGCCACCGTCATTGGAATCGCCGGCGCTCGCAATATCGACTACCTCCGCTCTTTGGGCACCATTCCAGTCCCCTACGGCGAGGACCTGACACGCCGAGTTCGTGAAGCGGCTCCGTCGCCTGTCATCAAGCTCCTGGACTGCTACGGGCATGACTATGTGACGCTGGGGCGTGAGCTCGGTCTGCCCAGGCGTTCCATCGGCACCCTGGTTCCCTCGCCCGCGGCGATACTCAAAGGCGCGCAGTTCACCGGCTCACGACACAGCAGTGGACGCGGCGACCTCGAGGAGGTGGCGCAGCTGGTGGCGGACGATGTCATCACGGTCGAGATCGCTCATACTTACTCTTTCACGGTTGAGCAGGTTCGCGCTGCCTACACCGACCTGATGACGGGGCACGTCCGTGGCAAGCTCGTCGTCGACCTATCCTGACACTCGTCCACGTTCATCCCGATCAGGAGGATCGCTTGAGCAGACGGATTCACGATCAACGTCTCATCCGGGCGCTGCGCGCCTTGAACAGCGAGCTGGCCGCCAGCAACCGCGCTGTTGCGGCGCGAACAGGACTCAATGACAGCGATCTGGCTGTGCTCGACGTCCTGCACCGCGACGGTCCGCAGACCCCCACCTCTCTCGCCCGCCGAACCCGGATGGGTACGACAACGATGACGAGTGTACTGCGGCGACTCGTCCGCGATGGCTGGGTTGAGCGTCGCCCCAGCGAGACGGATCTGCGTTCCTTCACCATCCACGCCACAAGCGTTGATCGTCTCGCCGAGATATTCCTGCCCGCCAACCGGAGACTGACCGCCCTGGTCGAGAACTGGCCGGGCAGCCAGGTCGATCAGCTCATTGAGTTCCTGGAGGACGCCACCACGGTAATCCACGAGTCGGCGGACCCGCTTTCCAGAGACAACACCCAGGAGCCATAACAACTACGGCATAGGGCGTATAGACACCGTTAACCCGCTTGGGGCTGCTTACCGAACGGCACGCAGGTAGCGGTCGCGGCCGGTGAGGTCCTGACCGGTCTCGGCCTGCTCGAACCCGGCCTCGAGCGCGGCCGCCCGCAGCAGGGCCCCCTGCTCGTGGTCGTGCTCCATGACGAGCACACCGCCGGTACGCAGCAGGGCGACCGAACGCACGAGGACGTCGACGGGAATGTCCAGCCCGTCGGGTCCCCCGCCGTAGAGCGCCACGGCGGGCTCGTGCCGGGACGTCTCGGCATCCTCCACGGCGCCGGCGGGCACGTAGGGCGGGTTGGAGACGACGACGTCGACCTGCCCGTTGAGGTCATGGAGGACCAGCGGGTCGGTGGCGTCGGCGTGGATCACCTCGACGCGTCCGGGAACCAGCCGCTCGCAGTTCTCACGGGCCAGGGCCGCGGCCGTCTCGCTGATCTCGACGGTCGGCAGCCAGGTCGTTGGCATCGGGCTGCTGTTCGCGTGGGAGCGGACCCCGGAGGTCTACGCGCTGGGCGGGGTCGTCGGGCAGGTGACGGCGCTGACGCTGGGCCTGGCGTGGACCCGGCCGCGGCTGGCGGGCCTGTGGGACCGGGAGACGCTGCTCCGTGGGCTGCGCCTCGGACTGCCGCTCGCGCTGACAGGGCTGTCGTCCTTCCTGCTGACCGCTGGTGACCGGTTCATCATCCAGCGCATGCTGGGGCAGGAGCAGGTGGCGCGCTACCAGGTGGCGTTCACCGTCGGCAACGTGGTCACGTTGATGCTGACGTTCACCAACCGCGCCTGGCTGCCACGCCTGAAGAGCATCGCTGACGACGTCGCGCGCTGGCGGGTGATCGCCGCGTCGCGTGACGGGGTGTTCTCGCTGGTGGCGTGGGCGGTGCTGGGGATTACCGTCGCCGCGCCGTCGCTGCTGCGGGTCTTCGCGCCCTCAGCGTACGAGCAGGAGCATCTCGTCTCGGTCGTTGCCCTCATCGGGCTGGCGGCGTTCCCCGTCGCCGCGGCGGCCGCCAGCAGCCAGATGCTCGTGACGATCCGCTGGTCGGTGCCCATAGCGTGGGCGTCCGCGACCGCGGTGGCGGTCAAGATCGTCGCGACGTTCGCGCTGATCATTCCCCTCGGCCTCGACGGCGCCGCCCTGGCGACGTTCCTGGCGCTGCTCGCCCAGGCG
>ERZ772924.1479-NODE-1479-length-11148-cov-3.292978_pt1 | contig 11148 bp, 10 predicted proteins | sample MGYA00512116_ERZ772924 | MGnify/ENA primary metagenome ERZ772924 (study PRJEB29015, sample SAMEA2737920) | human oral metagenome | biome: human oral; feature: human-associated habitat; material: dental | place: China | collected 2134 ...
GTACGGATTCGCGACCTGTCCCGTGATGCAGACCATCGGCACGGAGTCCATATGCGCCGTCGCGATGCCCGTCACGAGATTCGTTGCTCCGGGGCCCGAGGTCGCAAACGCGACGCCGACCTTGCCCGAGGCGCGGGCATAGCCGTCCGCCGCATGCGCCGCCCCCTGTTCGTGGCGCGTCAGGATATGCGGAAATTTCATTTTATAAACTTCATCGTAGAGCGTAAGGACAGCACCGCCCGGATAGCCGAACACAACCTCAACGCCCTCCGTCTTGAGGCTCTCCAAGAGAGCACGTGCACCATTCATCTGCAATAGAACCCCTCCTAAACAGCAACAGTACCAATCATGTTGCCCATGCAGGGTTTCACAGATCGGTACTTTCGATGGAATCCCCCATAATAACACACTTTCATTATAGGGCTTTCCTTCCTTTTTTACAAGTATTACCGCGTCTGCTCAGAGGTGCCCGCTCGCCAGAACAAACGCGTAGATACGCTGTGCGCCCGCGCACTTCAAGACACGGGCACACTCCGTCAGCGTTGCTCCCGTTGTCATGATATCATCGACGAGCAGGATATCCTGTCCTGTGACATCCGCGCCCTCAGTGACGGCAAAGGCACCGCGCAGCTCTTTTTGGCGTTCCGCGCGCGTGCGCTCGTAGAGCGGCGCCGTCTCACGTGTGCGGATGAGCAGCGAACAAACGTCGATGTCATGTGCCGCGAGCCATGGTGCAAAGATCTCCTCCACCTGATTAAAGCCGCGCATACGTGCACGCTCCGGCGCGAGAGGAACGGGAACGGCGGTCAGTGTGCGTGGAAGCCCTGCGAGAGCCTGCTCCCCTGCCGCCAGGATTGCATGCAGGGCGGGAAGCACGGATTTCTTCTTCTGATATTTCAGCGCGCGCAGGAGATCGCGCACGCTCTCCCGATAGTGCGCAAATGCCCGGATCCCCGCAAGATATTCCCGTGCCTCTCGCGGACACGCAATCGTATGCAGACCGACGAGACACACTGCACAATCCGCGCAGAATGCACCCCTGTGCTCGACATAGGCAGAGCAGTTCGGACAGCGCGGTGGGAAGAGAAAATTCAGGAATATTGAAAACACATTTATTTCTCCAAGCATTCCAAGGATAGCGTCAAAAAAGTATTGCGCAAAAGCTCTGTTTATGATATGATAAACGCAGGAAAAGAGATATATCTCCCAAAAACTTGAAGATGAAGGAAAGGAGAATGTCTATTGACACAATTTTTCCGGCGCGGTGACTATGCCCCCTGATGGGAATGCATCTTTGAAGAAGAGTGGAGACAGCAAACGTATATCGCTGATCTCATATGGCATTGCATTGGCAAGGAATGGCTACAGCGCCGTCATCCCCGCATGATCGGGTGAGTGACAATTTCTCTGTACGATTCGTTTTTCGAAAACCTGGCGCGCAAATTGGATGATGTTAGAGATCTCCAAAACGGTTTCAGCTGAACGTACAATACAGGCTCGTATGGATATAGGTGTCTGTGCGAAGTAAAACAACTGAATAAGGAACGTGTTCAATTTTTATGCTAATAACGATCTAACCGGCAGCTTGCTCGAAACAGAGCGGCTGTCGGTTTTTGATTGCGTGGGGCACACACGGCTCACTTCACACAAAACGAATATCTCCGCCGCTTGCCTTGCGCAGACGGTTCATAATGGCAAGCCCGAGACCGACCGCACCTGTGCCCTCGGCGAGGAGTGAGGTGACGGGCAGATCGTCGAAGCGGCGGAGCGCGTCGTAGAGGCATGCGGCAAATGCGCTGTGGTTGCCGCGTGCCCCACAGTTGTACACACGTTCTGCGGGAGCGATGTCGCACAGAGCCGTCAGTGTCTCATTGCTTGCGATAACGGCAGGTAGCCCCCCTGCCGCCGTACGATGCAGGATCTCCTCCCGCAATGCCGCTGCAACATCTGTCCCCGCCCCCACATAGACCGTGAGTGGTGCACGCGGCGCGTAGTGCGTATATTTCATCCCCGGTGCACGCGGTACTTCATCCTCCGCCGTGAGTGCGTTATCCATTCGCACAATAACGTGAGGCAGTTCCATCGCGATCATCTCTCGCGTAACGGCACCGGGGCGGAGGATCGTAAGAGCCCCCTCCTCCGTGCAGTCAACGATGGTCGACTCCACGCCGAGGCGACAGCTCCCACCGTCGAGGATGAGCGGGATACGCCCTGCCATATCCTCGTAAACCATCGCCGCCGTCGTCGGACTCGGACGCCCCGAGGTATTCGCGGACGGCGCGGCGATCGGCACGCCCGCCGCACGGATCAAGTGGCGCGCGATGGTGTTGTCGGGACAACGTACGCCGACGGTTGCGAGCCCGCCCGTCACGATGTCGGGGATGTGCGCGGCTTTCGGCAGGATGACGGTGAGGGGGCCGGGGGCAAATGCGGTGAGGAGATGTGCGGCAGTTGGCGGAACGTCGGAGGCAATCTCATATGCCATCATAAGATCGGCAATGTGAAGGATGAGCGGATTGTCAGAGGGGCGTCCCTTCGCCTCGTAGATACGCGTGCACGCCGCCGCATCGAGCCCGTTCGCGCCGAGTCCGTACACGGTTTCCGTCGGAAACGCGACGAGCGCACTGCTGCGAATGAGATCAGCGGCACGCTCGAAATCTGCGGGCGCAGTCGGACGAAGAATCTCCGTGTCCATCGTGTCCCTCCTTTGATGAAAATTCTATGCCTCTAGGCAGAGGCGCCCCTTCCACCACGCTTCGCGTGGTCCTCCTCCCCCGTCGAAACGGAGGAGGCTTTTTACAGCATATGGGCTTCTATTGTGTATACCCCACAACGACTCTCTCAATGCCCGCAAGATCCTTCAACATCTCCGTTCGCACGATGCGCGGATGCGCGATTGCAAGTTCTGCGACGGCTTTCGCCTCGTCCATCCCGACCTCGACGGCGATCGCACCGCCATCTTTGAGAAGTGTAGGCGCGTCTGCCATCAGGCGGCGATAGATGTCCAGCCCGTCGGCGCCGCCGTCGAGCGCGAGATGCGGCTCATAGCGGCATACCTCCGGCATCAACTCCGCAATATCTGCCGAGGGAATATAGGGCGGATTCGAGAGGATCATATCGTAGCTGCGCCCCGCGAGCGGTACGAGCAGATCGCCCACATGAACGTCGAGGCGCTCCGTCAGCCCGAGTTTCTCTGCATTTTCCCGTGCGACCGCAGCGGCTGCGGGTGAGATATCGACGACATCCGCACATGCCCCCTCCGTATAATGAATCACGGAGAGCGCAATCGCACCTGTGCCCGTCCCGATATCGGCAATCCGAAGATCATCCGCACCTCCGTCCGTACGCGCGCGCAGAAAGTCCAGAGCACACTGTACGAGCACCTCGGTATCGGGGCGCGGGATGAGCGTATCGCGCGTGACACGAAAGTCGAGCCCCATAAATTCGCGTCGTCCGAGCACATAGGCGAGCGGCACATGCGCCGCTCGCTCTTTTACATAGGCACGAAACCGCGCGAGTTCATCCGGTTCGAGCGGCTCATCAAAGTGCACATAGAGATACATCCGATCTCTGCCGAGCACAGCGGAGAGCAGTACCTCCGCGTCGAGGCGCGGACTCTCAATGCCATGCTCGTGAAAGAAATCGGTCGTCCACGTAAGGAGTCGCGCTATCGTCCAAACAGCATCTGCCATCAGTTCACCTGTTTCAGGCGCTCTGCCTGATCCGCCGTGATGAGTCCCGCGAGAATCTCATCCAGCTCACCGTCAAGCACGGCGTCGATCTTGTAAAGCGTCAGACCGATGCGGTGATCGGTCACACGTCCCTGCGGAAAATTGTACGTGCGGATGCGCTCGCTGCGGTCGCCCGAACCGACCTGACTGCGGCGGTCAGCGGCGACGGCATCCGCCTGCTCCTGTTGTGCGCGGTCATAGAGGCGCGCACGCAAGACCTTCATTGCCTTTTCGCGGTTCTTGAGCTGCGACTTTTCATCCTGACACTGCACGACAATGCCCGTCGGTATGTGCGTGATGCGAATCGCCGTTTCCGTGCGGTTGACGTACTGCCCGCCTGCTCCCGAGGCACAGTAGGTATCGATGCGCAGATCGCTGCTGTCGATCGTGACCTCGACCTCCTCTGCCTCGGGCAGGACGGCGACCGTGACTGCTGAGGTATGGATACGCCCGCCCGACTCGGTGACGGGGATGCGCTGCACGCGATGCGTGCCGCTCTCGTATTTCAGACGACTGTACGCGCCTGCACCGCTGACAAGAAAGGAAATTTCCTTAAAGCCCCCGATCTCCGTCGGATTGCTGCTGAGGATCTCCGTCCGCCAGCCCTGCCGCTCGGCGTAGCGCGCATACATGCGAAAGAGGCTCGCGGCAAAGAGCGCCGCCTCCTCCCCACCGACGCCGCCGCGAATCTCGACAATGACATTCTTGTCATCGTTCGGATCGCGCGGCAGAAGTAGGATAGGAAGCTCCTCCGCGAGCTGATCGCGGCGCGCCTCTGCCTCGGCGATTTCCTCGACGAGCATCTCCTTCATCTCGGCATCTGCCTCGGCGAGCATCTCCTTGTCCTCTTCGATGGTGCAGAGCGCCTGCTTGTACGCATCATACGCCTCAATAATGGGGGTCAGCGCCGCATGCTCACGTGTATAGCGCTGCCACTTCTCCATATCCGCCATCACGTCCGGATCGCTCAGCAGTGCCTCAAGTTCATGATATTTATCCGCAACGGCGTTCAGTTTGCTGAGCACGTTGTCTCCTTTCGATAGTTCCCGCTTCCTGCGGGGATGTCCTCCGCCGGTAGCACCGCCTTGAGGCTTTCGATCGCGACCTCGATCATCTCATCGGCGGGTGGGCGCGTTGTCAGATACTGCAGCCACAGCCCCGGCGTAATCAGGATGTGCACAATCCTGTTTTCGCTGCGCCCCGCAAAACGGATGATCTCATAGGAAACGCCTGCGACCACGGGCAGCACGGCGAGGCGGCTCAGGATGCGCAGCCAGAGATCGGGCCAGCCGAAGAACACATGAAAGACGATGGCGACGACCATAACGATGAGCAAAAAATTTGTCCCGCAACGCGGGTGCAGCCTTGGGAATTTTTGCACGTTCTCCACCGTCAGCGCCTCGCCTGCCTCATAGCAGTGGATCGTCTTGTGCTCTGCGCCGTGATACTGGAATACGCGGCGAATCCCGCCCATGAACGAGATGCCCCAGATGTAGAGGAGGAATACCGCGAGGCGGATGCCGCCCTCGATCAGGTTGAACACGATGGGATCGTCCGTATATGCCGCCGCAAGATGCGCCGCCCCCGTCGGAATGACGATAAAGAGCACACTTGCGAGGACAAGCGCGAAGAGGATCGTCATCGCGATCTCCTTCTTCGTCATCTGCTCATCCTCCTCACCCGCCGCCTGCGCGGAGAACGAGAGAGCACGCATGCCGATGACGAGGGACTCCACCATGATGACAGAGCCGCGGATGAGCGGCAGATTGAGCACGGGGTAGCGGTCGCGGATCGAGGTAACGGGATGCGTCTCCACTTCGATTTCCCCGTTTGGAAGACGCACGGCGGTCGCGGTCTTATTCACGTCGCGCATCATGACGCCCTCGATCACCGCCTGCCCACCGACTGCAAGATCGGTTATTTTCTTTGGCATAGGATTTCCTTACTGTATCAAAAAAGAGACTATCACACGATCTCTCGTGCAATAGTCCCTCCCTGTTGTTGTGCAGTCACGAAACAGGCAAGGCGCTGTGCACCTTACCCGCGCTGCTATTTCCGCGCGTAACGCTTCTGGAACTTCTCGATGCGTCCGCCCGCCTGAACGTCGCGCTGACGCCCCGTGAAGAACGGATGGCACTTCGAGCAGACGTCGATGCGCAGATCCTTCTTCGTCGAGCCGGTCGTGAACGTATTGCCGCAGCCGCACGTCACCGTCGCCTCGAAGAATTCGGGATGAATGCCCTCTTTCATGTAGATACACCTCGTTTCTTTTGCCGGATACAAGCATGCTTGTGCACGCTTGGTTGAACTCGACCTGTCTGGATCGAGAACGAGTCATGGAAACAAACGCCCTGCGTTCATTACCGCGCAAGTATAGCACAAATGGGTGTGTTGTGCAAGTGATTCCTCACATACAGTCCATTCCACTAGATGCGATCATTGATTCGGCGTTTTGCTGTAAATGTCTCCACCTTGATCTTATAGACTGTGGTATTAGCAAGCTGCGCCGGATGAAAGGCATTCGCCGCAATTCCATACTGCTCCACAAGTTGAACAAGCAGCGCTTCTTTTTCGGAATCATCCACTTGTTCAACAAGCCCCTGTCCGACAATGCTTTCGTAGGCAAAACTGGCTGTGCAGGATTCCTCGCCAACAGGCGGCATCAGCATATGTCCGCAGTCAATTTCAAACGTTGTATGGTTGTCCCTGAGGATCACATCATGCTTTGTTCCGACCTTGGCGCCATGAAAGAACAGCACAAGGTCAGCGCCGTTCATTTCAAATCCGAAATTAACCGGAACGACATAGGGATATGCTCCGTTATTTAGAGCGATCCGCATGACATCTGCTTTTTCCAAAATGCTTTTTATTTCACTGAGCTTAGTGATCTCTCTATCTTTTCTTCTCATAATTACTCCATCTTACTGTGAATGATGCGCGCGAGACGCGTGCCAAAGAAGAAATTCCAAATCCACTTGACGGAGACCGTAAAGTCCGCATACTTGCCCGCAAGCCGTACGAGATGGACAAGCATCCACGCAAACCATGCGAAGAATCCGCTCATCTTGAGGTTGAAGCCAAGCCCTGGGATGGGGCCGTTCATGACCGCCTCGCCCTTGCCGATGGTCGCCATCGCACCGAGATCATGGTAGACGAACTTCTCCAACTGGTCGGGAGTCTTGCCCGCGATCAGCGCCATGATGTTCTTCTTGACCTGCATTGCCTCCTGGGTTGCAACAGGTGCAACCGTCGGGAGCGGACGCTGCATATCGCCGTGCTGGAAGTTCGCGCAGTCACCGATCGCAAAGACGCGGTCGCTGCCCTTCACGAGCAGGTTCTCCTCGACGATGATGCGTCCCGCGCGGTCCACCTCGCCGCCGCAGTCCTTGATGAAGTCCTGTGCGCGCACGCCTGCCGCCCAGATGACTGTCTTGGTTGGAATGACCTCTCCATTGTTGAGCTTCAAATCATTGCCGTCATACTCTGTGACCGCCGTATTGAGGCGCACGTCCACACCCTTTTTGCGCAGCACGTCAATCGTATGCTGCTGCAGATCGGGCGGCACCATTGGCAGCACACTGCCCATCGCCTCGAGGAGTGTAACGTTGACCTCCTTGAAATCGATCGTATGGAATTCCTTTTTGAAGATGTCGATGAGCTCCATCAATGCGCCCGCCATCTCAATGCCCGTCGCACCGCCGCCGACAATGACGAAGTTCAGATGGCGCTGTCGTGCCTCGCGCTGATCCGGTCCGCTCTTGCGTGCAGCGCGCTCGAATTCATGGATGAGATGTCCGCGCAGGGCAATCGCCTCCTGCAGCGTCTTCATCGCATAGGAGTTGCGTGCAACGCTCTCGTTCCCGAAGAAATTTGTCGTCGCGCCTGCCGCAAGGACGAGGTAGTCATAGGATATCTCACCGTGCTTCGTGATGAGCACGCGGCGCGCCTGATCAACGCCCAATGCCTTGGACATGAAAAAATTCACATTGTTATTGTTCTTGAAAAACTGGCGTGTGGGGTACGCAATCTCTGATGCGGAGAGCACCGCTGTACTCACCTGATAGAGCAGCGGCTGGAATAGGTGATAGTTGTGCCGATCCACAAGCGTGACCCGCACATTTTCCTTGGCGAGTTCCTTGGCGAGACGCACGCCTCCAAATCCGGCACCAACGATAACAATATGCTTTTGATCTGCCATAATAACCCCACTCCTTATCGTTATAGTGAAAAAAATCACATAGTTGAGAAATATTCAGCATAGGAGAAGTTTATTTTTCTGTCCTTTTTGAACAGCATGATTACATCATAGCACGTTTTGCAGGAATTTCAATAGGATATTTCCTATGAGCTTCTCAGGAAATACTATAAGCAGTACGGCGCATACGCTGCTCAATGATGCGCAGACGGATCATGAGCAGTACGGCACCCACGATAATACCGCCGTTCAGCCCCACCCAGTATCCATAAGGACCAAGGGCAGTCCAGCCCGCGAGCACATAGCCGCTCGGCAGTCCAATCCCCCAGAATGAGAGCACGGCAAGCCAGAACGTAACGGTAACATCCTTATATCCGCGCAGTGCTCCCTGCAGAGGCGCGTTGACACAGTCGCAGAACTGCATGATGAGTGCGTAGAGAAGGAATACGCGCAGGAGTTCCTGTACCTCGGCATTCGTCGTATAGAGCGCCGCAACAGTGTCGCGCATGGCCGCAAGGACGAGTGCAATAGCGCCGACGAAGACGAGTGTCAGCACGCGGCTGAGGCGGATGTAGGCGCGCGCGCCGTTCTCGCGCCCACCGCCGACCTCGAAACCGACGAGAATCGTGATCGCCATCGAGACCGAGAGCGGCAACATGTAGACGATCGTAGTGAAGTTCATCGCCGCCTGGTGCGCAGCGAGCACGGTCGTCCCGTACGCCGCCATGAGGAGCCCGACCGCGCCGAAAATGCTCTGCTCACAGAATACCGTGAGCCCGATGGGCACGCAGATGGCGAGCAGCGCCCACCAGTCACCGAGAATCGGTTTTGGCAGGCGAGCGAAGACACGGTAACGCGCGAACTCTTTCATACGTAGAACAACGATGCTGTTCAGCATGAGAAAAACACAGTAACTCAGTGCGGCGCCAAGCCCCGCACCCGGCCCGCCGAGTGCCGGCATCCCAAAAGCGCCGTACATGAAGATGTAGTTCAGCACAATGTTGATCGGAATCGTCGTCATTGTGATATACATGGTGAGCCGCGTCCGCCCATGCGCGTCGATGAAGTTCCTGAGAACAATCGCAGGGGCAACGGGAATAAGACCGACAGCGATGTAGGACAGATACTCCATCGTGATCCCCTCAACGACCGGCTCAAGCGCGAGAGCACGCACGAGATAGGGAACTGTGAGGACACCGATCACGAGCAAGAGCACAGCAAGAAGCGTCGCCCAGTAGAAGCTCTGCTGAACGACGCTCCGAATCGCGCGCATCTGCCGTGCGCCGTAGTGCTGTGCAATCACGGGGGTCAGCCCCGAGATAAGCCCCATAAAAGCGCCGAATATGGGGAAGAAGATGCTCGCCCCGACGGCAATCCCTGCGAGATCTTCCTTGCTGATATGCCCCGCCATGACTGTATTGAAGAAGCCCGGCGCCATGAGAGATATCTGTGTGATCAGGATCGGGAGAAGCACGATAAAGAACTGCCGCGCACGCGCCGGATAGCCATGAACTTCCTGCACATTCTCCCTCCCATCTTAAATATCAGCCAAAGTAATCGGCAATGCCGTCCGCAATTCCCCGGGCGATATTCTTGATGCCCGCTTCGCTGTTCATCATTTTTTCCTCATCCGGATTCGAGATGAAGGAGATTTCCACGAGGATTGCAGGCATATCCGTATGCTTGACCACGTAAAAATTGCTCGCCTGCGTGCCGCGATCAAGCGTCCCGATGGCGTCGATGAGCGCCGTACGCACGCTGTCCGCAAGATGTTTCGAGGCGGTCGATCCCTTCGTGTAGTAGTACGCCGTCGTTCCCTTCACCTCGCGATTCGTAAAGGCATCCGCGTGAATCGAGAGGAAGATGTCCGCATTCGCACGGTTGGCGACTTCACAACGTGCCTCAAGCTCCTCAACAGAGGTAGCATTCGCGCCCTTGGACGATACCTCGGTATCTCCCGTCCTCGTGAGAATGACCTGCGCTCCCTCCGCCTCAAGGAGGCGCTTGAGCTCACGGCTGACACGCAGGGTCACGGACTTCTCCATGATGCCCGTCGGTCCGATGGCTCCCGAATCGCTGCCTCCATGCCCGGGATCAATCACAATTTTGCGCCCCTTCATCCCGGTGATTGCGTCAAGGTCACGCTCAATGCTGCCGCGACCACGCGAATCATCTTCCTCGACATCGGACTGCGGCGGCTGTACGGGTGCCGGTTTCACCGCATTCCCACTGCCGATCCCCTTGCCAAAATCCATGACAATACGCGGTTTGCCCCCCCCAAGCGCAAAGACTTTCCGACTGTCCTTGCCGACCGTTGTCTCCACAACGATGCGCACGGTAGATGCGTCAAACTGGGCAGCGCGTACCGAGGAAACAAGCGGGGAGTCTACCGAGACGTTCTTCTTCACTTCCGGCGCAATCCACGCATTCTGCACATCCAGAACGATGCGTGTCGGATGCGACAGCACACTCTGCCGATAGGAAACGGGACGCTCAGAATCCACAACAATGCGGACATTTCCGTCGGTCTTTCCGATGCGGATGTCCGTAATCTTTGCCATATTCTTGGCACGGTCACTGAATGCGGCCTCTGCCGTATGGGCAACAAAGTTGATACCGAACACCCCGACGAGGAACACAATAAGCAGTAAAAATAGACGGCGCAAGCATATCCCCCCAAGAACAGACGGATAAAAACCTGCGAAGTGCTGCTTTCCAGCAACTTCGCAGGCTCTCTCCATCCGATATACCGATTCCCTTACTGTGCTTCCGCAGCCTCCTCTGCCGGCTCCATGCCCGGTGCCGGTGCATTTGCCGCGGCGCTGCGCGTCTTCATCGCCCTGCGCGGTACCCCTTCGTAGATAATCTGTGTGATCTGTGCCGCACGATCCGGCTCAAACGCCGTCATGATCTTTGCCGCATTACTCTCATCCATGCGCTGCAGAATGGCAATGCACAAATCAATGTCAAGCGTCTCCATGACTTTGGCGGCGTCTGCTGGCTTCATATCATTGTAGAGACGTGCGAGCTTTGTCACACGCTTCTTCTCTGCCGCTTCGCGTGCCTTTTGCTGCTTTTCAATCTCTTCTTTTGAGATCTTCACGCTCTCCGGTGCCTTCTTTGGCACCGCTGCCACGTTGGAAGCCGTCGCGGGAGCTGCAGACGAGGAGGTCTGCGTCGCCTCAGCTGCTCCCGTTGGCGGCGGAACAAAATATGAGCCGA
>ERZ772924.1482-NODE-1482-length-11143-cov-3.549152_pt1 | contig 11143 bp, 7 predicted proteins | sample MGYA00512116_ERZ772924 | MGnify/ENA primary metagenome ERZ772924 (study PRJEB29015, sample SAMEA2737920) | human oral metagenome | biome: human oral; feature: human-associated habitat; material: dental | place: China | collected 2134 ...
CGTTCAACTCAGTGAAGGCGTTGGCATATTCTTTGGTCATGATGAAGAGCTCGAAGCGGTCCGTGAAGCGTGGGTCTTCTGGGTTTTTCTTAGCCAGAGGTGACACAGCGACAGGGTGACCATAGACAAAGGTTGGCTGAATCAAGGTTTCTTCAACAAATTCTTCAAAGAAAGCATTGATGATGTGTCCAACTTCAGTATAATGTTTTTCAACTGGTACTTTCTTTTCTTTAGCCAAGGCAGCAGCCTCTTCGAAAGTCATATCTTGCCAGAAGTCTACGCCAGTGATCTCTTTAATAGCATCCACCATGTGAACACGTTTGAATGGCTCGTTGATCTTGATCTCAGTGCCTTGGTAGTTGACTGGACCATCACCCTTAACTGCCTTAGCAGCGTGTTGGATAATGCCTTCTGTCAAGTCCATGATGTCTTGGAAGTCAGCATAGGCTTGGTAAACTTCGATAGAAGTGAACTCAGGGTTATGAGTGGCATCCATCCCTTCGTTACGGAAGATACGGCCAATTTCATAGACGCGTTCCATACCACCAACGATAAGGCGTTTCAAGTGAAGCTCAGTCGCAATACGCAATACCATGTCAATGTTTTGAGCATTGTGGTGAGTAATGAATGGACGAGCAGCAGCACCACCAGCTTCATTGTGTAGGACAGGAGTTTCAACTTCAAGGAATCCTTGTCCATCAAGATAGCGACGAATTTCTGAGATAATTTTTGAGCGAGTGACAAAGCGTTCAAAGCTCTCGCGGTTAGAAATCAAATCGAGGTAACGCTTGCGGTAGATGGTTTCAACATCAGTTAAACCATGGAATTTTTCAGGCAGTGGACGCAGTGCCTTGGAAAGATGCGTTATATGCGTAGCTTTGATAGAAAGCTCTCCCATATCTGTACGCATAATTTCACCTTCTACACCTAAAAAGTCTCCAATATCCGCCTTTTTAAAAATTTGATAATTATCATCGCCAACAGTATCTTTACGGACATAAATTTGAATTTGACCTTCACGGTCTTGAAGGTGGGCAAAGCCAACCTTACCTTTACCTCGTTTGGTCATCAGACGTCCAGCAATGGTAGCCGTTTCATTGATGTCATGTAATTCTTCTTTTGTTTTGTCAGCATATTTTTCTTTTAATTGACCAGAAGTAGCCGTACGTTCAAAACGCTTGCCAAATGGATCTATTCCTTGTTCAGTCAAAGCCGCCATTTTTTCGCGGCGGACAATTTGTTGGTCATTCAATTCTTCTGTATGTTGATGTGACATGTTTTCCTCCAATAAGTTTTCCTATCTATTTTATCATAAAATAAAGACATGTGATATAGGAAAATCTACTAAAAACGCTTTATTACAGATGAAAATTGGCATTAGTTGTCTTCGTCTTCAAAAGAATATTATCTATTCTAATTAAAAGTTATTGTTATAAAAGGTTTTCGCGTCACATGTTTTACTGTTATTTTGTCATGTTAAAAGTCCTTTAATGGATCATGAGAACATGTAACTGTAGTGAACTTGAGCTAAACCATGAATCATGATTAATGATTATTAAAAATATGGTGGTTGACAAACATTTTATTTAAACAAAGAGCGTTAAAATGTATAAAGAATAAAAAATCAGTTGACAATAAGAGCATAGAAATCGTATAATTAAGTAAAAGAATTGTAATATTTACGAAATCTTATATTAATTATTGCCAATTTTTTAATTTTAGTAAAAATATTAATGCTAAGATGAAAAGTAACTGATGGTAATTTTAGGAGGATTATTGATGAAGAAAAAACATCTTTGGACAAGTGTTGTCATGTTGGGTGCTCTTATGGTACCAATAGTAGTGCAAACAAGAGCAGTAGCCAATAACTTTTATGCCGATCAAACTAACGCTCAACGTGCTGATATCACCAATTGGGTAGCTAATACTCCAGAGCAAATCAACCACAACATCTCATCTCAAAACATCAATGTCAATCATTTAAATGGTGAACGTTATATTATACAGTGGGGTGATACTCTTTGGGGAATTTCACAAGCAACAGGTATCTCTATTAAAAAACTGGCCTATGATAATAATATTACCAATGTGGATTTGATCTATGCAGGAGATATTTTAATCCTTAACCGTGATGGTAAAGTTCCTACAAGTTATACTTATAAAGGTACAGGTTATTATTGTGCTCATACTTCAATTAATATTAATTATTTTTATGGAGATGATAATAGCGTTGTGATTATCAATAATACTTCTTATTATGCTGATAATCATATCAAACATAATTATTCTGTTGACAATAATGAAAATAGTGATTCTCAGAAAGATTCAGCAATTTCTAAAGATGATTCATCATTTGCTAAGAAAAAGACTGAAGACAATAGCAAAGCTTCTTCGAATAAAAAATCAGTAAACACTGAAGAAAAAGCATTAGACGAAGATACCTACCAAGATGTTGTTCAAAAAGAGATTAATAAACTTATTCATAAAAAAGTTGAAGAAGGTAAGATTACTTTTCTCTCACATGATCCAGCAGATGCTGAAGCAATCACCGCTAAAACAGAAGATTTAGAAGAAAAAGTCCTGTATGACCAACAGCAACAGGTGCAGTTAGACAATGTCACTTATACTGAAAAATCCGCTAAAGAAGTTGCTAAAAAAATTTACAATCAATTAATAAAAGATGATTATCTAACAGAATTAATAGATGCTCAAGCCGTTCAATTAGATGTTGAAAAAGAAAATAACACAAGCCTCCTCTTTAACTTAAAAGTTTATAACAAATCTGAAACATCAACGACAGAGAGTTCATCAAAAGACAAAAACGGAGTAGCTACAGATAGTCCAGACAGCGATAATGATAAGAACAGTGATTCAACAATATCCAGTGAACAATCAACTGATTCAAATGCTAACCAATCATCAAATGCAACGACACAATCAATTGATGCTGCTTCTGATTATTAAAATAGTGGAGGAAACGATGACAAAACGTAAATTAATAAAGATTATTATTGCAGTCTTTCTTGTCTTAGCCATTGCTGGAGGTAGCTTTTACTACTATGCCAGCCATCATGTTGCTAAAATGATTCCAGGTCATGCTTATCAATATTCTAGTGTTTTTGAGGGCAAAGAAAATAACCGTGTGATGTATGTCGCCTTTTCTAGCACTAGTGATAAAGTCATTGTGACACAGGATAAGACACTTGCCTTGAAGGCTGTTCAAAGTGAGAAACAGTTTGATAAGACCTATAAGTCTCAAAGTAAAAATGCGTCTTGGAAGTATAAAGCAAATGACAATAAAATGACCTTAGGTAAAGTGGAAGGTAAAAAGCTTTCTCAATGGCAATACAATAGTATATTGGCCTATGGAAAGCGATTCATTTCTTATAGTTTTACTTATCAGATTTCTGAAGCTGGTCAAGGACAAGTCAAACAAAAAATGTACTTTAAACAAATTGATTAGAAAAATAAAGGACTTGAAAACTAAGTCCTTTTTGAGTATCTTCAGGTATTAATTAAGATAATTGATTGTGACCGCAGCCAAAAAGTGTTAATAATGTTTTTAATAAAAGGGGAAATTTGATAATATGGTAAGGAAATTAGAAAAACTTTGAAAATTCTCTAAAAAATAGTATAATTTTTGAGGATTAAGATTTAGAAAGATAAACTTATGATTACTGCGATTGTTTTTGATGTTGATGATACGATCTATGATCAACAGGCACCATACAGAATTGCCGTGGGAAAGTGTTTCCCTGATTTTGATATGGCAAATATAAATCAGGCTTATATCCGTTTCCGCCACTACTCTGATACAGGTTTTCCACGTGTTATGGCTAATGAATGGACAACTGAGTATTTTCGTTTCTGGCGCTGCCAAAAAACCTTGTTGGATTTTGATTATCGGCAGATTGGCGAAGAGGAAGGTCAGTATTTTCAAGAAATCTATGAAAAAGAACTTGATCAGATTAGCATGTTGGATGAGATGCGCTTGACTTTGGATTTTCTTAAAGAAAAGAATATTCCCATGGGAGTCATTACAAATGGGCCGACTGAGCATCAATTAAAAAAAGTTAAGAAGTTAGGCCTTTATGATTATGTTGATCCTAAGCGTGTCTTGGTCAGTCAGGCAACAGGTTTTCAAAAACCTCAAAAGGAAATCTTTAATTTAGCTGCTGAGCAGTTTGAAATGAATCCAGATACCACTTTGTATGTGGGAGATTCTTATGATAATGACATCAAGGGAGCCCATGATAGTGGCTGGCATTCTATGTGGTTTAATCACCGTGGCCGTCGTTTAAAAGCTGGAACGAAGCCTGTTTTTGATTTGCAGATTGATTCTTTTGAACAGCTTTACGGTGCAGTCAAAGTTTTGTTTGATCTACCTAGTCATAAATTTATTTTTGACGCTAATGATTATACTAATCCTATTTTACAGTTGGGGATTAACAATGGTTTAATGATGGCGGCAGAACGTTTGCTTGAAAGTAATATTAGTATTGATAAGGTCGTTATTTTACTTCGGCTAGATAAAAATCAAGAAAGAATACTGCGTTTAAAATATGCAAACTAATAAAGAAAGACTATTATTGCAGTAGGTGGACAAGTGCAGCCCTTAGTGATAGAAGAAGACTTTATTGATTTGGGTTGAAGGCTGAAGGTCATATAAATAGTTATTTGTGTTATGAGACAATATATAAGGCAATCGTGTGTGGCTTGGCGGAAGCACATACGATTGCCTTTTTCGTTTCTCATAAAATCAGTGATAGGGTAAAAAACGTTTAATTATTATAATTTCAGTATTTTTCCAACCTATATTTATTGTAAACTGGAAAGTTAGATTAGGAATTTCCAGTTTCTTTTATTTGGATAAGCTTGTTATTTTGATGATGTAGTTGTTGAGGATTCTTTTGATGATTCTTCTGGGTGTAGTTCTTTATAACTTGGTGCCTTGTATAAATCTTGAGTTGATTTGTTACCATTTTTGCTATAAAGACTGGTTGAATTCTTATCTAGTTTCTTTTCAATCTTCTTTAGTTTCTTCAGAGAATCCTTTTTATATGAAATAGAACCGATATCAATTGGTTTTAGACCACTATCCTTATCAAAACGCAGTAGATCACCTGTTTGAATGTTATCGCTTGTATTTAGCTGTTTGTCTGCTGCATCACGAAGTTCTTTCAGTTTAGCAGTCGTTGCTTCGTCTGGATTTGTGATCTCAACACCTGTTTTAGTGTCGTAAACACGGCCGCTGTAACTTGTATAATTAGGTGTAATATAATTACCTTCGGAGCGGAAAGCAACAAGCTGCTTGTTGTTAGGAGACAGTAAATCTTGTCCTAATTCAATATAATTTTTATTATCAATACCCAAAAGGTGAAGCAGTGTTGGCAAAGCATCAACTTCTCCGCCATAGGTGTTACTGATAAATCCTTTATCTGTTCCGGGAACGTGAATCATATAAGGAACACGCTGTAACATAGCATTGTTGTATTCAGTCCAAGTTTGTGAATCCTTGCCTAAAAGTGGTGCAAGATCAGTATTTCTTGAATTAGCAATACCATAGTGGTCACCATACATAACAATAATGGAATTTTTGTATAAACCAGAGGCTTTTAAGTAATCAAAGAAATCTTTGATAGCAGCATCTAGATAGTTAGCTGTAGCAAAGTAGCCATTAATTGTTTTATCTTCTGTTTTGGCAAGAGGAAAGCCAGTATCATCACCATCTAAACTTTGATAAGGGTAGTGATTCGAAACGGTGATAAATTTTGTGTAGAAAGGCTGTTGCATGTGTTCCAAGTATTTAATGGAATCTGCAAACATAACTTTATCATTAAGCCCATATTGGAAAGAGTTGTCCTTGGTCATTTTTGACATATAAGATTGATCAAAGAAATGTTGATAGCCCAATTGTTTGTAGGCATTATTACGGTTCCAGAAAGTACCGATATTACCATGAAAGACGGCACTGCTGTAATTGTTGGTATCCTTTAGAATATGCGGTGCAGCCTGCTGTGTATTATCACCTCCGTATTGAACGAAGAAGGAGCCTTGGTTTAAACCAAAGAGTGATGTCTCCATTAATGTTTCAGCATCAGAAGTTTTTCCGGCCTTAACTTGATGGAAGAAGTTTGAAAAAGCAAATGTTTCCTTAGAATGGTAAAGTGAATTCAAAAAAGGTGTTACTTCATATTGTTTGCCATCAATATTGAGCTTATAATCAATCAGAAATTGCTGAAAACTTTCTAAATGAAGCACAATGACATTTTTACCCTTTGCAAGCCCGTAGTATTTAGGGTTGGGAGCGGCATAATGTTCTTTTACATATTTTTTAACAGTATTGAATTCAGAAGCAGTTGCTTCTGAGCGTACTTTTTGTGTTTGGTAAGTTTGATTAGCACTGTAGGCACTGAATGCTGGCAACCCTAAAGCACGGACAACATAAATATTTGAAAACCCACGTGTTAGTAATTCAGGCCGATCAATTTCAGCCATGAAAAGATTGACAGAAAAAAGGAGACCTGAGAGAGCAGAAATAGCAAAGCTAGCTCTTTTGTTGAAGGGTCTTTGGTCAAAAGAAAGTTTTTTAAGAGAAAAAAGAGTGATTAAAATGACATAATCTAGAATATAGATAGCATCCCAAGGTCTCAATAAATTAAGGGCAGAAGCCCCTAAACCAGCAGAAGTCTTGCTGCTTGCTAATGCTGCACTAACTGTTAGAAAGTCTGAAAATTCTCGAAAGTAAATAGAATTAGCAATGAGAAGAATATTAAGTAGAGTATAAATAACAATCGCAGTGAAATAAAAGATGCGTGTATTTTTGATATAAAGTGCCAATCCTAACAGCAACAAACTAATGGGAATGGGGTTTATTAGTGTCAAAAAAAATTGGTATGATTTGTCTAAATCTAAACTAAAATCAACATTATAAGCCCAAATTGTTTTTAGCCAATAAATGAATACAAGCGTTAAAATAAACCCTAAACGGGTATTAACAGCGCTTAAGAGAAATTTAGCGATTTTTTTCATTATATGATTTCCTTACCATTTTCAAGAGATAAAATCTTATTATTTGATTATAACATAATTTTATTTTTGGCAGATGACAGAAATGTTTTTTTAAGGGAGAAATTTTCTGAATTTTTTGTTATAATGATTGATATGATTAAACTTATGGTGGGTTCTTTTGCGGAGAAAAAACTTAAACGAGGGGTGCAATTATTAAGTAGCAGAGATTATCCAAATTTAAATTTGGATAATCAAGTTGTTCAGTTATATTCTGACGCAGATATTTTTTTGGGAACAGCCTATTTATCAAAGCAAAATAAAGGCGTTGGTTGGTTGATCTCACCTAAAAAAGTATCACTTAATGTGACTTATTTTATTAAATTATTTCAATGGTCTAAAGATAAGCGAAAAAATTTTGCTTATTCTAAATTAACAACAGCCTACCGTCTTTTTAATCAAGATGGTGATTCTTTTGGTGGTGTGACAATTGATTGCTATGGTGATTTTGTGCTTTTTTCTTGGTACAATTCTTTTGTTTATCAGATTAGAGATGAGATAGTAGCTGCTTTTCGTCAAGTGTATCCGAATTTTTTAGGTGCCTATGAGAAGATTCGATTCAAAGGGATTGATAATGTTTCTGCTCATCTTTATGGTCAAGAAGCACCAGAACAATTTCTTATTTTGGAAAATGGGATATCTTATAATGTCTTCTTAAACGATGGTCTCATGACAGGTATTTTTTTGGACCAGCGCCAAGTAAGAAATGAGTTGATTAATGGATCAGCTGCGGGAAAAACTGTTTTAAATCTCTTTTCATACACAGCAGCTTTTTCTGTTGCTGCTGCTATGGGCGGTGCAATGGCAACGACTTCGGTGGATTTGGCTAAACGCTCAAGAGCTCTGTCCTTGGCTCATTTTGAGGCGAATCATTTGGACATGGCAAATCATCAATTAGTGGTCATGGATGTTTTCGACTATTTTAAATATGCTAGGCGTCATCACTTAACCTATGATATTATTATTATTGATCCTCCTAGTTTTGCCAGAAATAAAAAAGAGGTTTTTTCTGTTTCCAAAGATTATCATAAGTTAATTAGACAGGGATTGGAGATTTTATCTGAAAACGGTCTTATCATTGCTTCAACGAATGCAGCTAATATGACAGTTTCTCAGTTTAAAAAACAAATCGAAAAAGGTTTCGGAAAACAAAAGCATACTTATCTTGATTTACAGCAATTGCCAAGTGATTTTGCAGTAAATGTTCAAGACGAAAGCAGCAATTATTTAAAAGTATTTACAATAAAGGTTTAGGTGTATATGAAAATAGTAGTTCCTGTTATGCCTCAAAATATTGAAGAGGCTAACCAACTTGATTTAACGAGGATTGATAGTACAGATATTATTGAATGGCGGGCAGATTATTTAGTTAAAGATGATATTTTAACGGTAGCACCGGCTATTTTTGAAAAGTTCTCGGGTCATGAAGTGATTTTTACTTTGCGTACAGAAAAAGAAGGAGGAAATATTTCCCTTTCTAATGAAGACTATCTTGCTATCATCCGTGATATTGCGGCTCTTTATCAGCCTGATTACATTGACTTTGAATATTTTTCCTACCGTGATGTTTTAGAGGAAATGTATGATTTTTCAAATCTTATTTTGTCTTATCACAATTTTGAAGAAACACCAGAAAATCTAATGGAAGTCTTTTCAGAGTTAACAGCTTTAGCTCCGCGTGTTGTCAAGATTGCTGTCATGCCTAAAAATGAACAGGATGTTCTTGATTTGATGAACTATACAAGAGGCTTTAAAACTTTAAATCCCAATCAGGAATATGTGACTATGTCTATGTCGAAACTAGGTCGGATATCACGTTTAGCAGCTGATTTAATAGGCAGTTCGTGGACCTTTGCCAGCTTGGAACAAGAAAGCGCTCCGGGACAGATTTCTTTGACAGATATGCGTAAAATTAAGGAGGTTCTAGATGCAAATTGATGGTTATACACGTTTAGCAGCTGTTGTCGCGACACCAATTAAACATTCTATCTCACCTTTTATTCACAACTACGCTTTTGAAAAAACTGGTGTCAATGGTGTTTATGTTGCTTGGGATATTCCAGAGTCAGAACTGCAAGTAACTTTAAAAAATATCATGCGTTATGATATGTTTGGCATTAACATCTCCATGCCTTACAAGCAGGCAGTTATTCCTTATCTTGATGAAGTAACGAAAGCAGCAGATTTAATTGGGGCTGTTAATACTATTGTTAATCGTGATGGCAGATTGATCGGTTACAATACAGATGGTTTTGGTTTCTTTAAGAGTTTGGGAACCTTTGCAGATTTCGATGTTGCAGATAAGGTTATAACCATACTTGGTGGCGGAGGAGCTGCAACTGCCATTATTGCACAAGCAGCTATCAATGGTGCTAAGAAAATTAATATTTTTAATCAAACAGCCTTTCTTGAAGAAACAAAAGAAAAAGCTAAACAAATATCAAGTAAAACAGGCGCTGCTATTGAAGTGTTTCCTGTTGAGGACTTAAACATGATTCAAAAAAAGGTATTAGTATCTGATTTATTTGTTAATGCGACCAATGTTGGTATGGATGGCAAATCAATGATTATTAATGATAGTTTTGAATTTCCACCAAACCTTATGGTTGCAGATGTCATTTATCAACCTTTTGAAACACCATTTTTACGCTTAGTACGCAGTCGTGGGTTAAAGGCTGTGAATGGTTTGGGCATGCTTCTTTTTCAGGCGGCTGCAGCTTTTGAACTTTGGACTGGTAAAGAAATGCCGAGTCAGGAAATCTGGCAGGCTCTAGAAAAAAAATACAAGTCTAAATAAAACAGGTGATTTTATGAAATTAAACGTTAATCTTCCTCGTAAACCTTATGATATTATCATTGAAAAAGGTAGTTTGTCAAAAGTGGGACAATGGGTTAAGGAACTTTGGCAACCACAAAAAATTGCTTTAATAACAGATAACCGTGTAGGTAGTCTTTATGCTGAAAAAGTTAAACTTGGTCTTGAAGATGCTGGTTTTGAAATTGTTGTTTTTGACTTTTTGGAAGGTGAAGCCAGTAAAAATTTGACGACTGTCAATAAAGCCTATGAGTTTTTGCTCAAACAAGGTATGACAAGAAGCGATGGTATCATTGCTCTTGGCGGCGGTGTCGTTGGAGATTTGGCTGGATTTGTCGCTTCGACTTATATGCGCGGCATTCATTTTTTGCAAATTCCCACCAGTCTGACAGCGCAGGTAGATTCGTCCATAGGTGGTAAGACAGGTGTTAATACGCCTCTTGCGAAAAACATGGTGGGCACTTTTACTCAGCCAGATGGTGTCTTAATTGATCCAGATACACTCAATACACTTGGTAAGCGTGAACTTATTGAAGGTATGGGGGAAGTGATTAAATATGGTTTGATTGCTGATGTTGAATTATGGGAAATTCTAAAAGACTTAGATGGTTCAACAGACTCTATTTTAGAAAATGCTGAAAAGATTATTTATCATTCTTGCAATGTGAAGCGTCAGATTGTTGTTGAGGACGAATTGGATAATGGTGTTCGTCTTTACCTCAATTTTGGTCATACTATTGGTCATGCTATTGAAGCGACTGCAGGTTATGGCAAAGTGATGCATGGCGAAGCCGTGGCTATTGGGATGGTTCAGATTTCGCGTATTGCTGAGACAAAAGGACTCATGCCGCAAGGAATAACAGAAAAAATCGAGGCCATGTGTTTGAAATTTGGCTTACCTACTGACTATAGTCCGTGGAATGTTGACCCTATGTACCAAGCATTAAAGCATGATAAAAAAACGCGTGGTCAAATGATAAAAATGGTTGTTGTTCCCCAACTAGGACAGGCTGCTATCAATCAAATCAGCCTAGAAGAAATGAAAGAGTATTTGGAGAAGTGAGATGAGATATTTTACAGCTGGGGAATCGCATGGTCCTCGTCTGACAGCTATTGTTGAAGGAGTGCCAGCAGGCCTTCCTTTAACAGCCGACTATATTAATGCTGAATTAAAGCGGCGGCAAGGAGGTTATGGTCGTGGCGGCCGTATGAAGATCGAATCTGATCAAGTGGAAATCACTTCAGGTGTTCGCCATGGTT
>ERZ772924.1485-NODE-1485-length-11137-cov-99.806082_pt1 | contig 11137 bp, 5 predicted proteins | sample MGYA00512116_ERZ772924 | MGnify/ENA primary metagenome ERZ772924 (study PRJEB29015, sample SAMEA2737920) | human oral metagenome | biome: human oral; feature: human-associated habitat; material: dental | place: China | collected 2134 ...
CGCGGCCTCCAGGAAAGCTAGTCCCTCCACCTCGCCATTCATGGCACAAATGTCTGCGAATGTACGTTCGATCGTGGTGACTCTGGTGCCATTAATTTCGGTGATATCTTCTTCCGGTAAATCCGCGTACCGATAGTGAACAATGGCCGGCCATTGGGATCTAGAAGGAGGTTTCCGCTGCTCCTGTGGGGTGACGTCCACCAGGGAGCGGTGTGACTCATTGAGGATAGGGATCTTGTGGATCACCGCAGCCGCCATCCCACTGATGACCCCTTTCCGGAGGGATCGACCCACCGCTTCGACATTTGTTTCGAACCTCCGATAGGCTGGTGCCCGCCGGTAGGCCTGTCGATCAATCCACCAGAATCCGGCTAGTCGCATGTGGGTGTTGGTAAATTCGGGGGTGAGTTTTGCGGGCCGGTGCACTAGCTCCAACGTTCCAGACCCGTCTGATGGTGGCATCATTTCTACTATTTCTCCTGGTGAGAGGCGCTTTCTCTTTTAGCTTTACTCCTGTATTGCATACGCTGCAATGTGATGTTCGCCGTTTACCCCCGATCGTTTTCCGGTGGGTTGTCTGACCATTTTTATGGCCTTTGTTAGCTGCCGTATTTCCACCGGGTGCTACTTGTGGTGGGGGTGCTTGTGGTTCCGGGGTGGGTAATGGGGGAGGCAGGCCAGGGGTGAGTTGGGTGCAGCGCATGGTGTGCGGTGTGGCTGTCTGTGCACGCCGCGTTAGCTGGGGTTCCCGCCAAAATGGTCCAAGACAGGGCTGATTCAGGCGGTTTCCCAGCTAACGCGGCGGCGGCTGCCGCTGTGGTTGCTGCAACTGGTGGGTCCGGGCCCGGTGGGACTGGCGGGGTGAACATGTGGGAGCCGCGCCAGGGGAGCGAGCGAGGCGAGCGGTGGTCGTGGGCGTGGTTGTGGCTGTGGTGGAATGGTGTGCTGCCGGAGGTTTAGCTTGGTTTCCCTGGATTTGGGGTGGTTTTAGGCTGGTTTTAGGGAGAAACCCAGCTAACGCAACGAGCAGGGGGCGGCGGGTGCGGCGGGTGAGGGGGAAGGTGAGAGCGGGGCTTCTGGCGTCTGGGGCGGAGGTCCCGGTGGAGCCACCCCTGGCAGGCTCTCCGACGCCGCCGGCGGTGAAGGCCGCGAAGGGAGGGGGTCTGGGGGTTGGGAATTTACCCCCTTGAGGTCACCCCCTTGGGGCGTCGAAAAGCTAGGATCAGTAAACATGCAGCCTCTCAACATTTTGATTGTAGCCCCAGGTAAGCGCTAATGTTGCTCAATGTTACGTTTACATGGAGTGAACGAGAGTCGATAGGTGAGTTTGAAACATCTAGTATGTTTCACTCGATATAAAATTATACGAATTGTGATTTTTGGGATTAGCTTTCAAGCGCGAGTGAAGGATTACGTTGACTGATCGAAATACGACACAGGAGCAGCCAGTCGGCGCCATGACCGTAGAACAATTACGCGAATGGCTTCGGCAATGGGTTATAAAAACCACCGGTTTGCCCGCCGAAGAGATTACCGATGACAAGCCAATGCAATCCTTTGGGCTATCCTCACGCGACGTGGTGATCCTCTCCGGGGAATTAGAAAACCTGCTGGACAAGCAGCTTGATGCGACTATTGCCTACCAATATCCCACCATTCAGGCGCTCGCCCAGCAGCTCCTTGCCGGCGGCCCAGGCCTGGGGGCAGGCGCGCAGGGCGAACGCGCTGGTGCCGCCCACAACAGCCGCACCGCCCATGCCGCTAGCGCCACCGACCCCAGCGTTCACGATATTGCCGTGGTGGGCATGGCCGCCCGCTACCCGGGTGCCCCCAACCTTACCGAAATGTGGCGACTTCTCGTTGAAGGCAGGGACGGCATTGGCCCGCTGCCCATTGGCCGCTGGTCGGAATACGCCAACGATCCCGTCATGAGCCGCCGCATGGAGGAAGTCAACCTCACCGGCGGCTACCTGGAGGACATTTCCGCGTTTGACGCCGAATTTTTTGGCCTCTCACCACTGGAAACCGTGAACGTTGACCCCCAGCAGCGCCTGGTGTTGGAACTCACCTGGGAGGCCCTGGAGAACGCGCGGATTCCCGCTAATACCCTGCGCGGCAAGCCGGTCGGCGTGTATGTGGGTTCCTCTAATAATGATTACGGCATGCTCATTACCGCCGATCCCGCCGAGGCACACCCCTACGCCCTGACCGGCACCGCCAGCTCCATCATCGCTAACCGCGTGTCCTACGTGTACGACTTCCGCGGCCCCTCCATCAGCGTGGACACCGCCTGCTCCTCCTCCCTGGTCTCCGTGCACCAGGCCGTGCGCGATTTACGCGAACATAATGCCGATGTGGCGCTCGCCGGCGGCGTGAATATTTTGGCCGCCCCATGGGTTTCTACCGCCTTTGGGGAGCTCGGCGTGTTTAGCCCCACCGGCAAGATTCGCGCGTTTTCCGACGATGCTGACGGTTTTGTCCGCTCCGACGGCGCCGGCATGCTCGTGCTGAAACGGGTTTCCGACGCGCTTGCCGACGGCGATACGATCCTGGCCGTCATCAAGGGATCCGCCATCAATTCGGACGGGCATTCGAACGGGCTCACCGCCCCCAACCCGGAAGCCCAAGTGGACGTCTTGCAACGCGCCTACGCCGACGCCGGCGTGGACCCATCCCAGGTCGACTACGTAGAAGCCCACGGAACCGGCACCATCCTGGGTGACCCCATCGAGGCCACCGCCCTGGGCGCGGTCTTGGGTGCCAACCGCACCCCGGCCACCCCCACCCTGCTTGGCTCCGCGAAAACCAATTTCGGCCACACTGAATCCGCCGCGGGCGCGGCCGGCCTCATCAAGGTGGTGTTGGCCATGCAACACAATGTGCTGCCGCCCTCCCTGAATTTCACGGAACCCAACCGCTATATCAACTTCGACGCCGAACACCTGGAGGTGGTGGCCGACCCCCGCGAATGGCCCGAATACTCCGGCACGAAACTCGCCGGTGTGAGCGGCTTCGGCTTCGGCGGCACCAACGCCCACGTGGTGCTCAGCGACTTCAACTCTGCCGACTATGGTCCCGAGGCGCAGTCCGCCCCCGCCGAGCCCGCCCTGGCCGGTGCCGAGGTTGCCCTGCCGGTATCCGGCCTGCTGCCGTCCCGGCGCGCCCACCTGGCCGCCACCCTCGCCGATTTCGTCACCACGCTTGATGACACCGACCTGCCGGCATTGGCCCGCTCCGTCACCCGCCGTAATCATGCCCGTTCCCGGGCGGTCGTCCTGGCCGACACGGTGGCGGAGGCCACCAAACGGCTCCGCTATGTGGCCGACGGGAAGGTCGTCCAGGGCGTGGCCCTTGCCGACTCGCCGGCCCCCACCGGCCCGGTGTTTGTGTATTCCGGTTTCGGGTCGCAGCACCGCAAAATGGTCAAGGACCTGTTCGCCCACGCCCCCTTCTTCCGAGATCGGCTCACCGAACTTGACCGCATTGTCGATTTCGAATCCGGCTGGTCGATCCGGGACATCATCCTTGATGACGAACAAACGTACGACACGGAAACCGCCCAGGTGGCCATCACCGCCATCCAGATCGCCCTCACCGACTACCTCGCCACCCTGGGCGCCACCCCGGCGGCCGTGGTGGGCATGTCCATGGGTGAGATTGCCGCCGCCTACGCCGCCGGCGGCCTCAGCGCCGAGGACGCCATGCTCATCGCCTGCCACCGGTCCCGGCTCATGGGGGAGGGAGAAAAGTCCCTGCCCGAGGATCAGCTGGGTGCCATGGCGGTGGTGGAGTTTTCGGTGGAGCAGCTCGACAATTTCATTGCCGAAAACCCCGATTTTGCCGGCATTGAGCCCGCCGTTTACGCAGGTCCGGGCATGACCACCGTTGGCGGCCCCCGGCAGGCGGTTCTTGATTTGGTGGCCAAGCTGGAGGCGGAGGAGAAATTCGCCCGGCTTCTCAATGTGAAGGGCGCCGGCCACACCAGCGCGGTTGAGCCCCTCTTGGGGGAGCTTGCCGCCGCCATTGCCGGGATTCAGGCCCACCCGGTGAGGCTGCCCCTGTTTAGCTCCGTGGATCGGGGCCGGGTGTACCAGCCCGGTGAGACCGTGCACGACGCCGACTATTGGGTGCGGTGTACCCGCCAGTCCGTGTGGTTCCAAGACGCTATCGAACAAGTATTCGCCGCCGGCCACACCACGTTGGTGGAGATCGCCCCGAACCCGGTGGCGATTATGGGCATGATGAATACCGCCTTCAGTGTGGGTAAGCCGGATGCCCAACTCCTTTACGCACTTAAGCGGAAAGTGCCGGACACCCACACCATTCCGGACCTGTTGGCCAAACTGTATGTTGCCGGCGCCCCCATTGATTTCGCCGCCCTTTATGGGGCCGGGCCCATTGTTGACGCCCCCGCCATGCCGTGGAAGAAGCAGCGCTATTGGACTTCGGCCCGGCCGGCCGCCGGCGGTAGTTCCGGTTCGTTGTTGGGGCAGAAGGTGTCTCTCCCGGATGGCACGTTTGCGTTCCATGCGCTTGCGGACACGGTTCCGTCCCCGATCGCCCTCATGGAGGCGGTTGTCATGGAGCTCGCGCCGGGCGCTACGTTGGTTGCGGTGGAGGAGAAGGCCACGTTGCCGCCGTCGGGTGAGTTGTCGGTGTTGGCTTCCCGGAATTTGGGTGGGTTGACCATTGCGATTCACCAGGTGTTGGGGAATACGGTGATGCTTGTTGCCGAGGGGTTTGCTTCTTCCCTGGGTGGGAATGTGGAGCCGGTGTTGGGCACCCCCGCCGTGGTGGAGAGCCAGGAGGCGTCGGAACCGCTGAGCGATAATGTGTCGTCGGAGTCGTTGAAGTGGGATCCGACCAGTGGGGAGACGGTGGAGCAGCGCATGCGGCTGATCGTGTCGGAGGCCATGGGCTATGACATTCAGGATTTGCCCGGCGAGTTGCCGCTGATTGACCTGGGGTTGGATTCCCTGATGGGTATGCGGATTAAGAACCGTATTGAGCATGATTTCTCCCTGCCGAGTTTGCAGGTGCAGGCGTTGCGAGATGCGTCGGTTGCGGACGCGGTCCGAATGGTGGAGGAGTTGGTGGCGGTGCAGCATGATACGCCCGCCCCCGAGCCTGTCGACGCCCCCAAGGCGGCCGAGAAGCCCAAGGCCCCTGAGGAGCCTGCGGCTGAGCCGCAGGAAGCGGCAACCGAGGAGAAGCCCACGGTTGCTGAGCAAGATTCGCAACCAGAGGGCGTCGTCAAGCAAGAAAAGAAAGCAACTCAGGGGGTTGGTGTGGCGCCGCGGGATGCGTCGGAACGCCTCGTGTTTGCAACCTGGGCCGGGCTCACCGGGGCCGCGGCTGGCGGCATCACCTCGGAATTGCCGGACATCACCCGTGACGTTGCCGAAAAAATTGCCGAACGTTTGAACGAACGTGCCAGCACGGAGATCACCGCCGACCAGGTGTTGGCCGCGGAAACTTTGGAGCCGCTCGCGAACCTGGTGCGGGAGGGGCTGGAGTCCGACGTGTCGGGAAATATTCGGGTTCTGCGGGAACGCCCGGCCGGATCCACAGCTCCGAGCGTGTTTTTGTTCCATCCGGCCGGTGGCTCCTCGGTGGTGTACCAGCCGTTGATGCGCCGCCTGCCGAAGGAAGTTCCCGTCTATGGTGTGGAGCGGTTGGAAGGGTCCTTGGAGGAACGTGCTGCCGCCTACCTGGATGAAATCGAACACTATGGCGATGGTCGGCCGGTCATTTTGGGCGGGTGGAGTTTCGGTGGTGTGCTGGCCTACGAGGTGGCACACCAGTTGCGGAACACCAACGTTGAGGTCGCCACCATTGCATTGTTGGACACGGTGCAGCCCGCCCACCCGGCGCCGGACACCATGGAGGAAACCAAGAAACGTTGGGAACGCTACTCCAAATTCGCTAAGAAAACCTACAACCTGGATTTCCCGGTGCCGTACGAGATTCTCGAAACCGCCGGCGAGGACGCCCTGCTTACTATGATGGCGGAATTCCTGGCCAACACCGACCCGTCGGAGCATGGGTTGAGCGCTGGTGTGCTGGAGCACCAGCGGGCGTCGTTTGTGGACAACCGGATTTTGGACACGGTGGACATGCACCGCTGGCAGGATGTGGACGTGCCGGTCATGCTGTTCCGGTCGGAGCGCATGCATGACGGGGCTATCGAATTAGAGCCGGCCTACGCGGAGATTCATTACGACGGCGGTTGGTCAGCTATCGTAAATGATCTGGAGATTGTTCAACTGGCCGGCGATCACTTGGCCGTGGTGGACGAGCCGGAAATCAGCAAGGTGGGGCGTGCCTTGACCGAGCGTATTTCCCATATCTCCCACATGTAAGTGCAAACTTTAGAGGTGATGATGAGTCTGGATACCACAGCCGGCAAGCTGGCGGACCTGCGCGCCCGCCTGGAGAAGGCACAAGACCCGGGTAGCGAAAACTCCCGGAAACGCCGCGATGAGGCGGGGCGCACCACTCCTCGCCAGCGCATCAACAGGCTGCTGGATTCCGGTTCGTTTGTGGAGATCGGGGCCCTGGGCCGCACTCCCGACGAGCCGGATGCCCCCTACTCGGATGGGGTTGTTACTGGTTACGGCCGGATTGATGGTCGCCCGGTGGTGGTGTACGCGCACGACAAAACCGTGTATGGCGGCAGCGTGGGTGTGACGTTCGGCCGGAAAGTGTGCGAGGTCATGGACATGGCCATTAAGATCGGCTGCCCGGTCATTGGTATCCAAGACTCCGGTGGGGCCCGCATCCAGGACGCGGTGACGTCACTGGCCATGTATTCCGAGATTGCCCGCCGCCAGTTGCCGCTCAGCGGCCGCAGCCCCCAGATTTCCATCATGATGGGCAAATCCGCCGGCGGGGCCGTGTATGCGCCGGTGACCACGGATTTCGTCGTTGCGGTTGATGGTGAGGCCGAAATGTACATCACGGGCCCCGCGGTGATTAAGGAGGTCACCGGTGAGGTCATCACATCCGCCGATTTGGGTGGGGCCCGCCAGCAGGAGCTCAACGGCAATATTTCCTACGTGGCCCACGATGAGGAGGATGCGTTCAACTATGTGCACGATCTTCTCGCCCGTCTGCCCCTGACCTGCCACGATCCGGGTCCGGTGTATGAGTGCCAGCCCGATTCTGAGGTTGCGTACACCCCCGAGTTGGATTCGTTCATGCCCGACGACACGAATGCCGGCTACGACATGCATGAGCTGCTCACCCAGCTTTTCGACGACGCTGACGTGCAAGAGGTCCAACCGGGATTCGCCCCCAACATCATTACCGCCTTCGCCCAGGTTGATGGCCGATCGGTGGGGGTGGTGGCCAACCAGCCCATTGAATCCGCCGGCTGCATTGATGCCGACGCCGCCGACAAGGCCGCCCGCTTCATTCGCATTTGCGACGCCTACAACATCCCCCTGATCTTCATCGTGGACACCCCCGGCTACCTGCCCGGGGTGCAGCAGGAAAAGGTGGGCCTGATCCACCGCGGCGCCAAGCTGGCGTTTGCCCTGGTGGAGGCCACGGTGCCGAAGATTTCCCTGATTGTGCGCAAGGCCTATGGTGGGGCCTACGCGGTCATGGGGTCGAAAAACCTGTCTGGCGACATCAACCTGGCCTGGCCCACCGCCCAGATCGCGGTGATGGGGTCCGCGGCCGCGGTGGTGATGATTCAGGGTAAACAATTGGATGCCGCCCCGCCGGAGCAGCGCGCCTACATGAAGAAAGTCTTCATGGACTTTTACGACCAGAACATGACCAGCCCCTATGTTGCGGCTGAGCGCGGCTATATTGACGCCATGATTGAGCCCAACCAAACCCGCCTGGCCCTCCGGCAGGCCTTGCGCCAGTTGGAGACCAAGGAAGCGCACGACCTACCGAAGAAGCACACCATTTCCCCCATGTAGGTCCGGGTGGGCGCGCGGGTGCCCGCCCTGCCCGATCGCCCCGACCAGCCCATTTCCGTTAGCTGGGTTTCGGGGTTTTTCCGGTTCCCTCGGCCCCGATTTCCGCGGAACCCCAGCTAACGCTCGGGGGTACACGATGCTACACGGGGCTGATTTCCGTGAGCCGCAGCACCATTTGGGAGTCGCCAAAAACGGTGGGGCAATACTCAAACCCATACCGAAACTCGGGGGTTTCCACGGCAACCCCATCAGCGGTATGGGAGGTGGGAATATTCACACCTCCCGCAAACAGCAGCACGGTGGTGGCCTCCTGAAGCGCAGACAGTGCGGCATTAATATCCGGTGCCCCATGCACAACCTCAACCTCGGGGATATTAAACTCCGTCATGCCCTGCGTGTAACCAATGGCGGTTTTCCCATCCGAATCCCCATTGAGAAGCACCCACACCTCGGTCATGGGGTGGGGCAGCGCCTGTTTAGCCATGGTGGTGAACAAATCCATGGGGACCAGGTGATCCGCCCCGAACCACATCATCGCAAACGCCGAACGAAACAGCGCACCTATCGACACCAGCATCTGCGACAACAACACCGCCAACCGTGGAGTGTTCCCAGCCGTAGGATCGTCGGCAGCATCGGCGACGGTCAGATCAGTGACATCATCAATTGTCACTATCACATGCATTGCGTGCTGATGATTGAATGGCTCAGCCGCGGGCCACAGCGGTGATTGCGGCAAGAGTTCCTCGGTCTGCTCAAACGGCTCCCGCGCGATGCTGCAGGTGACGAGCGCCCTGAAACCGGTGGCCGGCTCCTGATACTCAAACGACAGGCTGTCCGCCTCCCCCTCGGTGAAGACATCAACCCACACGCGCCACTCGCCCGGTGCCGCAATCGCCGCTTCCCCCTCGGTGAAGACATCAATGTTACGGAACTCGCCTTGCTGCAGCAGTTGCGGCCAATCCTGCGTTATCTGCCGGATGACCGAATCGTATCCACTGGGCGGCTCGCTTTCGTGACAGCATAAGAGTGCGGTGATAGTCATGCTCCCCGATTATATGCAACCCCCTACTGCCTGAGCCACCCTCCCGGCAGCCAAACCCGCCCGCAACCCGTTAGCTTGGTTTCGCCCAAAACCGGCCCGTTTCATCCCCCGCAGGGTGGGTTTCCCAGCTAACGGTCTGGGGGCAAGGGGGTCAAACACCGCCAGGGCACAGCACCGCCGGGTGCCAGGGTGGGCTGCCGCGCCGGCGGGCGTTAGCTTGGTTTCGCTCCATGAGGCCCCGATTTTGGGCCCATCCTCACCGAAACCCAGCTAACGGAAACCACGGGGATGCCCGCCAGAAAATCGTGACGTCAGTCATGGGTTTCATCCCATTCGCCTTGATAGTGTGAGGCCATGACTGTTGCTGGCCGCACGCCGGGCTTCTATCTGGTGGCCTTTTCACTGGTGTCCGTGTTCCTCGTCATTATGGAACGCCTGGTTACCGGCTATCACACATTTCCATATGTTGTTACCCAAGCCATTGTTGGCTGCATCCTTATCATCATTGCCGCCATCCTCACCCCCCGCTGGGCGAAAAACCCCGACAACACCCCCTTGGCCGTCGCCACCGCCATCGTCAACATTCTGCTCTTCATCATCGGTGACGTCACCATCTCCTCTAGCGTGCTGGCCGTGGCCCTGTGGGTGGTGTACCGCTCATTCAGCATGCGCGCCTGCCTGGGGCTCACTATCGCCTTCATAATCTTTTCACCCATCCCCCATATACTGAGGCATCTGCCGGCCGAACGGGTCATCCGGGAATTCATTGGCGCCAGCATCCTCTTCATCCTGTACCTGTTCCTCGCCTGGTTCCTGGCATCCCTCGAAGCCAGCGCCGAACGCGAACGCGCCCTAGCAATCGAGGCCGCGGTGAGTAAAGAACAAACCACCGCCGCCCGCATGCTTCACGACGGCCTAGGCCAGCAATTGGTTGCCATCACCATGTCCTTCAACGTGGCAAAAGCACTCAAACCCACCAACGAGGAAGCCGCCTGGGAAGAACTAGAGCACGCCCACACCGTGACCAACCAAGCACTCACCGACCTACGACGCTGGGTGAGGGCCCTCGACCCACCAACCACACCCACCCCACACACCACCAACCAACTGGTAGAAATAATGAAATCGCTATCGCAAACCTTTTCGAGCACCGGCCTGGAGTTCCACATCACCCCGCCACCCCATGACAGGTCCCTCCCCCCACTCATAGGGGAAATCCTCCACATCGCCGCCCAGGAAGGCGTCGCCAACGCCCTCCGCCACGGCCACCCCACCGCAATCCACTTTCACCTCAACACCACAGGTGACACCGTCACCCTGATGGTGGAAGACCACGGTGATCCCACGGCCACGGCGTCGACAAGCGAAAAACCGGAAGGGTACGGGCTGCGCTCACTGCGGGAACGCGCGGAACACGCCGGTGGCACCGTGACCGCCATCCCTACACCCACCGGCTTCCAACTCACCACCATCCTGCCACTAAGGGAGGCCTAAACCATGACCGTACTCACAGACTGGGTGGTCGAACACATCCGCGCCGCCCTCCGCACCCGAGCCATGGTGCCCGGCGCCACCTACAGCGGCTACCAGCTCGCCGCCGAACTCGGCATATCCCGCAGCCCCGTCCGCGATGGGCTGCTGCGCCTCGCCGCCATCGGACTCATCGAATTCACCCCCAACCGGGGTTTCCGCATCATCCAACCCACCGAAACCGACATCGCAGAAATCTACGCCCTCCGCATCGCCATCGAGGTCCCGGCCGCCCGGCGCGCCGCCCGCATACTCGCTAGCCAGCAGGGGCCCACCAGCCCCGTGGGGGATGTGCACGATTTCATCCTTACCACCATCGGTTCGCGCCAGGGGCGCCGCATCCTCGCCCAACTCCGCGACCAGCTGCTCGCCGCACCCCAAATCCCCGGCCACGGCAGCGCGGACCACCAAGCCATCCGCAGAGCCCTCACCAGCTATAACAGTGAGGCGGCCGGTGAGCTCATGCGCCGACACCTGGAGCACGCTGCCCTGAGCCGGCTCACCATCATGCTTGGCGGCAACCCGGAGGCCGCCGCCAATGTGTGGCAGCGTATCGAGGCACCCGAGCCGGCAGGGGATGCCGCTAGGAGGCGGAGTTGTTGAATTCCTGGGCAGCCAACTGCCGCTG
>ERZ772924.1489-NODE-1489-length-11126-cov-3.303586_pt1 | contig 11126 bp, 6 predicted proteins | sample MGYA00512116_ERZ772924 | MGnify/ENA primary metagenome ERZ772924 (study PRJEB29015, sample SAMEA2737920) | human oral metagenome | biome: human oral; feature: human-associated habitat; material: dental | place: China | collected 2134 ...
CCATTACTTTTTAAATAACTCTTTTTTTCAGGAGTATTTGCCCACTTCTCTATATTTGGTAATAACCTTTCTGTATCAAGAATGTATTCATTATTAAAATATTTTTCATAAAAAAACCTCCAGAGATGGTAAGTAAAAGGGATTGTTAAGCTTATTTTAATTTTATTTTGATATAGAAAATCTATTATATCAAAGACAAAATCCTCTGTTGTTTGAGCTAAATCTATATTAGGAACATAGTGATTGTAATATTTTCTCTTTTCTCTTTTATAATATATTATAAACAGATATTGATAAGCAGAAAGTTCGTTCGAAGTTATCTTCTCTATTTCATTACATATCTCGTATTGATTTTTTTCTTTTGCTTCAAAGAATTTATACAATATTTTTTTATCTTCAAATAATTTTTTTATCTTATCAGTAGCATCTGATTGATGATATTCTGGTAATAATCTAGATAAATGCATAATCACCCTCTTCTCTACATTATCTTCTTTATATGTACATATTACTTCATCTTTTACAGAAAACTCTCTAATACATCTATCTTCAAAAAATATCTTCTTTGTAAAATCAGAAATATCATCATAAACTTTTAGAGCTAATTGCAAAATTCTATAGGTAGAAGATTCTTTTGTATAGTAAGCTCCTTCTGATAATTCTATTTTAGAAATACTATTTAGAAAATATTGTTGTGTATTTTTGTCTGCCTCCTCTATAATAGGCAGCAAGGCTTCTTCTGAATATTCTTTTTTATCTATAAGTTTTTTTGTATACCGACTATCTGTCCATTTGTACTCATTATACAATACGGATATGGGGATTTCTATTTTCTCAAGGATATTCCATATAATTTCTGAGAATTCATCTTCTTCTTTTACTAGATATTCTCTTAGCTCTGAAAAGTTTTCCTCTTTTGAGATTACATAAGGTGCTAACCAATCAGGATATTCTTCTCTATATGGAAGCATTTGATTAAGAGGTTTGGCTTCTCCTTCTATATTACAAAATATTACCATCTTTGCTATAGATTCCTTTCCTACACCATTAAACTCTCTTAGAGCTTTAATAAGTTCTAATTTTTCTTCTGCTAACAAGGAGGTTATTTCTTGTTTAACTATATTTTCAAAAAGCCATTCTTCTCCTCTATAATTGAAAAAATCTTTTAAAGGGTGTTCTTCTAATAAATTATCAGAGCACTGATAGTCTAATTTTGATAGAATACCCTTAATAGGAGCTATTTTATTTGTAGTTATAAGATAACTATTGCTATCCTGATATTCCTTATAAGAGATCCATTGATTCTCAAAACTAAATATAGGTAATAACTCAACTATATTTTTAGCTTTGTTATCAATTAACCACTCATAAAAATGTTCTTTTTCAGTATCATCCGCATCAATAAACCAATCATTCAATGTTGTATTGCCAGCAAATATAGAAATAACATCTTTTGTTGATATATGTTCAATATCTTCAAAAATATTTTCTTCTAATATTGAAATATCTATCTTAGAAGAAGGTAATTGTTTTTGAGTATCTAATATCTCACAGAACAAATCTGCTCCTATTATTTTGGAAAGACTTGTATCATCAATGATTATATCTTCTTGCTTAACTATTTTTCCTGATTGATTGAGAATAAAAGGGGTTTCTTCAAGTGCTCTCCTATAATACTCATTGAAATTTTCAGCAAGCTGTCTAGTATCTGCATCTCTTTCACTAAATTCCTTCGTAATTAGTATATTTAACGCATTTTTCTCTCCTCTTGCGGATAGTTCAGCACACCAATTAACCATTTGTATAGCAATCTCTTGCATTAGAAAACAATTCCAAGGATTATCTCCTAATATTCTTTGACGTGGCGAATCTAAGATAAAATTTGCATTGATATAAAAAGGAAATTTAAAATCCTTTACAAGGGTTGGTAGAAAAGCAAATAAAGAAATATTAGAACATTTTTTGTCTGGATTTATCCCCCCATCAGCCCCAAATGTAGCTACTGCAAAAGAAATCTCTGTAGCATTATTCATAGAGATCTTTTTAGGAATATTTTCTATTTCTTCTCTTTTTAAGTCAACAAATACAGATATAGGCTTATCATTCTCATTATCTTTTTTGAGATCTATTCTGATATCTATTTTTCTTTTCTCAAAAGTTTTTTCATCAAACTTTATTTCAAAGTTTCTTCTTTCAAATGTATCTATACTATTCCCTTTTGAATTTTCAAGTATGATTTTATTATCATTCTCTTTTTTCCTAATAATACCTCCATTAAATAGAATTTGTTTGGTGTTTCTAAGAAATAAAACAAATTTTGGGTTTTCAATAATCTCCTCTATGGCTTTTTTATAGCCTTTATCTCCTTCTATATTGTTCTTTCCAAGTTTTAGAGCAATTGATACATTTTTTGTGAAGTAGGGAAATAGTTCATCTGGGAATTTATCAACCCAAATAGGAACTATTTGCCATGGGATATCCTTCACTCCATTAAATTCTTTCTTTTCATCTGCAAATTTGTTTAGGAAATTGGTTCTGCTTTCTTCACTATTTATTTCTCTTACAAAAAAATAAAAAGACTCAAAATCAGAAAAACGAGAATCATGTTTATCAAACTTAAATTGATATCCTCCTGTTTTTATAAAAACTTCTTCTGAATCTGTGAAAACAGATTTGAATCCTATTCCTTTATAACCTGTTTTATTTTCATTTGCTTTTTTAGTACCATTAGCTGATGAATTAATAGCTTTAAAATCATTTCTATCAAAATTAAATCCATCATGGCTTATTATCAGATAATCTCCTTCTGTAAAAACATCTAATAAAACACCTCCTTTAGAGGAAGCATCATCAGCATTCTGTATTAATTCAAAGAACATCCTATCTTTTAAAGAATACATCCCTCTTCCTACCTCTGCCAATGTTCTAACTAAGTTACGATTACTACTAGGATTATCATTTTTTTTAAAAGCTTGATCAACGTCTATCTCATAAGGATTCCTTTGAACATTTTCAATAATTTGTGCGAAAAAAAGAAAAGGAGTTCCTTGTGCTAGACGTGTCTCCTTTAGAAATAAAAAGATTCTTATTTTGTAAAAATTATTTTCATCAAGTTCAATACTTTTTTCTATACTTACTCTTATATTATCTCCATATAAAAGATCCACCAATAGTTTTCCTTTCTGTTCCTCATCATCTGAATACAAATTCACTAGAAAAAATTTGTTATCTTCTCTTTTTACTTGCCCTATAAAGGTATTGTTGTCATGCCCAAGGTATCTCAATATACCTTCTAAATCTAAGTCATATAGACCCTTTTCATATATTCTTTCCATGATTATATTGTATATATTCGTGGCAAATATACGTTAATTTTTTTATTACCTGATAAAAATATTAATTTTATTCTATAATTTTTTGTAGTTATATCTTTTTTAAAAGAAGAGGACAATTCATTAAGGTTGTTTTTCCTTAATAGTTTTTAATTGTTAATCCCCCTAACCCCCGAAGGGGGAATGCTTCACTTGCTACACTCTTCCCCTTCGGGGAAAAGGGGGATTACCACCGTCCAAATGTATCTCTCCCAAAAGAAACTCTGTACCTCGTACGCCTTATCGCCTTCGGGATGGGTGATGAGGGCTTGTTGGCAAGGAACGAGGGCTTGGAAATGAGGTGTTTGCAAATCCTCATAGAAGCGTACTGAGGGAAAGTTGGCAATCTTATAGAGCGCTTCCTTGATATATTCCATAGTTGGGTATCTAAGCCTACTTTCTGCAAAACTATTTCCGTCGTCTGCGCGCTTTATCAGCTTGGCGATGCAAGCGTCATCCTCTTCGTCGTGCCTGCCTGAAAAAAATTCCCTCGCGCTACAATACCCGCCGCTACCGCTTACAAACGCGGCATAAATAATAAGAAGCGCCACGGCTAGCACAAAAACATGACTTTTACCGATTTTCAAGCTCGCCCCCTTCGCGATTAAATTTTGATTTTTTCCGCAGATTTACGATTTGCGGGCGGATCGTAAACTCGCTCACGTTGGACTTCGTGCGCAGAATTTGCAGCGTAAAATTTGCAATCTCCCCCGCATCCACGAAGCTTGCCTCATCATCTGCAGGCTCGAAGTTCAAATCTTCGTAAAACTGCGTTTTGGTGATGTCCGGGTTGATGCAGCTTACTCTGATCTGCTTGCGCGCCTCCTCGAAAAGACAGAGCAGAAACGCCCGCAGCCCCGCCTTGCTCGCGCTATAAACCGCGCTAAAGCGGCTATATCGTAGCGCCTCGATCGAGCTAATGCCGATGATATGGGCGCGGTTGCGCTTTAAATTCGGCAAAAACGCGCGCGAGATGATGATGTTTGCGGCAAGATTTACGTTTAAAATTTTTAAAATTTCACTCTCGCTCATCGCTTCAAGCGGCGCAAATTTCGCCGTACCCGCGCATAAAATCAGCGCGTTGATACCCTGCGTCGCAGCCAGCGCACGGCACTCCTTCGCCAGCGCGTCCGTATCCTCGAAGCGTGAGGCTAGCGTTAAAATTTCATAGCCGTTTTGCCGCAAAAGCTCCGCAACCGCGCTGCCGATACCGCCGCTTGCGCCGGTGATCAATGCTTTCATCTTTTCTCCTTTAATTTTAATGCCGCTTCGGCGCGTTAAGTTTTGCGCGCCGAGTAAATTTCACTGCGCTAAATTTATTACCCGCTGTATTTGCCGCTAAATTTGCGCGGCCTAAACATTTCGCGCCGCGACCTCGTCGGATAAAATTTTAAATTTAGCCCGCGGACATTTTGCTGTGCCGCCGTTTTGTAAAATTTCATCGCCGCTCGCTCGCCGCAAATTTCGCGCCGTATTCTCGTCGCCGCATGCGAGCCGGCACAAGCCGCGACATCTGCGACAAACAGCGCGTCTAGCACTGCCGTATCTTTGCGAAATACGCCGCTTTCATCGCCTCCTCAAACGCGTCGTTACTTTCGTACTCGTGCCCCAAGACCTCGCGCCACAGGCTCGCATCCTCCATGCAGAGGTAGAAAAACACCCGCTCCCGCCACGGCGAAAGCGCGTCCGCGGCAAATTTGAAAAGCTCGCACTTGATCTGCAGCGGGTAGGATAGCTTGCCGTTCGCGTCCGCAAGGGGCATCTGCAGAATTTTGCTCCGTAGCCCCCGCGAGCGCAGCTTTTTTACGACGGGTTTGATGAAGGTAAGCGTGCCGAGCGAGACCATCGCGACGCCGCTTGGATCGAAGCAGCGTAGCAGCCGCTCAAAAAGCGCGCCGTAATCACTCCGCCACCCCTCGTACCAAACCATCGGGTGGAGGTGAAAGCCCACCAAAATGCCGCGCGCCGCGAGCGCTTCGGCTGCAGCCAGCCGCGCATCCAGGCTCGCGCTTAGATGCTCCTCGTTCGCTATGATCGCGGGGGTATTTAGCGAAAAGGTGACGATGAGGTTGCGCGGGATCTCGCGCTGCAGGAAAAACCGGATGTTGTTCGACTTGCTTTTAAGCTCCAAAATCACGTTTTGATGCCGCGCCGCGAAGTCCGTTAGCGCGCTTAAAATGCCGAAGCGATCGCCCCACATAAGCGAGTCGGAGCTCTGCCCCGTGCCGATGTGGTAGCTGCGCGCGGGATCGAGCCGCAGGCGCGCTAAATTTGCCGCAAAATTCTCGTCAAAGCCGATTTTTCCGTGCTTGTAAAAGGAGCCGATCGCGCAATACGAGCAGTCAAAGCCGCACGAATTGACCGCATCGAGCGTCAGCAGATTGCAGCAGCGCGTGTTTTCGCTCACCACCGGGCAGCGCCCCAAAGCGATGCGGTCCGCGCGAAAGGAGGAAATTTCAAATTTTCTCGGCGCGTAATCGCTTTTGAAGCTTGCATACGAGTGCGGGCGCGACTTAAGCTCAAGCCAGGCTTCGCGCACGAAATTAAAAATTTGCTCGCCGTTTGGGACTTTCCCTGCTTTATTAAATTTGGCTTTATTAAAATTTAACTCGCACCGCTCGCTCGCAAGTAGCTCATAAACGGGCGTCTCGCCCCACGCCTCAAAATCGCTCGCAAACTCCGCAAGTTGCTTTTTTTGCTGAAATGAAAAGTGAAATTTATCAAATAGCGCGCCCAAAAATGCGCTTGATCGCTCGCTCAGATTCACGCCAAACTGCGTGCCTAGCTCCTTTTTTGCCTCCGTCATCTTGCTCCGCTTCGTTTAAATTTTGCAAATTATACTTAAATTTCGCGCACCGTCACTGAAAATCGTTGAAATTTCAGATCGCGCCGCAGAATAGTCGCTCGAAATAGAAGGCGTAAGCTAGCGTAATAGCGACGTTTAGGATCACAATTCCGCCGAGTGTGAACTTTTGCGGGATTTTTTTGACGTCCGTTCGGTAGTAATACGGCAGGGCACAGAAAAACGCGGGCAGCACGAGCAGAGCAATACCTAGCGGTATGCCCGCACCGCCCACGCCTATCTCGGCACTGCGCACAAACTGCGCCATGGCGGGAAATTTATGAACGGCGAATATGACCGCTGCAAAAAGTAGCTGTACGCAGACGCAGTAAAATAGGTAGCGCACGCCTATTAGGGCGTCTTTTAGCCATAGCCCGATACAGAAAAATACTAGCAAAAGAGCTAAAAAGACCAACAAGGGCGGATCCGCGAGCAAATCCGCCACGGCATACGCGCAGGCCGCGACGCATGCGCACGCCAAGAGGGCGAAATACAGATAAGAGCCTTTTATTTTCATCGTTTCTCCTGCGCCTCCGCAATACCTTAAAATTCCGCGTCGTATTCGGCGCGCGAGGCTAAAATTTTATCCCTCGGCCAGGTTTTTTGCACGCACCCATAGTTAAATTTTGCCCTTTATCACGGCGCGGATTTGCGGCAGGCGCGCCTTTACGAGCTCATAGACGAAGCTTTTGCAAAGCCGCTCGCCGCGCAGATGATCGCTTACGATCTTCATCATCGCCCACGGCACGCACGCGCGCTTGCAAGCGCTCACGAAAAGCGCACTCTCCATATCGTAAAGCCTGATACCGTGATTTGCACACTCGCGGGTAGCGCCTTTTGCCGTGCACGGCGTATTTTGTGTTGCGCGCGCTGCGGTATTCGTCGCGTCGTTGCGTCCGCCCGTCGCGCTTTGTGCGGCAGTCTGAGACGCGCCTCGCGTGAAATTTTTTGTATCTGCTGCGCCGTTCGTTCCTTGCGTTGGGGCTTGTGCGTTTATCTCGCCGCATGCCTTGATCGCTGCGATACTTGCCACATCAGTTTGCTTCGCTGCGTTTAAAATTTTAGGCTCGCTTACGCAGATTAAATTTGCCCGTAGCCCGCCGTCCAAACTCGCGCCGCAAAATTTCCGCTCGCAAACGTTTTGAAATTTTAGAGCTTGCTCGCTGTGTTCCCCAACCTGCGAGCTATAAAATTTCGATCCGTCCTCGCTGCAAAATTCCCGCGCCGCCGTGCCGTCAAAGTAAAATGCCTCGCCGATCCGCACGCCTTTATCTGCGCAGCCGCAGACGCCTATGTTTAGTGCAAAGTCCACGCGCCGCGAAAGTAAAATTTCACCGAAGCGCTCTGAATTCCGTACGGAATCAAAATTTAAAATTTCAAAATTTTCAGTCGTATTTTGCGCGGAGCCTACCTCTGTGCCGCCGTCGCAGAGCGCGCCCGCACCCGAACGATGCTTAAATTTTGGATCCGCACCGCGCCGATCCTTGCGAAGCTCGCGCCCGAATTCCGCGTTCGCATCGGCGCGACGAACAAATTCCGCACCCGCTTTAAATTTAGCCCCAAACCTCACGCCGCAGATGTATAGAAGCATCTGCTCGCCTGCGAATAGATCGCCGCTACGCGTAAGTTTAAAACTCTCGATTATCGCTTGGGCTTCGCAGCGCAAAGCCGTACAGATTAGTATCATCGCCGCTCCTTCCAAAAGCGCAATTTTAACAATTTGAGCTATAATGTAAGATTAATTTGCACAAAAGGGCGAAAATGAACGATCTCATCACCATCACAGGCGCACGCGAGCACAATCTGAAAAATATAAATTTGCAAATTCCAAAGGACAAACTCGTCGTTTTTACAGGTCTTAGCGGCAGCGGCAAGAGCACGCTGGCGTTTGATACGCTATATGCCGAGGGGCAGCGCAGATACGTCGAGAGCCTAAGCAGCTACGCGAGGCAGTTTTTAGACCGCGTAGGCAAGCCCGACGTCGATAAGATCGACGGTCTGACGCCTGCGATCGCGATCGATCAAAAAACAACGTCGAAAAACCCGCGCTCTACGGTGGGCACGATCACCGAAATTTACGACTATCTGAGGCTGCTTTATGCGCGCGTGGGGGTGCAGCACTGCCATAAATGCGGTAAGCCGATCTCAAAGATGAGCTCCAGCGACATCATCGCCGAGATTATGAAGCTGCCGCGCGGCGCAAAGGTGATCTTGGGAGCGCCCTTGGTGCGCGAGAAAAAGGGCAGCTTCGCCGATATGTTGCAAAGCTTGCGCGAGCAGGGCTACGTGCGCGCTCAGATCGACGGCGTACTGGTGCGGCTGGATGAGGAGATCGAGCTAAGCAAGACGAAAAAACACTCGATCAAGGTCATCATCGACCGCACGATCATAGACGAGGAAAATTCCATCCGTATCGCAAGCGACGTCGAAAAGGCGCTCAAGCTCAGCTTCGGCGAGCTTGAGGTGGAGATCGCAAATGCCGCCGAGCTGGGGCTTGCGCAGAGCCTGATCCACTACAGCGAGCATATGGCGTGCTTTGATTGTAAAATTTCATTCAAGCCGCTCGAGCCGCTCGCGTTTAGCTTCAACTCCCCAAAGGGCGCGTGCGAGAGCTGCGACGGGCTGGGGATAAAATTTAGCCTCGATCTGGGCAAGATCATCAACGAAAACGCCTCGATCGAGGGCGGTGCGATCAAGGTAATGTCGGGATTTAACAAGAGCTATTACTATAAATTTCTGCTCGGATTTTGCGAGGCAAACGGCATAAACGTCAAAATTCCGTATGCAAATTTAAGCGAGGAGCAAAAAAAGCTGATCCTTTACGGCAGCGTCAAAGAGATCGATTTTTACTGGAAAAAACACAAGCTCGTGCGTAAATTTGAGGGCGCGATCAAATACGCCTACGATCTGCTCAAAAACGAAAGCGATCTGGACGAGTATATGAGCGAAAAAATTTGCCTCGACTGCGGCGGGCTGCGCCTGCGCCCCGAAAGCCTCGCCGTAAAAGTCGCAGACAAGGGCATTGGCGACGTGATAAATATGAGTATCGCAGACTGCGTGGAATTTTTCAGCGACGAGAAGCGGTTTTCAAATTTAAGCGAAAAGGACGCGCAGATCGCTGCGCCAATCCTAAAAGAGATCAACGAGCGGCTGTTTTTCTTAAAGGATGTGGGGCTTGGATACCTCACGCTGGGGCGTGATGCGCGCACCATCAGCGGCGGCGAGGCACAGCGTATCCGTATCGCAAGCCAGATCGGCTCTGGTCTTAGCGGCGTGATGTATGTACTCGACGAGCCTAGCATCGGGCTTCACGAGCGCGATACGCAAAAGCTCATCAAGACGCTACGAAGCTTACAGGAAAAGGGAAATTCCGTAATCGTCGTCGAGCACGATAAAAAGACGATCGAGGCGGCGGACTTCGTCGTGGATATCGGCCCCGGGGCGGGCAATCTAGGCGGCGAGGTCGTATTCGCAGGAGATGTCACGCATCTGCTTAAAAGCAATACGCAAACCGCGCTGTATCTGAACAACCAAAAGGAGATAAACTACCAAAAGCACCGCAAGCAGGAGCTTTGGCTAAGTATCAAAAACGTAAATATCAATAACATCCACGGCCTTTGCGCAAAATTTCCGCTGCGAAATTTAGTCGGCATCACGGGCGTTAGCGGCAGCGGCAAGAGCTCCTTGGTGCTGCAAACCATACTGCCTACCGCGCTTGAGGAGCTAAATCGCGCGAGGAAAGTGCACGCGGTAAAGGACGCTAAAATTTCGGGGCTTGAGAGCCTAGATAAAGTGATCTATCTGGATCAAACCCCGATCGGACGCACCCCGCGCAGCAATCCCGCGACCTACACGGGGGTGATGGACGAGATCCGCGCGCTTTTCGCCGCGACGAAAGAAGCGCAGCTGCGCGGATACAAGATCGGCCGCTTCAGCTTCAACGTCAAGGGCGGGCGCTGCGAAAAATGCGCGGGCGAGGGCGAGATCACGATCGAGATGCACTTCCTACCCGATATCAGCGTCGTTTGCGACGTATGTCACGGCACGAGATACAACGCGCAGACGCTCGAAATTTTATACAAAAACAAAAGCATAGCCGACGTTTTGGCGATGAGTATCGACGAGGCGCTCGAGTTTTTCAAAGCCGTGCCTAAAATTTATCAAAAGCTAAAAACGCTCGCGGACGTCGGACTCGGCTACGTTTCGCTAGGCCAGCCCGCCACGACGCTTAGCGGCGGCGAGGCACAGCGCGTCAAGCTCGCCAAGGAGCTAAGCCGCACCGACACGGGCAACACGCTGTATATCCTAGACGAGCCTACGACTGGGCTACATTTTGCAGACGTAGATCGCCTGGTAGCGGTGTTGCATCATTTGGTCGATCTGGGAAATTCCGTCTTTGTGATCGAGCACAATTTAGACGTCATCAAAAACTGCGATTACATCATCGATATGGGGCCCGAGGGCGGCGAGGGCGGCGGACAGATCGTCGCTTGCGGCACCCCAGAAAAGCTCGCAAAAGATTTCAAAAAGACCGGTAGCTACACGGGAGAATTTTTGGCGCAGGAGCTAGCGGCGATGAAGAGCGCAAGCAAAAATAAGCGAGGTTAAAGCGCCTTACCGGGGGCAAGAATGGATCAAAATAGGCTTGAGGAATTAAAAAGGCTACTACAAAAGCAGCATCAGGAGCCAAGGCGGGGCTTGGAACAAAATTCTAACGGCGAAAATTTTAAAGTCACGAATTTTGAAACTCAGAATTCTGAAGCCTCGAATTTTGAAATCCTGAATTCTGAACCCCTGAATTCTAGAGCTCCAAATTCCGAAGCTTCAAATTCTGAAACCCTAAATTCCAATCCTGGCGCTTTAAATTTAAAAGCCGAATTAGAAGCCAAAGCGGATCAGAATTCTGCCTATGA
>ERZ772924.1490-NODE-1490-length-11117-cov-3.246158_pt1 | contig 11117 bp, 10 predicted proteins | sample MGYA00512116_ERZ772924 | MGnify/ENA primary metagenome ERZ772924 (study PRJEB29015, sample SAMEA2737920) | human oral metagenome | biome: human oral; feature: human-associated habitat; material: dental | place: China | collected 2134 ...
AACCTCGTCGTCAAAAAGTATCGGCGCGATAAATTTAAACTCCATTTTGATAATGGGATATATAAATCCATCATCTCTCATCTGCATATATGTGTAGCCCGCATCGCGCCAAAACTCGCATCTAGCGTCTTCGCAGAGCTTTACGTAGTTGCCGTGCCACATCACGCCCATCGGATCGGCGTCGTAAAATCTGGCGCGAAATTTATACTCTCTCATTTTTCTCTCCGCTGTGAAATTTTTCGTCTTGCGCGGCGGATTTTGCGGCGGCTAAATTCGAATTATCTAAATTTAGCGCGGTATCCGAATCCGCCGTACTTTTTAAATTTGACGCCGTATTTAAACTCGCCGTGTCGTTTAAATCCGCCGCGCCATTTAAATTTAGCGCAGTATCCGTGCTCGTCTCGTCGAAATTTTGCGCGCCGTCGCGCTTTGCAGCGCTCGCATTTTTTTCTTGCGCCCAAAAATCAAAGAAATTATACCACTGAGAAGGAAATTCTTTGGCATAAAGCTCTAGCTGCCGCACGTAGCATTTAAGCGGCAGTACGACCGATCGCGCCTTGTCGCGGCTTTTTAGCGGCGCAGGTAGCGGCTGCAGTCGCAGCTCGCGCCCTTCGCGCCCCTCGTAGCACCATAGGCTAAATAGCGGCGCGTCCAAAATTTTAGCGAGCAGGTAGCCGCCGATCGGGAAGTTCGCGCTGCGCCCTAAAAAATCCTCGCTTTGAAATTTATCCGAGCCCACCGGCATGCGATCGCCCATTACCGCGATATGTTCGCCGTTTTGCAGCAGCTCTTTGATTTGCAGCATCTCGCCGATACCGAGCTCGCCGACGTATAGAATTTTCACGCCGCCGCCCATCTTTTCGATAAATTTCATAAAATTTTCGCTGTGTTTGCGAAAGATCAGCACGTTGATTTTTATCCCCGCCGTGTTTGCCGAAAGTGCGCGCGCGATCTCGGTGTTGCCGAAGTGCGAAGTGATTAAAATTTTACCCGTTCCGTCGCTTAAAAGCTCCTTCATACCGCTTTGCACGCGAATTTGATCCAGCGCGATCTTGCCGTTCCAAACCGCGATTTTTTCGCACAGACTGAGGGAAAATTTATAAAAATTCGCGTAAATTTCGCGGAGCTTGGGTTCGCGATCGAGCGCGCGCCGCAAAAACTCCCTGATCGCGCGCCGTTCGTTTTTAAGCAGCGCAAAATAGATCGCCGAGATGCAAAGCGCGGTGCCTCGCATGCAAAAATCAGGCGTGTGAAGCGTGACGAAGCGGGCTAAATTTAAAAGCGCCGCGCCCGCCTTTTCGTTGTTTTCGCTCCAGTGTTTAGCCATCGCGTCCGTCCTTTCCGGCGGCATGTTGCGACGAGGCTTTTACGAGCGGGCTTTGCGCTGAATTTTCCGCTTGCGGGCTTTGCGCTGCGGCTTTGTCGCCGCATTCTTCGGTACCAGCTTTTTCGTTTGCGTCGCCGCCCATCTCTTCTTTTGTATCTTTGCAACTATCGCGCCGCGCGCTACTGCAAAAGCTTTGCCCCGCTAGCCCTTGCAAAATTTCGTCTGCGTTCTGCTGCGAAACATCCTGCAAGCCGCGCTTTTTAAATTTATCGCAAGCGCGCTTTAGCGCCCTTTTTGCAAGCCAAAGCGGAAGCCCGCAAAATAGCCTCGCGTGCATCAGCGAAATTCCGAAATTATCCTGAAACGGCGCGAAGTGGCTCACTCCGCCCGCTTCGTAGTGCACCGCCAGATCGAGCCATTTTATCTCTAGCCCCGCGCGCACGGCCAGGATTAAAATTTCGGCATCAAAGCCCATCCTGCGGCTCTTGGTGCGAGGCAGAAGCGGCACGATCTCCTCTAGCGGGTAGATTCTGAAGCCGCACATCGCGTCTTTTATGCGGTGCGAGAGGGTATTTATCACGCACCAAAAATTCATTATCTTGCGTCCGTGTAGGCGGGATTTGGGCGCGCTTTCGTCATACGCGGGCGCAGCGCAGATCAGCGCGGAGGGCTGGCGCGCCGCAAACGTCAAAAATTCCTCGCATCTGCTTACGTCGTGCTGAAAGTCCGCATCGATCTGAAAGGCGTGCGTAAATCCAAGCTCTTTTGCCCACGCCAGCCCGTCGCACACCGCAGCGCCTTTGCCGCCGTTTTGCGCGCGGGTGTAAATTTGAGCCGCAAGCCCCTTCAGCGCGTTTTTGCTCGCTTCGTCGCTGCCGTCGTCCACGATCAGCACGGGCGCGATGGGCGCCAGGGCGTGCACGAGCTCGGCGATGCGCGCGGGGTGGTTGAAGTAGGGCAGTAAAAATGCGGGCTTAAAGGCAAATTCTTCCACTGGCGCAGACCTTGTCGTTTGAAATTTCAAAGCGGAGTTTGCCGCTTGCTTCGGTGATTTTGATTGAAATTTCATCGCCCGGGCGGATGAAATTTTTAAATTTTAAATTTTCTATCTTTTGCGTGCCGTCTAGTTCGTAGCCCAGGGCTTTTGCGCAGATTAATACGAAGCGAAGCTGCATAAACGCGGGCACTAGCGGAAATCGCGCAAAGTGTCCGTCGAAATAAAAGTCGCTGGCTCGCACCTTCGCGCGAAACTCATTCTCCACGCTCCGCTCGAAAACGGGCACCTCGTAGCGCTGCAGGGCGCTTAAAAAATCCTTTTTGCTTAGCTTGCCCTGCTCGTTAAAAGGCAGCCTGCTTGCGATCTTGAAGTAACGCAAAATCGCGCCGAATTCGGGCTTTAAAAAGGCCTTCAGCTCGTCCGTGACGCCCTTTTTGCCGCCTGCGCGAAACGCCTGCTCGCCGCACTCGCTAAGCTTGATAAGAGCTACGGCGCGGTCGCGCTGCGGGTGCAGATCGATCCTGCATTCGCCGATAAATTCGTGCGAGTGGAGCTTAGCTTCGAGCAGATCGAGGCTCACGCGGTTTTCGTTGATTTTGACGGTGCGGTCGCCGCGCCCCAAAAGCGTGATCTCATCTGCGCGCACATAGCCGAAATCGCGGCTTTCGAAGCGCTCGCACCAAGGAGAGCTGATCGTAAACTCGCCCGTTTGCGAAAATTTGCAGGCGGGCTGCTTTGCCCTAAATTTATCGCAAAGCTCGCCCTCTTGCGCAAATTTATCGTCGTGTTTTGTCGCGGAGCTCGGTGCGGAGCTGTTTTCTGTATCGGTCGCGGTTTTATCGCCAGCGTCTGCATTAAATTTAGACGCTAGCTCGCCCGAGCGGTTTGTGTCTTGCCCGTCTGTATTTTGCCCGTCCACACAGCGCTTCTTGGACTCTGCTATAGAATTTTTGCCGCAAGAGCTTGCCGCAGGATCAAAGGGCTTGTTCTCGCGTTTTGTCGCGCCACAGCTATCGATATCCGTGCGGATCTGCACGCTAACGGGGGCAAATTTCTTAAGTCTCGCGCCTTCGTTGCAAGCGATCACGCCCGTTTCGCTCGAGCCGTAAATATCGACGATGCGGGCACTGCTAAGCGCGCGCAAATTATCTCGGATCGCAGGACTTAGCGGTGCACCCGCGCTAAAAATGGTGCCCAAAGGCGCTATATTTGCAGCATCTGCATGTTCGCACAGCGCGCCGAGCACCGTGGGCGAGCTGATCAGCACGGCGCCCGCAAGATCGGCTGCAAGGATGATTTCAGGGTAGTTTAGACCGCCTTTTTGCGTGCGCGAGCCGCAAATCAGCGGCACGAAGATGCTAAATGTGAGCCCGAACATATTTTGGTGCGAGACACCCGATAAAAATCGATCGCTTGCGCAAAGGCCGAATCTTTCTACCAAAAATTCCGCCTCCAAAACCATATCGCGTAGGCTTTTTTCGATATTTTTCGCTTCGCCCGTCGAGCCTGAAGTTTTGATATAAAATTTTTGATCGGCGCGCAGTAGGTGCAAAGAAACAGCCTCTTGCTCGCACGGCGCGTGATTTTGCGGCGCGTTTTTAGATGAAATTTTAGGCGCAGATTTTCCCGTATCGCGAGGCGAAATGCTTTCTAAATCATTAGGGCTGAATTTCTCTAAATTTTGCGCTGCGGCGAGATTTGGAATTTTCACGTCGCCGCCTAGATGAAATTCGCCGCTAAATTTGGGCTCCCGCAGCAGCACGGGCACAAAGCCCGCAATCATCGCACCGAAAAAAAACGCGATGAACTCTGCCGCGTCCTCGCCGTAAATTTCGATCATCGGCGCATTTTTTTGCTCTTGCGTCTGCGCTGTTTGCGTGGCATGCGTAGCATCTGTGCCGCCGCTAGAATTTTCCGCGTCATTGAGATTTGCGCTTTTGCTAGAATTTTCCGCGCTTTTTAAATTTACGCTTGCCGCGCTACTTTGGGATTTGTCCGCGCCTTTTAAGCTTACCGTTTCGCTTTGTTTGCATTCCGTTTTTGCTAAATCGCGTGCAAGAGCCGCCGCAGCAAGGATTTCACGCTCATAAGGCTTTAAAGAATTAATCAAATTTTTTAACATAAAATTTCCTAAAAATCATCTCGCCGCCGATCAGCGCGCCGATGAGGACGTATGAGATCGCGCCGCAATAAACGCTCCAATAAATTTTATCTCGCGGTAGCAGCAGCGCCGCGCTAAGCAGGCCGTTTAGCACGAAAAATCCGAGCCAAATTTCGGTCAGCTTGCGCGTGTAGACGCGGCCGTGTTCGTTGAGGCCTGGCTGCTTCAAAAGCGCCAGGCGCGTGATCGCGGGCGTCGATCTTAGGCTGAGCGCAAAAAGCGCCGCGAGCGAGAAATTTATTATGAGTGGATACAGATACGCAAGCGCTCCGCTGCCAAATATAGCGCACAGCGCAAAAAATGCCGCGCTCGCGCCCTTAATAGCGCGATCTTTACTTTCAAAAACAGCTCGCGCGCCCCATAGCGCGCTCATAGCCGCGAGCAAGCAGACCCGCGCGCCGCCGTGCAAAAAATAGAGGCCGAAAGGGTAAAACACGCTTAAAATTACGGTAGCTGTTTTTAAAAATATCGTTCGTCGCAATCTTTGTAATCCTTAAATTTAGCCGCGAGGGCTTGGTTTTTTGCCGCGGCAATTTTGTTTTACCGCGGCCGGCTAGGCTTTGCTGCGGTGGTTTTGGTTTTTGTTACGGCGGTTAGGCTCTTGCCGCAGGCGCGATCGGCGCGATTATTACCGCGCTTCGATATTTTAAATTTAGCTTCGGCGTTCAAATTTTAGGCGCTATGCTTTTAAAATTTAAATTTAGCCTTGCTCGCTGCATTGTAATTCTGGCAGCGCCGCTTTTAAATTTAGCTGCGCCTTAATTTAACTCGCGGCGCCGCACTTGCGATCAGATCCGCTAAATCAAATTTAGCCGAAATTTTAAAATTTTGAAATTTTACGAAAACGACGGTCTCAAAAGAAACAACGCCTTTAAAATTTCAAAATTTCACTCAAGCTCGCGGATTAAAATTTTAAAATTTTGATCTACAAAGCGCTTTGCATGCTAGCTCAAAAGCGGCAAATAAGCGAGCTTTGCGCTATGTCGCTTAACCGCTAAGCCTGCAAAAGCCGCTCGCTCCACACTCTTTCAATAAAACGTTCGCCGCTCGCCGTGCACCTTTGATAATATGTGCCGCACGTTCCGAGCCGCCGCGCGCCGTTAAATAAATGACGCCGTGCGTTGTCCGCTCGCCCGCCGCCCCATGCCGCCGCAAATTTACAAACTGCCGCACCCGCGATCTTGCCGCACCGCACGGCTAAATTTAACTCTCGCCGCCCGTAGTTTCCCCGTTCGCGCCCTGATCGAGCTTCGCGGCTACGGCATCCACGATGTCGCCAAGGGTCTGGATGTTTTTAAAATCATCTGGCATCAGCTTGTAGCCCGTGTTTTTCTTGACGTAATCGACCAGATCGATCGCGTCGATGCTGTCGATCTGCAGATCCTCGTAAATTTTAGCCTCCGGCACGACCTTGCTCTCGTCGATCTCGAAAAGCTCCACGAGCGCCTTTTTTAAAATTTCAAAAATTTCATCTTTACTCATCTTTACTCCTATTTTCGGCGATGTATTGCGCCAAAGACGCAACGGATGAGAAAATTTGCTTTAAATTTTGGGTTTTTGAGTTAAGCACGATGCCGTATTTTTTTTGCACCAAAAGCCCGAGCTCCAGCGCATCGACCGAATCGAGCCCGAGCCCGTCGCCAAAAAGCGGCTCATCGTCATTTATGTCGCCCGGCGCTACGTCTTCGAGGTTCAGCCCCGAAATGATCAGCTCCTTAAGCTCCAAAATTTCTTCGTTCACAGATTCTCCTTTTCATATAGATTTGATATTTTTTCGTAGAGTTTGCGCACTCGGATCGGGTTTGGGCGATCCGGCTCAAAGCCCGTTAGATCCAGCGCGCACAGCTCGTAGAGGTCGTATTTCATCCGAACCTCGGGCGTATCGTACCATACTTGTCCTTTTTTTAGGCTTTTAGGATCCATTTTTATCGCGATGCAGTTTATGTTCGCGATGTAAAACGCCGCTTTGTGCATGGCGATGCGATCTGCGGTGCGCGTGCCCTCGGGGAAGATGATTAAGCTTTCTCCTCGCTCAAGGGCGCTGCGACACGCATCTATCATCGCTTCCGAGCCGGTATTTGGGATGTAGCCCGCGGCTGCGATGGCGGCGGAGAGGAAGGGGTTTTTACACAGGCTTTCCTTGACTACGCAGTTTGCGCGCCGCACGTGAGCTAAAAAGATCACCACGTCAAGCAGGCTAGGGTGGTTTGCGACGATGAGAGTGCCGCCGGGCGGGAGCTTACAGCGCCAGCTCACGCCGATGCTGCCGTAAAGTCGCGCGAGCAGCAAAAATATGCGCCATGAGATCATTATAAAATCGCGTACGAAATTTCGCACGGCGCTTATACGGTTTAGCCTCAGCAGCGCTACAGGGAGGAAGAGTAGGTTGCCTATCATACACAGCGCGCCGAAGCTTGAGAAGCACAGCGCGATGCCGATCTGTTTGATTTTGCGCCTTAGCGGATTTGTCTGCTTCATCGCGCGGCGCCTCTTTCGGCGGGGATTTCACAGCAGCTCTCGTTAAGGATTGTGCGGCTATCGGCGAGGGTTTTGTTGTTCTCGGCATGGATTTTATGGTTTATCATGCGCGCGATCTCGATAAAATTTCTACGGCTTGCCGCCTGCTGCGTCGCATTGAAATTTCTGCGGTTCTCTGCGTGCGATATTTCGCCTTGCGGCGTGTGCCGAAGTAATAGAGCTTTCATGGTCTGAGCGGAGTCGATCTCGGCGCCGTGCATATGCCGAAACGATGGAATTTTTGCGGCGCACGGCAAACTGCGATCTTGTAGAATTCCCGCCGTTCGCGGCATGTGCTGCCTCGGTGAAATTTCCGCAGCTTGCCGCATGCTTCGTCGCGCGTATTGCTGCGATGAAATTTCTATCTTTTGCCGCGCGTATCGTTGCAGTAGAATTTCGGCGGTTTGCCACGCGCGCCATTGCGACGGAATTTTTGCGAAGCGCCATATACGCTGTTTTGGCGCTATTGTATGACGCATCGTCTGATTAAATTTATAGCTCGCGGCGCCGCAAAATTTAAAATTCATCGCAACGCCTTGTCGTGTACATCCTGTGTGAACGGCTACTCTATTCATCGCGCGGCTAAATTTAAACTCGCAGCCCAAGCTTTGCTCTGCTAAATTTATGAAATTTGCAGCTCGCTGCGCGTACCGTTTCGGCTCGCCGCATCTGTCTTTATAGCGGAATTTTACGGTGTCTTCCAGGCACTGCTGCGGTAAAATTTTTATAGCCCGCAGCTCGCACCGTTTAGGCGGATTTTTTTGAGTTCGTTGCGTATGCCTCGGCGGCGTATTTTCGCAGCGCGCCTCATTGCAACGCGATTTGGCGGCGCACAGCACGCGCCCTTTCGGCGTGTTTTTAAGATGCGCCGTTTGGGAGAGCTCGTGTTTGATAGTGCGGCTAAATTTAAAACCTTCATTATATCTGCGTTTGGCGGAGCGGCTAAATTTAAAGCTCGTCGTTCGCGCCTTTGCGGCTCCGCGTGGTCTGGGATTTTGATCAAATTTGCTCATCCCGCCGCGCTTGCTCATGCGATGAAATTTTACTATTTTAGCGCTCACGATCTTGCCTTAAAAAAGCTGCGATTTTGGCGGGATCTTTGACGTGCCAAAGATAGTCCAAAACCCCGTCGCTGCTGTGCCATTCGCGCTTGCCGGAGAGGATTTTAGCCAAAAATTCCACCGCGGTATCTAGCGGGATCTCGCCGCCCTCTTTAAAGCTTCGTAAAATTTCATTCTCGGCTCGCGGTTTTGGATTTTGTGTCTCTATGCTCTGTGTCGTCGCGTCCGCAATGTGCGGCGAAATTTCGATCTGCACGTCATCTCCGCGCTGAAGCACCAGAAGTAGGGCGCAGGCGAAGTCGCAGCGCTTCAGATAGTCGTTGTTTGCCTCCTCAAAATAGCAGAGCAGGGCGATTTTATCGTTATCCGACTTGCATTCGCCGTCCTCGCCTGCTTCGTTCGCGTCCTGCGCGGAGCCGAACTCCCCCGCGCTTTCTTTCAGCCTTGCAGCGGCGATTATTGCGCCGTTTTCGAGCGCGCACGCTGCTGAGATCGTCGAAATTTCGGCATGGTTTTGCGTAAAAATCGCATTTTGCGCCGCGATCGCGTTGAGTACGCTGACGCAGAAGCTCGAAGGCGAGACGCTTTCGTCCATCGAGCCGAGCAGGCTAAAACAGCGGTTGATCTCGCCCAGGCGCGAGCAAAAAACGAGCGGCATCCCTTCGCGCTGCGTCGCGGAGCTTTGCATCGCATGATCGCAGGTTTCCGAGCGTTCGTTCGTTTTGAAATTTTGCCTTGCCGAATTTAAGGAATTTTCATTTATCAAATCTTGCAGCGTCGAATTTAAATCTTGCGGCATAGAATTTAAAGAATTTTCGCTTGAAAAATCCTGCGGCGATGGGTTTTGCGCGGCGGTGCGGCTTTTGCTCGCGTCTAAATTTTGAGGCGCGAGATTTAAGGAGTCATCCTCGGCTAAGCTCTGCGGCGCATTTTGTGAAATTTCGCCTAAAAGCGAGATGCAAAGTTTCGCCCCAAGCCCCAAGCGGCGACGTTGTAACGGTGGGATGTGCGCAAGAGTCGGCTTTTTCTTTAAAGCTTCGAGCGCTAAAATTTCCTCTTTTAAGCGGGCGTGAGCAGAAATTTTTAAATTTTCTACGGGGCTATTTTGTAAAGCCTCGCTCTCGCGCGCAGCGAAATTTTTGTAAAGTTCCGCCGCCTTTTCGGAGCTGCAATCAAAAGTGCGCGCGGAGCTAAATTTAGATGCAACCGCTTCTTGTTTTAATCCCAGCTCCGAGCAACGCTTGGTAAAATTTTCAATAAAACTTTCTGCGGCAAGGTCGCAACCTGCGTTTTTGTTATTTTCGCACACTGCAAAATTTGCAGAATTTATAGAATTTTGCTTGCAGTCCGAAATATCTGTAAAATCTTGCGTAGAATTTGCCGTAAAATCATACGTAAAATTTTGATCCATATCGCAAACAGAATCGGAATTTCCGTCTAAGCTTACTTCGGAAATTCCGTCCGAGTAAGCGGCGAGATTTTTATAAAACTCCGCCGGCTCACCCGAATTATCGCGCTTGCGTAAGATATACCGAAGCTTAGCTTATTTTGCAATGTAGCCTCTTAGTGTGACACCGCTCATTATCGTGCCTACGCCGCATTCAAACTCTTTGTCGCTTACGAAAACGTTTTTGTAATAGTAGCTCGTGATATTTACGACCTTGTTGCCGCCCTCTTTTTTGGCGCGATCTTGAAAGCTAAGCAGTGCCGATAAAAACGCGCGGTTGCATGCGGCTTGATCGCTCTTGCCGACGCCGTTTGCTTTTTTATTCGAGCTTAGCTGCTGCGTGATCTTTCTACCTGCAGATTTGTTGCCGAAGTAGAATTTTATGTTCGGATCAAGCTTGGCTTTGGCGTCGGGCTCTGCGAGTGCCGCGGCGATAGGGAAGCGCACGATATCGTTCTTGGCATAAGCCGAATTAGCGACAAAAAGCGCCGCAACTGCGAAAAATAGAAATTTTTTCATTTTCTCTCCTTTAATCGATAAATTTTTTAAAAATCAAAGAGGTGTTCACGCCGCCGAAAGCGAAGTTATTATTCATAACGTAGTCGGTCTCTATCTCCTGCGGCTGCGTGAGGTATCTAAGCGGAGCGCACTGCGGATCGATATCGTGCAAATTTAGATTCGGATAGAATAGCCCCTCGTTCATCATCATTACCGAGATGAAGCTCTCCAGCGCCCCGCACGCGCCCAAAGTATGGCCCAAATATCCCTTGTAAGAGCTCACGGGCGTCTGCGAGCCGAAAATTTCATGAGTTGCCGTAGATTCCGCGACGTCGCCCTGTCTGGTCGCCGTAGCGTGGGCGTTTACGTGTCCGATGAGATCCGGCGAAATAGCGGCGTCTTTGAGCGCCAGCTGCATCGCCGCGCGCATAGTCTCGCTCTGCGGGCGGGTGATATGCGTGCCGTCGCAGGTCGTGCCGAAGCCTACTATCTCGGCGTAAATTTTAGCGCCGCGCGCAAGCGCGCTTCTGAGGCTTTCTAGCACGAACATAGCGCCGCCTTCGCCCAAAACCAGCCCGTCGCGCGATAGATCAAACGGCGCGGGGCTGAGAGTAGGGGTGTCGTTTTTGCAGCTTGTCGCGTAGAGCTTATCAAATACGAATGCCTGGCTTGGGTGCAGCTCGTCCGCGCCGCCTGCTAGCATCATATCCGCAAGGCCGAATTTTATCGCTTCGTAGGAGTAGCCGATCGCTTGAGATGCACTCGTGCACGCAGAGCCGGTGGGGATGAGTCTGCCTTTTAGCCCGTAGTAGATCGCGATATTCGCAGCGACGGTGTGGGGCATCATCTTGACGTAAGAGTTGGCGTTGAAGGTGCTATCCTTGCCGTGCAAAATATCTACGACTTCGCCAGTAGCCTTTGCATCGCCGCTACAGCTACCCGCTGCGACGCCCATACGGCCGTCTTTTATGCGCTCATCCTCTAAAAGTCCCGCATCCGCCAGAGCCTCGCCCGCGGCATCGACGCCAAACATCGCTACCTTGCCCATCGAGCGAGTATCTTTGCGGCTCCAGTGCGCAGGCGGCGCATAATTCGGTATCGGCGCGCCC
>ERZ772924.1493-NODE-1493-length-11108-cov-26.159776_pt1 | contig 11108 bp, 6 predicted proteins | sample MGYA00512116_ERZ772924 | MGnify/ENA primary metagenome ERZ772924 (study PRJEB29015, sample SAMEA2737920) | human oral metagenome | biome: human oral; feature: human-associated habitat; material: dental | place: China | collected 2134 ...
CCGTGCGCGCCGAGCGGGCGGAGCAGCTCCACGAGCAGGGGGCGACGTGGGAGGCGTCCGCCCGCGCGGTGGGCTACGCCGACGCCAGGTCGTTGCGGTCCCGCGGGCGGTGAGGATCCTGCCCGCGGCGTGTCCGCCATTTCTGAGACGGAGACCACCACCATGTTGTACCTAAAGGTATGTACACTCTTCTTGTACCTAGAGGTATGTACCCTCATGCCATGGGTTCCAGAGAGAGGCTGCTTGAGGCGATGTGCGAGCTGATGTGGAGGCACGGCTACAGTGCTGTCAGTCCACGGGAGGTCCGCGAGCTCTCGGGCGTCGGCCAGGGGAGCATGTACCACTACTTCCCGACCAAGCGCGATCTCGGGCTCGCGGCGCTGCGGCGCAACTGCCGGGCGCACGCCGATGCCGTGGCCGCCGCGCTCGACAGCGCCGATGACCCCCTTGATGCCGTGACCGCCTACATCGCCATGCCCCGCCAGGCGCTCAAGGGCTGCCGGGCGGGACGGATGGTTCAGGACAGGGCTGTGATGACCGACGACGAGTTCTGTGCGCCTGTCGCTCAGACGTTCGACGAGACCCACCGGAGGCTGACCGCCGTCATCGAGGCGGCCATCGCCGGGGCGGGCACCCCGAAGCGGTTGGTGCGCGCCAGTACCCTGGGCACCGTTCCCTCGTCGGCCAGCGACCACAGCATGCGGGTTGAGGCGTATAGGCCCGAATTGGCGGCGGACAGGATGGCGGCGAGGATGACGACATTCATGATGGTTCCGGCGAAGGGGATCCCCATCGCGTTGAAAACCGTGACGAACGGGCTCTGCTCGACGCCCGCCGCATGCCAGGGGATGAGCGCGCTCATCACTGTGATCGAGCCGATGAAGAAGATGACCAGACGCCACAGGGTCGCGTGAATGGCCCGTGGCACGGTGGTCCCCGGATCCTTCGTCTCGCCCGCGGTGATCCCGATGAGCTCGGTGCCGGAGAAGGCGAAGTTGACGGTGAGCATTGTGGTGAAGACAGCGCCCAGGCCTTGAGGGAAAAGACCATCCGCGGTCAGGTTGCTCAGCAGCGGTGCCGAGTCGTATCCCGCATAGGGAATGACTCCGATGATCGCCAGGGCGCCCAGCACGATGAAGGCGAGGATCGCCAGGACCTTGATCGAGGACAGGAGGGACTCGGCCTCCGCCCGCGCCTTCTCCACCGTGATGCGGGCTTCTTCGGCTGCGGTCTCCTTCACCGAATCGGCCTGGTCCTGCGAGGAGCGCCGCAGAGCGTCGGCCGCCGACTCCGCGGCCTCCCTGGTCTCACTGGCCTCGCGCTCAGCCGTCACGGTCATCTCGGCCGCGGACTTCTTGGCGGCGGCCACCGTCAACTGCGCGTCACGGTCAGCCGCGGAACGGGCCTCGGTCGCATTCGCCCTGGCCTCGGAGGTGATCTGATCCGCCTTGCGCTGGGCCGAAGCGACGAGCTCGTCCGCGCGCGCCTGGGCGTTGGCCAGGATGGTGGACGACTCGGCCTCGCTGTGGGACCGCAGCTCGGCGGCCTCTCGCCGAGCGTCGGCGACCATGGTGGCGGCCTCGGAGGAGCTGCGCTCGGACAGGTGGGCGGCATTGGCGCGCGTACGCGCCAGAAGCGCGTCGGCCTCGGCATTCGCCTTGGAGAGCACCGACGTGCTCTGCTCCTCGGCGCTGCGCAGCAGCTGCTCGATGCGCGAACCGAGCCCGGCGTAAGTGGGCTTGTCCGCCTCGCGCAGGCGACGTTGAGCATCGGCGAGCTCGCCGGCGAGCGTCATGGCCCGCTGATCGAGACTGGCGACCTCACGTTTGGCATCTCCCAGCTGGCGGGACAGCGCCTTGATGCGCTGGTCGACCTGGGTGCGGTCGTACCCGCGCATGGTGATGGCGAACTCCTCAGAAGACCCCTCGGCCACGTCACTCCTCCTTCTAGCGGGCCGCCGCGGCCCGCTGTGACTCAATCGTAGTCATGAGAGAGCCCCTTGCGGCTAGGTTCTGAGAGCCTGATGGTGATGAGATTGTGCTCCGACGTCGGAGAGGACAGGCTCGACATGCCGTCGGAAGCGGTTCTTCCGCTGAGGGCGCAGGTCCTGTGATCTTCGGCGAGCTTCCTCGCACGGACGAGAGGAACATGCGATTCTGGGCAATGTCTGCACCCGGGTGGCTGTGTCACCAGATCACTAGGTAATTAGGTAACCAGAGTCACCAGCATCTTGGGCGCAGGGGCCGGTGACAGCGGTGCCATGTCCACGACCTTGAGGAGAGCCACGTCGTGAACCGACGGATCCTGAGCGCGATCATCGCCGTCCTCGGCCTGCTCGCCATTGTCTTGGCCGTCTGCTCCGCCACCGTCTGGCGGCCCAGCGCGACCGCGAAGGCGACTCTCGCCGCATCACCCACCCAGAACTATGTCGTCACACAGCCGGGCGTCCTCAGTCGAGTCGACTCCAAGGTCACCGTCACGGCGACGGCCGACTCCGGTGAAGACGTCTTCCTCGCTGTGGGGCATTCCGCCGATGTCAATGCGTGGCTCGCCAATGACCCGTACGTGTCTGTGACGGGCATGGAGAGCTGGGAGAAGCTGTCGGCCACTGATGTCACGACCAGGTGCGGGGATGACCCGGCGGCGGCCCCCAGCGCCTCGGGCGATCCCAATGCCACTCCTGGGCCGACGTCCGCCCCGAGCCTTGATGAGAACGGCTGCACCATTCTGGAAGCGTCCAATGCCGACCCGGCCACGTCAGACCTGTGGCAGAACACCGTGACGGACAAGGGAAGCGTCACGCTCGAGGTCGATGCCAAGGACACCGATATGGTCGTTCTGGCCGCCACCGACGGTTCTTCCCCCGCCCCCAATATCTCCCTGTCGTGGCCGCGCAAGGTGTCGACGCCTTGGCTCGTTCCCGGCCTTGTTCTTGGCGGACTCCTGCTGCTCGTCGGCGTCTTCCTGCTTCTTATCGATATCCAGATGCGTCGCGCCGATGAGCAGCGACGTGCTCGGTCCGCGGAGCGGGCGGCTCGGCTTGCTCAGGCCGATGGCGTGTCCACCGCGGGAATTCCCCAGATCGGTGATCCGAACCGTCCGCTCTCGCGCAGAGAGATGCGGGAGAAGGAGCGGGCTGAGGCCGAGGGGGAGGAATGGATCGATCCGCGCACCGGTCGTGTCTACCTCGGCGGGGTCGAGGCTCCTGAGGTGCCGCAGGCGTCCGACCCGGGACCGGCTCAATATGGCGTATCGGCCGATTACTACGGTGATCCCAGCGACTACTACGGCCAATCGCCTGATTGGGGAGGGGCTGCGCAGAGTGATGACTCCTTCAGGCAGGACACCGGTGTGATGCCCGATTATGCGGGTCAGGCTGATGGGCAGGGCGTGCAGGGCTACTCGGGCGAGGGCTACGTGGACTATGCGGGTCAGGCTGAGACGCAATCCTTCTCCTTCCCGGCCCAGCCATGGCCGGCGGAGCACCGTCGGCCTCGCACCGACCGCACTGCCGACGCCCCCAGCGGTCACGAGTCTGACGAGGAGCACGCATGATGACCAGCCGCCGAGTTTTTCTCACGTCCACCGCCGCTACCGCCGTCGGCCTGACCCTAGCGGCATGCTCACAGGATCTCCCGCCGGAGCCTGCGTCCAATGGGACGCCCTCGGCCTACCCGGTTCTGGACGACGAGCGCCTCACCAAGGCGCTCGACCGGATCCAGACGGGCTTGGACGATGCCGATGCCCAGAAGAACTCCGATCTCTTGTCCGGCTACCTCACCGGGCCCGCCTTGCGCGTGCGCACCGAGGAGTACGCCCTGGCCTCGGCAGCTCAGGACGACACCAAGATCGAGCATTTCACGACCACGAGTGAGGCCGGGACGGCGGGACGGGAAACAGAATTCCCGCGCGTTGCCCTGACAGTCACCGGAATCGCCGAGGGCGACGACGTTCCCTATCTGCTGGCGATGTCCCAGGACTCCGCGCGGGACAACTTCGAGCTGTGGGCGTGGGTCCGGCCATTCGCAGGGGTGGAGGTCCCCGCGACCGCGACCGCGACAGTAGGCAGCGACCAAGTGGATGCCGACAGCGATGGGTTGGTCTCCACGCCGCAGGAAGTCCTGGACGCCTATGTTGATGCGTTGAACAACCCTGACGGAGACAACGGGAAGGCCTTCGCCGACGACCTTCTGCGCCAGCAGCTGGCGTCACTGCGCAGCAAGGACGTCTCCGCAGCCGGTGAGATCAAGGTGACCGCTCGCGGCGGTTCCGACGGTTTCCGCGGATTGCGCAGCTCCAACAACGGCGCGATCGTCTTCACGACACTCTCCTACGATGTCGTGTACAAGCGCACAGTCGCCAAATCCACTCTCAAGATGCTCCCGGAGGTCGCCTCCCTGCTGGGAAGCGGCCCCGAGATCACCGGTGAGGTCACATCGACCTACGACGTCATGGTGACCTTCTCAATACCTCCTGTTGATTCCAATTCCCAGGCTGTCGTGCTGGGACGGAGCGCCGTCCTGGCCTCGGCCTCCAAAGACGACTCGCAGTCACCCGGCTAGCAGCAGGGCGACTGCACCCCGTCTCCGGCTGACCCCTTCGTGTCAGTTCGAACCATTAGCGGGCTCAGCCCGGGAAAGGCTTCTCCATGAGCATGTTCGGCGCCGTGGACCTGTCCACTCTCGCATCCCGACAAGATGCTCCTACCACAGGCGGTCCGGCGAGTCCCGGAGCGTCCGCGAATCGTGCGGCCGGCCCTGCGGGCGCGGCTGCGGGCTCTGCCGGCCCTGCGGGTTCTACGGTGGCGGCACCACTGGTTGTGGATGTCGATGCCGCTTCCCTGCGCGGTGTCGCCGAGCTCTCCATGCAGGTGCCAGTGGTGATCATCCTCCACACTGCACGCTCCCAGGCATCCGCAGAGCTCGCCGGCCAGCTCGAAGCACTGGCCCAGGAGCACGGCGGTCGATTCCAGCTGGCGCGTGTGGATATCGACGCAGCCCCGGAGGTCGCCCAGGCACTGCAGGCCACCAGCGTGCCCACCGTCGTTGCTCTGATCGGCGGACAACCGGTGCCCATGCTCCAGGGGGCGATCCCGGTCGACCAGTTGCGTGGACTGCTCGACCAACTGCTCGAGCTGGCGGCGCGCAACGGTGTCACAGGGCGTCTAGCGCCGCCGGACGCGAATACCGAGCCGGTTGAGCCCGAGGAGACCGAGGTGGAGCGTCAGGCGCGCGAGGCCATGGAGCGCGGCGACTACGCGGCTGCCGAGAAGGTCTACGACCATGCCATCGCTCAGAGCCCGGGGGATGCCGAACTCAAAGCGGCACGGGACCAGATCCGGTTGCTGAAGCGGATGGACGGCAAGGACCCTCACGCTCTGCTGGCCGCGGCCGACGCCCCGGGAGCGAGTGTGGAGGACCAGTTAGCCGGCGCGGATGCCGCTGTGGCGCTGGGGGACATCAGTGTTGCGCTGGGCCGTGGACTCGAGGCGGTTCGTTCTCATACCGGGCAGGAGCGGGAGGACGCACGGCTGCGGCTGCTCGAACTCTTCGATGTCATCGGCTCCTCATCCCCTGAGGTGGCCCGCGCTCGCCGCCAGCTGGCCGCACTGCTCTTCTGACACCGCATCTGGACTCACCGAGATATCCGGCCCGCTGCGGTCAGCCATGAGGCTGGACGCAGCGGGCCGGATTCTTACCCGATGACGGGGCGGGAGGGCGGGCGATCAGGCGATCGGCTGGGGCTGGATGTTCCAGACTTTGGCGTAGTCGCTGATCGTACGGTCCGATGAGAAGCGGCCGGATCCGGTGATGTTGACCCACACCTTGCGCTGCCAGGCGCGCTGGTCCGCATAATCAGCGGCCATGCGGTCCTTCGTCTCGCGGTAGGCGGCGAAATCGCCCAGCACGTAGTAGACGTCGGCGGGCTCGTAGGAGGCCTCAAGGAGGCTGCGTCGCAGGTCGGCGAACCAGCCGAAGCCGTTGTCGTTCAAAGTGCCGTCGATGAAGGCGTCGAGAACACGCTTCAGGCCGGGGACGGTCTCGTAGGTCGCGTGCGGATCGTAGGTCTCGCGCAGAACAGGGAGCTCCTCCTCGGTGGCGCCGAAGATGTAGGCGTTGTCATCTCCCACCGAGTCCAGGATCTCCACGTTCGCGCCGTCCAACGTGCCCAGGGTCAGGGCGCCGTTCATCATGAACTTCATGTTGGACGTGCCCGAGGCCTCCTTGCCCGCCATCGAGATCTGCTCGGAGACGTCGGCGGCCGGAATGATGTGCTCGGCGGGGGAGACGTTGTAGTTGTGGACGAACACGACCTTGAGCGTCTTGGAGATGACCGGGTCGTTGTTGATCAGATCCCCCACCGTGTTGATGAGCTTGATGATCGCCTTGGCGCGCACGTAGCCGGGGGCGGCCTTGGCGCCGAAGATGAAGACCCGCTTCGGCACCTTCAGGTCGGGGTTGTCCTTCATGCGGAAGTACAGGTCCAGGATGTAGAGCGCGTTGAGCAGCTGGCGCTTGTACTCGTGGAGGCGCTTGATCTGCACGTCGAAGATCGCGTTCGGGTCGATCTCGACGCCCTCGCGCGAGGCGATCCAGGCGGCGAAATCTGTCTTGTTGGCGTGCTTGACCTCGGCCAGGCGGTCGAGGACGGCGTCGTCGGCGGCCCCGGAGTAGCCCTCCAGGAGGGAGAGGTCCTTCACCCAGGCGTCGGAGCCGGTGACCTCGTCCAGAAGGGCGGACAGGCGCGGATTGCACTCGCGCAGCCACCGGCGGGGGGTGACACCGTTGGTCTTGTTGTTGAAGCGCTCCGGCCAGATCGCGTACCAGTCCTTGAGGGTGTCGCGCTTGAGGATGTCGGTGTGCAGGGCGGCGACGCCGTTGATGGCGTACGAGGCGTAGCAGGCGATCCAGGCCATGTGGACCTTGGAGTTGGAGATCGGCGCCATGTAGTCGATGACGTCCCGGCCGATCCCGCGGGCGGTCAGGTCGGCGCGGAAGCGACGGTCGATCTCCCGGATGATCTCCATGATGCGCGGGAAGAGCTGCTCGAAGATCGAGATCTCCCAGGTCTCCAGCGCCTCGGCGAGCACCGTGTGGTTGGTGTACGCGAAGGTCCTGGACACGACTCCCCAGGCGTCGTCCCAGCCCAGGTGGTGCTCGTCCATGAGCAGGCGCATGAGCTCGGGGATGGCCAGGACCGGGTGGGTGTCGTTGAGCTGGACGGAGTTGAACTCGGCGAAACCGGTGAGATCGTCCCCGTGGTGCGCCACGTAGTCATCGACGATCTCCTGGAGGGAGGCCGAGCAGAAGAAGTACTGCTGGCGTACGCGCAGGACCTTGCCCTCGTACGTCGTGTCGTTGGGGTACAGGACGCGGGAGATGTCCGCCGTGCGCTCGCGCTCGACGATCGCGTCGGTGAAGCGCTGGGAGTTGAACGCGTCGTAGTCGAACTCCTCGATGCTCTCCGCTCGCCACAGGCGCAGCGTGTTGACGTTCTTCGTGCCGTAGCCGACGATCGGCATGTCGTAGGGGACCGCGCGCACCACCAGGTCGTTGTAGCGCACGACCCGCTGGGCCTCCTCGCGGCGGATGATGAAGGGGTAGCCCTCCTCCATCCACGGATCGGGGTGCTCGGTCTGGAAGCCGTCGGAGAAGAGCTGCTTGAACAGGCCGTAGCGGTAGAGGATGCCGTAGCCGGCGACCGGGAGATCGAGGGTGGCGCAGGAGTCGAGGAAGCAGGCGGCGAGGCGCCCCAGGCCGCCGTTGCCCAGCGCGGCGTCGGGCTCCTGCTCGAGGATGTCGGAGAGGTTCTGGCCGAAGGCGCTCACCGCCTCCTCCGCCTCCTTGACCAGGCCGAGGTTGGTCAGATTGTTCAGGAGCGCGCGTCCCATGAGGAACTCGGCGGAGAAGTAGTGCTCCATCCGGCCGGCGCGGTACTTCTGCTCGGTCGCGTGCCAGTTGCCCGCAATGGCGTCGACGACGGCGGCGGACAGGCCCTGCCACACCTCCATCTGAGTCGAGGCGTCGGCGGGGTGACCCGAGACGGACCGCACCTGGGAGGGCACGGTCTGGACCAGGTTCTGCGTCATCTTTCTTCCCTTGTCAGACTGCATTGGGGACATCGTTGCTGCGGATGCGCAACGGCGGCGAAAAGGTGTGCCGAAAAGGTGTACAACGAGAGAGGATCGGGTCGAGCGGCGCGGAAGCACCACCGACCGGGCCCATTCGCCGACATCATGAGCCTAGCGGCCCGGGTCGGGGCTTGCTCGTCGAGGTGGTGTCTTTCCGGACACGGGTGGCTCACAGGAATCGGCCACGGGGGCGGCCGGGGCATCGATCGCGGGTCCATCGGTCGGACCGGCTATGGGATCGGCTCCAGCATCGACCGCGGAATGCATGCGCGGGTCCGACGGGATCCGCCGATCGGTTCTGTTTCGTGCGGGGTTCGCAGTTTCTCGGTGCGAGTACGAACCGATCTCGATGCGGAACTGAAGCGATCTCGGCGAAAGAGGGGTGGCGACCGGATCACCCGGTCGCCACCCCCCGCGACGCATGCGTTGGTCGCTGGATCGCGGCCGTTGCGTCGGCCGCTTGCCGTCTCAGTTCTGCGAGGGGCGCAGGAACACCGCGCCGAGCGGGGGCACGCGCAGCCGCACCGATGCGGGACGACCGTTCCAGGGAAGCTCCTCGGCCTCGAGGTGGCCCAGGTTGCCCACGCCGGAACCGCCGTACTCGGGGGCGTCGGTATTGATGACCTCGTCCCACTCGCCCGCGAAGGGCAGACCGACCCGGTATCCCTCGTGCGGGGTTCCCGCGAAGTTGATGATGCAGACCACCAGGTCGGCACGACCGTCGGGTCCGGTGCCCTTGCGCAGGTAGGACAGGACGTTGTGGTCGCCGTCGCCCGCCTCGATCCACTCGAAGCCGCGGTGGGAGAAGTCCTCCGCCCACAGCGCCGGGGAGTCCTTGTACAGAGCGTTGAGGTCGCTGACCAGGCGCAGCAGGCCCTGGTGGCCCGGGTCGTCGGCCAGGATCCACCAGTCCAGGGAGGTGTCGGAGTTCCACTCCGTGCCCTGGCCGAACTCACTGCCCATGAACAGCAGCTGCTTGCCCGGGTGGGACCACTGGTAGGCGTACAGGGCGCGCAGCCCGGCCAGCTCCTGCCAGTGGTCGCCCGGCATCTTGGACAGCAGGGAGCCCTTGCCGTGCACGACCTCGTCGTGGCTCAGCGGCAGGACGAACTGCTCGGAGAAAGCGTACACGAGCGAGAAGGTCAGCTCGCCGTGGTGGTAGCGCCGGTTGATCGGCTCCTCCGCCAGGTAGCGCAGGGTGTCGTTCATCCACCCCATGTTCCACTTCAGCCCGAAGCCCAGCCCGCCGTACTCGGTGGGGGCGGTCACCCCCGGCCAGGCGGTGGACTCCTCGGCGGCCATGACCGTGCCCGGGTTCTTCCGGTAGGCCGTGGCCGTGGCCTCCTGGAGGAAGCTGATCGCCTCCAGGTTCTCGCGCCCGCCGAACTGGTTGGGGTGCCACTGGCCCTCCTTGCGGGAGTAGTCCAGGTAGAGCATGGAGGCGACGGCGTCCACGCGCAGGCCGTCGGCGTGGAACTCGCTGAGCCAGTACAGGGCGTTGGCCACCAGGAAGTTGCGCACCTCGTTGCGACCGAAGTTGAACACGTAGGTGCCCCAGTCGGGGTGCTCGCCGCGCTGGGGGTCCGGGTCCTCGTACAGGGCGGTGCCGTCGAAGCGCGCCAGCGCCCACTCGTCCTTGGGGAAGTGCGCCGGCACCCAGTCCAGGATGACGCCGATGCCCGCCTGGTGGAGCTGGTCGACCAGGTAGCGGAAGTCGTCGGGGGTGCCGAAGCGGGCCGTGGGCGCGTAGTAGCCCGAGACCTGGTAGCCCCAGGACCCGCCGAAGGGGTGCTCGGCCACCGGCAGGAACTCCACGTGGGTGAAGCCGGCCTCCTTGACGTAGGGCACCAGCTCCTCGGCCAGGCCGCGGTAGCCCAGGCCCTGGCGCCACGAGCCGATGTGGACCTCGTAGATGCTCATGGGGCCCGAGTGCGGGTCGGTGGCGGCGCGCTTGGCCATCCACTCGTCGTCGCCCCACTCGTGGAAGCGGTCGGTGACCACGCTCGCGGTGGCCGGGGGCACCTCGGTGGCGCGGGCCAGCGGGTCCGCCTTCTGGTGCCAGGAGCCGTCGCCGAAGCAGATCTCGTACTTGTAGCGGGTGCCCACGCCCACCCCGGGGATGAACAGCTCCCACACGCCCGAGGAGCCCAGCGAGCGCATGGCCGTGGCGGTGCCGTCCCAGTAGTTGAAGTCGCCGACGACGCGCACGGCCCGGGCGTTGGGCGCCCACACGGCGAAGGCGGTGCCCTCCACCTCGCCCATGGGGCCGGAGTACCGCTTGATGTGGGAGCCCAGCACCTCCCACAGCTCCTCGTGACGGCCCTCGGAGATGAGGTAGATGTCCATCTCCCCCAGGGTCGGCATGAAGCGGTACGGGTCGTCGACGCGGGTGGTCTCCTCCCCGTAGGTGACGTCGAGGCGGTAGTCCGGGATCGCGTCTCCGGGCACCACCGCCACCCACACGCCGTCCTGCTCGTGGGTGGCCGGGAAGGAGCCCTCGGCGGTGATCACGGTGACGGCGTCGGCCAGGTGGCGGACGGTGCGGATGGTCACGCCGCTGTCGCCCAGGTGGGCCCCCAGGACCTCGTGCGGGTTGTAGTACCGCGCGTAGGCGACGTCGGCGAGCACCCAGGGCTCGACGCTGACGGGTTCGGGGGCGGGAGGGGAGTCGGTGGCTCCGGTGGAGTTCGGCTCGGCGGCGGGCTCGGAGGTCATGGGGTCGCTCATGACTCATACTGTCCCATGAGGGGACTGCTCAGCGGGGGACTTTGCTCGCAGGACATGACGAATTCCGCTCAGCGGAATCCTCAGCCAGTCCGGACGGTTGCGCGCCTCGTAGACGGCCTCGTACAGGGCCTTGTCGAGCTCGAGGACGCCCATGAGGACGTCGGCGGCGTGTCCGGCCGCTCCGGTCGACGGCGCGGCCGAGCGGTAGCCGTCCAGGAAGGCGGAGCGCACGGCCGGCAGCCAGCCGGGG
>ERZ772924.1499-NODE-1499-length-11076-cov-5.487615_pt1 | contig 11076 bp, 5 predicted proteins | sample MGYA00512116_ERZ772924 | MGnify/ENA primary metagenome ERZ772924 (study PRJEB29015, sample SAMEA2737920) | human oral metagenome | biome: human oral; feature: human-associated habitat; material: dental | place: China | collected 2134 ...
CCCCATCACCAACACCCGCATGCTGCTGGCTCGCTGCCGGGAATTCGCGCTGACGTCGGAAGCCGCACAGAAGGTGCTGGATGAAGTGCGCGCAGCGGTAGCCGGATGGCGTGAGGTGGCACTGTCACCAGAGGTGGGATTGACGCAGAAGGAGCTGCGGGGGTTTGAGGGGGCGTTCTTGCTCGTAGCGTAGTCGGTCCTGCAAAATCCAATCCCGTCCGTTTCCAACCTAACTTACGGCCAGTTTCGGCCCATGGGACCGGCTTATGCCAGCAGGCAGCCATAGCCCAAGCACCCGAGTCAGGACCGCAGAAAGGCCCCTCAGGCCCAGACGCCGTACCGCACGCATCAGCCAGCGCAGGTTGTAGCCCGCAACGCACAGCACCGTATGCAGCGCATCACCTTCAGCGCCTTTGAGCCAGCACCTGTCCAATCGATGATCCGCCTTCAGGTGACCAATCGTCGGCTCGATCGCCTGTCGGCGCCTGAGGCGTTCTTTCTCGGACTTCGTCATCGACCTGCTCTTGCCTCGGTGCAGGATTCTGACACCGGGGTTATCCGCATCCACGCCCCGATAGCCCAGATCAACGATCACCTCCCTGGGCATCGCTCCTGCGTCCTGCAGCAGGATCCCGGTTTGTTCCAGCTGTGCGCTCAGCACATGACCATCATATGGGTTGCCTGCAAACGTCCTGGCCCCCACGATCAGCCCCTCCTGGTGCGTGACCGCAAAACTGGACTTGACGCCGAACTCGTAGTGCTGTCGTGCCTTGCCCTTGCAGATGCACTCGACCTCTGGAGCGTGCATCGCATAGAGCTTGCCACTTCCCTTGGGGGTCTGGTTTCGCAACGTCTGTGCCCGTTGCAGTACGGTTTCAAGCCTGTCCATCAGGAGCTGGCTCTCGGGCAGCACCTTCGGCAGCTTGCGCTGAACCTCACGGATCAGCCGACCGAGTACGGTCTTCTGGCGTTTGAGCACCTTGCGCAGACGCTTGAACTGGCGCGCATGGGCGTAGCCTCCAGCCTTGCGCCGTAGTTGCCCGCCCTCTCGCGCAAAGGTCTGCTTCAGCGCAATGCCCACATCCTTGGCCGCCTTGACAAGCTGACCTCGGGCAATCTCCAAAAGCCTGCTGTCAACCGGATAGGCGATGGCCTTGGGCTGCACCGTACTGTCGACAATCACCCGCTCGAACGACTCCGGCTCAATCGCCTTCATCTGCACGGCGGCATCGATGCTCGCCTTCAGAATCTCCTCGACGCCCGCCTCTCCGATGGCCTTGCGAAACCGGCTCAGCTGCGACGGATCACACGGCAGCCGATGCTCGTAATACTCCCTGCCGCTGAAATACTGCCACAGCACGTTCTCGCTCCAGCGCTCGACCAGGGCCTCGTCACTCAGGTCGAAGGCATGCTTCAGATACAGGAGCGACACCATCAGGCGAATCGCAAGCCGTGGACGCCCAGCAGGGCTGGCGCCTGCTCCTGCCACCTCCAGCGTCGGCCCGAACAAATCGTGGCCCGGTACCGAACGCCCCTTGCGATCCCTGTGTGCGAATGTCGGCGCCAGCGCCTTCTCCAGGCTTTCCCAGGGCATGCGCCTAGCCAGCACCGCCAGGGGGTGCGAGAGGTCGATCATCTGGTCGATGCGGGCCCTGAAGAAGTCGTCCGTGGGCATGGATCTGGCCTCCGTTTCTCCCAGTTTTTGCTGCAGGCATTGTACTTTCCGGGAGTTCCTGCGCCCTCCAAGGGGTTGCGGATCAAGTGGTCATGCGGGTCCTGGGGGTTTTGCAGGATCGACTACGCAAGATCATCAGAACGCGGGGACACTTTCCCAGCGATGAGGCTGACACCAAACTGATGTGGCTGGCGCTGCGTAACATCATGGTCGACAGCGGTCGCAGCGTGCGCGAATGGCGCCAGGCCATGAACCAGTTTGCGATTGCCTTCGGTGATCGCGTCACGCGCTACGTTGTGTGAGAATCAATCGCCGGCCACCTCACCATGGTGGGGTAGCCGTTCAGGCCCCGCACACAGAATTTCGGATACTCCCGGCAGCCCATGGGACTGCCCCTATGCCGATGGGGACCATAAAGCCCCCTGCAGCTACACATCTCTGCGATGCAGGAACCCCGTGCGTTCAAAGTACTCGAAATACAGGGTCAACAGCGCCTCATCCAGCTCGGGGCACATAACGCCTGAACCATCCAACATCACTTGCGTCTGAACACATTCGAATTCAGGCTGATGCATTTCCAGGGCTACGCCCCGTTCATCAGAAGCCCCTTGCCCTTCCTCTGCAGACAGCATCGGCAGGAAGCGATGCAGAGCATGCTCTTCGGAACCTCTGGCCGCCGCCAGCATTGCCGAATACCACTGGTCAGCAGTAACGAGTCTCACCGGATACCCCAGGTCACTGACCATCTCATAGAACCGGTCCAAAGACACACCACGAGGATTGACCAGGTGCGACACCCGAGGCAAGGGCAACGTCCCATCCGCTGGCAAGCGCTTGGCCATATGGACAATGGCAGCACTGACATAATCCACGGGCGCCATGTTCATGGAATCATCCACATCTGGTGCCATGCCAAGCTCAGCACACGTCTTTATCAGTCTGAAAATCAGGTCATGCGTAGGACACGCGCCGTGAAGCGTATCTCCGGAAATCGATCCAGGCCGATGAATGAAAACCGGAATACCCCGCTTCGCAGCCAGGAACATCAGCTTCTCAGCCACCCACTTGCTTTGCGGATACCCTCCCTGCAGCCCCTTCCATGAATCTGGCTCTGTCGATTCCGTGATTCTCCGCATATGCTCGCAGGCGGGAAACACCGAGATCGTCGAAACATAATGAACCGGCTTCAGACGAATATGCGTTGCCAGACGGAGCACTTCCTGTGTCCCGAGAACATTGGCGTCCTTCAACACCTCATAGGGGTAGAGGAAATTCACCCAGGCCCCGTTATGTACGATCAGATCGACATCATCGGCCAAGGACTCAAACTGTGTCGCACCAAGTCCCAGCATGGGCTTTCCCAGATCGCCACATACTGGAACGATACGTTCACGCATCGACTCATCCCACAGATCGTACTTCGCCAGGCCTTGAATGATTCGTTCCATAGCCAGGGACTCATCATCAGCACGGACCAAGCAATACACCTGAGCCCTGGACTGCTGGACGAGGTCTCTCAGCAGGAACACCCCCAGGAAACCTGTCGCCCCCGTCAGAAGGACCGATCGTGCATCATCCAGGGCAACGGCTGGAGCCAATGCCTCGGATGCGTGAATTGTGGAGTCCAGCACGACTTCATCATCCAGATTTACCAAGACAACATGACCGGCCGAACCATCCTGTCCTCCCTCAGTTTTCCTGGAATCTATGGCATCCGCAAGATCCTTCAAGGAGCTGTGCTCGAACAGCATCCTTACCGGTACATCCACACCCAGTTTCTCGTTCACTTGTGAGACGACCTGAGTGATGAGCAGCGAATGCCCGCCCAGATCGAAGAAGCTGTCATGCCGGCCCACCTTCTCGACACCTAGCAGTTCCTGCCAGATGGCCGCCAGCACCTCCTCGGTCTGACCTTGCGGCGCCTCGTACTCCCTGGCTACCAAGGCGCTTGCGTCCGGCGCCGGCAGCGCCTTCCTGTCCACCTTGCCGTTCGGGGTCAGCGGCATCGCTTCCAGCCTCACAAAGGCACTGGGAACCATGTACCCCGGCAGCTCCGCCTTCAGATGCTCTCTGAGTGACTCGATCTCCAGCACCTGGCCCTCATCGGCCTGCGTCCAGTACGCCACCAGTCGCTTGTCACCAGGAACATCCTCACGTGCCAGCACCACCGCTTCGCGCACCCCGGGCACTTCCAGAATCCTCGCCTCGATCTCCCCAAGCTCTATCCGGAAGCCCCGGATCTTGACCTGATCGTCATTCCTGCCCAGGTACTCGATCGTGCCGTCCTCGTGCCAACGGCCCAGATCGCCCGTTCGGTACATCCGGGCGTCTTCCTTGCCACTGAATGGATCCTCCACAAAACGCTCTGCCGTCAGCTCCGGCCGGTTCAGATACCCTCGGGCCACACCATCGCCACCGATATGGATCTCGCCTGCCACGCCCAGCGGCACCGGCTGACCTCGCTCATCCAGGATGTAGACCCTCGCATTCGCTATTGGACGACCTATCGGCGGATTCGACTGCGCTTCATCCAGGCCATCATCGATCACCTGCATCGTCGCGCAAACCGTCGCCTCCGTGGGACCATAGGCATTGACGAAACGCCTTCCCTGGCTCCACGCCCTTGCCGTTCCAATCGGGCAAGCCTCTCCGGCAACCACCAGCGTCCGCAGACTCTCCAGTTCCGGTACGCTTTCCATCACCCCCAATGCCGCCGGAGGCAGGGTTACATGCGTGATTCTTCTGTCTTCAAGCAAGCTGAGCAGCGGCTCACCCGGCATCAGTACTTCCGTGGATCCCAGATGCAACTGAGCCCCGTGACTCAGCGTTACTACAATTTCCGATACACAAGCATCGAAACTCAGTGACGCAAACTGAAGTACCCGACTCGAATTGTCGACCGCAAAGGCCTCGCCCTGGGCCTGTGCCAGGTTGCAGACTCCTTGATGCTCGACCATCACCCCTTTCGGCAGACCCGTCGAACCCGAGGTGTAGATCACGTACGCCAGATTCCTCGACGTGATGCCTGTATCCTGCCTACCTGGATTTGTCCGCGGCTGACCCGCGTACGTCTCTTCCTCATCCAGCAGCAGGGTTGTTCTAGCCTCCGGACTCGGCAGACTTTCCTCCAGACGCTTCTGCGTCAGCAGCACCGGCGCCGCACTGTCGACCAGCATGTACACGATCCGATCCTCCGGATACTCCGGATCCACCGGTACATAAGCTCCTCCGGCCTTCAGGATCCCCAACAAGCCCACCACCATCTCCAGGCTTCTCTCCACGCTAATCGCCACCAGCACGTCCTGGCCCACGCCCTCCTGTCTCAGCCTGTGAGCCAGCTGGTTGGCTTTTGTATTGAGCTCGGCATACGTGAGATGCTCGCCCTCGTATACCACCGCCACCGCTTCCGGTGTCCTCTGGACCTGCGCCTCGAAGAGCTCGTGAATCAGTACTTCCCTCGGATACTCCGCCTGTGTGGCGTTGAACCCATCCAGCACCTGTTCCCGCTCGGCCGACGTCAGCCACGGCAGCTCCGCCACCGGCCTGGCATCATCGGCCACCATCGCCGCCAGCAGCACCCTCAGATGCCCCAGCCAGCGCTCGACCGTCTCTTTCTCGAACAGGTCGCTGCAGTACTGCAGTACACCCGCCAAGCTGCCGTCCTTCGCTTCTGATACCGACAGCGTCAGATCAAAGTGCGTGGTATCCCACTCAAGATCGTCCTGCTGCCTCAGCGTCAACCCCGGAAGCCTCAACTCTGCCTCCGGCGTGTTCTGCAGCACCAGCATCACCTGAAACAGCGGACTGTGCGCCAGGCTCCTGGCCGGCTGCACCGCTTCGACCACCTGCTCGAACGGCACATCCTGGTGCCCAAACGCCGACAATGTCTGCTGCCGGACCGTCTGCAGCAGTCCTGCCACCGTCTGCTCGGCATCGATCCGTGTGCGCAGCGCCAGCGTGTTCACGAAGAACCCGATCAATCCCTCCAGCTCGCTCCTTCGGCGGTTGGCCACCGGTGTGCCAATCACCACATCATCCTGCCCGGCAAGACGTCCCAGCAGCACCGACCAGCCCGCCTGCAGCACCATGAACAGCGTCGCTCCGTGCCTTGTGGCCAGCGCCTTCAGTCCCTGGACCAACTGTGAGTCCAGCTCGAACCCGAGTATCGCTCCGGCATGGCTTTGCACCGCCGGCCTCGGATGGTCCGTCGGCAGCTCCAGCAGCTCCGGTGCCCCTTGCAGATACGTCTGCCAGAACGCCAGCTGCTCGCCCAGCCGCTCTCCCGTCAGCCACTGCCGCTGCCACTGCGCATAGTCCGCGTACTGGATCGGCAATGCCGGCAACGGGTCGGCCTGCCCTTGTGCGAACGCCTCGTACAGGGCACTGAGCTCTCGCACCAGCACCCCCATCGACCAGCCATCCGAGACGATGTGGTGCATCTCCAGCAGCAGCACGTGCTCCTCAGGTTGCAGCTTCAACAGCAACCCACGGATCAGCGGCCCCTGGCTCAGATTGAACTTCTCCTGCATCGCTTGCCTCAAGGCCTGGCGCGTGCTCACCCTACGCTCCTTCGCTTCAAGCGCCGACAGGTCCTGCTGATTGAGTGCACACCCTTCTTCCGGCCTGATAACCTGCACCGGTTCCGCGCCACCATCTTCCTGCACGAACACCGTGCGCAGCGCCTCATGCCGCGCCACGATCGCATCCAGTGCTCCCTGCAGCGCCTGCACATCCAACCGTCCCTGCAGCCGAAGCACTGCCGGCATGTGGTACGTCGTGCCCAAGTCCTCCATCTGCTCCAAGAACCACAGCCGCTGCTGCGCCCAGGACAGCAACAGCGGCCTGTCGTGATCGGCATGCTCGATCGGCGCCAGCAGCGACGCATCGGCCTGCTGCAGCCGCGCTGCCACCTCGGCCAGCGTCGGCGCATCAAAGAGTTCCTTCAGCGAGATCTCCTGACCCAGCACCTGCCGCATCCGCGCCAGCAGCTGCACGGCCAGCAGCGAATGCCCTCCCAGATCGAAGAAGCTGTCGTGACGGCCCACCTTCTCCACGCCCAGCAGCTCCTGCCAGATGCCCGCCAACACCTCCTCGGTCTGACCTTGCGGCGCCTCGTACTCCCTGGCTACCAAGGCGCTTGCGTCCGGCGCCGGCAGCGCCTTCCTGTCCACCTTGCCGTTCGGGGTCAGCGGCATCGCTTCCAGCCTCACAAAGGCACTGGGAACCATGTACCCCGGCAGCTCCGCCTTCAGATGCTCTCTGAGTGACTCGATCTCCAGCACCTGGCCCTCATCGGCCTGCGTCCAGTACGCCACCAGTCGCTTGTCACCAGGAACATCCTCACGTGCCAGCACCACCGCTTCGCGCACCCCGGGCACTTCCAGAATCCTCGCCTCGATCTCCCCAAGCTCTATCCGGAAGCCCCGGATCTTGACCTGATCGTCATTCCTGCCCAGGTACTCGATCGTGCCGTCCTCTCTCCAGCGGCCCAGATCGCCTGTGCGGTACATCCGGGCACCTTCCTGGGTAACAAACGGATCTTTCACGAAGCTCTCTGCCGTCAACTCCGGTCGGTTCAGATAACCTCGGGCCACGCCTTCTCCACCGATGTGGATCTCGCCTGCCACGCCCAGCGGCACCGGATGACTTCGCTCATCCAGAATGTAGACCCTCGTATTCGCGATCGGCCGCCCTATCGAAATCTCTCCTTCATCCTCACCAACAGGTCCCACAACACCTGAGGTCGCCACCACCGTGCTTTCCGTCGGACCGTAGTTGTTGATCAAGCTGTAGGAAACATCCTTCCCTGGACGCACATTCAGTCGATCACCGCCCACCAAAAGAGTGTCCAACCCCTTGGGTGCCATGTTCCTTGCCATGGCCAGCTCAGCCAGTGGCGTAGGCAGAAAGCTCATGTCCAGCACCTGTTCCTGCCACCAGCCAAGCATGGCCTCGGGGTCACGTACCTTCCCTGCCGGCAGCAGGCACACGGTTCCCCCCACGCACAAGCCCGGCCACAGCTCCCAAGTCGAAGCATCGAAGCCTGTGCCAGCAAGACTGGACGACACGCTTCCTTCCTTGACCCAGAAGGCCGAGCAATGCCAGGACACCAGATTTGCCAGATTACGGTGTTCGACCATCACCCCTTTGGGCAGTCCCGTCGAGCCTGAGGTGTAGATCACATACGCCAAGTTTCTCGACGTGGCTCCCACCGTCTGCCTGTCCAGGTTCGACTGCGGCTGCTCCGCATACGTCTTCTCTTCATCCAGCAACAGTGTTCTGGCTGCCGTACTCGGTAGGCTCTCGACCAGACACCTCTGCGTCAGCAGCACCGGCGCCGCACTGTCTTCCAGCATGTACTTGATCCGATCCTGCGGATACTCCGGATCCACCGGCACATACGCTCCTCCGGCCTTCAGGATCCCCAGCAAGCCCACCACCATCTCCAGGCTTCTCTCGACGCTGATCGCCACCAGCACGTCCGGGCCCACACCTTCCTCTCTCAGGCGGTACGCTAGCTGGTTCGCTTTTGCATTGAGCTCGGCATACGTGACTTTCTCGCCCTCGTACACCACCGCCACCGCCTCCGGCGTCTTCTGGACCTGCGCCTCGAAAAGCTCGTGGATCAGCGCTTCCCTCGGATACTCCGCTTGCGTGGCATTGAACCCCTGCAGCACCCGATCCCGTTCACGGCTGTCCATCAGCGGGAGTTCCTCGACAGGCTCCTCGGGATGAACCAGCACATGCTGCAGCATCAAGGCCAGACCATCTCTGATTCGCTCAACACTATGCTCGGACAGGCACTTCAAGCCATAAGAGAACTCAAGAACAACATCTTCACTCTTTTGATATTCATTGATGTACACCGCAAGAGGTATCTGCTCATCCCTATGCTGAACTCTGACTGCGTGTGTCGGAATATCTCCGAGCATCGCCTCACCCCGAAACCCATTAAAGGATAGACTGACATCGTAGATCCGATCACGCCCCTCACCAACGACATTCAGACAGCGATTGATTTCCGACACCGACAGGCGCTGATGGCGGTAGCAACTCCTGAGTTCAGCTGCAACCTGATCCATCAGCTCTCCGAAGGTTGCCCCGAAAGACACCTTTACGCCGATCGGTACCACCGAGGCAAACATGCCGATAGTGTGTTTGTGCCGGGCGGTCGGTCGGTTGTGGACCGGGACGCCTATCACCACCTCATCGAATCTCCTTGTTCTTGCGAAATAGCATGCAAAAAGTGCCAGGAAGAAACTGGAAACCGACTCTTTCCGCGCTCCGCAGTAGGCCAATACTTCATCGAAGACCTTGCGGGAAATGATCCAGCTCAGCAGGTCACTCCTGCCTTGTTCACTTTCATCCAACCTCCGATTTGCCGGCAGCAACGGGGAAGGCAGTACTGGGAATCTTTCTTTCCAGAACAGACGATCTCGTTCAATACGGCTCGACGCAAGATAGGCCTCGTCATCGCTCAGGAAATCAAAAAATGATGGAGCAGCATCCTCGGGGACACAATTTCCACCATGACAGAGAATCGTATACTTTCTGCATACTTCATTATAAAAAATAGACCCACCAAATCCGTCACAGATAATATGGTGGAATCTGGATAGCCAGCACCATTTTTGTTCACTCACACGAATCAGAAGACACTCCCACAAGGGGGAATCATCGCTCAGATGAAAAGACCGATTCATGGCCTCATGGATCATCTGCTGCGCTTTCTGCTCGGCGTCTTCCTCTAGGGAAATATCCAAATGAGAAACAGGTGCTTCCATGTAAGGAAGCAACTTCTGCACTGGTCCTTCTTGATCTTGTCCGATCACCAATCTCAATGCTGCATGCTCGTTGCATACCCGCTGGATGGCAGTCTCCATCCGCGAAACATCCAGCTCTCCCTCGATAGCCACGGTCATGCCGATGTTGTAGTACGGGCTGCCAGACAGACGAGCCTGATTCATCCACACACCCATCTGCACAGAAGTCAATGGATACGGAACAGCTAGATTTCCGCGCTCGACAGCATTCGGTCGATCATTTAACATATATAATTTCTTGAAGGTTGCAATACAATACCAAGTATTATGCTATAATTTACATAGACTCAGGACCTATTATTATTACCAACAAATAACAACCAACCAAGCCAGACAGCCCAAGGCCGCCGATGGCAAGCGTCACGACATCAAGGAAAGCCAGCGCTGGATCGAAGGATACGCGTAGACTCCCCCTGACAGAGGACCACTCGAAACTATAGACTTCGACCAACCCGAGGTGAGAACCCATGAAGAAGTCGAAGTTCACGGAAAGTCAGATCCTGGAAACCTTGCAGGAGGCTGAGTCCGGTGTCCCGTTAGCAGAGGTGTGTCGCAAGCGGGGCATCAGCGTCGCCACTTTCTACCAATGGAAGCGCAAGTACGCCGGCATGACGGTGTCCGAGCTGAAGCGGGTCAAGGAGCTGGAGGCCGAGAATGCCTGGCTCAAGCGCATGTATGCGGACCTGGCGCTGGAAAACGCTGCCATCAAGGACGTGCTGTCCCGAAAGTGGTAGAGCCGGCCGCCAGGCTGGGCGTCGTGCAGGTGCTGGAGGATGAACGCCACCTCTCCCGACGCCGAGCCTGCCGAATCGTGGGGGTATCGCGGTCGGCTCTGTACAAGCCCCAAGCAGAAGAGGCGTCCGTCAAGGACGCTCCGATCATCGAGGCACTCAATGGCGTGGTCAGCCGCCATGGCCGTTGGGGATTCTGGAAGTGCTTTCACTGGCTGCGTTCCCAGGGCCATGGCTGGAACCACAAGCGCGTTCATCGCGTGTACTGCAGCATGAAACTGAACCTGCCTCGCAGAGCCCGCAAGGTGCCTACGGACGAAGACACGACGGTGGCCTATTTGCAAGGCGGCTTCAAAATCACGCCGGAGCAGAAAATTTCACTTTCCTATTTTGATTACGGAATGGATGTGGCTACCGTCTGGCAAAATCTGTGGCACAGCAATTACAGCGAAAGAACAGGCCCTGTCATTGGAAAGCTCAAGCAGCAGGACTGGGTGGCCAAATACACATTCAAGCCCACTGCCAATCCGTGGGTTGATTTGACGGCCACAGCATTTCACTCCAAGGGCAGCTATGACCGGCATTATGAACTTCTGCCTATCCAATATGAAAATGAAGACAAGCGCTACGGATTCCGCGTCAAAAATCTCTCCCATTTCGAGACTGGGCGCATCCAGCACCGCCTGCTGCTGGGCGTGGATTATGAGAAGCGCAATGAAGATGCAATGATGCTCAATGACGGCGAGCTGAGTGATTTTGGCTCCATGCCCAATACCTATAACGACACGGGCGTTTATGGCCACATTGAGTCATCGTTTCTGAATGGCGGCGTGATTCTCCAGCTAGG
>ERZ772924.1501-NODE-1501-length-11068-cov-128.066739_pt1 | contig 11068 bp, 17 predicted proteins | sample MGYA00512116_ERZ772924 | MGnify/ENA primary metagenome ERZ772924 (study PRJEB29015, sample SAMEA2737920) | human oral metagenome | biome: human oral; feature: human-associated habitat; material: dental | place: China | collected 2134 ...
GAAACCTTCGGCGCGTTCGCCTCATACATCGCCAGCCGAACATTCGACTACGACTCCGAACACCTCCCACTCCGCGAAACCAGAAACGATTTTGTTTCATGACGGCCATATATTTTTGTGATTTTGTGCCGTTTCGGATGTGATTGGGACGAGCAGGCTGAGGTCACCCCGGAAGAAACCGTCGTCCTGATCAGATGGAAGAAGCGTTCTGACAATTATGTGTTGGTGCGGATGAAAGCAGAGGCGATCCTGTACGCCTCCCAGTGGCGTCGATGTGGGCATCATCGCTGAACTGATGGCCGAGTGGCAGCCCACCAGGATGTGCTCGGTCCTGGCCGGGCACGCTGGGAACCAGAACTCAAGACCATCCTCGCTCAGCCGTCCTACCAAGCGGGCGTCCACGCCGAGTTCTGGAACGTCCCGGCGATACGTGAGGTCGTGAAGATCCTGTTCAACGCCGAACACCAGACGGACTCCTCCTACCAGCTGCTCCTGCGCCTGTGCGGGCCGAGCCTCAAGCTGCCGGAGCCGTTCAACAAGCACCGCGACGAACCGGCCACCACCCGGCGCATGGCCGAGGTGAAAACCCAAGTCAAGAACTTGTTAAGCCAGGTCTGGGAGGTCTACGCCGCAGACTAGGCACGCCTCGAGCACGAGACCGAGACCCGCCGCATGCAGCTCCCAAGAGGACAGCGAACCAAACTGTACGTGGACCGGCAGAAGGGGGCCCAGTCGTTCTTCGTTGCGCTCTCGTTGACCAGCAAGACCGTCAAGCTGTACCCGATCGAGGGGAACCGAGAAGCCTATTCAAAAGTCGCGACAAACCCAGCCCCGACTAAATATTTATCCTTAACGGCGCGCTAGTTTTGAATAGCCCCCAGAACACCAAGCAGACAATCCTCCCCCTGGAACAGCTCTAACGAGAAACCGAGACCGAGAAGAGCGCAGTCGTCCTGGACAACACCCGCTTCCACCACGCGAAAGAGTTGACCACCCTCTACGAGCCGGGTCAACTGCTAGAGCGCATCACCCCTGTTTTCCTGCCGTCGTACGCGCCCGACCAAAACCCAGTCGAGCACGTCTGGAACGCGGCCAAGAACAACATCGCGAACATTCAGCGCGAGATCCCCGAAGAAACCTTCGGCGCGTTCGCCTCCCACGCCACCGGCCGTGCCCTCGACCACCTCCCACCCCGCGAAACCGAAAACGAATTCGTTTCATGACAGCCATGCTCCCGATGATCAGCACGCAGCAGCGGAACCTTCAGGTCGTTCAGCGCGAATCGCCAGGAGTCCCTGCGAAGGACCCGAGCAGTCTTCGGTTGAACCTCTTCCATGTCCCGTGGCTCGATGGCTGCTGCGCAGAGTGCACCTGTGAGGTCTTCACATCGAGTCTCGTTCCCCTAGTCACCAAGGCCGTAGTCTGCCAGCCCGAGGGATCACGACACTCTCGGTCTGAGTCTGCACCCAGTGAAGAAAAAGATGCTTGAGCAAGCCCAGATGACACTGGCTGGAGAACATGGCCAGGAGCCACAGAGATGAAATTCCGCATAGATTATGCAGAATAACGCCAACATGCCCAGCGCTCCTCCCTGAGTCGCGAGACGTACCCAAGACGGTCCTGAGACCGGATCGCGCCCTTCCTCACCAGCCCTGTCGACCCGCTTCTCCGGAAAAGTCGGGACTGCAGGAACAGAGCTTCGAGGACAGAGACCGGATGAGCAGTCGAGCGCTGTCGTTCCTACTGGTCGGGAAGTTCGGCGACCGCCCGGGTCCACGACCCTCCTGCCTCGCGCAGCGCGACCGGGAAGGCAGAGAAAACGAACCCGGAGGAAGGCAGGGAACGAAGATTCGCGAGACACTCGATCGCGATGAACTCGCGTTGTCTGCCATGCATGTGCGTCGGCCAAAGACAACTGCCGTCACCGGTCTTGAAGTATCGCTCGAGCATGTCTCTGGCAGGCGCATCCAGGCTCCATGAATCTGTTCCAACGACTTTCGCTCCCCTATCGAGGAGTTCATCTATCGCCGATGGCGCAAGAGCCACCGAATCCAGATGGTAAGAGGAGGTCCCGGCTACCAGATCAAGATCTGTTCGGAGCAGGGGTATGACTCCCTCAAGCGAATCGATGCGCAACTCATCGAGGCGTTTTCTGACGTATCCACGCGTAACGATCCTTCCGGCCCGGGTCCCGTCGATGATGACCCCCGGGGCATGAAGCAGTTCAAGCGGCACTTCGAGAACTTTCTTCGCCTTCGTGCCTTCACTCATCGGACCATAATGGAACGGGGCGTCGATGTGCGTCCCAGTGTGCACAGACAACGAGAAGAACTCATTCGACAGAAAACAACGGTCCGGAAGATCCTCCGGCCTGACGACCCGCATCCCGCCCAACCACAGGACATAGTTGCGAAGAATTTTGAAAAAACCATCGCCCGGGAGTCTCCTAGCACGGCGTGAAATAATCCTGTGTCCACGTTCATGCGTCCATCGACGGTATGACACCCCAGCAGTGCCAGGCCCAACGGGGAGACTCAAATCAACCAACATCACTCAATCCCATCGCTATCATCCACCCTCTTTCGCAGCATCCTCCTCAGCTTCCTGCGAACATGACGGACAACCCTCCCGGGCAGGCCCACCGTGAACATGTGCGCCGCAAAGTCCTCCACGAGCCGGGTCCGGACCGAGTCGCTGTCATCACAACGAGGAAACGAAACCATACTTCGGGGCTTATTCACAGAAGTCGTCAACAGGAACGTTTCCCCTTGTCGGATCTTCTTTCTGCCGAGCCGTGAATAAGCTTCATCTAACCGGGAAGCTGCTCGATGAATTTTTTGATATTAATCTGGTTCCGTCGAGTATGGTTCTGCATGTTCTCCAACACCTTCTCCAGAGGCATGCCGAAGGCCTTGTCAAGCTCAAAATCCTGAATCCAGGTCATCCGCGTCCCACCGGCCTCCTCGACGTAGTTCCAGCGCAGGTGCATGAAGACAAAGGGGAACAAAGGGTCTAGACGTTCTGCAATGACGACATGGGAGCTGTTGTTCAGCAGCCTCCACGACCGCCACGTAGTCACGCCATTGTTGAGTTCGAAAACCAATTCAGTGAATGACCCCGAGCAGGTGATCCTGAGTACAGTTGCGTGCTTGTACTCATCAAAGTATGTCGGCCAGCGCGATATGTCGTTCGTGATGCTGAAGACCCTGCCCACCGGTGCATCAACGAAGACAGAGTTCTCAAGACGTGGCATTGACCCGCCCTTCCCCCGCATCCCTTGACTGAAGAGCAGTAAGATAGGTGCACAACTCACCAAACGTCTTGATCCCTTCGGCCTCCGGGCCTAACTTGAGTCCAAACTCCTTCTCCAATCCGACGATGAGTTCGACACGCTCTGCCGAGTCGATACCGAGATCATCGTGCAACAGGGTCGCGCCACTCAGTCCCGCAGTCGGGATGCTCATGGTGGACAACACCTTACTGACACGGCTCTCTTCTCTCACAATTATCCTCTCAATCGGCCGTAACGACCTGTTCTCAGACACTGATGACGACAGCTGCATTGGTTCCCCCGGTACCGCGCGCGGTGACCAGAGCGGCTGTGCAGCCAGCTCTCATGGATGATCCCAGACGAGCCAGGCTCACACTTGGAGGAAGGCCGGGCGCTGGTTGCTCGAAGTGCGCCACGGGGGGAACGAAACGTGTTCTGAGGCTCTGAAGGGCAAGAATGACATCCAAGACGAAGGCGGCACCCAGAAGATGACCGAAGAGTGGCTTTGGCACCGTGATGGGAACCTGCTCTGCACCATTCCCCAAGGCGATGCTCAGTGCCCTCAACTCAGTGACGTCCTCAATGGGGAGACCGGAACCATGGGAATACACAACACCGAGGCTATCTATCCCGGCACCAGCACGGTGTAGAGCGTCGGCGATGGCTCTTGCGTATATCTCTCCTGAGGGTTCAACGGTGTAGTAGGGCATGTAGCCATCGGTGGAGCGCCCCCAACCGGAGAGCCAGCCGAGTATGACCGCCCCACGCGAATGAGCAAACTCGCCCCGCTCGAGAACGAGGAACCCGGCGCCTTCTCCGAAGACCGACCCGCTGTGTCGATGATCATAGGGATGGTACGCGACGGAGTCATCCGAATCAGTCGGGCGACGTGCAACGAGCCCACTGGTCTGCAGGCAGAGCCACCCATAGGGGGAGATCGGCGCCTCTGTGCCCCCCGCAAGCACCGCATCAGCATGTCCGTGCCTAAGCAGTCGGATCGCATCAATCAGGGCGTACGCACTGCTCGCGCGGTCGAGGGTGAAGGTCCTCGACGGCCCTCTGATTGCATTCTGAATGGTCACGTTTCCCTGGGCCGCCGTCGGGAACCAAGCCGTTGCCTGGTAGGGACTAACTTCCCGTGGCCCCTGAGTCCACAGTGCACGGAGCTCCCGTTCGGCGAACTCCCAACCACCGAGAGCATTTCCAATGGACAGGCCGACACGATCCCCATCCACATTAGTGTCAACTTCTAATCCAGCGTCCACCAACGCGTCATGAGCAGCAAGCAGCGCGAGATGAGTGAACCGGTCAGTGCGCTTCCGAAGCCGGGGAGTCAGGAACTCCTCCACGAGGCCTCCAGGGACCTCACCGGCCGCATTGGAGAGATAGGGCGTCGCATCGAAACGGGAGATGGGTCCGATCACATCGCGTCCTGTTGCCACCCCCTCACAAAAAAGTTGATATCCGCGTCCATAGGGGGTCACGCACCCGATCCCCGTGATCGCCACATCATCAGCCATGTAGAATCATCTCCGATCAGCCAATTGCATGAAGGGTCATGGCAGCATGCAGCCCACCGAACCCGCTGGCCTGCTTGAGAACACTTCTTCCGAGCCACTCGACTCCTGAGCCCGGGACATAATTTAAGTCGCATTCGGGATCGAAGGCCTCATAATTCGCGGTTGGCGATAAGAAGTCTTCTTGGAAAGATTTCGCGCAGACGACCAGCTCGATCGTCGATGCCGCTGAGAGCGGGTGGCCGATCATCGACTTGACAGAGGTGACAGGCACCTCATAGGCATGGTCACCCAAGGTCTTCTTTATGGCAGTCGTCTCGCACCTGTCGTTCTGAATGGTCGAGCTCCCATGGGCACTCACGTGTTCGATGTCGCGTGGGTCTACACCGGAACGGTCCACGGCGAATCCCATCGCCCTGGCCAAGTCTCTGCCGCCTGCTTCCAGAGCAGTCATATGTCTCGCATTGGAGGCAAGCGCAAACCCACCGATTCTCATGTACGGTCTTGCGCCGCGCGCCCGTGCATGGTCAGCACTCTCGAGAACCAGGAATCCAGAGCCCTCGGCCAGAACAAAACCGTCCCGTTCTGCGTCAAATGGTCGCGATGCAGTACTGGGAGGACCCTGTGTCCTCCTGGAGAGACAGTTGATGATTTCGAAAGAGGCAATCGTGATCGGAGTGATCGGGGCCTCCGAGGCACCTGCGATCATCACGTCCGCCTCCCCGTCCTCGATGGCCGCGCAAGCAGCTCCAACAGCGTCGATCCCACCGACGCAGCCGGTAGACAAGGCGAGTACTGGCCCCTGGGTACCGAGCATCGCAGAGAGAACGATCGCCGGGGTGTTGGACATCGCCGCCAAGTACAAGTCATGAGAAACTGCGTTCGGATCCACCGGGTTCATGCCTGAGCCCGTAACCCGAACGAACTCACGTTCCAAGGTTGTAGTTCCACAGATCGCGGTTGCGAAGGCAATGCCAGCCCTCGCATCAGAGAGCATCTTGTTTTCCAAGCCAGAATCCTGCACTGCCTCCGAGGCGGCCAGTACAGCGAGCTGGACGAATCGATCGAGTCTCCTCACCTCCCGCGGCAGGGAGTCGAGGTGCTTCTCGAGATCCGGCACCTCGCCAATGGCGACTGAACCGAACTCGAACCCACCAAGTACGGCCTCGTTAGCCGAATCCATCATCCCTTTCAGCAGTGAGCGTCCACTGGAAACCGCTTTCCACAGCGGAATTATTCCGACGCCGGCTGGACTCACAGCACCTATACCCGTGACAACGACCCCAGTCATAATTACCTCCCGCGTCTGGCCCTTAGCACCGTCAACAACCCGATCCCCTCCACTTTCGTCACCTCTACCCCCATGCTCTCAAGCATTTTTCCGTAGAATTCAGAACTTCTTATGGCACCACCGGACGTGTTGACCAGAAGACTCAGATCGAAGACAGAGATCAACGACTGCTCCTTGGTCTGCAGATCAGCCATGATGTCGACCAGCAGGAGTTCGCCGTCCCCGGCAAGGCTCGCAATCGCACCTGACAGCATCTGTCGGACGATCTCGATGCTGAAGAAACGAGTGACCGGCGGTACGAGGACCAACTGGGCACCGATATCGCAGGACTGCACCCCGTCGCCGCACGGTACGAATCTGAGATGATTGAGGGCCGGCAGCGCACCGGCACGAAGGACAACTCGATCGATGAATTCAGGTGTATCCAAGGCGTAGACCGTTCTTTCCGAACCACTCTCGGCCTGCGCCAGTGCCCACTCACCGCCACCTGAATACAGTACGACAACGGTCTCCGCACACACATCAGAGGACAGCGCTGCCACCTTGCGAGCATCCTCGAGCACCCCGAACCCACCGCGGACGAAAAAATCCACGTTCGATGGACGGTCCCCTACGTCATTGATCCGACTCCTCCGATTTCCAGTGCACACGGTCTCAACCAAGTGGTCTCCCCAGCGGGGACGGGCAGCGTAAACTGCTCGAAGATGAGCGGCGATAGATTCCCGGGAACCAGCGCTGAGCAACTCAGCGACGGGGTGGGGCACGCAATACTCACACTCCGTCACCTTGAGCAGCAAACCCATGTACGTCAAGACGTCCAACAACCGTCGGACAGCGTCTCGGGACCATCCAGACGCACCCGCAACACGATCAACCGTGCCGGGAAGGTCTCCGAACTGATCAAAGATCCGCAGTTCGAGTGCAGCATCGAGTACTGCTGAGAATGTGTAACCATAATTGAGTGAAAGCAGTTTATACTCAGTTTCGATGGAATGACTCTTATTCACTCCACTCAACCTTCCAGCCAACCTCGTAACCCCGAACGGACACCATTGTCGATCATCGAGCTCCGCCTCAAAAGGAGAGGTCGCTCTGCCCCTCAAGGGAGGGTCGCACTGCTGAAACCAGTCCCGACAGAAAGGAGACCCGCTGAGTCCTCAAATCTGAGAACCCAGCACCTCGAATTATTTCCATCAGGTCCACGGCCTCATAGACCTCACCTTCTTCTGTGTTGATCAGAAGGATCACACCGAAAAGATTCGGGAACAGCCCCTTCGACACGTCGGGCATGTGGGAATGGACGAAAAGCCGACCATTGCCTCGCAGCTCATCGAAAATCTTGGACACGAGATGCCGGACTTGATCCCTGCCATACCCGTCAAGAACATGGGAGAGGAGCACAGCGTCGCATTCGGGCAAGAGATCCTTCATAATGTCACCGGGCTGAAACTCGATACGGTCCTCGAGACCTGCCACAGCAACATTCCTCGAAGCAATTTCACTGATCGAGGGATAATCGACGGCGATGACCCTGACCTCGGGATGGCGGCGCGCGATGGCGATCGAGTAGTCGCCCGAACCACACCCGAGATCGACCAAGGTGCTTCCACTCAGTAGATCAAGTCGCTTCGCCAGCGGATCAGCCTGAAGACGCGCGCTGACCCGCATCGCACCGATCAGCCGTTCTCGACCGGCGGCCCCTTCTCCGGCACCCAATCCCTGGTCGCTGTAACCCTCCTTGAGGACCCTCTTCGTAATGGAGCTGTTCGATCGGATCACAGCAGGGAGCTCAATGGAGTTCGCGAAATGAACGCTTTGATGCTCGGCAAAATCTCCCATGAACTCCGGGTTCCGCCGGACAAGATACCGTGACGCTTCGGGCGTGTTCCGGTATCCCAGCCCATCTTCACTCAACAGCCCGAGCCCGGTCAGCGCGATGAGCAGTGCACGCGTGGGTCGTTCTGGGACGCCTATCCGGCTTGACAGGTCATGGACGTCGAGGCTTCGCCCCTCCAGCTGTTCAAAGATACCGAACTGAAGCGCACTGATAAGCACCTGTGTCTGGAGATATGCTGTCAGCATCCCATGGACACGGACTGCACTGCTATCCTCATCTCTCGTCATGATCAGAGTTCAGCGCCTCTCTGTATTGACTGGACTGGATATATTCGTATGGATCTGAGGAGAGGAAGACACTCCGCACCGGTGGACGTTCCGCAGGCGCCACCACGATGAACCGGCACGACTCATCAGGAGCCGTAACGAAGCCGTGGGACTCATTTCTTGGAATGAACACCACGTCCCCTTCGGAGACGTGGAGCGGCGTTTCATCGTTCGACGCCACCAGCGTCATCGAACCCTCCAAGACATATATTTCATGCTCCCAGTCATGGTAGTGAGGAGGCGTCGATCCGCTAGGCTCGATCTCGAATTCGGTCAGGACAAAACGATCCGCCCCGTTCTTGGTGTCAATCAGCTTTCGATGAGTGGTTTGCTTCGCACCCGGCTCCCTGACGATCTCAGGGGTCACAGCCTTTCTATTCGTATGATACATTTACTGTCCTCACTAGTTAGAATGAACGTTCTTTTTATTAATATAACAGTCAGCAGCTTCCATGTCAACAGTTGTCGACTGACCTCTTAACCCCCTCATAGTCTTTGGGCCTCGGTGACAGCTAACACCAAGTTTGCTGACACGGCCTTGACGGGATTCACTCGTGTCATGAAGTCTGCGGACAGCATGCCCACCACGAGCAGTGAGCACTGCGCCCCAGAGGACATCGGGTCTTCGACTGTCGTTGACAGTCGAACGGGGTCGAGGTCGCATGACCTCGGACGGACACTCGGGCTCAGACCATCAGTGGTTCGCTGGGGACTCGCTCGCCATCGCTGTGTTCCTGCTGCCCCTCTTAGACCCCGGCGCGTCCGGAAGCAGGCGGGGATCACCCACAGGGCCCCGAGCCGCCCCTGTCGGCAGGCTCCTGCGGCTCGTTTAGCGCATTGGCAAGGGGATTCCGTAAAGGAGCAGCGCCTCTGGTCGGGTCCCATGAGCAGGCCACGGCTGCGCCTCTCCGCGCGTCCGTCGTTGTCCAGCCCTCCAAGACGACATCGATCATCATCGGGCGGACCGCTTCTCGTCTTCCCGGCATGCCATCCGGGATCTTCCACGAACCAGTCGAACTGCCCCTGGACGAACCGCGTCCCGTTTCCTTCCCGCGACACCGGATGCGGTGCCCGTGGAGACGGGCACCGCATCCTCCCATCAGAGGGACATGTTCACAGGCGACTCGGCAGGAGGCACAGCTCCATGTCATGGCTCGGTCCATCGATGCTGTGCGGCTTGTTCATGGGGATCGGATCACGATCATCGCCCCCATCCATGTCACGACGCCATCCACGGACGCTGTGAACAAGCCTCTGCGAACAGCCTCGGAGCTCATCGGCAGAGGTTCGGCAAGGACATGCCGGTCCGGGGACCGCGCCCCTGCGACGGTCCTCAACCTGGTCGTTGCTCATTCCACGGGTCGAGGAGAGTCCCCCCCCGAACCGAGGGGTCACCGCTCCCGTCCTCGGCGAGCAGTCGTCTCTCCCGGCCCCGAGCGAGCAGCCAGTACAGCCCCCGCGCCGCGAGGAGGACGAGCAGGAGCACCCAGAGTTTCCAGTTCTCCTCCCTCGGCCCGACGTTGAGAAGAATGACGAAGGCGACTGCCATCAGCCCCGACACCACACCGATGTCGGCATTCACCATCTCTTGCCCCCGCTCCCCGGTGCGTCACCAACAGTCGATCAATCCCGTCACGGCACCGCCGAAGGCACCGCTGACACCACCGACCATGCACCCGCCGGCTGAGCCGGCGATGCATCCACCAATGGTCCCCGTGATAAAACCATCACGAATTCTCTCGTTGCTGCAGTCCCAGTCGAAACTCGACATCACACGAACCGACCCGGAGTCCATTCCCGTGCTCACCGAGGCCGAGTAGATCGCGTGCGTCGATGAGACCAGCTCCCATGTCCCCACTGCCCGTCGTCCAGAACCCAGGTCCAGAACGGCGGGGACCAGTTCGCTACTCGTCGGCGACGTCATGAGCAATGACCCGTCCTCGGCGTCCTCGGCGAGGGAGACAGCAGAATCGGTTGAGACGGAGAGATCCGCCGTCACCATCGCCTGTTCGGGCCTCTGCACTTGGACGGCGTAGCCCCCGGTGTCTCGGGGGCGGCCGTGGTGGAATCCGTCGGAAGCTGCGCCCCAGGGTCGGGGGCTGCTTCGGCAAGAGGCGCTGGGATCATGAACACACCCAGAGCGGCCAGGCCCGCGGAAAAGACTTTGAGAGTTCGCATCGTTTCCTCCTCGCACAGCTCGCACGTCTCCCCCTCGGAATCTGTTCCCATGACGTCGTGGGGACGGAACCATCGTTCTTCTCGGAAGGCCGTGTGTCAACCCTTGTCAGGCCTGCAGAAGGCACCCGACCGGAGGTCTCCGCCCGGGTGCCTTCCCCGCCTCGGGGAGATCTCCGGGCACATGGGGCGGCTGCGGTCCGCGATCAGTCCGTGGAGCGTCTTCCGGGATCTCCGGGATCGGTGAGGGAATGCCCGTCCGGCGAGGAGTCGGTTCCCGGAGCCGACCACCAGCCGCATCACGATGAGCCCCTGCAACGACGGACGCGGCCGAGACGTCCCGGAGTCGCAGGGCCCGGTCGTTCTCGCCCGCCAGCGCCGACGAGGCGCCCACATCGGCAACGATGAAACGATGAGCGGTCGCCGATACGACAACGGTCCAGCAACGCTCGACTCACCCGACCGGTACGGCCGTCGCGTACGGGCCCACTCCGCAGCCCGGAGAGCCCATCCCCGCACGGCCTTCCGGTCCGCTCGCCGCAGCCCCGGGGCCTGACCGCGAGACGTCACGAACGACTCGTCGTCCCCTCGTCCGGGTCCGGTCGTGCATCGGCGGCGCTCGACCCCGGGCCCTTGGCGGCGGCAGCGCCG
>ERZ772924.1502-NODE-1502-length-11068-cov-2.938255_pt1 | contig 11068 bp, 11 predicted proteins | sample MGYA00512116_ERZ772924 | MGnify/ENA primary metagenome ERZ772924 (study PRJEB29015, sample SAMEA2737920) | human oral metagenome | biome: human oral; feature: human-associated habitat; material: dental | place: China | collected 2134 ...
TCGTTTTTTGCACCACAGGCTTACGAAAATTCGCTTTGGTGGGTAAAAATCGAGCTCACTTTACCAAGATTGACTATTTATAAAATTTTGTCAAATAATCTGAAAAACCGCTTAAAATTTTTACTACGTCTTTGATGCGCTTTAAAACGCTAAGCGAAAGATATAGCTTGCAAGATAAGCTCTATCATCTAAAAAAAATCAATGAAATTATGGCTCACTTGCAAAATTTCTTTAATGCAAAGGACTAGATTTGGCATTACGCCGCTTGCTTTAGGCGCCAAATTTTAACTCTCACTCTGTTTTGTATCTATGCTGCCACTTAGTTTTTAAAATATGCAGCAGCTAAATCTCATAAAATTATACATTAAATTTAGCGTAAAATTCAACGTTAAATTTTATGATTTAGACATTGCGCGTTTGAAATAACGCTGAAAATATCATAAATTCTAAAGCGAATCTTTGAAAGCTGGATTTCAAAATTCCGTAAAATTTTAAAATTTAATGCTTGCAAATCTGTAAATTTTACAAAATTTCGTCAAAATTTAAAATTTATAGCAAGCAAAGGCGGTTATTTCAGTCGAAAAATTCTTAGCTTCGCGCTCGCTGCTCGCGAGTTTTTTGCAAGCTCTTGCGCGTCTGCTATTATAGGGCTTTTGGTTAGGATTTTACCTAACGAATGCCCGCCGCCGCATTCACAGCGCATAAACTCTCTAGGACAGATGCAATCGTGCTCCCACGCTCTAAATCGCTCCTTTACTATGCGGTCTTCAAGCGAATGGAATGAAATTATAGCGACAGTTACATTAGTTAGAATTGAATCGCGCGATTTTTGCTCAATGAGCGTGAGCAGGCGCTTTAGCTCGCCAAGCTCGTCGTTTACCTCGATGCGGATCGCCTGAAATGCTAGCGTAGCCGTGCTGATGCTGCGCCCTTTAACGGGCTTCGTTCCGATTAAATTTGTCAAAGCTTTGGCGCTTGTTAGCGGTGCGTTAGCCCGTGTAGTAGCTATTTTAGCAGCGATTGCGTTAGCGTTTGTTAGCTCGCCGTATTCGTGAAAAATGCGCGCCAGAGCCGCTTGTGAGTAGCGGTTTACGACATACGCCGCATCTAGCGTTGCGCTCTCGTCCATTCGCATATCCAGCGCGTCGCTTTTAGTGGAGAAGCCACGACAGTTTTTATCTAGCTGAAGCGACGAAACGCCGATGTCGGCTAAGATCCCGCGAACTGCGCGGAGCTTTTGCTCGGGCAGAATTTCTAAAATTTCGCTAAATTTTGCTTTGTGGATTTCTATGCGATCTTTAAATTTACTGAGCCGCTCGCGCGAAAATTCTATCGCTTCGGCATCTCTGTCGCAAGCGATAAGCTTAAGGTACGGATTAGCGGTCAAAATGCCCTCGCTGTGCCCTCCGTAGCCTAGCGTGCAGTCGATAACGTAGCCGTCCTCAAGCTGCGAAAATGCGGCGATCGTTTGCGAAAAAAGTACCGGAATATGTGGAGCTTGCACTTAAATTTATCCTTTTGAAATTTCTAATCCTATATAATAGCGAAATTTTTTACAAAGGCGAGAGATGGACGAGTATTATTATGAAATTTTACGCAAAATTTCGCTTTCGATGTTTAGAGATAGGCTTTTTGGGATCTTTCACGGCTCGATTTCAGCAAAAATTAAAGAAAATCAGTTTTTGATCAACAAAAAAGACGCGATTTTCGATAGCCTGGATAGGGATGATTTTATAACGCTGTTTTCAAAAAAAGACTACCGCTGGCAGGATGCTAGCATCGATAGCGATATACATATAAATATCTACAAAAATATAAAAGAGGCAAAATTCGTAACCTACGCGACACCGCCATATCTTGTCGCATATACGCTGGAGCATGATTTTATTTTGCCACGAGATTACTTTGGGGTGAGCAAATTTAAGCGCATTGAAATTTACGATCCTAAGAACTACGACGACTGGCACGAGCGCGCGCCGTATGAAATTTGTAACTATATGATAAATGAAAATAGCGATATAATGGTGATTCGCGGCTATGGGGTTTTTGCCCATGCAAGGAGCGCGCAGCAAATGGCGAAAAAAATAGCGATTTTAGAAATGAGTTCAAAGCTGCTTTTGCTAAGCTAAGATTAATGTATACAAAATCATTTACTAACGCGTTATAATTCGCCAAAAATGCCTATTTTTCAGCCTTACATAAGGTTTTATCTGTATAATTACTAACAAAAAATTTCTTTAGTTAGCTATTTAAGGATTTAGATGATAGAATGGATGCAAAAGCATAAGAAGTCACTTATACCGACTATTTGGATAAGCACGATAGCTTTCGTGGGCGCAGGCTTCGTCGGCTGGGGCGCATACGATATGAACGCTAACCGCGCAGGCTCAATCGCTAGAGTAGGGCAGATTTCCATAACAAATCAAGAACTAAACACAAAATACTCCGAACTATACAACAGGCTGAGTGCTATGAGCGATGGGCAATTTACTCAAGAACAAGCCAAAAATATGCATCTAGATCAGATCGCAGTAGATCAGCTAATCGGTGAGGCGTATTTTCTAAATTTTGCTAAAGACTTAGGCGTTCAGGCTAGTGATAAAGATGTAGCGGAATTTGTGCTAAACTCGCCGAATTTCCAAGAAAATGGCGCATTTAGTAAGGAACTTTACAACAACGTAGTAAAAAATTCCGGACTTACTAAAAAAGAATTTGAGCGCAATCTACAAAAGGTCCTAACTTTAGAAAAGCTCGGCAAAGCGCTAAAAATAACGCCTAGCCCTAAGATCGTAGAAGCATTTGCGGCATCGCAGCTGATGCAGGATAAGGTTTCTGCAGAGATAATCTACGCAGACGCTAACGTCACTTTTAATGACGACGAGCTAAAGAAATTTTGGGAAGGCGAGAAATCGCACTTTATGACCGAGAAAAAATATACTCTCGGAGCATATTTTGTGGCACCTAGCAATGTCGATGTGAATGATACGGAACTAAGTAAATTTTATGAAGGACACAGAGGCGAGTATAGAAGCCTAGATGATAAATTATTGGATTTTGCAGAGGCTAAACCTAACGTCTTAAAAGATTACCGAATGGATCAGGTTAAAAAAGACGCTACAAAGGATTATCTGGAGATTAAAAAAGGTAAGCTCGATACTAATGAAACTATAGTTGCTACGGCTAGCAATTTTCCAATATCTGAGATTGAGGTTGCAAAGCCAGGAGATGTCATCAAGCCTTTCGAGTACAAAGGCGGATATTTGATTGCTAAACTAAACGGTGTAGAGCAGCCTAGGCAGATGAGCTTTGAAGAGGCTAAGTCTTTGGCTTCTAAAGAATTTGAAGCGAAGAAACGTAAAGAGCTACTTGAAAAAAGAGCTCAAGATGCGCTCAAAAATTTCAAAGGCGAAGATTTCGGCACCTTATCTCTAAATAGTAAAAACAATACCAAGCTAAGCGATGACGAATTTTATAAATTTCTTATCGATATGTTTAATAAGCCGGCTAAAGAAGGTATAGTGATGTTTGATAACAAAGCCGTAGTGTATAAAATTTCACAGCAGAGCCTAGGCAGCAGCGAAGAGATAGATAAAGAAAAAGCGATCATAGCCGATAGGATAACCACGTTATTAAATTCTAATCTGCAAGATGATCTAACCAAAATGCTAGAAAAGCGCTATAAAACCGAAAGATATTTTAAAGGTAAAGACAGTGAGTGAGTATATTTTAGGTCTAGATATAGGCTCAACTAAAATTCGCGCGATAATCGCTAAAAATGATGGCATTTTTACGGTCTTAGGCGTTGGCGGAGCCGATACTTTAGGTATCAAAAAGGGCGTTATAACAAACATAGAGCAAGCCGCAGGCTCAATAAAGCAGGCGGTAAAAGCGGCTGTAAAAGGAGCTGGCAGAAGCTACGATAAAGCCATTATATCTATCTCGGGCTCATACGCCAAAAGCGTTAAATCTCGCGGTGTCATAACCATGGAAAATGAGATCGGGTTGGATGAAATAAAGCGTGCCATGCAGGTTGCCGAAGCTCAGGCTAACGTGCCTAGCGATAGCGTGATTTTACATGTGCTTCCGTATGATTTTAGGGTTGATGAGCAGGAACACATCGAAGACCCTCTCGGTATGAGCGGTACCCGCCTGGAGGTATCCACGCATATCGTCATCGCTCCCGAAAGCTCAATTAAAAATTTGAAAAAATCCGTAGAGATGGCGGGCGTAAAGGTAGATAACATCGTCCTTTCGGGCTACGCATCATCCATATCCACGCTTAGCAAGGACGAAAAAGAGCTCGGCGTAGTGCTGATTGACATGGGCGGCGCTACATGCGATATAGTCATCCACCTGGGGAATTCCTTGCGTTATAACGATGTTGTGATGTTTGGCTCTAATAACGTTACTAACGATCTATCTCGCGCTCTGCATACGCCGCTTCCGTATGCGGAAAACATTAAAATTACCTATAACGATCTAATTAATCAAGGCAATAGCGAAGTCGAGCTGCCTGCTTTAGGAGATAGCGAGTCAGAAAACCACATCATAAGCCTTGAGATCATCTCTCAAGTCATCCTGGCTCGCGTTAAAGAGACCTTCGATATGATAGCCGATAAGATCGAAAGAAGCGGCTATAAAGACCGCATAGGCGCAGGTATCGTGATCACCGGCGGTATGGCGAAGCTAGACGACGTGCGTGACTTGGCGGCGATAGTTTTTGATAACACATCCGTTAGGATCGCAAGGGCCAAGACCGTAAGCGGTCTACACGAGATCGCTGAAGATATCGGAAATTCTTGCGCTTTGGGGCTTTGCATGTATGGATTTGGTGAATTTACCCCTTACGAGATGGACTCTAACGGCAAGCTTCGTTATAAAGATGAGATAATAAATAAAAATCCAAAGAGAAACATAAACGACTATTACGAAAAAGAGGTTAGCAAGGCGATAGAAAAGGACGGCTCAAGAGCTGACGGCAGTGCGGCAGCCAAAAAAGACGATCTGAATATCCAACTTCCAAAAAAAGACGGAACAAATTTTTTCAATAAAATTTGGTCGTCTATGAAAAATTGGTTTTAAAATTTAAGCTAAGGAGATACTCGTGAAAGGATACAGTATGGAAGAAAGAAAGGGCATCTACGGTGCCAAGATGAAGGTGATCGGCGTCGGCGGCGGCGGATGCAATATGATCAATCATATGATTCGCGAGGGTTTTACTAAAACAGACGTCGAACTAATGGTGGCTAACACCGATGCACAAGCTTTAGAAAAATCGATCGCAAATACTAGAATTTTACTCGGCGAAAGCACCACCAAAGGCCTTGGCTGCGGTATGGATCCAGCCCTTGCTAAGATGGCTGCAGAGGAGAACTACGACGATCTTAAGGATCGCTTGGACTACTCCGACATTGTTTTCGTTGGCTCCGGTCTAGGCGGCGGTACCGGTACGGGCGCTGCACCTATCGTCGCTAAAGCTGCGAAAGAGAAAAAGGCGCTAACTATTGGCGTCGTTACGACCCCTTTCGGTTTTGAGGGTAAAAAGCGCATGCGACTAGCGCAAGAGGGTCTTGAAGAGCTTAAAAAAGAGTGCGATTCCATAATCGTTATCCCAAATCAAAATTTATTGAAGATCATCGATAAAAAAACCGGCCTAAAAGATGCCTTTAAAATCGTAGATAATGTCCTATTCCAAGCCGTAAACGGTATGATCTCCGTGATCTTAGAGTCCGGTGACAGCGATATCAACGTCGATTATGCCGACGTCAAAAAGGTAATGACTCACCGCGGTTTGGCGCTTATGGGTATCGGCGTTAGCGAAGGTGATGGCGCGGCAGAAGAAGCGCTAAAAAGTGCGATCCAATCTCCGCTTTTGGACAATACCTCCATCCACGGCGCTATGGGTGTGCTAGTGCATTTTAAGATGTCGCCTGATTGCTCCTTGCTTGAGATCGAATCCGCGATGAATATCATCGAAGATACCGTGGATAAGGATGCCGACGTTACCTGGGGCACCACCACCGATCCTAAGATGGAAAATAACCGCGTCGAGGTTACTCTCATCGCCACCGGCTTTGAAAGGAGCATCGAGGAAAAAAAGCAGGTCGCCAGCGATAACGTAGCGGATCGCAGAAAGGCGCTTTTAGAGAGCATGGGTCGAAATTCTATCTTTTCTAGACAAAAGGTAAGTAGCGGCGATTTTAACGGAGACGAAACCTACGACGAGCTCGACGAGCCCGCATTCCTACGCAACCAGATGGACTAAATGCGTAGACGAGATAGGCAGCTAAGCGAAGATGAGGCGTTAAAAATCATCGACGAGAGCGAATATGCTACGCTTAGCTGCATAGACGAGAGCGGCGAAATTTTTAGCGTGCCTATCTCGCCCGTGCGCGATGCAGACATTATTTATATCCACGGCGCGCCTGCCGGTACAAAGGCGAAACTCTTTCAAAACGGACGCGCGGTAACGGCGGTTTTTGTTAGCTACAACCGCGTTCCTACCCCAAGCGACGAAGAATACCGATCTATCGCAAACGATGCTGCCGCTTTAGGCTCTAGAGTTTATACGACAGAATATCGCAGCGCAATCGCCGTTTGCGAAGCAAACGAAATTCTAGATGACGAGCGTAAAATTTATGCCCTGCGGATACTATGCGAAAAATACACCCCAAATTACATGTCGCGCGTAGAATTCGCCTCCAAAGCATCCCTAAAACGCACGAAAGTGTATGAGCTTAAAATAAAATCCGTAACCGCAAAGGCTAAAATTTTATATAATTAAATTTAAGAAATCTAAATTTAAATTGCTTGATTTCTTAAAATTTCAAGTTTGAATGTTAGGCAAATTTTAATCTGAAATTTCGTATCGCTAAATTACAAAGCTTCTTGTGGGCACGAGCATCGGCACCACCGCGGCGATCGTGCCGCTTACTATCGGCTCGGCGCCCTTTATCGCTCGCCTCATCGAAAGCGCGCTGCTGGAGGTCGATAGCGGCGTGATCGAGGCGGCAAAGAGCTTCGGTGCGAGCAAGACGCAGATTATCTTTCGCGTGATGTTCGTCGAAGCGCTGCCTAGTATCATCGGCGCGATTACGCTCACGCTCATCGTCATCATCGGATTTACGGCGATGGCGGGCACTGTCGGCGGCGGCGGGCTCGGCGACGTGGCGATCCGCTACGGCTTTCAGCGTTTCCGCCCCGATATAATGGCATACACCGTCGTGATCCTGATCGTACTCGTGCAGATAATCCAAAGCATCGGAAATTTATTCTATAAAATCACGAAAAAGTAGGGGTTTAGACGGGGCCTCTTGCTATCGCGAAAAGTAAATGTACGAGCGATGACGCATATCGCAAACGGTATTTGACTGCGCCCAAGCTTTGTCTTTTTGTGTTCGTATCCGGCTATTTGTACTCTTGCTTGCATTGAAATTCTACGCTTAGCTTCGGGCATTCATTCTCCGTGTTCGTAGTGGCAGGTTAAAATTTTGATTTATGAGCGGACTTTCTAAAATTTAGCTACGATCGTTCGGTGAAAATTTAAAGAATTTCGAGCATATAAAATACGCAGGGGTGGGCTTGCCTTAGTATTTCTCGCCGGGCGGTTTGAAATTTCAGGCGGGTTTGGGCGCGGCGCATAAATTTACGCTAAAATTTAACTAAAATCGGTGCGGTCTGCCCGCTAAATTCAGGAAAGGATAATGATGATTTTAGCTTCAAACTACGATGAAATCGACTTTGACGCGCTTTATAAGGCGCAAAAAGCAAAGAGCTCGTTCGGTAAAAAACTAGCCGAGCATTGGGACAAAAAGGCGCCGAGCTTCAACGAAGGCGTGATGAAAAGCGCCTACGCGCGCGAGTTTATAGACAAAGTCGATTTTGCTGGCGTCTCCACGCTGCTTGATTTCGCGTGCGGCGCGGGCGCGTTAAGCGTGCTGGCGGCGGAAAAGGTGGATAAAATTTACGGCTACGATTTTTCGCCCAAAATGCTGGAATTCGCCCGCGAGAACGCTAAAGCCTACGGCGCAGAAAACGCTAAATTTGCGCAAAAAGCCTTCGAGGACGACTGGTCTGACGTGCCTGAGTGCGACGTGGTTTTAGCTTCGCGCTGCCTTGAGGTGGACGATCTAAAAACCGCGCTTGGAAAGCTTCTTTCAAAGACCAAAAAGGCGCTTTATATCACGTTTAAGGTGGGCGGCAGCTTCGTGGATGATGAAATTTTGGATGCGATAGGGCGCGAAGTGGAGCAAAAGCCAGGCTTCGTCTATCTTTTAAACATCCTGTTTCAAATGGGCTATATGCCGAGCCTCAGCTACATTAAAGCCCAATGTCACGGCGGCGGAGCGAAAAGCGCGGAGGAGTTTGTGCAAAAGACGCGCTGGGGGCTTGGCGGCGAGCTAAGCGAAACGGAGGAGGCGCGGCTAGCGAAGTATTTTAACAGCGGCGAATACGAGCCAAAGCGGGATTTTATGCACTGGGCGTTCGTGCGGGTGGATAAAACGAATGAGCTTTAGCTTAGTTGCCTTATTTTATGAATGAAGCAAGATAAATTTTGAAGCTAAATTTAGCTAGAAAAGAAGCGTAAATTTAGCCTGCCAAAAATTTTATCGATAAAATTGCAAGAGCCGGTAAGTATTCATTTTTAAAAATTTAATGCAAAATCGAGATTGTTTGCCTGCTAAAAAAGAAGCAAGCCAAAAAAATCTCGCTTCATTAAATTTAAAACACTACGGAGTAAAAAAGCAAAATTTGAGCTAAAATAACCAGGAAAGGCGGTAAAATGCAAACGCAAAAAGACAAAACCCCTGCGGACATCAGCCAAATTCCGCAAGAAATTTTAAAAAGCTACGATAGATTTCGCTTTTGTAGATATCTGTTTTTTGGGACACTTTTGACATTCCTAATTTATATCGTCGTGTTTCTTACGTTTGTAAATGATGCGCCCATAATGTCGTTTTTATGCATGCTCGCGCTATCTGCGATAAATATACTCGTCTGCCTAAACAGGCTGAAGTATAAAAAATACGCCCTGCTTTTATTTAGCGATGCAGATAAGGCATTTATGCTTATATGGATACATGTGGCTGCGATATTTTATGTCCTTTATGCTTTGGTCGGATTTTATTTACAGATAAAATATCACATAGACTGGGATACACGTCAGATTATACCCGCTATTTTTATCGCTATTCCGGTGGCGATAATAACATATAACGCAAATCCGGAATTCGACGCCGATGAGACCGTGTATCTACCAGCGCCAAAATCGCAGACAAAAATCGGCGGAGCGGTCGCTGATAAAATTTCTGGCGAGCAAAATTTTAACAAAACAAACGGCAAGGCGCAAGGTGCCCAAGATGAAGCCGCTAAATTTGAGCAAAAATTTAATGACGCGAGCCTTGAAACAGAATCTATCCAAAGCAAAGAGGAAGCGCTGGAGTACGGCAAAGCTCTAGCACAAATTGCAAAAAATTTAAAGCAAAAATATCAACTTCACCGTTTGATCAGATTTGCTTTCGTGAGTTTTGCGACAACGGTTTTTTTGATTTTATTTTTACCAAATTCGTACGAAGTACACTGGGCGTTTATAGTTAGCGCCGTTTGCACGCTTATATTTCTCTTTTCAAAGCGCAGATACAGCAAACTTTTCGTAGAAAATCCCGAAAAAAGCAATACGATTTTCGCGATAGAAAATTTTGCGATTATGACATTGGTTTTGTATTATCCCATTATGGCTATAGCGTTATGGTTTGCCGGCGGCGGTAGTGAATCTAGCGATATAGGGCTATTTTTTGGCTTATTTTATCTTCTAGCAGTGACGCCTGTGTCCGTTATTACTACCCTTGTTTGCCTAGTACGCAACTTAAGCGTTTATAAAGAGATAAAAGAGTGAAATTAGTAAAATTTAAACGAGTTTTTAAATAACTTTATCGCGCGAATATACTTCATCAGCTCCTTGTCGGAGTATCCTTTTGCTGTGGAATGACAGCTTAAATTTAGAATTTAAATCAATCCAAAGCAGCACTTTGCGTCTTTAAATTTGCAAGCCCGCCATTTAAATATATCTATTTATCTACGTTCATTAAAACGCTTTAAATTAGCTGAGTATAGAAGTAAGAAAATAAAGAGCGTGGAGATTTTAGGCATAGCAAATGCGTTTAAATTTGATCTTAAACGCTCAAGGCTACTGCGTTAGCTTGCATTTCAGCGCCTCTTGTAAAAGCGCATTGGCTACTACTCTCTCCTTTTTTACGAAGATAAAATTTTCGCCGTATTCGCTCTGCAGCTCGCTTTGTGGATCGGCACCCGTATGCATCACTATGATATTTGCTTTTAAATTAGAGCCGTTTAGCATCTTGGCGACGATGTCGAGCTTTTGCTGATTTGCTATCGTTAGGATGATGACCGACGCTTCGCGCGCATGCAGCTCGTCGATTGCGGTTTTTTGCATTATATTTACAAAGTATATGTTCTCTCCGCGCGATTTACCCAGATCTACAAGCTCTAAATCGCTCTCGGCGACTACGTATAGCAGCCCCTGATCTTTAAGGCGTAGCACAACTTCTTGCCCTATCCTGCCGTAGCCTGCTACAATGATGTGATTTTTCATCGGCGGGATTTGAGTTTTATGCTCCTCATCCTCGAGCTTTTCAACCTTGGACTCGAAACGGTTGGCGATTTTGTTTAAATTTTTAAGAATAAACGGCGTTAAAATCATCGTCGCTGTTACGACTGTAATTAAAATTTGCCCGTTTTCCTTACTTAGCATATCGCGGCTCATCAACAGCGAAAAGATCGCAAGTGCAAACTCACCTATCTGGCATAGCGACAGCGCCGCTTTTAGCGCTATCCTTTTGCCGGTCGAGAGAAATAAGATCGCGTAAATCACAACTGTTTTAAGCGCCATTATAACGATAATAGCGAGCAGAATCAGCCCATAGTGCGAGACGATTACTTCGAAGTTTATCTGCATGCCAATCGTGATGAAAAAAAGCCCGAGCAGTATGTCTCGAAACGGCGGCGCTCACCTGGGCGTCGGTGAAATCCGAGCCCGACACGGCAACCT
>ERZ772924.1504-NODE-1504-length-11060-cov-6.138483_pt1 | contig 11060 bp, 10 predicted proteins | sample MGYA00512116_ERZ772924 | MGnify/ENA primary metagenome ERZ772924 (study PRJEB29015, sample SAMEA2737920) | human oral metagenome | biome: human oral; feature: human-associated habitat; material: dental | place: China | collected 2134 ...
TCGAAGAGGATAACACGTCCGTGGGGTTTGAGCACACGACGAAACTCGTTAAGTGCCGCCTTGGGGTATTCCAAATGGTGAAACACATCGAAGAGGATCAGGTTAGAGACACTCTCGTCCGCAAAGCTCATCCGGTAGGCGTTCTCCACTTGGTCGATCCACGGATTGGGGAACACATCCGTGCAGATGCACTCCGGAATATGCTGCTTGAGGTTGCCAATCCCCGAGCCTAACTCTACGATCAACCCCTCTTGCGAACGATCCACCTGCGCACCAATCAGCGCGTAAAAATCATTGTAGATGGTTTGTAGTATCGGCTTATTCTGCCAATAGGTCAGGTTCTCGTTAATCTCTTTGTTATGGCGATTGAAGTCTTCCATACTTCTCATTCAAATGAACTTAATCTTCCGTGCGGCGAAGGCGCACATCTTTATCAGCAGCCAGCCGTGTCGGAAACGACTGATCTGCGTGGAGCCATACTCGCGGTCCTTGTATCGGATGATGATCTCCGTCATCTTCAGGTTCAGCTTGGCAGCGCCAAAGAGCAGGTCAAAATCGCCGAAGGGATCGAAATCGCCGAAATAGGCGCGACCTAACTTGAGCGTGTCGTAGTCCGACTTGTAGAGCACCTTCGTGCCGCAGAGCGTATCCTTCAGCCCTTGCCCCAGCAGGTAGGAGAAGAGCACCCCGAAGCTCTTGTTGGCGATCAGGTTCAGGAGCCGCATCGCCTGCTTTTCCATCGGGTAAACGAGCCTGCAACCATTGATAAACTCACCCTTACCTTGGCGGAGCGCCTCGTAAAACTTCGGCATATCCTCGGGCGGTGTCGTCAGGTCGGCGTCGAGGATGAAGAGCATCTCGCCCGTAGCCGCCTCGAAGCCTTCGCGTACGGCGTTGCCCTTGCCACGGCCTGACTGGACGAGCACCTTGATCCGCTTCTCTGGATAGGCGTCGCGCACACGGAGCATCTCCTCGTACGTCCCATCCTCGGAGTGCCCTTCGACGAAGACAAACTCTTGTGAGGCGCCGAAGGCAGGTAGCCTCCGGACGGCATTCTCAATGTTCCCTCGCTCATTGCGTGCCGGGATGATGATGGATACCGTCCGCTCGGGTGCTTCCCGTCGAGGCTCAGGTCGGGCTACGATTAGGTTCACCAAGTCCAAGCGGTGAAAGGGCGGCAGGTTCGCCAAGAAACGGTTGCAGAAGGGGGGCAGCAGCGGGATGTTGATGGGCAGCAGGATCTTGTTTTCACGCTTCACCCGCTCGAAGCCTGTCAGACGGAGCAGATTGTCGATATCCTGCACCGAGAGCCAGTTCTGGTTCGGTTGCTGGAGCTTCAGACCGAGCCGCTCGGCCAGCTTGAGGATAGGCTCCCAGAGGAAGTTATAGTTGGAAATAACGATGCGCGTACGCTCGTGGCATACTTGCGGCAGATGTTCAAAGGCGCGCTGCACATCCCAGAGCGACATCGTCAGGTCAGACATTATGATATAGTCAAACGTCTCGCTGAGCCGTAGCTCCTCGATGTCATCCACCTCGAAGCGCAGCTCCGGGAAGGTTCGTCGGGCTATTTCGATCATCCGTTCTGAGAAGTCGATACCCACGCCATAGGCTGGCCGCATAGCCGCTAAGAGTTCGCCCGTCCCACATCCGATCTCTAACACGCGGCTGCCGGGCGGGATGATAAACGAGAAGTAGCGCTCCAGCGAACGGTGGTAATAACGGCGCATATGTTTGTGGCGCTGCCGTTCGGGCGCCGTCCGGTTGTAATAATCTATGATGGATTGCTTGTTCATTCGGAGGGAAGACGCATCGGCTGCCTCGTGTGAGGACAGTCCGCGCCTTTTTCTGATTGCGCGCGCAAAAGTAGAAGAAAGCCTTATCTGAAGCAGGTACGAAGGCTCGTGTGACTTTACAAGTAGTCCTAAGTATCGCATGTCAAGCGGTGCGCAAACTTGTGAGAGCCCTCGAAGTATGCGCCATTTACACGCAACCGATAGACGCTCCGCCCTTGCAGCGCCCATCTCTGCCACCCCGTAACGATTGCCTCTCGACATGGAAGCCATCAGCCACGGGATAGACACGAAAAAGCCCCGCCGGTATGAAACTACCGACGGGGCTTATCACTGTTGCGGAGGTAAGATTCGAACTTACGACCTTTGGGTTATGAGCCCAACGAGCTACCCCTGCTCCACTCCGCGATCTTGTTGTTAACGGCCGCAAAGGTAAAAACGATCCGATAAATGCAAAATCGCCCGGCTCTTTTCGAGGTGTACCGGGAAGCAACCCCCATCTATCGCCACAAGGCTACCTGCGGCGGCAGGACGGGCTGCTTTACATTTGCCCCCTCACAAATCTACAATTACGGATATGACAAAAAAGATGCTGCTTATCATTTGCTTGACTGCTCTGGCCTGCAGCGCCGACGCGCAGTCATGTTGGCGTTGGCTGGGGATCAAACCGGCCTATAAACTGAAAAACGAGCTATCAATCAGCTGGGGATTGGTCGAGAACCCGTTCGAGATGTATCACGACGATACACCCGGTTGGCCGGAGGGACGGTTCGAGGGGAACACACCGTGGGAACGCTACGACCGCAGTCGATATAGCTATGGCGACCGGATCTATACGCAGGCGCTGTCGGTGGGCTACACCCAAGAGCTGAGCCGTTGGCTGGCACTGGGCGTACAGACGTCCTACTCGGGCATCTACCAGAGCCAACGCCTCGACGGCATGTCGGTGGATCACCTTTACACGCATCGCCTGGCCATCTATCCCGCCGTACGCTTCACGTACCTCAACCGCCCGATAGTCCGCCTCTATTCGGGCCTTGGGCTGGGCGTGGGCATGAAATGGGAACGGGAATGTATGGCTGTGACGGTGTGCAGCGGGAGTTTTTCAACCCAGACGTGCGGTATAGCGTCTTTCCCACTGGGCAGGTGACCTTCTTCGGTGTCTCCGTGGGGCGTGCGCTGTTTGCCAACTGGGAGCTGGGCTATGGCGTAAAGGGCTACCTGACGCTGGGCATGGGCTACCGCTGGTAACGATGCAGAAAGCGAGCGGGTGAGGCTGAGATGGATCCATCTGAGTCCTCACCCGTTCTTATGTGTAGCCGGCAATTTTAGCCGCCTCACTACGCCTGGATCAGGCCGCACCGGAGGTGGCAGCCCTCGTACTCCAGCTGAAGGGTGACGTGGCTGATGCCAAACTCCGTGCGCAGCATCTCCTCGATGCGTCGGCCGATGGCTTGCGCGTCCGAAAGCGGCAGATTTTCGCAGAGGTTGATGTGCGCCTCGAGGTGGATATGCTCGTCGTCCATCTTCCAGATGTGCAGGTGGTGCATGTCCTTGACCTCGGTCATGTCCTCCGTGTGACGCTGCACGGCGTGCAGATCAACGCCCTCGGGTGCGGCCTGCATGAGGATATCGACCGTCTGGCGGACGATGCCCCACGTGTGCCAGATGATGTAGACGCCCACCGCGACGGTGATCAGCGGATCGAGCCAATACAGTTTCCAAATCCAGATGGCGATTCCGCCCAGGATGACGGCCACGGACGAAAGCGTGTCGCCCAGCAGATGCAGGTAAGCCGCGCGGATGTTCAGGTTGTGCTCCCGGTCGCGATGCAGCATGACGACCGCGATCAGGTTGGCCAGCAGCCCGAACGTGGCCACGATCAGCATCACCGCGCCTCGGATCGGCTCGGGGTTGCGGAAGCGCTCGTAGGCCTCGACAAAGAGGAAGACGCAGATCACGATCAGCGCCACGGCGTTGAAGAGCGCCGCCAGGATCTCGGAGCGTTTGTAGCCAAACGTCTTGCGCAGGTCGGGGCGCTTCTCGGCGTGTCGGCCGGCCAGGAAGGCGATGAAGATGGCCGATGAGTCGCCCAGGTTGTGGACCGCGTCGGAGAGCAGCGAGAGGCTGTTCGAGACGAGTCCGCCGACGATCTGCACGAGCGTGATCGAGAAGTTCAGCGCCGTTGCCCAGAGCAGTTTGCGCCCCTTCATGTCGGCCCCGTGATGGTGATGGTGCGCATGACCGTGGCCGTGCGCGTGATCACAGTCGTGATCGTGTTCGTGGTGATGATGGGTATGCATAATGTGGATCTGTATTTAATGTGGATTCGCGTGGACAAAGATAAGCAGCCCTCGCGGCGCACCTCGTTTGCCTTCCATCACTCGCCGCGGCCCCGAAAAGCGCCCTCGTTTGTCCCATCGGCAGCCTTGCAAGCCCCGAAAAGTGGCTCGTTTGGCCCGTCGGAAGCCCTGCAAGCCTCAAAAAGTATCTTTTTGGGCCCTTCGCCTCCCTTGCAAGCCCCAAAAAGTGCCGTCTATAAGAAAGCCATTTATCAATCAGCCGATATTTACGCCGTGTGTTGATATCACTTCAACAAATCGGGTAAAATATACGATGTATATACTGATCAGCCCTATAAATAAGCTCTTACACACATCGCATATAACAATCACATGAATAAATCGGGCCAATTAGACATCGTATATTTGAACCAATCGATAGACGAGGGATAAACACACAGCGTTTATTCGATCCAAGTCTATTACTTGGATTAAAAACACACCGTATATTCAGCCCACTTCATCAAAGTGGCATATATACACGATGTATATTTGAACCCAATCAATGAAGCGAATGAAATATACAGTGTTTATTCGACCCAACTGTATCACTTCCCCAAGAAACACACCGTCTATTTGCCCTGACTCAACAAATTGATAAACATATACATTGTGTTTTTCAACCACCTCAACGAGGTGAATAAAATATACGATGTATATAAGAGGTATTTCTATCAGGGGATCATTATAAACCGCCAATTTTGGGGCTTGCAGGGCCGCCAACGGGCCAAACGAGGCACTTTTCGGGGCTTGCAAGACTGTCGAAGGGCTAAACGAGGCACTTTTCGGAACTTGCAAGGAAGGCGATGGGCCAAACGAGGCGCTTTTTGGGGCTTACAGGGCTGCTGATGAACTAAACGAGGCGCTTTTCGGAGCTTATCGGTGCGGAGAAGGGGTGAACACGATCGATTTGAGGGTATCGTTGTAATTTTGTCAGGCAAAACTGACAGAATATACACACCAGATATGAAAGAAGAATCCATACAACAAGTCAAGCAGCGCTTCGGGATCATCGGTAACGACGCGACGCTCAACCGAGCCATCGACGTGGCCATGCAGGTGGCCCCCACCGACCTCTCCGTGCTGATCACGGGCGAGAGCGGCGTGGGCAAGGAAAACTTCCCGCAGATCATCCACCAAAACAGCCTCCGCAAACACGGTACATATATCGCCGTCAACTGCGGCGCCATCCCCGAGGGCACGATCGATTCGGAGCTGTTCGGGCACGAGAAGGGATCGTTCACCGGCGCCCTGGCCGACCGCAAGGGGTACTTCGAAGTGGCCGACGGCGGCACCATCTTCCTCGACGAGGTGGGCGAGCTGCCCATCCCGACCCAAGCGCGCCTGTTGCGCGTGCTGGAGAGCGGCGAGTTCATCAAAGTCGGCTCCTCGAAGGTGCTCAAGACGAACGTTCGCATCGTGGCCGCCACGAACGTAAACCTGGTCGATGCCGTGGCCCACAATCGCTTTCGTGAGGATCTGTATTACCGCCTCAACACGGTGCCCATCGTCATCCCGCCACTGCGCGACCGTGGCGATGACATCCTGCTGCTCTTCCGCAAGTTCGCCAGCGATGCGGCCGAGAAGTATCGCGTGCCGGCCATCCGGCTGGAGGACGACGCCCGCCAGCTGCTCCTCACCTACCGCTGGCCCGGCAACGTGCGCGAGCTGAAGAACGTCACCGAGCGCCTCTCCATCCTTGAGCCTGAACGCACCATCAACGCCGATCGCCTACGCCCCTATCTGCCCAACATCGAGGCCACGCATCTGCCTGTGCCTGTCGGTCGGCCGCAGGAGGACGGCAAGCTGTTCTCGAGCGAGCGTGAGATCCTCTATCAGGTGCTCTTCGATATGAAGAAAGACGTCACCGAGCTTAAGAAACTGGTGCACGACATCATGAGCGGCAGCATGCCGACTGCGGCCGTGCCCGTGGAGCCGCAGCCCGTGCCGTACGTCGCCCCCAAGCCGCATTCGGTGCATGAGGCGGAGACGGTCGAGGAGGCCGAGGCGGTGGAGGAGCCGATGGCGCTCGGCGATCTGGAGCGACAGATGATCCGTCGCGCACTGGAGCGACATGGCGGCCGTCGGAAGGCTGCGGCGGCTGATCTGGGCATCTCGGAGCGGACGCTCTATCGTAAGATTAAGGAATATGGACTACTGGACTAGGGCCTTGTATAGCGGCGCATCTGCTGCGTTGCCTGCGACTCTTAGCGTTCGGTCACATACTAAAGTATGCTCCCTCCGCCTCGGTCTTGGACGCCTTGCATCTGTCGCCACTCTCCAAAGCCCTCTATTCATAATGGAATATGCACACATCTATCTATAAGATACTGGCGGCCGTCGTGGGGGTGATCCTCCTGGGCGGCTGCTCCATCTCGTATCAGTTTAGTGGCACGTCGATCGACTATACGCAGGTGCGCTCCATCTCCATCAAGGATTTTCCCAACATGGCGCCCCTCGTCTACGGTCCGCTGGCACAACGCTTCACGGACGAGCTGAAGGACAAGTTCGTCCGCCAGACCAAGCTGCAAATGCTGCGCGAGAACGGTACGCTGGACCTCGAGGGCGAGATCACGGGCTACGAGCTGACGCCGCAGGCCGTGCGCGACGATGGCAACAAGGCCCTGGCCGCCCTGACCCGCCTGACCGTCACCGTCCGCGTGCGCTACACGAACCGCGTGAATCCCGATAAGGATTTCGAGCAGTCGTTCTCGTCGTACAAGGAGTTTGAGAACTCGCGCACCATCGATCAGGTGCAGGAGCAGCTCTGTCGCGAGATCATCGACGACCTTGTCAATCAGATCTACAACGCCACCGTAGCCGACTGGTAACCCTCGCCCCCATGACTCGCGAAGAATTCTATCGCTATATCGACCGCCCCGCACTGCTCACGGCCGCCACGTTGCCCGAGCTGGCGCGGATCGTGGAGGCCTTCCCCTGCTTCCACGCTGCGCGGATGCTTTACCTCAAGAACCTCGCCCTCACGGGCGACCTCCGACTCAAGGGCGAGCTGGAGCGCATGGCCGTCGGTGTACCCGACCGCGCGCGCCTCTTCCTGCTGCTCCAGGACGAGGCCCGTCTCAAGGATACGGCCGACGCCGCCCCCGCGCGCCGTCCCACGACGGACGAGGCCCACGGCGCCTTCGACTCCTCCGCCTCGACCGACTATCTGCGTTGGCTCACCACAGACACCAACGCGGAGCCGCCCGCCGAACCCACCGCCGAGCCTAAGATGCGCCACCAAGACCTCATCGACTCCTTCATCGCGCACGGTAGCGAACGCCTCGACAAGCGTCGCCTGCAACGCGCCGTCAGCGAGCCGACGTCGCCCGCTCCCGTCCCCAAGCCGACCGAGCAGACGGCGGACAGCTCCTTCTTCACCGAGACGCTGGCGCACGTCTACATCCGCCAGAAGCGTTACGCCAAGGCGCTGGAGATCATCCGCAGCCTCAGCGAGAAGCACCCGGAGAAGAACATCTACTTCGAGGATCAGATCCGCTTCTTAGAGAAGCTGGTTGAGCACAGCAAACAGGGCTGAGACATGGACGACTGTTGCCTGCCCCGCTTTCTTACATTTATTTTGCCGCCCGAAAAAGAGACCCTCACCGATTATTCATTTCAAAACAATAGAATCGCATGTACGTATTTTTATCCATCTTGATTTTCCTGGCATCGATCTTCCTTATTCTGATCGTGCTGGTGCAAAACTCGAAAGGCGGAGGATTAGCCTCCGGATTCTCCTCGTCGAACCAGATCATGGGCGTCCGCAAGACGACCGACTTCCTCGAGAAGGCTACTTGGGGGCTGGCCGGCAGTGTAGTCGTGCTGAGCATCCTCATCGCTTCGTTTATCCCCAAAGGCGATGCCCAGCAGAAGAACGAACAGGAGTCCGAGATCCAGCAGCAGGTGAACGACGCTGTGCCCGTAGATCCGAACGCCACAGGCCCCGACTTCGGCTCGCAGCAGCAACCACAACAGTCGGCCGAGCAGCAGCCCGCCGAGCAACAGCCTGCTCAACAGCAACAAGAGGCCCCGGCTAAGTAAACTCGCCCGAGAGGCCACAGACCGGAAAACAAAAGGACCGGAAGCGCAAACAATCGCCGCGCTTCCGGTCCTTCTTTTTTGAGGGGAATAGGGGGCAGGTTACGCCTGCTTACCGCCTCGGCGCATCAGATCGTAGGCCGCACGTGAGGCGCGCTCCATGATCTCCTCCTCGCCCGGCACATGCTTGTCGCGCATCAGCACGCGACCGTCGCAGATGACCGTATCCACGCAGCTGCCATTGGCGGCGTAGACGAGGTTCGAGATGAGGTTGTGGTTCGGGGCGAAAGCGGGCTGGCGGAGGTCGATGAGACAGAGGTCGGCCAGGTAGCCCTCGGCGATGCGACCGGCGCGGAGGCCGAGGATGTCGGCACCGGCAGCCGTGGCGGCGTGAAAGATGGCGTCGCACGTGACAGCCTCGGGGTCGCCCCGCCACGACTTGCCGAGCAGCGACGCCAGCTTCATGGCCTCGACCATATCGAGGTTGTTCGACGACGAGCAGCCGTCCGTGCCCAACCCGACGGTGATGCCTGCGGCGCGCATCTCGTCGAAGTGAAAGCGATAGCCCGAGGCCAGCTTCATGTTCGACGCCGGGTTGTGCACCACCTTGACGCCATGATCGGCCAGGATGCGGATCTCCTCCTCATCGACGTAGAGGCCGTGTGCGATGACGAGCCGCGGAGAGAGGATGCCCAGGCTGTGCAGATAGCGGACAGGCGTCTGCCCAAAGCGGGCGAGGCATTGCTCGGTCTCGACGGTCGTCTCGGCCAGATGGAGGTGGATGAGGGTGTCGTGATCGCGGGCAAAGTCGGCCGACCATTGCAGCAGTTCGCCGGAGACGGTGTAGATGGCATGCGGGCCGAGGGCATAGCTGACGCGTGGGCCATAGGGCGGAGGCGTGGCGTAGCGACGCGTGATGTGGCGGCGACTGCGTTCGGCCTCTTCGGGTCGGAAGTGATCGAAACAGGCCTCGCAGAGCACGGCACGGAGACCCATCTCTTGGACAGCCTCGGCCGTGGCGTCGAGCTTGTGATACATGTCGAAGAAGGTCGTCGTGCCGCTACGGAGCATCTCCACGCAGGCCAGCTTGGCGCCCCAATAGACGTCCTCGTGCGTCAGCTTCGCCTCGTTGGGCCAGATGGCCTGCTCGAGCCACTGCATGAGCGGCATGTCGTCGCCGTAGCCGCGGAAGAGCGTCATGGCGGCGTGCGTGTGGGCGTTGATGAGTCCGGGGATGAGGGCCTTGCCGCGGCCGTCGATCACGGTGTCCGCCCCGGGGGCGTCGATCGTCTCGGCGATGCGCGCGATGGTGTTGCCTTCTATAAAAAGGTCCGTCGGACGACCTTGCCATTCGACGGACCGGATCAGTATGCTGCTCATACCTTGAGGGGCTACTTATAATGATTGTAGAACTCCGCCACGGCCTCGATGCCGATGCGGAACATGTCGAGGCCAAAGCTCTCGTTGGGCGAGTGGATGGCGTTGCGCTCGAGGCCGAAGCCCATGAGGACCGTCTTCAGGCCGAGGATCTTCTCAAACGCGGGGATGACAGGGATGCTGCCGCCACGGCGCACAGCCAGCGGTTGCCGCCCGAAGGCGATCGTGAAACCTGCCTCGGCGGCCTTGTAAGCCGGCAGATCGATGGGGCAGACGTAGGGCTCGCCGTTGTGCTTGAAGTCGACCTTCACCCGGACGCCCGTCGGGGCAGCCGCTTGCAGGTAATCGATCATCATGCGCGTGATGCGCTCCGGATCTTGATGCGGCACGAGGCGGCACGACAGCTTGGCGTAAGCCTTCGACGGCAGGACCGTCTTCGAGCCCTCGCCCGTGTAGCCGCCCCAGATGCCGCAGACGTCGAACGTCGGCCGACAGCTGTTGCGCTCCAGCGTCGAGTAGCCCTTCTCGCCGAACACCTCGTCCACGTCGATGGCCCGCTTGTAGGCCTCCTCGTCGAAGGGCACGCGGGCGATCATCGCCTTCTCGTCGGGGGTCAGCTCGGCCACATCGTCATAGAAATGCGGCAGGGTGATGCGCCCGTCCGCGTCTGTCAGACTGGCGATCAGCTTGCAGAGCGCATTGATCGGGTTGGCCACGGCGCCGCCGAAGTGGCCCGAATGGAGGTCGCGGTTGGGGCCCGTCACTTCGATCTCCCAGTACGACAGCCCGCGCAGGCCCGTGGTCAGCGAGGGCGTCTCGGCGCTCACCATGCTGGTGTCCGAGACGAGGATCACGTCCGCCCGGAGCAGCTCGCCATGCGTCTTGCAGAAGGCGATGAGCGATTCCGACCCGACCTCCTCCTCGCCCTCGAGGATGAACTTCACGTTGCAATGCACCGCGCCTGCGCGCAGGGCCGTCTCGAAGCCCTTGGCCTGGATCATGGCCTGCCCCTTGTCGTCGTCGGCGCCGCGGGCATAGACGTGTCCGTCGCGAATGGTGGGTTCGAACGGCTCGCTCTGCCAAAGCTCCAGCGGCTCGGCGGGCATGACGTCGTAATGCCCATAGACGAGCACCGTGGGCAGGTCGGGCGACACGATGCGCTCGGCGTAGACCACCGGATTGCCGCCGGTGGGCATCACCTCGGCGCGGTCGGCTCCGGACGATAACAACAGTTCGCGCCAACGTTCGGCGCAGCGGCCCATGTCGGCCTTGTGCTCCGTCTGTGAGCTGACGGACGGGATGCGTAACAGGCTGAACCACTCCTCGACGAAACGTGGCTCGTTCTCTTTGATATACTCTTTGATCGTACTCATAAGGTGTTTATGTGTTGGTTTTAAGTGGGGGTAAAAATAGAGGAAATCCCCAGCGGCGGCAGCGGGGCACAGGTCGATGCCAGGGCAACCGCATCAAATCAAAACCACCAGTCCGATAGATCTCCGTAGGGGTA
>ERZ772924.1509-NODE-1509-length-11051-cov-2.983358_pt1 | contig 11051 bp, 8 predicted proteins | sample MGYA00512116_ERZ772924 | MGnify/ENA primary metagenome ERZ772924 (study PRJEB29015, sample SAMEA2737920) | human oral metagenome | biome: human oral; feature: human-associated habitat; material: dental | place: China | collected 2134 ...
ATCGGGCTTTTGAAGGTGCAGCCTTCTTCGGTGAGCTTGCGCATGTCGGCGAGGGAGAACACTTGGAAGCCGCCGGAGTCGGTGAGGATGGGTTTGTCCCAGCCGATAAAGCGGTGCAGGCCGCCGAACTGTTCGATGACTTCCAAGCCGGGGCGCAGCCACAGATGGTAGGTGTTGCCCAAGATAATCTGCGCCTTGATGTCGGCAAGATTGGCGGGCGACATGGCTTTGACCGAGCCGTAGGTGCCCACGGGCATGAACACGGGGGTTTCGATGATGCCGTGGTTGAGTTCAAGCGTGCCGCGTCGGGCGTGGCCGTCGGTGGCGCGGAGGGTGAATCGGAGCATGGTGTGCGCTCGGGAAAACAAAGGGGCGGATTATACGGCAAGAGGCCGTCTGAAAACGTTTTCAGACGGCCTCAAACGGATGTTTACGCCCACTCGTCGGCAATCTCTTCCGCCTGCTGTATCACAAATTCCACTGCCGCCGCTTCTTCGTCGGGCGGGTATTTGTATTGTTTGAGGGCGCGTTTGACGAGCAGGCGCATCCGCGCTTTCACCGCGTCTTTGTATTTCCAGTCGATGCTGACCGATTTGCGCAGTTGGGCGGCGATGTCTTTGGCCAGCGCGGCGAGCACGGTTTCTTTCATCAGGCGGCGCGCGCTTTCGTTGCGGGCGAGCGCGTCGTAAAACGCCAGCTCGGCTTCGGAAAGCCCGAGTTTTTCGCCGCGCGCCAGCCGCTCCTGCAAGTCGCGGGCGAGGCTGACCAGCTCTTCGAGCACTTCGATCACGCTCAAATTGTGGTTGTTGTAGCGGTTGAGCGCGTCGTGCAGGCGGTCGGCGAAGTCTTTTTGCGCGGCGAGGTTGCTGCCTGCCGTTTCGCGGATTTTACCGTGCAGGTAGCGTTCGGCGGCGGCCACCCACAGGTGCGGCGTGTCGCTCGCTTTGACTGTTTGCAGGAAGTCGTCGGAGAGCAGATCGAGCCGCGCCTGCGGTTTGCCCAAGAGGGCGAAAAGGTCGGTTACGCCTTCGGAAACGATGTTTTGGTTGATGAGGGCGGTTAATTGCAGCAGGCGGTCGCCGCCCGTGCCGCCGCCGCGTTTGGCCAGCACGGCGCGCACGGCGTCGTAAAAGGCGATTTCTTCGCGGTAGGGCGCGGTTTCGTTCAACGCGCCGCAGAGGGCGTAGCCTTTTTTGGCCAGGCGCACGGCTTGCAGGAAGGCTTTTTGGCGCGGGCGGCTGCCGTCGGTTTGCCCTGCGTCGGGCAGGAAGTCGAGCGCGGTGATGTGTTCGGCGGCGCGTCGGATGCAGGCGAGCAGGGCGGCGGGCTGTTTCTCGGTTAAGGCCGTCTGAATATCGAAGGTTTGCCCGTTTACCGGCGTGGCAAACTGGCCGCGCACGATGTCCAAATGCTCCTGCATTTTGGCGAACACCGCGCCGATGTCGCGCGTCATTTCGCCTTTGCCACCGTCGCGGGTGTAGCGTTGCGCGGCTTTTTTGAGTTCGTCGGTGAGGCCGATGTAGTCCACGATCAGCCCGCCGTTGTCGCGGCTTTTGTTTTTGAACACGCGGTTTACCCGCGCCACGGCCTGCATCAGGTTGTGCCCCTGCATGGGTTTGTCGAGATACATGGTGTGGCAGCAGGGCGCGTCGAAGCCGGTGAGCCACATATCGCGCACAATCACCATTTGCAGCGGGTCGTCTGGGTCTTTGAAACGTTGTTCCAGCAGCTTTTTTTCCTCGCGGCTGTACACATGGCGGCGGAAGTCTGCGGGGTCGGTCGCGCTGCCGGTCATGATGATTTTGACCGCGCCGCCGTTCACATCGTCGCTGTGCCATTCGGGGCGCAGAGCGATGATTTGGTTATACAAATCCACGCACACGCGGCGGCTCACCGCCACCACCATCGCCTTGCCCGGGGCAACGCTGTTGCGCTGCTCGAAATGGGCGACCAAATCGGCGGCCAAATCGCGCAGGCGGGCATCCGCGCCGAGAATCTGCTCGCGCAGGCGCAGCTTCGCGCCGGTTTCGTCTTCGTCGCCGTCGATTTCATCCAAGAGGGCGCGGCTTTCTTCTTCCTTGAAATGCAGGCGGATTTGCCGCGCCTCATACACAATCGGCACGGTTGCGCCGTCTTCCACCGCGTCTTGCAGGTCGTACACCGACACATAGCGGCCGAACACTTCCTGCGTGTCCTTGTCTTCCAGGCTCAGCGGCGTGCCGGTGAAGCCGATAAACGAGGCGTTGGGCAGCGCGTCGCGCAAATGGCGGGCATAGCCGGCGCGCATCTGGCCGCCGCCGCCCACCTTCATGCCGAAGCCGTACTGGCTGCGGTGCGCCTCGTCGCTGATCACAATAATGTTGCGCCGCGCGTTCAATGCGGGAAAACGGTCTTCGTCTTCGCGCGGGGCGAATTTCTGGATGGTGGTGAAAAACACCCCGCCTGCTTCGCGCTCCGCCAGCGCGCGGCGCAAATCCTCGCGGCTGTCGGCCTGCACCGGCGGCTGTTTGAGCAAATCCTGCCCCGCCGTGAAGGTTTGGAAAAGCTGGCCGTCCAAATCGCTGCGGTCGGTAACCACCACCAGCGTGGGATTCTGCAACTCGGGCTGCGCCAGCAGCTTGCCCGCGTAAAACAGCATGGAAATCGACTTGCCCGAACCCTGCGTGTGCCACATCACGCCGATGCGTCCGTCGCCGCCCTCGCCCGAAGCCGCCAGCGTGGCTTCCACCGCCTCGTTTACGCCGTAAAACTGATGGTAGGCCGCGCATTTCTTCACCGTCCGTCCCCGCGCGTCGCGCTCGAACAGCACGAAAAAGCGTACATAATCCAGCAGCGTCTGCGGCCGCAGCAGCGAATGCGCCACCGCTTCCAATTCGTCGCCGAACGCTTGCCGCGCGCTGTTTTCCTTTTCGTCCACCACCCGCCACGGCACAAACCGCTGCCAGTCGGCCGAGAGCGAGCCCACCCGTGCCTCCGTGCCGTCGCTCACAATCAAGAGCTGGTTGTACACAAACAAATCGGCGATTTCCTCCTTATAGGTTTGCAGCTGGTTGAACGCCTTTTGCAAATCCGCCGCCGCATCCAGCGGGTTTTTCAACTCCACCACCGCCAGCGGCAGGCCGTTCACAAACAAAACCACATCGGGGATGCGCTTGCCGCCTTTGGCCGTGCGGATTTCGAGCTGGTTTGCCGCCGTAAAATCGTTTGCCTGCGGATTTTCAAAATCCGCCAGCCGCGCCATCGCGTTTTTCGTTTTCCCCTCCGCGCGGTAACTCACCGGCACGCCATGGCGCAGCAGCGCGTAAAAAGCGCGGTTGCGCGCCATCAAATCCCCCACATCCGCCTTCGTAACCGTGCGCACCACCTCGTCCACCGCCTCCGGCGGCAGCTCGGGATTGAGCCGCGCCACGGCAGCGGCCAGCAGCGGCAGCAACACCACCCCCGCCATGCCGCCGCGTGCAAATTCGCCCTCAGCGGTAGGCAAGGTTTTGCCGTACACGCAACGCCAGCCGAGTGCTTGGAGCTGTTGCAGGAAAGTGTTTTCAACCAGTTCTTCATTGATTTTCGGGAGCATGGGGATTCCTTTGCGTTTGGGGTAGTGAGGCCGTCTGAAAAACGGGTTTCAGGTAGCCTTTTTTCAGGTAGCCTTTTCAGACGGCCTTTGCCGACGGGGTAGGGTGTGTGGCGGTTTTTCAGACGGCCTCTGTTGCTGCGGTAGAGTGTGTGGCTCTGCCACGCACGCGGTTTGCGGGTTGCGGCGGCGGGGTGTGCGTCGGTTTTTCAGACGGCCTCTGTTGCTTGCGGCGGCTTACTCCCTCTCCCGCTTGCGGGGGAGGGTCGGGGTGGGGCTGTTGCCGCTTCGGCGGACGGCGGCGAAAGCAGTTCTGCGAACTGCCACCCCCTCCCCAACCCTCCCCCGCGCGGGCGCAGGGGAGGGGCAGAATGGCGGTTTGGTTTTTTCAGGCTGCCTTTCAGACGGCCTGTTCCTGCATAAATTCCAAGTAGCCAAGTAGGTCGGGCATTTATGCCCGACGCTTTTAAATTTCCGGCATATGGCCTATCAGACAAATATGCCGGTGTTTGTCGGGCATAAATGCCCGACCTACTGCTTTCAGACGGCCTCTACCGTAGGTCGGATACTTGTATCCGACAAATGCACGGGCGGCATCAAGGGGTGTTTTTCCCCTGCGGGGAAACGTCGGATTCGAGAATCCGACCTACGGCTCGGTTTGGCGGTTTTCAGACGGCCTCTGAGGCCGTCTGAAAAGATGTGTCGGCGGGCAGTTCGCCGTTTAGGAGTTTGGGCAGGAGGGTGTCTCGGACATTTTGTAACCTTACGCTTTGTTTAATATTTTCGTTTATTTTGGCAAATATCGATTCAGAAATTTCAGCAAACTTTTTCAACAAAAATTCGTTGGGAACAGCAATTTCAAAACTAGGGACGGCATCTTTACCAAGATGAAGAACAGTTGTTCCAGTGCAAAAAGACTGGGTATGAGCCTGAAAAGCAACAGTCATTGCCATGCAGTAAAGGAAATATTTGTAAACGCTGTTATTTGGCCTGACTACACCAACATCCAAAGAAATAATCAAATGTTCATAGCGGTTATCCGACATAACCATTGCAGGTTTTCCAATAACATCTGCTGCCTGTGTTACGTCGGTATAAGCAATAATTAAATCACCCGCAAAAACTTCCTGCTCTGGTTTATAAGTTCCTGTGTATTCTTTCAATCCATCCAAACGGTAACCGCCGCCACGATTAAAGGATTTAAGCGTTACCAAAGCTGTTTTTGAGGATTCTAATTCACTGCTTTTATAGGATTTTCCTTTGATGACTTTGGCAATATCGCCCACTTTTTTCACCTCCCACCCCGCCGGCACTTCGCCGTAGCTGTCTATGGAAACGAGGGCGGAGGGGAAGGCGGCGGCCAGGGTGGCGAGTTGTTGGTGGCGGGCGGGGTTTTGTCGGGCAAGGGCGGCAAGGGCGGCGGGGGGGTGGCCGCTGAGGGCGGACATGGCGGCGGTTTCGGCTTCTTCTTGGCTGCCGCCCGCCGCCAGCACGGCGGCTTTGGCGCGTGTCGGCTCGAAATCGACAAACCAGCTTTTGTAGAGGGCTTGGGCTGTTTGTTCGAGAGTTTGGTTGGTTTGGGTGTTGAGGTGGATTTTCTTGTGGATAGCTCGCGTAACATCTACGATTACATCTAAATAGTTCTCTGGCGGTAATGCAATAACCGCATCCTCAATTTCAATAGGATTAAAAGCAGGATATGCAGCACCATCCGCAACAGCTACTAAATGCGCCGTGAATATATCTGAGGTTATTAGAGCATATAAATACCAAGCCAGTTTTTCACTATCTGCACTAATGACACAAAATCCTGTTGATGCAATCAGGTTAGAACCTGCTTCTTCAATGAAAGCAAACTGTTTGAGGTTTGGACGAACCGTTGAAATAATTATGTCATTATTAGTCAGGGTGCGTTTGGCTCTTGATGGTGCATCCTCTATTTTTATCAGTGTAGGTTCTTCAAATTTACCCGTGGAAGTTGAAGAAATATCTATGTACCTGATGTCAGTCAGGGCAGATTTTTTTGTAAGCGTTTTACCATTAATTTTGGCAATATCGCCTAACCTTATAAATTGCCATCCGCTGGGTAATTTAAATCCTGTATTCCTAATATCAAAAGCCATAACCCAACTCCTCCAAGTTCTTTTTAATCTGTGCTTCCAGTTCCGCGCCCTGCGCGAATTGTTCGTTGAGCTGTTTGGTCAGCCGTGCCATTTTTTCGACGAAGGGTTCGCTGTCTGCTTCGGCTTCCACTGTGCCGACGTAGCGGCCGGGCGTTAAAACATAGTCGTTGCGGGCGATTTCTTCTGTTGTGGCGGCGTGGCAGTAGGCGGGCTGGTTTTGGTAGCGGTCGGCTTTTTGCCAGCGGTGGTAGGTGTCGGCGATGCGTTCGATGTCGGCGGGGGCGAGGTCGCGTTGGGCGCGGTCTTTCAGGTAGCCCATGTTGCGGGCGTCGATAAAGAGGGTTTGGCCTTTTTGCGGTTTGGCTTTGTGCAGTATCCAGATGCAGGCGGGGATTTGGGTGTTGGTGAAGAGCTGGCCGGGCAGGGCAATCATGGCTTCCACTAAATCGGCTTGGATGAGGGCGCGGCGGATGTCGCCTTCGCCGCTGCTTTGGCTGCTCATGGAGCCGTTGGCGAGCAATAAGGCCATGCGGCCGGCGGGGGCGAGGTGGTGGAGCATGTGTTGCAGCCAGGCGTAGTTGGCGTTGCCTTCGGGCGGGGTGCCGTATTGCCAGCGGGGGTCGCCGGCGAGTTCTTCGCTCCACCAGTCGGAGGCGTTGAACGGGGGGTTGGCCATGACGAAGTCCATTTTTTGGTCGAGGTGCTGGGGAGCGGTGAAGGTGTCGGCGTTGCCTTTGCCGAAGTTGTATTCGAGGCCGTGGATGGCCATGTTCATGGCGGCGAGTTTCCAGGTGGTGCGGTTTTTTTCCTGGCCGTAGATGGAGATGTTGCCGGTATTGCCTTGGTGGGCGCGGATGAAGCGTTCGGTTTGGATGAAGAAGCCGCCGCTGCCCATGGCGGGGTCGTACACGCGGCCTTGGTAGGGTTCGAGCAGGGCGACGATGAGGGAGACGATGGCTTTGGGGGTGAAGTATTGGCCGCCGCGTTTGCCTTCGGCCAGGGCGAAGCGGCCGAGGAAGTATTCGTAGACGTGGCCGAGGATGTCTTTGGCGGTGAGTGTGCCGTGGCTTTGGAAGGTGTTTTGGCTGAAAAGCTGGATGAGGCCGATGAGGGTGTCGCCGCGCACGCCGTAGCCGCTGATGCGTTCGAGCACGCCTTTGAGGCGGGGGTTGTCTTTTTCTACGGCGTCGAAGGCGTTGTCGATGAGTGCGGGCACGCTGTTGAAGCGGCCGCCCCAGGGCAGTTCCGCGCCGTTTTCAAGCAGGGCGGCAGCGGCGATTTCGTGCCAGCGGGCGGGACGGGGCACCCAGAAGACGTTGTCTTGGGTGTAGTAGTCGCGCTCTTCGAGTTCGGCTTCGAGGGCGGCTTGGTAGTCTTCGGGGCTTTCGTAAAGCGCGGGATCGAGATAGAGGGGGTTTTCGGGGTTTTGCAGGTCGGCAAGGATTTTGCGCTGCTGGGCGGCGAAGGTGTCGGAGATGTATTTGAGGAAAATCAGGCCGAGGACGATGTGTTTGTAGTTGGCGGCGTCCAGCTCGGAGCGGAGCTTGTCGGCGGCTTTCCAGAGGGTGTCTTCGAGGCTGTGGAGGAAGGTTTGCGTTTCAGCGGCTAAATCGGGCTGTTGGCTGTTGGCTGTTGGCTGTTGGCTGTTGGCATTATACTACAAATCCTTTTTATTTCAAATAGTTAAATAAGAAAATAAAGGCATAGGGTTGGGATTGGCGGCGATTTTAGCAGACGAACGGCGGACGGGGTTTTGTTTTACAATCGCGCTTTTTGCCGGGGATGCCGCCATGTCTGTTCCTTTTCTGCCGCCGCACGACTACCGTTTTCCCGACCCTGTTTTCGCGCCGCGCGAAACGGACGTGCTGGTGGGGGTGAGCGGGGATTTGGATGCGGGGCGGCTGCTGGCGGCCTACCGCGCGGGGGTATTTCCGTGGTTTGCCGAGGGCGGGTTGTTTTACTGGTTTGCGGTGTCGCCCAGGGCGGTGCTGCTGCCGCAGAATCTGCATGTGGGGCGGTCGCTGGCCAAGACGCTGCGCAATCGGGCGTACCGGGTTACGGCGAACCGCTGTTTTGCGCGGGTTATCGCCGCCTGCGCGGGCAAGGCGCGGCCGGGGCAGGAGGGGACGTGGATTGCGCCGGAATTTCAGACGGCCTATGCTCGGCTGCACGCGCTGGGGCATGCGCATTCGTTTGAGTGCTGGCTGCCCGATGCGGGCGGGCGTTTGCGGCTGGCGGGCGGCTTTTACGGGGTGCAGATCGGGCGGGTGTTTTACGGGGAGTCGATGTTTGCCGACGCGCCGGACGCGTCGAAAATTGCGTTTGCCTGCGCCGTGCCGTATCTGGCGGGCTGCGGCGTCGCGCTGATCGACTGCCAGCAGGACACGGAACATTTGCGCCGCTTCGGTTCGCACACGGTGGGCTTCGCGGATTTTCAGACGGCCTTGCGGGATTTGAACGAAGAGCCGCTCTGGCGGGAAATCGGAAGGATGGTGGCGGATACGGGGTGCGCGGGGATGGTTGAGGCCGTCTGAAAACGGGTTTCGGCCGTTTGGGCGGGAAGGGAAGATGAGGCCGTCTGAAAAGCCCGAATTCCCAGTAGGTCGGGCATTTATGCCCGACGTTTTTGAATTGGCCGGTATTGTTCGGTCGGGCATGAATGCCCGACCTGCAAACTTTCAGACGGCCTTTTTGGTGTTCAGACGAAGGCGGCGATGACGCCGTAGATGCAGAAGAAGACGATGGCGGCGGCGGCTTTTTCAAAGGGGCGGCGGGGGAGGAGGGCGGAGGCGGCGATGCCGGATGCCCAGGCGGCGAGGATGGCGTACATGCGGCGGTAGAGCCAGATTTCGGCGGCGGCGTGGTTGCCGGTCATGGTTTTGAAGTCGGCCAGGGCGAGGGCGCGGCTGCTGCACCAGGCGGCGTAGGCGGTGAGGAGCAGGGCGGCGGTGTAGAGGAGGGCGGGGAGGAGGCGTTTCATGGGGTGTTTGTGCTTTTGAGGCCGTCCCCGCCTGCGCGGGGATGACGTTTCTGAAAACGGGTTTTGGCTGCGCAGAAGCTGCGCTTTCAGACGGCCTTTCGGGTTTACAGCCAGCCGGCGGTTTCGTGGCAGACGATGTCGGCGAGGGTGTCGATCCAGAGGGGGTTGTCGTTGAGGCAGGGGATGTAGCGGTAGGTTTTGCCGCCGGCCTGGTGGAAGGTTTCGCGGCCGTCGAGGGCGATTTCTTCGAGGGTTTCGAGGCAGTCGGAGACGAAGGCGGGGCAGATGACGTCGAGTTCGTCGGTGCCGTTTTTGGGCAGGCTTTTGAGGAGGTCTTCGGTGGCGGGTTCGAGCCATTTGCCGCCGCCGAAGCGGCTTTGGAAGGCGGCGGTGTATTGGTCTTCGCGCAGGCTGAGGGCGGCGGCGAGCAGGCGGGCGGTTTCGCGGCATTCTTGGGGGTAGGGGTCGCCGGCGTCGGCGTGGAATTGGGGGATGCCGTGGAAGCTCATGAGCAGGTGTTTGCCTTTGCCGTGCTGCTGCCAGTAGGCGGACACTTGGGCGCGCAGGGCTTCGATGTAGCCGGGGTGGTTGTGGAAGCTGCGGACGGTGCGTATTGCGGGCTGGCTGCGGGTGTGGAGCAGGGCGCGCCAGAGGGTGTCGAGTGCCGCGCCGCTGCTGGATGCGGCGTATTGGGGGAAGAGGGGGATGGCGAGGATTTTGTCCGCGCCTTGGGCTTTGAGTTCGGCGAGGGTGTAGGCGATGTCGGGCAGGCCGTAGGTCATGGCGCAGCGCACGAGGGCGGTGTCGGGCAGGCGTTCGGCGAGGGCTTTGGCCTGGCGTTGGCTGTATATGAGCAGGGGGGAGCCTTCTTTGAACCAGATTTTTTTGTAGTGCGCCGCGCTTTTTTTGGCGCGCAGGGGGAGGATGAGGCCGCGCAGAAGGGGCTGCCAGAGGATTTCGGGCAATTCGATGACGCGGGGGTCGGAGAGGAATTGGCGCAGGTAGGGGCGGACGGCTTGGGCGGTGGGGGCGGCGGGGGTGCCGAGGTTGATGAGGAGGATGCCGGTTTTGCCGGTGTGCGGTTTGGCGGGGGCAGGTTCTGCCTGGTAGCGTTTCATGGGTTTCCTTCGGGCGGTGTGCGGACGGGGTTTTCAGACGGCCTTTGCGGCGCGGCTTCGGAGGTGACGGCGCTCATGTCGGGCGCGGAGGCGTCGTTTTCGGGCGCGTCGGCGGGGGCGGTGTAGTCTTTGCTTTGTTCTTTGAACGGGGTGGCGGCCTCCTGCGCGCGCAGTTCGGCGGGCGGCGGTTCGTTATCGGGCGCTCTGCCGCAGGCGGCAAGCAGGATGAGGAGGAGGGCGGCGGTTTTGTTCATGGCGGGCGGAGGCGGTTTTCGGTTTTACTTCGTTGCAGTTTCGCTTTCAGACGGCCTTTTCGGGTGCGGCGGCTTGGCGCGTCTGTTTATTGCTGCGCGGCGGTTTGCAGCAGCCATTGTTTGGTTTGCGCGATTTTTTCTTTGGCTTCGGGCGTGCAGCCTTGGGCGGTGAACAGTTTTTCGGAGGTGGCGCGGCCTTTGGCGTAGGCGGCTGCGGCGGTTTCGGCGATTTTCTGCCGGTCGAGGTTCAGGGCGGCGGCGTCGGCGCTGCTTTTGAGGCCGCGCAGCAGGGCGGTGTGCAGCTTGCCGCCGGGGGCGAAGAAGGGGTCGTCTTTTTTCGACAGGCCGCATTGCTCGGCTTCTTTGTGCAGGGTGCCGGCCAGTTGGGCGAGGTCGGTGAAGTTGACGAAGCGGGCGCGGGCGGCGGGATCGGGCGCGGCGGCAGCTGTGGCGGCGAAGAGGAGGGCGGCAAGCGCGGCGGGGATTTTCATGCGGGTTTCCTTTCAGTCGGTAACGGGTTCGCCGTTGTCGTGCAGCCAGCGGCGGTTGTCGAAATCGTATTGGTAATACTCGAAGGGTAGCAGCGGGTCTTTGTAGAAGAGGCTGTGTTTTTTGGTGTCTTCCCAATAGTTGTAAAGGACTTCGAAGCTGTTTTTGACATAGATGTCGGCATCGGCGAGGGTGTCGGGCAGGCGGCCGTTGGCGGCGCGGTAGCGTTCGACGGCTTGGGCGATGGCGGTCATGTCGCTGCGGGCGGCGCGGACGTAGTAGACGTTGGCTGCGACCATGAAGGCGGCTGCGGCCGACCAGACGAAGATGCGGAAGTTTTCCAGCTGTTTGGCCTGAGGGTTTTTGCGCGCCTTCCACCATGCGGCGGCGCGGACTATCAGCAGCGGCGGCAGGAAGACAAAGAGCATGAAGCCGAACATTTTCTGCGTGAAGAAAAAGGCGGTCAGGGCGGCGCAGACGAGGGTGGCGAGGTACGGACGGTATGCTTTGAGGTTT
>ERZ772924.1510-NODE-1510-length-11039-cov-2.659596_pt1 | contig 11039 bp, 2 predicted proteins | sample MGYA00512116_ERZ772924 | MGnify/ENA primary metagenome ERZ772924 (study PRJEB29015, sample SAMEA2737920) | human oral metagenome | biome: human oral; feature: human-associated habitat; material: dental | place: China | collected 2134 ...
CGTTTTGTCGCGATGAAATCCGCCACAAGCGCAAAAAGGCGCGAGTCTTTGATCTGCGAGATGAGCGTAGCGGACCTTGCAGCGGAGCCGTTTTTTTTAAAAATTTTATAAATTTCGTGCAAAAATACGGCGCCACCCTCGGTGATTTTATTGTGTTTTAGAACCGGATGCGAGCGAAAAAACTCGTCAAATTCCAAAGCTTCAAAGCGCGATACGGAGCCGATAATATCGACATCATCAAAAAGTCCGAGCTGATAATTTTTTCTCTTTTTTTCAAAAATTTTAACGCTCTCGTCGGGGCGCAAAAGACCTGCGTGAATGCTTCCGTGTCCAAGCGCGATTAGCGCGTCGAAAAGCTCCTTGCTTAGCGCGCTGCCGACGCCTCTTGCGTATTCGCACGTGCTCATAAATGCCATCATATCTTTTGGGTTTATTATCATCGCGAAAATGTCCGTAAAGGCCTTGATCTCGCGGCTTTCAAAAAAGCTCACGCCGCCTTTTCGCTTCGCGCCGATGCCGAGCTCCTTAAGCGCGACCTCGACGCCGTCGGCGCTGGAGTTGTTGCGAAAGATGACGGCGATCTTTTCGCGTGGAGTGCCGCTTTGCGCGATCTGTGCGGCTACGTGGGCGTATTGCGCCGCCGTATCGTCGTAAACATGCAGCCTAGGCGCGCTAAATTTTCCCTCGCGGCCCACGATCAGCTTCTTTTCGTAAAGGCGCGGATTGTTCGCGATGACGCGGTTTGCAAGCGCCAAAATCGCCGAGCTTGAGCGGTAGTTGATATTCAGCGCGTAAATTTTAGCGTCCGCAAAGCGCTTGCCGAAGCTGCCGATGATGTCGATGTTTGCGCCGTTGAAGGCATAGATGCTCTGATCGAAATCGCCGACGCAAAAAAGGCTTTTCGTCGCGAAGGCATCGATGAGGCTTCCTTGCAGAGAGTTCGTGTCCTGATACTCGTCCACTAAAATTTCATCAAACCGCAGCGGCGCGCCCTTTCGCAGCTCATGGCGCATTTTTAGCAAAACGTCGTTGAAATCAGCGTAGTTAAATTTCGCTTTTTCCTCCTCGAACTCGCGCAAAATATCTGCGTAAATTTCGGCAAATTCCGCCTGATCCTCGTGGTTTTTGCTAAACCATGTCTCAAAATCCGCGCTCATCTCCTTGTTTTGATACAACGAATACACGTCGTACAGATACGCCCCGCCGTAGGGGCGCGCGTCGCTTACGTGATAAAATTTGCGCCTTTCTACGAGGCTTTTTAGCAGCGTCTTTAGCTCGGCGGGCTGCTTTAGGATCACGCCTTTACCGAGCTCGCGAAGTAGGGCGTAGGATACGGCGTGGAAGGTGCCCGCGACGATTGCGGAGGTGATCTTTTTATCAAAATGCCGCTGCAGCCTCGCTATCATCTCGCTCGCGGCCTTGTTCGTAAAGGTAAGAAGCAAAATTTTTCTAGGGCTCGTACCGAGATTTAGCAGATGAGCGATCCGCGCGACGATGGTGCTGGTTTTGCCTGTGCCTGCGCTTGCGATTATTAGATTGTGCCCAGCAGGAGCGGTTGCAGCGGCGTATTGTTCGGTGTTTAGCTTAGCTAGAGCGTCCAAGATTATTCCTTTGCAAAAAGGCGCCATTATAGCCTAAAATCATTAAAATTCTTTGATATAATTGCGCGATGAAATTTCTAAAATTTACGTTAAAAATCGCGCTATTTTGCGCATTTGCATTCACTCTGTTTTTGATCCTAGACGCGCTTTATCCGCTAAATTTGGATATGCTAAATAAGCAGAAGAGTAGAATTTTATATGACCGAAACGGCGAAATTTTAAATATGCAGATCAGCGACGATCAAATTTGGCGCTTTTACGCGAGCGCAGACGAGATACCGCCGCGGCTGAAACAAAGCGCGATCTACTTCGAGGATCGGTATTTTTACTACCATTTCGGCGTCAATCCAGCCTCGATTTTGCGCGCGGCTACGTATAATTTTACGCAAAATTTTACTAAAAAAAGCGAGGGCAACGTCGAGCGCGTCGGAGCCTCCACGATTACGATGCAGGTTGCGCGTATGATGCGCCCAAAACAGCGCAGCTACAAGAACAAAATCATCGAAATTTTCAACGCCTTTCAGCTGGAGTGGCACTTCAGCAAGGATGAAATTTTAGGAATGTATTTCAACCTCGCCCCATACGGCGGCAACATCGAGGGGGTTAAGACTGCGGCGTATTTTTACTTCAAAAAAAACCTGCGCGAGCTTAGCAACGCTCAAATCGCACTTCTTAGCGTGATCCCAAAAAACCCGAACAAAAACCGCCTAGACCGCAGATCAAACATCAACGCGCTTAAAAACCGCCTAATTTCGCAGCTGCGAGAGGGCGGCGTGATCTCGCAAAGCGAGTATGAGCGCGCCCTCGCAGAGCCGTTTTCGCCCAGACGCTACGCAGCGCCCAATTATGCGGCGCATTACGCGCTACTAGCGTTTAGCAATTATAAAATGCAAAATTTTACCGCCAAAGATGACGTAAATTTCACTCAAAATTTAAAGCAGGGCGGCACGCCCGGCGCGACGGCAGAGGAAGCAAGCTTGGCTGCGCGCAGAGCCGCGGCGGGGGCAGAGTCAAATTTTTCGGATGCGGCGAGTGCCGAATCAAGCTTTACGGTTGCAACAATGGGTGAGTCAAATTTATCAAGCGCCGCAAACGCGCAGGCGGGAATGGATTCGAAAGAAACGAATCCCAAAGAGGCGGATTTTAAAACAGATGCGCCAAAGAGTTTAAATTTTAGCGAACGAACGAGCTTAAATTTAAACGAGCGCGAAGGCGCAAAATCACAGGCAAGCGTAAAACCGAACGAACCGAAAAGCGTAAAACCAAATGAACAAAAGAGCGCAAATTTAGATGAGCGGCGAGATTTAATTAATGCCGCGCATTCGCTACAAAGTCTAAATTTAAACGAGCAACGAGGTGCTGAGCGTTTGCCACAAAATTTCCAGGCAGATGCAAGCTCTGGCAAGCGCCCGCACGTAAATTTTGGTGCGCAGATAAATTCTGCTTCGGATGTTAGTATGCAGGCGGATTTCGCTTCGTCGAACGCTAATGCTCGGACAGATTCTACTTCAGACGCCAAAATGCAGACGGCTTCTGCTGCAAGCGCCGAATCGCAGGCAAATTCCGCTCCCAACGCCAAGATGCCGCAAAATTTCGCTTTAGCCGCCCAGGCGCAAATAAATTCCGATCTAAACGCCAAGACGCAGGAAAATTCCGCAAACTCTAAAGCGAGCGCGCAGTCCAAGGAGCAAACTACGCTAGCGCAGGAGCTTGCGCGTCTAAACGAGGGTAAAATTTATTCGAGCTTGGATCTGAAAACCCAGATCGCGCTTGAGGGTTTTTTGAAAAGCGAGATCCTCTCTCTACGCGATAAGGGCGTTAGAAACGGCGCTGCGGTGCTGATCGACAACGAAAGCATGAGGGTGATCGCTTACGTCGGCAGCCACGATTTTAGCGCCAATGAGGGGCAGAACGACGGCGTGCGCTCGCAAAAGAACGTAGGCTCGACGCTCAAGCCCTTCATCTACGCCAAAGCCCTTGAGCACGGGCTCATCACCCCATCAAAGAAGCTGATCGACGCGCCGATAACCTTCGCGGGCTATGTGCCGCGCAACTACAATCAGGGGTTTTTGGGCGCGGTGAGCGCGACCGACGCGCTAAGTCTTAGCCTAAATATCCCTGCGGTGAAGCTAAATTTGATGCTTGGTGACGACGGGCTGTATGAGATGCTTAGCGGCGTGCATCTGGCGGAGTTTAGCAAGGATTATTACGGCGCAGGTATCGCGCTTGGCAGTATTTCGATGAGTCTAATGGATCTTAGCCGCCTTTACAGCGCGTTTGCAAACGGCGGTAAGCTGCAGAAGCTCGAAATAGCGGGCGCAAAGATCGGCGACGATGCTAAAATTTTAACCCCGCAGAGCGCCTACATCGTAACACAGATGTTAAGAAACGCGCCGCGCTCCTATCTCGGCTCGGTGTGGCAAAATACCCTAAACGCGCCGCCGTTGATGTTTAAAACGGGCACGAGCGCCGATGCGCGCGATCTCTACACCGTCGCTCTGACGCCGAAATTTACCCTCGGCGTCTGGCTGGGAAATTTCGACGGCTCCAAGACTAGGGATCTTAGCGGCGGCGTGAGTGCGGCAAAAGTGGCGTTTAATATGTTTGCTTTCCTCGATAAATCGGGCATGCTGGGCGAGGCGGAGTTTGCGCGTCCCGCGGGCGTGAGCTTTCGGCGAGTATGCACTGACGCGTACCGCGAAAAGGAGTGCGCTCAAAGCGCCGAGGATCTTACGATCGATGGGATTGAGCCCAACGAGGAGTGCGAAATTTACGGCACTAGCGAGCTTTTTTATCTGCTAAAACACGGCCTAGTCGATCCGCAAAAGGTGCGCGCAGGAAGGTGCGCGGCTAAATTTGCCGCCGTAAAGCCTGTGTTAAACGACATCAACGCCAAAACCTACGAGACCGGCGAGGACGGCACGCTGCGGCTAAAGGTGCAGTGCACGGCGGTTTTTGGCGAGCGGGTATATATCAGACTAAGCGGCGGTTCGCGGGAGTTTATAGCGCTAAATTCCACTGCATTTACGGGGGAGAATTCCGCGGATTTGGATTCCAAGCATTCTAGCACGGCGCAGCAAGATAATTTAAAGCAAAATTTTGCAGAACAGAATTCTACAGCACAAAATTCCATGCGACAAAATTTAGCGCCACGGAATTTAAAATCACAAAATCTTACGAAGCAAAATTCTGCGGGATGGAATTTTATAGCTAAAAATCCAGCCACACAGAATTTGGCATCGCAAAATTCTATCTTGCAAAATTCTACAGAGCAAAATTTCACAGCGAAAAATTTCACAGATCAAAATTTCTCGCAACAAAATTCTGCGGCACGAGATTTCACCACGCAAAGCCTAACGCCTGCAAATTCTAAAGTTAAAACGGGAGAATATTTTGCGCGCACTAACGGCGAGGCTTTTACGCTTAACCTCGGCGCAGGGGATTTTGAGCTTGGCTGCTTGGACGAAAATGCAAATTTCGCTAAAGCAAATTTTAGAGTAAATGAAAGAAAATAAAAGGTTAATTTGTATATAATTTCGTAAAATTTTTGCAAAGGAATTTTATGAAGACAAAACTACTAAGCGCAGCGCTATTTTGCGCTTTGGCTAGCTTTGCCGCGGGCGTAGAGATCAAATACGCTAGCGGGGCTTACGAGATTAGCGGGGTGGACGGCAGTGGATTTAGCGTCACGCAAAAGCAGATCTTAAAATGCACTCCCAAAATCACGGGCACCTACGAAAGCGTGAGCGAGAGCTCAATCAGGCTCTATCCTAAGCCGATGCTTAGCGCCGGGGTTAATTATTCGTGCGAGGCGCGTGGGGTGCGCTTTGAGTTTGAGACAGAGCCTTTTAGCACCGAGCATATCGCGCTTCTGCGTCCGGGGTTAGTGGCAATTAAATTTAACGATGCGGTTAGCAAGGACGCGCTACAGCAAGCGACTAGAATTTACCGCGCGCAGAATTTAGCCCAAAACGACATATCCTACGAGCTTAGCTCGCACGATGATCGGAATTTTTTATTCAGCTTCGATCCTAAGGCACAAAACGTCGTATTGCAAATAGAATCCCTCACCTCAAAAGCGGGCGCAAAGCTACAAAATCCGGTGGAGCTACGCACGGACGAGGAGCCTTTTAATGATAGCATTAACGCTTCAAATTTAAGCGGCGTGCAGATCCGCCCCGCGGCTCTAAAAGACGGCTCACTCGCAGCTAGAGTGTGTTTTCCTAACTATATGGACGAGCTGTCCGCCAAATACGTAAGAATCACAGGCGTGAGTAAATTTAGCCTCACTCAGCCGCGATATTATTATTATGACGAAGATGAAGAGGGTGGCGAAAGCGACGATCCTTCATGCTACTACTATGCAGATATAGTAAGCGACGAGTTTATGCCGAATAAAAGCTACGAGATTAGACTGCTAAAGGGCTTCGGAGATAGCTCATATATTTTGCGTGACGAGATCAAGCAAAGCGTAAAAATGGGCGACAGGCTGCCTTTCGTAGCCTTTAGCGACGAGAAAAATTTTATCCCAAAATCCGCTTCGTTAGCTTTTAAAAGCTCAAACGTAAATGAGGTTAAAATTTCGATTGCCAAAGTTCCTGAGCAAAATTTTAGGTATTTTTTAAACTTTGAAAGCAACGAAGATAGCGTAGGTGGGCTAGCTAGCGAGATCGCGGTTAAGAGCTTTGATATAGGAGGCGCTAAAAACGCCGTCGCGGAGCATAAAATCGCGATGGATTTTAAAGGCTATGAGGATGGAATTTATAAAATCACGGCGTTTTACAAAGTGGGCGAAAAGATGCAAGAGGTTTCGCGCGTAGCCTATCTTAGCGACATTACGGCTCAAGTGGTGCTGCTTGAGCGCGGTGCGCTAATTTATACTTCTAGGCTTAGTAATGGCGAGGAGCTAAGTAGAGCGAAGGTTAAAATTTACAGTGATAAAAACGAGCTAATCGCGGAGGATAAAACGGACGGAGATGGAATTTTAAGATTAGAAAATATGGAAATTCTAGCCAAAAATCCGCGCTCTATCGAGATTAGCAAAGGCGATGAACATGCGTTCGTGCTATTTAATAACGCCGTAGCAAGCGTAGAGAAAACGATTACTGCAAAGCGCCCGTTCGTTTATCTCGCGAGCGAGCTGATAAGCCCGAATGAGCGGCTTTTAGGCACGATCGTGATGAAAAATCGCGATTTTAGCTCTTTAAAAAATACGCCGATTAAATTTAAAATTTACGATCCTAGCGGCACTGTGGTCATCACGCGCGTGCAAAACACCGATGAGTTCGGCAGCGTTAAAATAGACGAGCTGATGGGCGAGAAAAGCGGCACTTATCGCCTAGATCTCATCTATGAGGACAAAATCATCGCTTCTAAAAGCTTCAGCGTAGAAAATTTCGTCCCAAACCGCATTAAAAATGAAATTCTCACTGCCAAAGATGAATACGGCGCAGATGAGATCATAACTTTAAAGCTAAGCTCAAACTATCTTGCAGGCGCGCCGGCTGGAGATTTGAAAGGCTCGCTAGAAGCAAATGCTTATGAAAAAGAGCTAAAAATTAAAGGCTACGAGGGTTTTTCGTTTCTAAACGATCGCTTAAAGAAAAAGGGCGCTACGCAGCTTCGTAGGGCAGAATTTACGCTAAACTCCGCCGGTAAAAAGGAGCTTGCACTCTCGCCGGCAGCAGCTGATCTAAATGTCTCTAACGCCATAAATATTCTACTAAATTTCAGCGTAACCGAAGAGGGCAAAAACGTAAACGCATATCGCAGCCTGAGCTATCTGCCTTATGATCGTATCGTAGGAATTCGCGCGAGCAAGGATTTCATATCAAGTGGAGATAGCGTAAAATTCGGCTTTGCGCTACTAGATTCCAAAACCAAAACCGACGTCAAAGGCAAGATCGACGTTGAAATTTACCGCGACGATTTTACTTACGTTTATGACGGCAACAGATACGTCGAGCAAGAAAGCTTTAATCTCGTAAGCGCCGTTAGCACCGATGCGCGCGAGTTTGAGTACAAATTCCAAAACGGCGGCAATTATCTAATCGTCGCAAACGATTACTCAAGCGGCGCAAGTGCTGGCGTGCGCGTGGATGTAAGCGGCTGGGGATATTATGGACGGGTAAACGCTAAAGACGTACAAAGCGCTAAAATCAAACTCGCAAGCGACAAGGTTAAAGCTGGAGATAAAATTAAAGGCGTCATCAATTCGCCGGTAGAAAGCGGCGTGCTAAATATCTCGCTCGTAGGAGAGCAGGTTTACGACTATAAAATTCTATCCGTCAAAGGCGGCAGCGCGGAATTTGAGCTTAGCGTGCCAGAGAATTTCGTCGGAGGACACATCAACGCTGTAATCGCGCGCGCCGCGACACCCGCTGCGATGCCGCTTAGAGCCTATGCAAACGTGCCGGTGGCGCTAGATGCGAGCTCGCACAAGGCTAACGTGCAAATCCTAGCCGAGAAAAGCTACAAAAACGGGCAAAACGCGCAGATCAGCGTAAAAAGCGAGTCAAATTCCAAAGTCATACTCTACGCAGTCGATCTTGGAATTTTAGATATCGTCTCACAAGAGGAGCTTGATGCATTTAAGGCGTTTGACGTTAGCGCGTATTTTGCGCTGCGGTACTTTGACATTTACGATGATCTTAGCGTGTATCAAACTACTGCTAAAGAGCTAAGCTTCGGCGGCGACGGCGTGATGGCGAAGGCTAAACGAAATTTAAGCCCGGTCGAAAATAAAAAGCAGAAAAAATTTATAAAAATGCTGATCGCAAAAGCGGATGCAAACGGCGAGGCGAAATTTGAGCTTGCGATGCCGAAAAATTTTAACTCCACGATCCGACTAAGCGCCATGGCTATCGGAGAGGCGGCTACGATCGGCTCGGCAAACGTCGAAGCTAAGGTTCGAGACGACGTGATCATAAAACCGGCAGATCTAACCTACATGGTACGCGGCGATGAAATTTCCGTGCCGCTAACGCTCATCAACACCACCGATAAGGAGCAAAAGGCGGTCTTGAAAATCAGCTCATCTCCTTCGGTTGCTATAAGCGGCGGCGAGGCAAATTTCACACTTAAACCGCTTGAGGTCAAGCACACAAACTTCACCGCAAGCGCTCTTGATATTGCGGATGCGAACATTAAATTTGATCTTGACGCAAACGGGCAAAAATTTAGCAATGATGTAGAATTTGACATAATCAGCCAGTTCCCGCGCTCGAAAATATTTCACGCGAGCTACGGCGATAAACCCGTAACGCTAAAAATCGATCCGAGTTATAAAGAAATTTATACTCACATCAGCGCTACGCCTAATGCTTTTAGCCTAGCGGATGAGCTATATCTCTATCCTTACGGCTGCACCGAACAGCTTGCTTCAAGAATGATAGCGGTTGATTATGTCGCACGCAAAGACTCCAATAAAACCTTAACCAACCGCGTAAACGAGTATGCAAGTAGAATTTTATCTCGCCTCAAACCTAACGGCGATTTCGGCTATTGGAGTGCTCACGGCGTTACTAATTACTACGCTTCGATTTACGCAAGCGACGTTTTACTAGAGCTTGACGCGCGCTATAAATTCCTTAGCAACAAGCAAAGATCGCTGATATTTAGCGCCTTAAAATCAGACTACGAAGATCAAGCGACGCTTCGAATATACGCGGATTTCGTGCTAGATCAATACGGCAAGCTCGATGATGATGAGATAAATTTCATTTACGACAACGGCCTTTATGACAACTCGCCGATGGCTCGCATCGCTATGGCTGCGATACTTAAAAAGCACAATATGACGACCGAGTTTAACTTCATGCGTGAAAAAATAAACCAAATGGATTATGATTACGCCGAAGACGGAGCGGGCTTGACCTTTGCCAGCGACATAAGAGACGCTGCCTTTAAGCTCTACGCATTCGGCAAGGCTGGCATAAAAGATGATAGCACGGCTCGCACGGTCGATGCGATCATTCGCGATCTAAAAAATATAAACAATACGCAGGAGCGAGCAAGCGTAATACGCGGATTCGATGCGTATTTTAAGGACGCGAAAAAAGAAGCCCATTTTGCATTAAAATACGACGGCGAGACGAAAAATTTCAATTCGCCGCTGGATACCAAACTGGCGGTTAAAGACGGCGCGATAGAATTTACGCCGATGAGCGGCAATGGCGAGCTATTTTTTACCGCTCTTGGCTTTGGATATGAAAGCGCGCCTTTAAAGCATGAGGCTTTAAGTATACAGAGTCTAAACGCTCATTCTATGGATAGCAAGAGGATTGAAATTTATCGTGAATTTATAGATGCTCGCGGCAACATAGTCGATCTAAACAAGCTTAAAGTAGGGCAGAAAATTTACTCTAAGATCAGCTGGCGAGCGAATTATTATCTGTATAATTTCGTAATCGATGAGGCGATGCCTAGCTGCTTTGAGGCGGTCAATGAGCGCCTAGGCTCGGCCGCGCAGGCTAGAGTCGAGGGCATGCAAGACAGCGTGGCACTAGAACACACGGAGTATCTGTATGACCGAGTGCTTCGCTTCCCAAAAAGCGGCTATTTCTATTATGATTCGCGAGACGGAGAGAATAGCAGCGGCGTCATCTATACTCCGATAAACGTGATTATGGCTGGCTCGTGCGCGCTTCCTGCGATCTCTATCGAGGATATGCAATACGAGCAGGTAAATAACTACGATCTGCAAACGCTTAAATTTAAAGTTGCTCGCTAAGGGCGTAGCGATTTTAAGGCTCGGCGCGAATTTTGCATTCATTGCTATTTTTGTGCCGAGATTTTTTATTTTGGGCGGATGCTTCACAAACGAGCGGCATTGTAAATTTTAAAATTTTAATTCCGCTCGCCCGCCGAATTTCAAAATTTTATATCAATGCCTATATTTCATAGCTTTTTACTATCTATTTATAAAGTTATTCTATTTGACTTACATTTAAATTCGAGTTATCATTTCTTTTAAATATACACTTTCAATTAAAGGAGTTGCAAATGCAAGACGTATCAAGACGTAGTTTTTTAAAGATTAGCGCAGTGGGTGCGGGGGCACTTGCGCTGGGATCTAGTAGCGCGTGCGCGGCACAAAATGCCAAGGACGTCAAATTCGACGAGGAATACGACATCGTCATCATCGGCACCGGTTTTGCGGGGCTTGCCGCGGCGATTAAAGCTAGCGGACGCGGTAAAAAGGTGCTTATCTTAGAAAAGATGGGTCGCGCGGGCGGAAATTCCGTCATCAACGGCGGAAATATGGCTGCTCCGATGAATAAATTTCAAGTAGCGCAGGGCATCAAGGATAGCAAGGAACTTTTTATCGCCGATGCCGTAAAAGACGGGCTCGGGCTCAATCACACCGATCTTTTAGGCGTGATGTTTGATCGCAGCAATGATGCGGTAGATCTTTTGGTGGGCTGCGGAGCGGAGTTT
>ERZ772924.1511-NODE-1511-length-11037-cov-60.778729_pt1 | contig 11037 bp, 7 predicted proteins | sample MGYA00512116_ERZ772924 | MGnify/ENA primary metagenome ERZ772924 (study PRJEB29015, sample SAMEA2737920) | human oral metagenome | biome: human oral; feature: human-associated habitat; material: dental | place: China | collected 2134 ...
GGGTGACGACCTCCGGGAGCACACAGGAGAACCACACCGTGGCACGCATTTCCGGTGTCGACCTGCCTCGCGAGAAGCGAGTCGAGGTCGCACTCACCTACATCTTCGGGATCGGACGTACCCGCGCGGACGAGACCCTGAAGGCGACGGGCGTCAACCCCGACACCCGCGTCAAGGACCTCACCGAGGAGGAGCTGGTCAAGCTCCGCACCCACATCGACGGCAGCTACCAGGTTGAGGGTGACCTGCGTCGTGAGGTTCAGGCGGACATCCGCCGCAAGATCGAGATCGGCTGCTACCAGGGCCTGCGCCACCGTCGCCACCTGCCGGTGCACGGTCAGCGCACCAAGACCAACGCGCGCACCCGCAAGGGTCCCAAGCGCACCGTGGCCGGTAAGAAGAAGGCCAAGTAAGCAGCAGCTCGCGCCCGCCTAGCTCAGGGCGCAGTGACGACCTCATCACGAAGAAGGAAGAATGCCTCCCAAGACCCGCGCCGCCGCGCGCAAGACGCGCCGCAAGGACCGCAAGAACGTCACCCACGGTCACGCCTACATCAAGTCCACCTTCAACAACACCATCGTCTCCCTGACGGACCCGCAGGGCGCCGTCATCGCCTGGTGCTCCTCCGGCCAGGTCGGCTTCAAGGGCTCGCGCAAGTCGACCCCCTACGCCGCCCAGCTCGCCGCCGAGGCCGCCGCCCGGCGCGCCCAGGAGCACGGCATGAAGAAGGTTGACGTCTTCGTCAAGGGTCCCGGCTCCGGCCGCGAGACCGCGATCCGCTCCCTCCAGGCCGCCGGCCTCGAGGTCGGCTCGATCACCGACGTCACCCCCCAGGCCTTCAACGGCTGCCGCCCGCCCAAGCGCCGCCGCGTCTGAGGCTTCACGGGACGACGGCGCAGCCGGTGCTGCGTCGTCGTCTCACCACGTCCCGCCCGACCGGCGGGGCACGGAGTAGGACCGGTCCGGGCGGGCCGGCGGCTCCACCCATGAGGAACGGCGTCATATAGCGGGCGCCGCGACGAAAGGAAACCACGTGCTCATTGCACAGCGACCCACGCTCACCGAGGAGGTCGTGGTCGAGGACCGCCGCTCGCGCTTCGTGCTCGAGCCCCTCGAGCCCGGCTTCGGCTACACACTCGGCAACTCCCTGCGCCGCACGCTGCTGTCCTCCATCCCGGGGGCGGCCGTGACCAGCGTCCGCATCGACGGGGTGCCCCACGAGTTCCGCACGATCCCCGGGGTCAAGGAGGATGTCGCCCAGATCATCCTCAACATCAAGGAGATCGTCCTGTCCTCGGAGAACGACGAGCCGGTCGTCATGTACCTGCGCAAGTCCGGTCCGAGCGAGGTCACCGCCGGTGACATCACCCCGCCGGCCGGCGTCGAGATCCACAACCCCGACCTGGTCATCGCCACTCTCAACGAGAAGGGCAAGCTGGAGATCGAGCTGACGGTCGAGCGCGGCCGCGGCTACGTCTCGGCCAACCAGAACAAGGACCCCAACGCGGAGATCTCCCGCATCCCGGTGGACTCGATCTACTCGCCGGTCAAGAAGGTCTCCTACTCCGTCGAGGCCACCCGTGTGGAGCAGCGCACCGACTTCGACCGTCTCATCGTCGACGTCGAGACCAAGGCCTCCATCACCCCGCGTGACGCCCTGGCCTCCGCCGGCAAGACGCTCGTGGAGCTCTTTGGCCTGGCCCGTGAGCTCAATGTCGAGGCCGAGGGCATCGAGGTCGGCCCCTCGCCGATCGACGAGGCCTTCCAGCAGGACCTCGCCCTCATGATCGACGAGCTCGACCTGCAGGCCCGTTCCTCCAACGCCCTCAAGCGCGAGGGCATCCACACCGTCGGCGAGCTCGTCTCGCGCAGCGAGGCCGACCTGCTCGACATCCGTAACTTCGGTGCCAAGTCCATCTCCGAGATCAAGGACAAGCTGGCCGAGCTGGGGCTCTCCCTCAAGGGCTCCCCGGTCGACTACATCTCGGATGACGACTACGCCAACCCCACCTTCAGCGACGAGAACCAGGCCTGAGCCAGCTCGTTATTCACCTAGGAGACAACCATGCCTCGCCCCACTAAGGGTCCCCGCCTGGGCGGCAGCGCCCAGCACGAGCGTCACCTGCTCGCCAACCTGGCCACGCAGCTCATCGTCCACGAGTCGATCAAGACCACGGAGGCTCGCGCCCGCCGCCTGCGCCCCTACGTCGAGAAGCTCATCACCAAGGGCAAGCGCGGTGACCTGCACGCCCGCCGTACCGTGCTGAAGAAGGTGACGGACAAGTACGCCGTCTACCGCCTCTTTGAGGAGCTCGCCCCCCAGTTCGAGGGCCGCGAGGGCGGCTACACCCGCATCATCAAGACGACCCCCCGTAAGGGCGACAACGCCCCTATGGCGGTCATCTCCCTGGTGCTGGAGCCGGTTGCCCGCAAGGAGGTCGTAGACGACGCGATCGCCACCGCCAAGAAGGCCGCCCAGAAGGCCGTCGCCGACGAGGACAAGGCCGCGAAGAAGTCCGAGACCGAGAAGGACGACAAGGCTGAGAAGGCCGAGTACGCCGGCGCGGTCCGCCTGGAGGAGGGCTCCACGGACGCTCCCGACGACGACCACCTGGTCAAGGGCAACGAGGACTCCATGAAGTACCACGTTCCCGGTTCGCGCTGGTACGACGCCACGGTCGCTGAGGTCTGGTTCGCCAGCGCTGAGGAGGCCGAGGCCGCGGGCTTCGCCCCCGCCGGCGGCGCCTCCGCCCAGAAGGTCGAGAAGTGAGCCAGGGCTTGATGTTCTGAGTGAGAACTCCCGGGGGAGGGCCGGTCACCTGTTGGTGACCGGCCCTCTCGGTGCTTGTCGGCAGTAGCTGACGACGACGTGGGGGCGCGTCAGGCGTTGCCCTCCTCCATCTCCTCAATCCGTCTGAGGACATCCTCACCTTCTTGACGAACATGAGCAGCTTCTTCCGTGTTCCCGACAACATACAAAACATCTGCGTGAACGCAAAGTGCACGGTATAAGTATGGGCCAAACAATAGAGGTTCATTATAATAACGGGATTTCAGTGCGTCGACATTCCGATTTGCAATTACACTGGCTTCTTCTAGTTTTCCGGACTTAATTAGGTGTATAGTGAGATTATGTAGAGCTGCAGCCAGATTTGCGGCAAACATTTTTGATGATTTTCGGTTGAGTTCTTGAAATAGGTCTGCTGATTGGCTCGCAATCTGTAGGGCTTCGTCGTGTTGGCCTATCTTAGTTAACTGGATTGCAATATTCATCTGTGTCTGTGCGAGCTTCGGTTTGAATCGAGACGGCTCGCGGTTAGCTAGTCTAGAAAATATGTCACACGCCTCTAATGAAAGGCTGAGTGCTTTGTGTGGCTGGTTTGCTCGGGTGAGGTGGTTGGCGGTGTCGTTGAGGCACATCGCGAGATCAGAAATATAGGGTGAAGATGGGGTATCAACTATGCTTCGATAGAGATTTAGAGCTTCTGTGGCGTACTGAACGGCCTTTTCGGTCCGATTGTTCTCGGCGTATCTTGACGCCAGGTTGGTGAGGGATTTTGCTAAAAGTGCATTGTGTTTTACTGGATTGTGTCTCACCGCCAGCCGACAGACTCTGACGGAAGCTTTTGCTATAGTTAGAGAGTCCTTGTGTTGGTTTACGTCTGCAAGTCGAACTACAAAATAGTTCATTGCTGAAATCAAGCTGAAAACATAAAAATTTGGATTCACTTTTGCTAAGTGCCAGTATATAGCGACTGCCTTCTTTGTGTGAATGAGCGCCTGATCGTAACTTGCTAGTTCTGCTAATCTAACACCTAGTGATAGTTGTCGGGAGGCATAAGTCGCTTGAGTGGTTTCAGGGTCTTGTTCTGTAGGTTTAGTGGTGTTGGTGGCATGCTTAGCTAGTTGGTACCCTAAAAATGCAGTTAAGTGATCGCCCTTGGGGAGTTTTTGTTCAGCTTTATGGGTTATGTCTGGGTTGATTTGGGGTAATATACTGGTTAGAAATTTAGTATAACCTACTGTGAGGTCGGGATTCCCGGAATCGGTGGCTTGATCCTGAACCGCCTGAGTTACTTCCACTAGCATATCGTTGAGCATCTTTCCTATGTGCTTCTTGAATCGAGGATCTGTTGATGCTCGTTCCAGAACGGTCCAGGTTCGTAGGGATGACTTTCCCACTCTGCTCGGGGACAAAAGCTCTCGGAGAAGAGGTACTAGGTTGTTAGCCTCGGAGACAACGAGGTGCTCGCCGATGCGGTCCGGCTCAAGGTGTTCGCACCACGAGGTTGGGTGTCCGTTACCGTTCATATGAGGTGGGTAGCAGTCTCGCAGCCACTTGGCCAGGTCCTTGATGTTCTTGCCGAGATCGGACGGTAGAAGATTGAGGAGGTTGATAGCATCCTCCTCGTCCTGAATGTCGGTGAGCGTAGCGGCGGCCACTGCCTGGCGTGCCAAGTTTCGATCGAGGACTTTCACTTTCTTATCCTGAACACTGGGGGGAATCGCAACAGTTCCTGTCTGTCGATCTAGCTCAGTATCGACGGTGAGACTTGATGGCCAGTGGAAGCCCCAGTAGTTCTCCTCATGAAGAAGGACTTCCTCGAACAACTCAGCCGGTGAGCAACTTTGCTGAGTCCTAGATTGGGAGCGTGCGTTCAGGAAGGCATCGACTGTGATGAGGAGGGGCTGTGAGTACATGGGGTCGTCGAGTCGCTTAAGGAGGTCGCTGGGTGGTGGTGAGCCGGCCAGGTCGGTGAATGACGTGAATGCTTGAACAAAGAGAGATTTTCGCTCCATTTCAGACAGTTGCTCGTCGTTGAGTATGATCGTTGAAGCGCTGTCGAGGAGGCGATTAAGCCCTTCGTTTTGGCAGGCTTTACTTCCTTTTTCGTGGGTTCTCTGTGGGCGAAGGGTGTCAATCCATTCGTTAGATCCTTGGCGTGTGGTAGGGAGTGGTGATGGCCGGCGGACGAGGAAGACGATCCGTACCCGCTGCCTCTCGGGAACCTCGGCTGCGCAGAGAGCAGCGTTGATGATCTTCTCGACCACCTCCGGTTGTCCCTCGGCGTAGTCGACCACGATCAACAGCGACGAAGCATCGTCGCTGGACGAAGTGTTGTCGGACTGTTCGATGTTCTGAAGGAACCCGGCTTGCCAGACCTCAGCACCTCGGCCATGAGTATTTGGCGTGGTGAGGTGTCGGCAGAGCTCCACGCCGAGGCGGGTCTTCCCAGATCCGCCGTCCCCGCCCAGAACGTGAATCGCGAATCGCTCCTCGCTTCGCGCCCACGTCTCCAAGCGGGTGAGCGCCTCCGCGCGGTCAAGGAAGGGAACCGGGGTGGACCTGGCGCTCAGAAGCCGTACGATGCTCATACCTTCTAGCGCGAAGTTCTGCTGCGGTTGCGCGGGTTCTAGGGTCAGCCGTTGGTTTCCAACCTCGACTGTGAACGGAAGGCGAACCGATGGCAGCTGCTGCCTGCGAGCGGCGACACGCTGTGCGTGCCGCTTCCGTTTCCATGTCTTCCATACTTGCTTGCCAAGCCAGCTCGCCAGAGGGAGGACCAGTGCAGTGACGACGAATACGACGAAAGACTGCTCCTGCCACAAGTGGTTTAACGGGCCGAGCGAGTCGAGCCACGACGGACCTGACGACGTCGTCGGTATGGGTGAAGGAGATGGCTCTGTCACGGTACGGACCTCGGGGAAGGGAGGAAGACTGCTGTGGTGAAGTCTACCGAGCAGCCGCTCGGTTTCTCACGGAAGACTGGCACTGCGGAAGGTCTACGGTCACTATGCGCAGGGCGGTTGCGCAGGTCAGTTACGGTTGTTCCCTTCGGCCTCGGTCGATGGGTGACGGCGGCGAGCCTCTGGTGAACTCGGCCCGCTTGCGCCAGCTCCCCGCGCCAGCCGACGCTGACCAGCCAAACATTCGGTGACTGGGTGAGGCTGATGAGAGAGCTGAGAAGATCAAGGAGGACTGGCAGATTGGGGCCTTTCGTGCCGGACAGTCTTGATCGGGGACGTACTTCTTCCACGAGAACTGCGATGTCCTGCAGACCACTGGGGACGGACCGCAGTCGTTTGTGGGAGAAGTACGTTCTGGATGGAGAACGTAGTTCCCGACCTGCTCGGAGTCCGGCCCCACGCTGGTACGGCGTTCAGGCTAGCCAGGCCGTGCGCTCCGGGCTGGCTCTCGCAGATGATGACTGACAGCGTCGTCACCGACCGGGTCCCGTATCAGGGGAGTGCCCGGCTGAGGGGGCGGGTCGCTACTCCACGAGGTCCGGGTCGTCTTGGCCAAGGGGCGTGCGTACTGCACAAGCCTCCGAACCCCGCGGAGTACACCCATCTCCCGATCAGTGGTACCCGACCCTCGTGCAGTACCAGCAGTTGCCACCAGAAGCCGTCGTCTCGCCATATGCGTCCGCATCACCGACCGACACGACCTCTTAAAAGCCTCAGACGGAGGTCTTCAGTGCCACCTGCTCCGCCACGTCCTCGACCTCCTGGCGGATGCGGGCGGCGTCGGACTCCTTACCCGCCCACTGGAGGACTGAGGCGTAGGTGCCGAGGGTATCGGCGAGGCCCTGTCTGAAGGTCTCCGGGCGTCTGCGGGCCAGGCTCCGGTAGAGGTCGACCGCCTCCCGCGCGGTCTCCAGCGCCTCGCCCCGGTGGCCGGCCTCGGCCAGGCGCTTGGCGAGCCGGTGCAGGCACGGTGCCAGTGCCGGGGCGTGAGTCACCGGATCGCGCTCGGCCAGCTCTCGGCGGATCGTCGTCGTCTCCCGGATCGCGGCCAGGGCGGCTGAGCGATGCCCGGTGTCGCCCAGGCACGTGGCGACATTGTGCAGGCATGCGGCCAGGTCAGGTTTGTAGGCCGCCGGATCGATCTGCGCCAGGCTGCGGTAGATGGTGACCGCCTCCTGAACGGCTGCCAGGGCCTCGTTCATGCGCCCGCCCCGGTTGAGGTTCAAGGTGAGGATATTGAGCGCACGGGCCAGGTCGGCGGTGTAGGAGGCCGGATTGGCCCGGACCAGGCGCCGGTAGATGTCGATGGCCTCCTGAGCCGCCGTGAAGGACTCGGGCAGCTGCTTGGCCGAGTACAGGGCAACGGCGAGGATGTACAGGGACTCGGCCAGCGCCGGGGTGTAGGTGGTGGGACTGCTGCGCACCAGGGTGCGCCGGATGCTGACCACCTCCCGAGCCGCGGCCAGCGCGAGGTCCAGTCTGTCGGCGTCACGCAGGCAGGCGGCGTGCGTCTTGAGGGCGTCGGCCAGATCAGGCAGATGGGTGTCGGGAGCGCTGTGAGCCAGAGCGCGAGCGATGCCGACCGCCTCCTGAGTCATGGCGAGGGCCTCATGATGCCTTCCCACATCGCTCATACGCCGGGCCAGGGTGCCCAAGGAGCTGATGACCTCGGGGGAGTAGAGGGCGGGAGCGCGGCGGGCCAGCCCCCGGAAGAGCGCGGCAGCCTCCTCGGCCGCGTCCAGGGCCTCGTCGCGGCGCCCGACGGCGGCCCCGCAGGCGGCCAGGACCTCCAGGGCCCCGGCAAGATCACGGGTGCAGGAACCGGGTTCGTCCTCATCGAGGCCGCGGTACAGACTGACGGCCTCCCGGGCCTGGTCAAGGGCCTCCTCGACGTACCCCACCGTACGCAGGCGCGGCGCCAGGCTGCTCAGGGCCGCTGCGAGCCGGCGGACCTGGGTGTCGGGGGCGAACTGGACCAGACGCCGTCGGACGCTGATCGCCTGCTGCGCGGTGATGAAGGCGTCGCTCGGCCTCCCGGACTCACCCAGACAGCAGGCGAGCGTGGTGAGGGCCCGAGCCAGGCCGGTGTAGGTGGCGGAGGCTTCCCGACTCAGGCTCCGATAGAGGTCGACGGACTCCTGCGCGGTGGCCAGGGCGTCGCGCAGCTCACCGGCTGCGCTCAGATCGACGGCGAGTCGGCGCAGCGACTCCGCCAGGCCGGGCGCATGCGCGTCGTAGTCCTGCTGGGTCAGGCGCCGTCGGATCTGGGTTGTTTCCCGCGAGATGCCGACACCCTCGCGGATCCGGCGGGCCTCGCGCAGGCGGATGGCCAGGACTGTCAGTGCGTGGGCGAGGTCGGCCAGGTGGAGATCCGGGTTGACGCGTGCCAGACCGCGAAGGATCTCGCTCGCCTTTCGAGCGGCGTCGAGGGCCTCGCCACGGCGCCCCGAGCCCGCTAGGCGCCCACTGAGCTCCAGCAGCCGGCCGGCACGGGCCGCGCCCTCGGGGCTGACATGGGGTGAGAGCGACACGGATTGAAGACCTCAGGATCGGGAGAACGGTGGTGACGGCACGTTACGCGGCGCGGGCTCGCGCCGCGATGGGGAGAGGTCACCGAGGACGCGTCCCACTGGGCCCTCCCTTAGAATCGGCGCAGGACCAGTAGTGCGGGTATCGCCATCGCAAGGAAGGGGGACGATGTGGGCGCGTTGTTCAGCCTGAATCACGTGGGGGCCCAGGTTGTCGCCATGACGGCGACCTTCATCCTGTGCCTGACGCTCGGCGCCGAGCGCCACCTGCGCCACAAGGACGCCGGCGTCAAGACGCACGTCCTGGTGGGACTGGGCTCCTGCCTGTTCACCCTCGTATCCGCCTACGGATTCGCCCCGGTCACCGGCGCGGATGTCGCCGTCGACCCCAGCCGTGTGGCTGCGCAGATCGTCTCCGGCATCGGCTTCCTGGGCGCCGGGGTCATCTTCGTCAACAACGACACCGTCCGGGGCCTGACCACCGCCGCGACCGTCTGGCTCAGCGCCGCCATCGGCATGGCCTGCGGAGCGGGCATGATCCCCCTGGCGGCTACGGCCGTCGCGCTCGACTACGTCGTCGTCCTGCTGCTGGGCCCCCTCACCTCGCGCCTGCAGCGCCGCCGCGGCGAGGTGACCGTGCGCATCGACTACGAGGTCGGCCGCGCCATCATGCCTGAGATCCTCCAGGCCGCCACGGCCTCCGGCTTCACGGCCACCCTCGAGGAGACCGAGATGATCCGCGGAGAGCGCGGGCGCACCATGAACGCCGTCATGCGCTTCCACGGGCAGCGGCCCGCCGCCAACCTCATCGAGTCCCTGTCCGGGCTCGACGGGGTTGACGGCGTCGAGTGCCTCGAGCGCGGCCGGCTCGACTGACCCGAGCGGTTCCTGGATCCGCGCCTCCTACTCCAGGGCTCGGATGATGGCCTCGACGGTGTCCTTGGCGTCGCCGAAGAGCATGGAGGTGTTCTCCCGGAAGAAGAGCGGGTTGTCCACCCCGGCGTAGCCGGTGGCCATGGAGCGCTTGAAGACGATGACCCGGCCGGCTTCCCACACGTGCAGCACCGGCATGCCCGCGATCGGCGAGCCCGGCTCCTGGGCCGCCGGGTTGACGGTGTCATTGGCGCCGATGATGAGGACGACGTCGACGTCGTCGAAAGAGTCGTTGACCTCGTCCATCTCCAGGACGATGTCGTAGGGGACCTTCGCCTCGGCCAGCAGCACGTTCATGTGTCCGGGCAGGCGGCCCGCCACCGGGTGGATGCCGAAGGTGACCTCCACGCCCTCAGAGCGCAGCATCTCGGTGAGGGTGGCCACCGGGTACTGGGCCTGGGCGACGGCCATCCCGTAGCCGGGGGTGATGACCACGCGTCGGGCGTTCTGCAGCAGATGAGCCACTTCGCCGGCGCTGGTCTCGTCCACCGAGCCCTGGTGCTGAGGGCCGCCCGCGGCGGCGCTGGTGGAGTCGGTCCCGTAGCCGCCCAGCAGCACCGAGACGAAGGAGCGGTTCATGGCCTGGCACATCAGGTAGGACAGGTAGGCCCCCGAGGAGCCCACCAGCGCCCCGGTGATGATGAGCAGGTCGTTGTCCACCATGAAGCCAGTGAAGGCGGAGGCCCACCCCGAGTAGGAGTTCATGATCGAGACGACCACCGGCATGTCGCCGCCGCCGATCGCCAGCACCAGGTGGGCGCCCAGAGCCAGCGCGATGACCGTCATCACCGCGAGGAAGGCCCAGCCGGCACCGGATCCGGACGGCACCATCATGAAACCCACCATGAGGAGCAGGGAGACGATGAGCGCCCCGAGGTTGAGCAGGTTGCGACCCGGCAGCGTCAGCGGGCGCCCCGGTACCCGGCCGGCCAGCTTGAGGGCAGCCAGGACCGATCCGGTGAAGGTCACCCCGCCGACGAACACGCCCAGGAAGACCTCACCGAGGTGGAAGGCCCCCAGCGAGGCGGACAGCGCGTCGGGGGAGACGTAGGAGTTGTAGCCCACCAGGACGGCCGCCAGTCCCACCAGCCCGTTGAGCACGGCGATGAGCTGGGGCATCCCGGTCATGGCCACGCGCCTGGCCACCACCAGCCCGATGACCGAGCCCAGGGCCAGGCCCATGACGATGAGCAGCAGGGTGGGCAGCGCGCCCCGCGCGGGCCGGTTGCTCAGAGCCAGGCCGATGGCGGCGAGCACCGCCACCCCCATGCCGACGGCGCCCGCCACGTTGCCGGCCACGGCCGTCTCATGGCGGGACAGACCGGCCGCGGCCAGGATGAACAGGATCGCGGCGGCGATGTAGGCCAGGACCACCGGCGAGGGCAGCGAGGGCACAGCGGCGATCAGTGTGTCCGACGACGCGGCCGGCATCAGCATGTGAGTCATCATCTGCTCCTCACCTCAGTCCTTCGTGAACATGGCGAGCATGCGGTGGGTGACCGCGAAGCCGCCGACGATGTTGATCGTGGCCAGGACCACCGCGGCCAGGCTGATGGCGCTGATGAGCGGATGGGGGTGGCCCACCTGCGAGATCGCCCCGACCAGGATGATCCCCGAGATCGCGTTGGTCACCGACATGAGCGGTGTGTGCAGCGCGGGGGTCACGTTGGAGATGACGTGGAAGCCCAGGATCACCGAGAGCATGAGCACGATGTAGTGGCTCGTGGCGGCCGACGGCGTCACCAGCACCAGGGCTGCGGCCACGAGGCTCGCGGCGGCCAGTCCCAGCCACTGCCGGGAGCGCGAGCGCGCCTGGGCCACGTGGGCG